>Ga0154001_1000385_pt1 | contig 14029 bp, 13 predicted proteins | sample TSNJ085MetaG_FD_104699 | JGI IMG/M metagenome (GOLD analysis project Ga0154001, IMG submission 104699) | Attine ant fungus gardens microbial communities from New Jersey, USA - TSNJ085 MetaG | ecosystem: Host-associated > Fungi > Mycelium > Unclassified | place: USA: New Jersey, Wharton State...
GACCGCCGCCTTCCACGCCGCGAATCGCCGCGCACCAGCCGAAGTCGTCGAACGCCGCCGTCAGGCGTGCCGCGAAGGCCCATGCCGCGTTGCACCAGAGGTATTTGGCGTGATCGGTGCCGTCGACGTCTTCGACGAAATTGAAGCCTTCCGCCGTCGCGCCGTCTTTCGGATTGAACGGCAGGCGGCCGAGAAAGCGCGGCAACGTGAGGCCCACGTAGCGCGAATCCTCCGCGTCGCGGAACGACTTCCACTTCGTGTATTCGACGGTGTCGAACACCTTGCCGAGATCGCGCGGCTTGCCAAGGTCGGCGAACGATTCGAGCCCGAGCAGTTCCGGCGAGGCCGACGCGATGAACGGCGCGTGCGCCGCCGCCGCGACGTGCGACATCTGCTCGATGAAATACATGTCTTCCGGCTGACGCGTCACCTCGTAATCGCCGATCAATGCGCCGAACGGCGCACCGCCGAAGGTGCCGAACTCTTCCTCGTAGATCTTCTTGAAGAGCGCGCTCTGGTCGAATTCGACCGCGGTCTTGAAGTCGCGCACGACGTCGCGCTTCGGCGCATGCAACGCCTTGATCTTGATGGTCGAGCCGGTATTGCTTTCCTTGCACAGATACTCGAGACCGCGCCACGTGCTTTCGAGGCGCTGGAATTCCTGCGCGTGCATCACGGCGCTCAACTGGGTCGAGATCAGGCGGTCGAGTTCGGCCACGCGGGCGTCGATGGTCGCCGAGAGATTGTTCGAGACGACCACGGTGCCGTCCAGCACCTGATGCACGAGTTCGCCGATCAGGTCTTTCGCGCGCGCATGCTCGGACTCGGATTTCGCAACCTTGCTCTTCTCGACGATCTCGTCGAGCAGCGAAGACGTGGCCTGGTTTTCTTCCACGGCGGCGGTGCGAACCGCGCCAGTTTGCTGATTCATGTCGATCTCCCCCGGCGCTTATTGATCGCCGCCGTCGCTGGGTTCTTTGCCCGCATCGCCTGCCGCCTCGTTCGCGCCACCCGCGAGCGCCTGCAACTGCTGCGTGTTGGCGAGCACTTCGCTCAGCAGGTCTTCGAGCTTGTCGTTGCCGGCGAGCTTGTTGCGCAGGTCCGCGAGCTTCGAGCGCGCCTCGAGCAGGCGGCGCAGCGGCTCGATCTGCTCGACGACTTCGTCGGGATTGAAATCGGCCATCGAGCGAAAGCGCAGGTCCACGGCGAACTTGCCGCCCGCTTCGCTGAGCCGGTTCTCGACCTGGAACGCGGCGCGCGGCTCGATGCCTTTCATCACGTCGTCGAAATTGTCGCGGTCGATATTGACGAACTTGCGGTCACGCAAACGCGGCTGCTCGACTTCCGACTGCCCCGCGAGATCGCCCATCACGCCGACCACGAACGGCAACTCCTTCACCTCGATCGCATCGCCGAGTTCGACCTCGTAGGTCAGTTGAACGCGCGGCGGCCGCACTTTCTGCAAGCGCTTCTGGATACTTTCTTTCTTTGCCATCGAGGGCTCCCCTGTTCGAGTCGTTCAAGCCTGTTGTCGACCATTCACCGCGAGGCCGTCAGCGCAGCGCGCTGAACGGATCGGCCGCGCCGCTCTTCGCGGCCTTGGCCGCGGGTGCTGCCGGAACGGCTGGGACGGCCGGAGCCGGACCGGCGGGTGCGGACGGCGCGGCCGCCGCTTCGGTCGCCTCGGCGGGCTTCGCCACCGGCTTCTGCACGTGCCGCACAATGCGGCGCTTCCTCGGCGCGGGCTTCTCGGCCGCCTGCTCGGGCGGGAACAGCGAGTCCTCGCCGAGCGTGTCGCGCAACTGCTTCGCGAGCGCCTGCGCATCGGATTTCGCGTCGCCTTGCAGCGAGGCGTCCTGGCGCAGTTCGCCGAGCGATTGGGTGGCGACGCGCAGGCCGGCCACCGCCAGCACGCTCTTCGCGTCGCGGTCGCTCTGGTCGCGCTGCAGCGCTTCCTGCGCGGCGACGATGGCTTGTCCGTAGTGCTGCTGCTGGAACTGGATCTGCGCGATGCGCGACCACGGTTCCTCACGTGTGGGATCGGCTGCGGCGAGCTTCTGGTACTGCGCGATCGCGTGGTCCTGGTCGCCGCCCTTCGCTGCGGCGTCGGCATCGGCCAACGCCTTGTTGAATGCGTCCGGTGAAGCCGCAAGGTTGTTGTCCTGCGTCGCGCAGCCCGCGATCACCCCGCATGCCAACACCACCCCGAAGAGCCCTGTAATGACCCGGTTTATCATTGTGGTTTCACCAACGTGTAGTTTTTAATTCGATGGAAGGGAAATCAGAGCTTTGCTTTAGCTCCAGTGCGCGGGTATAGTACAGGCCAATTTTTGATAATTCAACTTCTGAATGATCGGTGCACACTCTAATTAGTTTCTTTGAAGCCGGGAGTGTGCAGCGGCAAGAAATTGGCACTGGAAATAATTTCTTTTTCAATCAAATGTATTGATGAGCGAGTCGGCAAAGATTGCCGCATGACATAACCGCGTAATTATTGGCGCAACACGGGGTTAAACGCTTGGTTATGCGGTCGGCATAATCCAGGTCGCAGTTCACCACTCAAGGGGTCCCGGGCATTCGCGCCCGGCGCAATAAAAATGAATGCGCGCGTTATTCGTTTCGCATCGATTCTTCTCGCCAGCATTCAGCTGGCAGGCTGCGCGGCGGCCGTGCCGGCACTCGGCAGCGCAGCGTCGGCAGCCTTGCAGCTCGCGGGCATCGGCAAGCCCGATGTGCCGGACAGCCAGAAACCGCCGCGCAATCTCGGCATCACCCTGCTGGCGGCCCCCAATCTCAACGCGGCGACCGACAACAAGCCGCTCGCGCTGGTGGTGCGGCTCTACGTGCTGAAGGACCCTACGTCATTCCAACAAGCGCCTTTCGATACGTTTACCGACCCGGCGAAGGAAAAGAGCGCGCTGGGTAGCGACCTGCTCGGCGTGCGCGAGGTGACGCTGATTCCGGGGCAGCGATATAACGCCACCGAAAAGGTTTCGCGGGAAGCACAGGCATTCGGGGTTGTCGCGCTATTCCGCGACCCGGCCATGCAGCGCTGGAAATTCGCCTTCGATCCTGCCAAATCCGAGAAATCCGGCATAATGGTCGGCCTGCATAACTGCGCGATGACCGTCACGAACGGCACAGTGATCCCGCCTCAGCAAGGATTACCGTCGCAGCCGCTGAATCTGCTTTCGTCGGTGACTTGCGGGTGAATAACGGGCAAACGGAATATTTAACAATTTCAGTCTCTCAATCGCTGCCGCGAGCGGAATAGGCTGAATCACGCATATAGCCGATTTAACATGAGTTATTCCTCGAAAGTGCTTTGGGGAGAAGGCCTTTTCCTGAGGCCTCAGCACTTCCAGCGGCAGGACGCTTATCACGAAGCGCGCCTGTTCGAATCGATTCAGGCCGTCGCACCGTATAACTGGGGCGTGCGTACGGCACGAATCGATCACGACGCGTTGGGCAGCAACATGCTGCGCCTGAGCGAACTCTCGCTCGTGTTTCCGGACGGCACGCTCTACAGCGCACCGCAGGCCGACGACCTGCCGCCGCCCGTCGCGCTCGACACGCTGCCCGAAGGCATGAACGAATTCACGTTCTACCTGGCGCTGCACCAGTTGCGCGAAACCGGCGCGAACTACGCACCGGACCGCGATGCCGGCTTCGTCGCGCGCTATGTGAGCGAGCAGGCGAGCGTGGCCGATCACTACACCGACGCGGCGCAAGCCGACGTGACGTTCCTGAAGACGAACGTCAAGCTGATCGCGCACAGCGAGCCGCGCGACCAGTTGCTCTCGGTGCCCATCGTGCGCGTGCGGCGCACCGCGACCTCGGGCTTCGAAGTCGACGAGAGCTTCGTGCCGCCGAGTCTCGCCATCGAGGCTTCCCCGCTGCTGCACCAGCGGCTGCGCCGCCTCATCGACGCGCTGCAGGCCAAGGTCAATGCGCTCTATGGCTTTCATCGCGAGCCGACCAAGAACATCATCGAGTTCCGTTCGGGCGACATCGCTTCGTTCTGGCTGCTGCATACGGCAAGCGGCGCGTTCGCCACGCTCGCGCATCTGTATCAGCATGCGACGCTGCATCCCGAGCGGCTCTTTCACGAACTGCTGCGCCTCGCCGGCCAGCTCATGACGTTCTCCAAGGGCTACGCGCTCGCCGATCTGCCCGCGTATCGCCACGACGATCCCGGCCCCGGCTTCGCGCGCCTCGATACGATTCTGCGCGATCTGCTCGAAACGGTTATCTCGACGCAGTACTTCGCGATCGCGCTCGAAGAAGTGCGCCCCTCGTTCCATATCGGCCGCCTGGACTCGGGCAAGATCGACGACAAGACCACGTTCTATCTCGCCGTGTCGGCCGACATGCCCGCGGTCGATCTCGTCGAGGCCGTACCGGCACGCTTCAAGGTCGGCGCCCCCGACGACGTCGACAAACTCGTGCTCTCGGCCATGCCGGGCGTGCGGCTCGTCTACACCCCACAGGTTCCGCCCGCCATTCCGGTGCGGCCCGGCGCGTGCTATTTCGCGCTGGAAGCACGCAGCGCGCTCTTCGAGCGCATGGTGCAGTCGCAGTCGGCCATGGTTTATGCGCCTTCGGGCATTAACGATCTCAAACTCGAACTGATCGCGGTGACGTCATGAGCAACGCCCCTTCTCTTTTCGGCAGCGCGGCGCCGGCCGTGAATCACCCTGCTCCTCACGCCGAGCCGGCTTACCAGGTGCGCTCGCTGCTCGATTTGCTGTACGACGGCTTCTTCATGCTGTTCCTGCTGAAGAACGGCCGTGAACCGGGTGACGCTCCCGAATTCGGCGCGCGCGTGCAGCAGTTTCTCGGCGACTTCGAGCGCGGCGCGAAGAAGCTGAACGTCGCGGCCGAAGACGTGTACGCGGCAAAGTTTGCGTTCTGTGCCGCCCTCGATGAATCGGTGCTTGCGTCGTCGTTCCGCATTCGTACCGAATGGGAACGGCGTCCGTTGCAGCTTGCGCTGTTCGGCGAGCAGCTCGCGGGCGAGAAGTTCTTCCAGTATCTCGAGGAGTGCCGCGCGCAAGGCGCACCGCGGCTACAGTCGCTCGAGGTTTTTCATATGTGCCTGCTGCTCGGCTTCCAGGGCAAGTACATTCTGGAAGGACCGGAAAAGCTGGCCTATCTCACGGCACGACTCGGCGACGAGATCGCTCACATCAAGGGCAAGCGCGCGCCTTTCGCGCCGCATTGGCCGCTGCCCGATCAGGTCGCGCACCGCCTCAAGCGCGAAGTGCCGCTCTGGTCGATCGGCACCGTATTCGCACTGGCGGGCCTGCTTGCCTGGCTCGGCCTCAGCACCTGGCTGCGCGATAACACGGTGCATATGCTCGCCCCGTATACGCAGCTCATCAAGCTCGGGCCGCAGTCGGCCAATCTGACGATCTCGCTGCCTTGAATGCATGCCTGCATGCAGGCATGCGGCCGGGGCGGATCAGCTCTGGTTGCACATGCAACGCATGATTGCGGCGGCGGCGTTTCATATTCCGACGATCGCCGCGCCGCTCCATTTCATTTCTTTGGTCTTGCAGACTAGATAGTCCGCCGCAGCACAACAGGCTTTCCACCCATTGTCTGTTTCGTCATCCACGCTGCCAACGCGGAATCCAGATAGTCCGCATGGCCGGGAAACCAGCCAAACAGGTGCATACCCAGATCACGCACGACCTCGGCGTTGGCCTGCCCCGCCGCAACGGCCGCCTTGACCTCGCCCACCGATTTCAAAACGGCCGCATGCTCTTCGATATGGCAATCGCGCGGCGGAAAATTCGTCGTGCGCATCCATTCGTCTTCCTGCTCGAAATGACTGACGGCGTGCTTCTCGAAGTCCTCGATCGCGGCGAGCGCCGTGGTATCGGTACAGGTCACGAGCCGTAGCGCGACCGCATAGAATTCCTCGTGCACATCGTCCATCGGTGTGAAGCCCAGCAGCCGTGCATCCGACCAGACCATGCTGGTATCACTCTGCCGCACCGGTACTTCGATGTCTGCCGTTGCGGATGCGTGCGTCAAATCTTTTGTGTTCATCAATTTCTCTCAAAGCAACGCCATCGACACTAGAACAAAAATGAAGGCGATAGAAAACACCCTCACAGACTCGTCAAACGCGCTTCTATAGCCACTCGCCTATATGAGGCGAGTCAGACTGACGCACGCGGCAACCGCCGCGAAACTCGCGCCCGTGATCAACGCAACCACGCCTGCATGATGAGGCTCGATCAGCAATATAAACGCTGTCAGCACGGCACCGAACGTTTGTCCGAGCACGCGCGCCACGCTAATCATGCCGCTGGCATTGCCGGTGCGTCCCGGCGGCGCAAGGGCGAGAAGCGACCGGTTATTCGGCGGCTGGAACAGCCCGAAGCCGATCCCGCACACCGCCATGCGCCAACCGATATCGAACGAAGCGGGATGTGCGGGCAATAGCGCGAGCAGCGACAGGCCTGTTGCAAGAATAGCCAGCCCGACGCCGCCGAGCGCCCCCGCATTGATGCGATTCGACAATGAACCGGCCAGAGGTGCGATACAAAGGACCGCAATCGGCCACGGTGTAATGAGCGCGCCGGTTTCCATCGCACTGCGTCCGAGCGCATCCTGCAGCATGAACGGCAGCGATACGAACGCGAGCATTTGCGCGGTGAACGAACAGACGGATGTCAGGACAGCCAGCAGAAATGCCGGCTTAAGCAGCAGGTCGACCGGCAGGAGCGGCTTGGCTCGATGCCGCTCGCGACGCACCAGCAACCACGCACAGATTGCAGCCGCGGATAGCTGGATGACGATGCTTGCGTTGATACCGTTGCTGTGGCCCATCCGGTCGACGCCGATCACGAGCAGCCCGAACATCGCCGCATTCAGCAGTGCGCTGAAATAATCATAGGATGCTTTCGAGACCTGCGGACGCGGCAGCGCCTTGAATCCGACGAAGAACGTGACAATGCCGAGCGGCACGTTGATCGCAAACAGCCACGGCCATGTAGCAATGGAGAGGATCGCCGCCGCGATGGTCGGCCCGGCGGCGGTCGAAATGGACACGACCGATGCATGAATACTGACGCCGCGCCCGAGCAGCCGCGATGGATAAATCATTTTGATGATGGCGGTGTTGACGCTGCCAATGCCGGCGGCGCCTAGCCCCTGCAAGACACGCGAAATAATCAGCATGTCGAGCGATTGCGACATCGCGCACATCAGCGATGCGAACGTGAAGAGTACGAGCCCGGCTATGTAGATGCGCGCATAGCCGACCCGATCACCCAGTGACGACAGCGGCAACAACGTCATGATGATCGAAAGCTGGTAAGCATTGACGATCCACACCGAATCCGACGGGCTGATATTCAATGTCTTGGTGATGGTGGGCAACGCTATGTTGGCAATCACGCTATCGAGCATACTGAGCGCAGTCGCAAGCGATATTGCCAGTACACCGAATATCAGCTTGCTGCCGCTCAGCCCGTCTTCCTTCGTTGCCAAACCGCCCTGCTCTATTGCGATCTGTTGCATGATGATATTTTGACGCGATCCAAAACAGCAACGCCGGGGATTCCCCCAGCGTTGCCTGATGACCGATTAAATGCTGAAGCTTTCGAGGCTCGCCGGATGGAAGAGATCCTTCGCTTCCAGCAGGCGGCTCGACAGCCCTTCCGCGTGATGCTGCGCGAGGAACCGGTTGAGCGTATGTTCGTTCGCGGCGAAACCGTACGGCCAGAAATCCTCGCCCATCAATTCGCGCGCGGCGCGAAGCTGGGTATCGACAAACGGCAGCGTCACCTTCGTCGCAGACGTATCGGTCAGACGGTGCAGCGCGATCGCTTTCGATTTCTCGAAGGCTTTCATCACCGACATCGGCAGCCACGGATGCTGCTCAACGAGCGTGCGCCGGATGCCGAGCGTGTGCATGATCGGGAACAGCTTCGTTTTGCGATACCACGCCGCGGCTTCCGCCTGCGGATCATCGAACAGGTACTTCACGTTCGGAGAACCGCGATCGAAACACGACGGTGCGCGCGGGCCGATCAGCGCATCGATTTCACCGGCTTCGAGCATGCCGGAAATCGTTTTGCCTTCGGGTGCGTTCACCAGTTCCACATCCTTGGGCAGATTCAGGCTGATCTTTTCGACGCGCGTCGGGTCTTCATAACCGCCGCGTACCCACGTGACGTCCGACGCCTTGATGCCGTACTCCTCTTCGAGGAACAGGCGCACCCACACGTTTGCCGTCAACTGGTATTCCGGCACGCCGATGCGCTTGCCCTTCAGATCTTCCGGCTTGCGAATGCCCGCGTTCGCGTTCACATACACCGACGTATGGCGAAACGCGCGCGACGGAAATACCGGAATGGCAACGTAAGCCGACGTACCCGCGGCCGTCTTGACCGAATAGCTGCTCAACGACAGTTCGCAGATGTCGTAGTCCGCATGACGCAGCGCGCGAAAGAAGATTTCTTCCGGTTCCTGCAACATGAACGTCGGATCGACGCCCTCGATCTGCACTTCACCATCGACCAGGGGGCGCATACGGTCGTAGGGACCGACCGCAACTGAAAGCTGCAACTTGCTCACACCGTCTCCTTTATGGACTGAAGAAAATTAATAGAACTGATCGAAATGCACCTGCCCAAACGGCACCTTGCGTGCCAGCAGCATTTTCTGGATCGCCTGCCCCATCGCAGGCGGACCCGCAAAATAGATTTCCATCTCGCGCAGGCCGTCACCGAACATCGACTCGGCCAGCTCATGCACAAAGCCGGTATGGCCGTCCCACTGCTCGCCGCCCGCATCCGAAACGGCCGCGTCGAAATGAAGGTGCTTGCCGAAATTTTCGAGTACTTCGAGCATGTCGCGTCCGCACACGTCGCGTGGCGTACGGCCGCCGTACAGGAAGTGCAGTTTGACGCCCTGCATGTCCGGGTCTGCCGCAACGCCGCGCGCGATGGAAATCATCGGGGCAAGGCCCGAACCGCCCGCAAGACACAGAATGTCGCGCTTCACGTCCCGGCGCAGATAGGCCATGCCGTAGGGACCGTCGATCTCGATCTGTTCGCCCTTCGCCAGCATGTCGAACAGCGCGTTGCTGCCCTGGCCGTTCGGTACGCGGCGCACCTGAAAATCGAGCACCTTGGCATTCGGGCCTTGCACGATGTTGCTCATCGAATAGGCCCGCTGCCCGTTGACGCCGGGTAGCGTGAGCAATGCGTATTGCCCCGGCTCGAAGCGCATCTCGTCCGCAAGCTCGAAACGGAATTCGCCGATATCGTGCGTGACCGGGCGGCACGACGTGAACGTGCCCGTGACGCGTTTCGGTTGATGAATAGGCGCGTAGTGCTGACTCGGGCGCATCTTGATCGTGCAATCGCCGCGCGGCATGCTCTGGCAGCCGAGATAACGACGGCGTTCGCGATCCTTCGCGGTCCACCCCGGTGCCTCGGGCCACCGGGCGTCGACGTCGCCTTCGATCAGTTCGAATTTGCAATTGCCGCACGCGCCTACGTTGCACTCGTACGGGAACGCGATGTCATTACGCAGGGCCGCTCGCAACAGCACGTCATCGCTACCGCATTCGAAAGACTGCTCCGTGCCCGCGAGTGTGATGCGATGTTTATGGTTATTCACAAGTGTCTCTTCCATGTCCTGATGGGCTATCTCAAGGGTGATAGCCGAGAGTTGCGGAAATGCCTTCGGCGGCGGCGATCAAATGCGGCACCGCCGCGCGCAGCGCCTTCTTCGTGAGACGTTGTACGGGGCCGCCGAAGCCGATCGCCGCAACGACATGGCCCGTCGTGTCACGCACGGGCGCGGCAATACCGCGCATGCCTACTTCAGACTCCTCATCATCGATCGCATAACCCTCTCGACGCACGTCCTCGAGCGTTTTCAGAAACACCTGCGTATCCGTGTTCGTCTTGGGCGTGCGCGCAACGAGTCCTTGCTTGAGCGCGCGCGAAACGACGTCCGGCGTGCTGGAGGCGAGCAGTACATGCCCTTCCGCGGTATAGCAGGCGGGTTTGCGCACACCGATATACGAGCGCATGCGGATTGCCTGTTCGCTTTCGAGGTTGAACATGTAAACGACGCTCGTGTCGTCGAGAATCGCGAGTTGTACGGTTTCGTCCGTCTGTTTGCGCAACACGTGCAGGAACGGCAGCGCCTGTTTCGTTACGTCGAAGCGTCGGCGCACGAGCGCGCCGAGCGTGAACAACTGGACGCCGAGCCGATAACGGCCGTTATCCGGGTTCTGTTCCAGCAATCCTTCGGCAAGCAGCGCAGCGCACAGACGATGCACCGTGCTCTTTGCGACACCCATGCGCTTCGACAATGCGCTGATGCCCAGTTCGGGCTCCTCTTCCGAAAAGATCTTGAGTAGCCGCAATGCCGCCGTTACCGACGACAGCCTGCGCGGGCCATCCTGTTCCACTTCTGCTTCTTCTATTCCCGTTTCATTGTTCCGCATGATCTTCGCGTCCAATTTATCAATCCTCGTTCAATTTAGCGCCCCCTGGTCACGGAACGCAATCTTCTATTTATAGCCACGACCACGCATGTTCCGGTGCCCGCCTCTCTCGACACATGCGGACTAACCCCAGGTCTCTTTCGTTTACCTTGACTTTCTCATCAGTTCAAAGGGAAACTTCAATCGTTCCATTATAACATACATAGTTCCACATATAAGAACCATTTTTTGTGTTGCAGCGAAGGGAGCACCACTTGCGCCGAAGATCGAAACTGAGGTAGTCCACCCGAGCGCCGCAAAGATCAAATCAAGGAGACAGGCAGTGAAAGGCATCAGGATGATGGGCGCGGCGCTGGCCATGTGTTTCATGCTGGGCCCGGCCGCGGCAGTGGCTGCGGGCTTGCAGACCGTTCATGTGGGCATTGCGGATGCAAGCAGTGATGTCGTGTTCTTCATTGCCGACAAGAAAGGCTATTTCCGCGCCGAAGGCATCGACGCGAAATTCATTCCGTTCGATTCCGGCGCGAAAATGGTTGCGCCGCTCGGCTCCGGGCAACTGGAAGTCGCGGGCGGTTCGCCGTCCGCGGGGCTCTATAACGCCGTCATGCGCGGCATCGGCATCAAGGTCGTGGCGGACAAGGGATCGACGCCGTCGGGCTACGGTTATCAGCCGTTGCTCGTGCGCACGGATCTCGTCAGGAGCGGTCGTTACAAAACGCTTGCAGACCTGAAAGGCATGAAGATTGCCGGCAGTGCAACCGGCAGCGCTTCTACGTCCACGATGAACGAAGCGCTCAAGAAAGCCGGCCTCAAGCCGAGCGACGTCGAGCGCGTCTACCTGGGCTTTCCGCAGCACGTGATGGCGCTCGAAAACAAGGCCGTTGATGCATCGTTGACAACCGAGCCTTCCGCGACTCAAGCGGTTCGCAGCGGTGCCGCGATCCGCGTGATGGGCGACGACCAGATTTACCTGAATCATCAGCTCGCCGTCCTGCTCTATTCGGACACCTTCATCCATGCGCATCCGGACACGGCAAGAGCATTCATGCGCGCCTATCTGCGCGCCGCGCGCGATTACAACGATGCGCTCAAGGACGGCAGGATCGCCGGCCCGAACGCGGACGAGGTGATTTCGATTCTGACTCAGTACACGTCGATCAAGGATGCCTCGCTCTATCGCGAGATCGTTCCTCAAGGTACGAATCCCGACGGCAAGCTCAACATCGCGAGTCTCGAGAATGATCTGGCGTACTTCAAGAGTCACGGCGACGTGAAGGGCAATGTCACCGTTGCCCAGGTTGTCGATACGTCGTTTGCGGAAGCCGCAGACACAGCGCTGGGCCCGTACCGGCCGCGCGCGAAATAACAGGAGCTTCACGCACGATGCAAGACACCTCCGTGAAAATCCGGCTCAGGAATCTCACGAAATCGTTCGAGACGGCAGGCGGCAAGGTCACGGCGCTCGACAATGTTTCGCTCGATATCCCGACCGGCTGCTTTTTCATGATCGTCGGGCCATCCGGTTGCGGCAAGACGACGCTGCTGCGCATCCTCGCGAATCTCGAAGCGCCGACGAGCGGCACGGTCGAAATCACCTCGCCCGCGCAGAATCGGCCGGGGAATTCGATGGTCTTTCAGGGCGATTCGCTGTTTCCGTGGATGACGGTGTTCAACAATGCGGCTTATGGGCTGGCGCTTCGCGGTGTGCCGAAAGCGCAAATTCGCGAGACGGTCGGCTACTACCTCGATCGCACCGGCCTCACGCGTTTTGCGAAGGCCTACCCTCATCAACTCTCGGGCGGTATGCGACAACGCGTTTCCATCGTCCGTGCATTCGCGAACGATCCGGATATCCTGTTGATGGATGAGCCATTCTCGGCGCTCGACGAACAGAACAAGCTGCTGCTGCAGGAAGAGTTGCTGCGCATCTGGGACGAAACGCGCAAGACGGTGTTGTTCATCACGCACAGCGTGGACGAAGCGGCGACCTTGGGCGATCGCATCATGATCATGACGGCGCAGCCCGGTTGCGTGAAACGCGTGATCGACGTTCCGTTCCAGCGCCCGCGCTCGGTGCTCGAACTGCGCGCACAGCCGGAATACGGCGAATTTGTCTATTCCATCTGGGGCCAATTGCGCGAGGAAGTCGAGCGCGTGCGTTCCCGCGACCTCGGTGAAAAAGTATGAGTACTTTATTGGGCACCACGCCGTCGAAGAGACGCAAGATAAGCAAAGGGCAACGCGATCGCATGATCAGCATTGCGTCGCCCGTTCTGTTACTGCTGCTATGGCAGGGTGCGGCGCAGACGGGTCTTATCGACGTGCGCTTTTTCCCCGCACCCACGCAGATCTTCAGTACCTTCGGCGCGCTCGTCAAGGACGGCTCGCTATGGGACAACACCTCGGCAACGCTGCTGCGCCTTCTGTGGGGCGGACTGATCGGCGGCATTCCCGCCTTGCTGCTAGGCGTTGCAACCGGTCTGTCGAAACCGTTGCACGCCGTATTCGAACCGCTGATTGCGGCAACCTATCCGGTTCCGAAGAGTGCGATCTTTCCGCTGCTGATGCTGATTTGCGGCCTTGGCGAAGCGTCGAAAATCGCGATGGTCGCGATCGGCGTGTTTTATCCGATGCTCATCAATACGACGACGGGCGTGCTCGAAATCAACAGGATCTATCTGGACGTGGGCCGCAATTTTCGCGCGAATCCATGGCAGGTATTTCGCACTATCGCGTTGCCCGGCGCCGTGCCGCACATCATGAGCGGCATCAAGCTTGGTTTTGGTCTGGGCCTGATGCTGATCGCCATTGCCGAAATGATCGGCTCGAAGAGCGGTCTTGGCTACATGATCTGGAATGCATGGGAATTGCTTTCGGTCGAGCAGATGTATGTCGGCCTGATTGTCATTGCGATCCTTGGCTATGGCATTTCCCTGCTGCTGAACGAAATTGAACGCAAGCTGATTCCCTGGAAGTGAACGCGATGAGTCAATACACGCAACAGAAGCACATGCTCGTTGACGCGATCCTGATGCTCGAACGCGCCGAAGTGATCGACTTCAACGGTCACTTCAGTTGGCGCGTGCCAGGCCAGGATCACATGTTGATCAATTCGGGCGCATCGGTGCGTAGCGCACTGACTGTGGACGATATCGTCACGATCGATTTCGACGGCAACCTGATTGAAGGCGATGCCGTCCCGCCGATGGAGTTTCACATTCACTCGGAAATCTATCGCAAACGCCCCGACGTCCATTCGGTCGTGCATACGCACCCGACCTGGTCCACCCTCTTCAGCATGACCGGCCATGTCGTTCAACCGGTCATCATGCAGGCGTCGGTGCTCGGCGAAATTCAGCAGTTCCCGAAGACGGCTTCGATCAACAAAAAGCCGCTCGGTGAAGAACTCGCGGAATGCCTCGGCGCACATCGCGTCGCCATGCTCAAATCGCACGGCGCGGTCATTGCGGCCGAAGGCATTCTGGAAACGTTCGTGCTCGCGTTCTATCTCGAAGAGAACGCGCATCGTCAGTATCTTGCGCAGCA
>Ga0154001_1000387_pt1 | contig 13985 bp, 13 predicted proteins | sample TSNJ085MetaG_FD_104699 | JGI IMG/M metagenome (GOLD analysis project Ga0154001, IMG submission 104699) | Attine ant fungus gardens microbial communities from New Jersey, USA - TSNJ085 MetaG | ecosystem: Host-associated > Fungi > Mycelium > Unclassified | place: USA: New Jersey, Wharton State...
GTGACTTGGCTTACTAAGTCCCTATTCTGCTTCTGTCTTTACTCCATTGTATGCTTGGGGATTTTAGACTGAGTGTTCAGAATGTGTGGGACGTCTTTTCCTACTCGAGGCTCTCATAACAAAAGGCTTGGTTAAGTATAGTAAGACCTAAAAATGGTTTACTAACTACTTTGATAGTAAGCTTGTTATAGTGTATAAAGGTTGGCACCTTAGAAATACTATACAAGGTAGATCTAGATTGAGCTTATACTCTTTTCAAACAATTTTACTTGACTTTACTGTGCTAAGTTTCTATATTTACTTTTTAATATCTTTATTCTTGATTTATCCTTACAAACTCTTTAACATGCAATTGGGACCTAGTATCATATATTTAGCTTATGCCAGGCTAATAGTTCCTTTTGCCCCCTTCAATATATATGGTTGTTTATTTTGGAGTAATAGAATATTATCTAAGAAAGAGGTAAATTCAGAAGTAAGAAGTTATATAGCAAAGAATACTACAAGAATATGGAGAAAGTAGTTTTATAACTTTATGACTTTAATCTATGAACTAGGTTGCTTCCATATATTTACTTTATATATATACTATAACTGAAGTAAAAGAGAGCTAGTCTGAAATATAATACTTCTTCTAGTCTGAAACACAATACTTTTATAGAAGATAAATAATAATAAATGAAATGAATATAAATATTAATTTATACTGAATTTCTGGTATATGACATATGAACTATAAGAAAACTACACTAAAGTCTACTTCTGACACACTAGTGGTAGTATACCAGAGCAACCTTATAACTAATTAAATTTTAACTACCTTATATTTAATTAGTTGCCTTCTTCTATATTTCTGTCCTTGACTATTGAGACATTCTGTAGCTAGAGAAACTTGTATATATAGTGTAGATTGTCCTCCAGGAGCCTCATTCTATTTTCTAAGGAATCTCCTAAAGGTAAGTTATAATATACTCCAGACTTGTATATATATTGAAAAATCTCCTAGAGTTACTCTGCTCTAGTTATCCTTACAACAGAATAGAATCTCCTAAATAGAGCCTTGGAAAGTCACAGCAGACAGTTACTCCTAGATTACCCTTCTCTACTAACATTAACCCTTTATTTTGCTTCTTAGATATCATTACCACCAGAAACTCCCCAGGGTCTAGTAGATGTCTTGGGGCATCTACAACACCATCTAATAGAGCTGACTAAATGTCAGAACAACTCCAAAAACACTATTAACAACATACTCTCTGCTCTTATTACCTAACTCCAATAGCTAGCACAATTGGTAGTATACTCTGCTTTATCTCCAGTAACACAATATGTCTCTTTGGTACCTGCATCTTTTTCTTCTATATTTCTAACCTCTGCTCTGGCCCTTACAGTCTTTAGACAGTAGGCCTAACCTACTGTCCTCTTCTACTAGACTTCTTTGGAGAACAAATCTATAGTTGTATATTTTTTAATTCTTGTTTGTTGTATATACAACTAGTACCAGAACAATTTAGCTATGAAGAAGAAAAGGTCCTCTATATTACAAATAGTCACTTACTAATTTGTGATTTGCTGATTTGGTAATCAAAAGACTCAAAAAAGCAAAGTTAGACAAATAACAAAAAATGTTGTTAAGTCTAAGGTTTATTCTTAGACATATAGTTCTTAAATATATAATTATATTAGTTTATATACTAGAATAGACTACTATATAATCATTATCTATTGTTCTATATATAAAAGTGCTATTGTTCTTGAAATAGAGATAACCTAACTATTTTGGAACAGTTCTTTGTTCTATTCAAGAACAGATAATAATCTATAGGTAAAAATCAATATTATATATAAACATTGAGAATTTTATATCTTTATAGAATCTTATTGCCTCTAGGTCTATTTATGGCCAAAAGAAGTGTATTGAAGAGAGCTTTGTAATGGTTGTTGAAGTAGACAATTATATCAAGTAGTTTTTGAGATATTAGTAATTTAGTATCTAATAATTTGGTAATTGCCAACTGACCTACTGATAACTTAGTGAATACTAATTATCTTGAGATATTTTTGGTACTGTTTGAAAGGTCTTCTTAAGAGTTTTTTGTGGCTATTTAGATTGTCAAAATTGGTTAAGTATTTCTAGAGTTATGGTCTAAATGAAGTTTATAATACTTTGAGTGTTGATCTTCTTTAAAACCAGATAAGTTACCAAATAGTCCAAGAATCTCTTTTACCAAAAAGCAAATACCAGAATTTTCCCTATTCAAATATTAGTGTAAGATCATAAAGACTTAAGGCTTAACCAAGATAATTGTTTAAGAAGAACTTGATAAAGTTTTCTATTGAATTCCACTAAATATTTATACAAATATTGGTTAGTCTATACACTTGTCTCCCACAGTTACATAACCCTTACTAAGAACTATATATATCTTACATAATCCTTTCTATGTTATCTATATCCTTTTTATATTATATTCTTGAACATTTTCTATCAAGTTGATAAATGTATAAGAAATAATTTTCTTCTTGGAAGTTATCTCATAATATTTAACCTTCTATACATACTTCTTAGGTTTCATATATAGATTGTTTGCTTCTATTCTTCTTAGTACTTCTTTTACCATTTCATTATACTTTCTCTTCTTTTTTGTTTCTACTAATACATCATTTATAAATGCTGCTATATTTCCTGTATCTATTAAATCTCTCAGAATATTGTTTATTATTGCTTGAAAAGTTGCTAGTGAATTTGTGAGACCAAAAAATATTATAGTGGATTTATATATTCCAAGATATGTTATGAATACAGTCTTTCACTCATTTTTCTTTTTTATCTATATATTGTTGTATTTCCAGTGCAAGTTCATCTTTATAATTACCTTTTTTGTTCCTATAGTGTTAATTAAGTCTAAAATTAAAGATAAAGGGTAATTATCCTTAACTGTCTCTTTATTTAGATACCTATAATCTTGTACCACTCTTTTTTTTTTGTCTTTTTTCTCTACAAAGAACACTAGTAAAGTTTAAAGTAACTTTAAGGGTCTAATATATCTTTTTTTCAACTGTTCCTTTACAAATTCTCTTACTTTCTTCTTTTTTTCTCTAGACATCAAATATGTTCTTTCTTTTCTTGGTACAAAATCTTCTTTTAGATTTATCATATGGTTCCAAGGTTTTCTTACTAGTATCCTTTCTGACTCTGCTTTCTCAAATACTTTAAGCCACTTGTAAAATCTCTGTGGCACTATTTTTCTCACTTTTTCTCTGTCTGATTTAACTTTATCATTGAACTTCTCTTTTATTAACATTTTTTACTTATCTCTATCTATCTTTTTTACTATTTTAACTTTTTTTCTTATCTTTTTCCTTCTTTTTATATCTTCTTTTACTGCTAGACTTCTTCTACAAATTAGTGGGCATCTTATCATTCTGATCTCTCTTGTTTCCCAATTGATCTCTAGGTTATATATCTATAACTATAGTATATCCAATATAACATCTGTCCTTTCTAGATTGTATACATCTATCCTTATTTTTTCTATATGATTCTTGTAATATATATTTACTTTGATCTGGTATATTATGGCCCCTTTACTATTATTTATACTATTTACATTTCTTACTAATACTAGTCTTTTTAGCTTTTATAGCTTGAATCCATATCTTATTGCTATCTTTTTGTCTATAAATATCTCTATCACACCACTATCCAAGAGTGCTTTGACTATTATGTCTCCATATATATCTACCTTTTTTACTCCAATATTCAACCATACTTCTCTCAATATCTTGAATGTTCTTTTGATATTCTTTTGGCTAGTCTTCTCTTTTATTATACTTCTTGGAATTTCTGTTCATGCGCTACCTTGCTGTGCTTTTTTTTCTATAGGGTATACTACTACTCCCCAGTTTTACTATAGTTTCTTTTTTTTTGTCCTACATTCTAAACATAGGATCTTTCTTTTTTCTTGTTCTAATATTCTTTCTTCTATTATGTCTTTTTTTTTACACTTTATATATTATACCCTTATCATTTCTCCCCTCTTTGCTTCTTTTTCTCTTCAGTTCTATGTTTTCTAGTACAGGTCATACCACACATTTTTCATTTGTCTTTTAAGAAGAAATTCTTATTCTCAGTTTTCATAGGTTTGAACCCCTTTGCTTTCATATCCCCTACAGTCCACATATGTTACTACTACTTCTTCTATCAACTATTCTCTTTCTAGTAGAAGTGTACTTTCTAGAAGTATACTTTTTTTCCTATAATATTCCTGTATTTTTTTCCATATGGAACACACTAGCTTTCTCTTTTACTGTATCTTTTGTAGTCTAACCATATATACTACCTTCTCTTTTCTTCTTCTTTCTTTTTCTACTACAATATTTGGACACTCCCATTTGTAGTGCTCTACTCTCCAATATCTAAAATACTTTACTTTTTCTTTCTCTTTTTCTTGTCTTTGTACCTTGATCTCTTCTCTTATTCTACACCTCATCATCTGACTTACCAATACTTTAAACTTGTTTTTGGGAATCAGTTTCTCCTTTTCTTCTTTAACACTATTTCTACAGTTATGGGTTAGGTGCCCAAACTTTCTACAACTGAAATTTTCTCTTTTCTCTCTTTTTTTTAGTTCTTGTAGCAACTTAGCATAAGATGACTTAATTACTCTCCTAGTCCAGGTTGACAAGGAGAATTTGATAGAGTCCTCATCCAATTGCTATATACTATTTATATACATTCTGTATTTACTTCTATTTATAAAGTTTTATACCTTTCCTTTGAGTCATTCCTTCTCATGTATTCATTGATTTCCTAATTATATAAAAAGAAAAGAAAAGAAAAAGAAAAGAAATAATGACTTAGCCATTTGGCTGAGTCATGATATCACTTTCCTCTTAAGGTTTCTTATCCCAAGGATTTTACAATTCATAGTTGAGGTCAACTATATTACCTATTTCATCTCTATCTTCTTTTGTTTATTCTTTAATTTCTGATTCTTTTCACTCAATTTCTTCTTCTTCTTCCCAAATTGTTTTTCAAGTTCTTCTTCTCTTTCCTTGTTTCCCTTTCCATTGTCTCCAATTCCTTTCTAATTTTCTCTAATATTCCTTATTATATCTTTTGTCTGACTATTCAAATAGTTTCTTTGCCATAAATTGTTCTGGTAGTTCTTCTCTTCTAAACATCTTTTTTTTCCTTTCTTGTTGTCTTATATTTTTCATATTCTATTAGTATTTCTTTTCAAATTCTTCAACTACTCCTTTTGCATTCTCTAAGTTTTCTATTTCTTTCTAAGTATCTAACTCTGCCGTAAATCCCTTTTATTATACTAGATACTTATTCTTCTCTCTAATCTATTGCTTGTTCAATATTCTCTTGACCTCCTATTCTTTTTCTCCCTCAATTATAACTGGAGCTAGTTACTCCTTTCTCTACCTTTCTACTTATCTTATATATCTATGTATTCTACTGATATTTACTACTAGGTATATTTTGATCATGCTAGATAGCTCTAGTTCAACTATGTTTACTGATATAATTTTCTTTACTTTATAAGGGCCTACAAATCTCTCTGTCAACTTTTCTGTCCTCCTACCAACCATTTAGTATTTTAGGTCTTTGGTGCTGAGCATCACTAAGTCCCTTACTTTATATTCATTGACTTTTCCTCTTTTCCTATCTATATATTTTTTCATCTCCTTTTGAGCCTTCCCTAGTGCTGCTTTAACTTCCTCCTGAATCTTCTTTATTTTTGTTACAAACTTCCTAGCTCCTTTATACTTCCTCTTTTTTCTTACTTTAAACTCTATTTTAGAATTTTGCCCATAGTTTACTTTGAAGAGCAATGTCTTTGTACTTGAGTGTACTTTGTTGTTGTATGCAAACTCTGCTATTCCTAACTAGTCTGGCCATTGTCCTTGTTTATAGTCTATGAACATTCTTAAGTACTGTTCCAATTCCTGGTTTACCTTCTCTATCTGCCCATTTGTTTGAGAGTAGAATATAGTTGATATCTTGCTCTTAATCCCTAACATCCTATTTAACTTCTTTATCAATTCTACCATGAACAGAGGTCCTCTGTCCAATATAATACTTTTGGGTAGACTATATAGTTTTTACATATTGTCCCTAAACAGCCTTGCTAACTCTTCTGCTGATGTTCTTTCTGTAGTTGGAATAAAGTGTACCATTTTTGTCAATCAATCTACTACTACTAGAATAGAGTTATAACCCTAGACTTCTACCCTAAATTCCTTGTTCAAATCTGGGGCTGCCAATACTGGTCTCATTATAAAGATTCTTTTGAGCTCATCAAATGCTTGCTACTGCTTACTTTCCTACTGCCACTTAACATTCTTTTTTATCAGTATATTTATTGGTCTTGCTACTCAAGCAAAGTCCTTGATAACCTCCTGTAGTAATTTGCAAGGCCCAAGAACTTTCTAACATCTTTCATATTTTTTGGTTCTGGCCAACTCAGTACTCCATCTACTTTTTTCTTCTCTATTCCATTGGGTCCTATAACAACCCCAAGAAACCTAATCTTCCTTACCTTCTACATGCACTTTTCTGGCTTTACATAAAGATTATTCTTTTCTAGTCTCCTCAGTACTTTCTCTACAATTTTATTATGTTCTTTCTTTATTTCAGTTCCTATCAATATATCATCTACAAATATAGCAATCTTGCTCTCATTTACTAGGTCTCTCAAGATCTCATTTATCATTGCTTGAAATATGGCTGGTGAGTTTGTCATCCCAAAAAATATCACAGTTGGTTTAAATAATCCTATGTATATTGTAAACACTTCCTTTTACTCATTCCCTTCCTTTATCCTTATATTGTTAAAACCCTACTATAGGTTCATCTTCATAAATACTCTTTTACTCCTTATATTATCAATTAAGTCTATTACTAATGGTAATGGGTAGTTGTTTTTTATGGTTTATTTGTTTAGACTGTGGTAGTCCATAACTATCCTCTTGCTTCTATCTTTTTTGTTTACAAAGAATACTGGTGATGTCTAAGGAGATTTAGATAGTCTAATATATCCCTTTCTTAGTTGGTCTTCCATGAAGTTCTGAACCCTCTTTTCTTTCATTTTTGGATAAAGAATAGATTCTTCCTTTCTTGGGTTTGAACATTTCTTTGAGATCTATAGTATAATCCCAAATTTTTCTTGTAGGCATCTTTTCGATTCTACTTTTCCAAATACCTTTTTCCACTTCAAGAATTTTTGTAGTATTATCTCTTCAATTTTTCTGTAGTCCACTTTAATCTCCAATTCTCTTTGTTGTCTACTGCCCATCTCACAATCTTCTCTTTTTCTATTGTTGTTACTCTTTTTACTCTCTTTACTTTTTTCTTTTCTTTCAGCTTCATATTTCTTCTACACAGTAGCAGACACCTTGTTATCTCTACTTTTCCCATTTCCCAGTTAATCTCTGGGTTGTGTGCTTGTAACTACGGTATCCCCAATATAACATTTGTTTTCCCCAGATCACACATATCTATTCTCATCCTTTTTATGTGACCTTTGTAGTATACATTCACTTCTACTTGGTGTATTATTGCTCCTGTACTGTTATTTGTACTATTAATGTTCCTCACCTGCACTAGTCTTTTCAATTTCTGCAGTTAAAACCCATGTCTAGCTACTATCTTTCTATCTATGAACATCTCTGTTGCACTACTATTCAAGAGTGCTTTTACTGTTATTCCTTCATGGGTGTCTATCTTTTTTACACCAATATTCAACTACACTTCTCTCAATATCTTAAATGTCCTTTTTAACTCTCTTTGTTTGCCTTTCTCTTTTGCTGTACTTTTCAGAGGTTCACTTTTTATGCTACCTAGTTGTGTTTTCCCTTGTGCAGAGCACACTACATTACTCTTCTTTCTTCTTTGCCTTGGGCATTTATATTACTTAGCTTTCTCTAACCTTTTTCCTCTGAGGACTCCTTGCCTTTTATTGTCCTCCTAATATATTTCTTTCTTTCTACACCATCTACATTCTATATAGCTTGCTATAACTTCTTCTGTCATCCATCCTAACTCTAACAACTATGCATCCTCTGGTACATTCTCTACTCTACAATATTTCTGTACCTTTCCCTAGTTGGGATGTACTGGCTTTATTCTTTTTACTTTCTTCTGTTGCTATGCTTTTTCTCTTATAGAGTATACTACCTCTTTTTGCCTTCTCTTTTCCTTCTCCACTTCAATGTTTGGACATTCCCATTTGTAGTATTTTATTCCTCTACATCTAAAACACTGTACTTTCTCTACTCTCTCTTGCCTCTTTACTTTTACTTTCTTCCTTATACCATATCTTATCATCCTGCTTGCCAATACTTTAAATCTATTCTGGGAAGTCAATTTCCTCTTCTCCTCCTGATTTCTATTTCTGCAGTTATGGGCTAAGTGTCCAAACTTCTCACAACTCTAACATTCTCTCTCTCTCCTTTCTTCTAACTATACTCTTAGTAAAGCAAGGGCTTATTTTTCTTTGAGCATATTACTCAGGAGGTTGTTATATTGATCTAGAAACATAGTGCTATATCTCTAGAGAGGTCAGAATAAAGAGTGATCTCACTAATATTATATCTACTAGAGTATAAGATCTTTACCCAGTTAGATACCTACTGCTCTACTAACTATTGCTTTAATAATATGGTTATACTATCACCCCAAAGAGAGGATCTCTAACCTAAACATCTTCCTAAGGATGTAGTATTACTCCTCTATATGTATTGGTCACAATAGACTACCAGCATGAGGTTTATAAGGTAAAGGCTACTATTCTATCTACCAATACTCAATTACAAGTTCTGGTCTTGATCACAATATCTGAGCTTAGTACTGTATCTCTACCTTTAGTCCCTAACTGACCAATAAGTCCTTGTTATCAATGGACAGTGAATGTCCTTAGTGATCACCCTAGGTGGATGTTCAAGAAGAACTTAATGGAGTTCTTTGTTGGATTGCAGCTCTACTTATACTACTACTACAGTGGCTATACCCTAGAGTTCCGCAATCACATGTTCTTTCCAGAATGTTCTATGATCACCTGATCTTGTCACATGATTTGACTTACTGAGTCCCTACCCTATTTATATCCTTACTCCATTGTATGCTTTGGGGTTTTGGATTAAGTGTTCAAATATGTAGGAAACCTTTTCCTTTTTGGGGCTCTTATAACAGTCCTTTTAAGCCTAGGACCTAGCTATATCATAGTGGTCCTGAGTTATGTCATCTAAGTACTAAGAAAAATAAGAGAGTAAGAGGTGGCAGGACTCTATAATGAGCAGTGCCACTAAAGAATATTGAGTTCTAGTATAGCAACTTAGTCTGAGATAACTTAATTACTCTTCTAGTCTGGATTGACAAAGAGAACTCAATAGAGTCCTTATTCAATTGCTGTATACTACTTATATATATTGTATATTTACTTCTATTTATAAAGTCCCATACCTCTCCTTTGAGTTATTCCTTCTTGTGTATCTATTGATTTTCTAATTAAATAAAAAGAAAAGAAATAATAACTTAGCTATTTAGCCAAGTCATAATACAATACCTAGGTTTGGTACCAAGTCTATACTGGTAGTTTTTAACTGATTACCAAGTCTTTTTTATAACTAGAGTCTACTATCCAAAAAGACCAGTGATTGAGTTAATTATCAATTAAGAATAATAAGAAAGTAAAGTTTTAGGCAAGGTTTGAAATGAATAGTACTTGGAGTATAGAATCAAGTTTTTCTATCAGTGACTGACTCAAGAACCTTAAGCTAGGGTTTAACTCAAGATAGTACTTTAGGGTTAAAAGAGAACTCGATAGAGTTCTCACTCAATTGCAGTCTACTATATATATAAGTATACTATTTGTTTTTGTTTATACTATAAGCTACCCATTAGCTACTGGTTTAACTCTAGTCTATGTATATTCTATTTATAGCTTCTTTATCATCATTGAGGCAACTTATGACACAAGAAAAACTCTATTGAGTTTTTGTTTAATTTCTTTATACTATTTACATACTATAGAAACTTAGACTAAGATATCTTAGAACCACTCCTTGTCATGACATGGCCAAAATGGCTAAGTCATTATTTATTTTCTTTTTCTTTTTCTTTTCTTTTAACTAGGAAATCGGCAGATACATGAAATGAAACAACTAAAAAGAGATATGTGGGAGTTTATAAATAGAAGTAAATACAGGAGGTATATAAGTAGTATACCACAATTGAATGGGAACTCTATCAAGTTCTCCTTGTTAACTTAGACTAGGAGTAGTTCTAAGATGTCTTAGTCTAAGTCTTTATACTTCTAGTTCAAGTTAACAAAAAGAACTCAATAGAGTTTCTATTTGATTGCTGTATACTACTTATATACATTCTGTATTTACTTTTATTTATTAAAGTCCCATATATCTCTTTTGAGTCATTTCCTTTTATATATTGAAAGAGTACAAAAAAAAATTGCTTACTAGGACAAACAATAAGGTACAATACTATAAGGATGACTGGAGTGAAGTAGGCTCCAGAAGAATCCTTAGATAATATTATACTCCTAAATATACTACAACTCATTTCCAGAAAAATCCTTAAAGATTAGGATAAAATTTCTGGAGTATACTTCTACAATATATATACTTCTACTACCAAAATGTCCCTAATCCTATAGTCCTACTGGTCAGGGTTAGAAGTCTCTGTTCAGAAATAAAACTTATCAGAAATGGAGAATCAGAGTAGTAATTAACTAATATAATAACTCTGAGATAGTATATATTATAGAAAAGAAGTACTAGCTAGTATAGAACAAGAATATACTTATACTCCAAGATATTTATCAAGGAATAGAAGTTCAGAGATGATGAAGGGGAATGATCTTGGTTTCAACATATATATTGTACTCTAATCTTCTATCATAGGTAATTGTTGATTTTGAAAATAAAAAGATGTTGTCAGATATTGAATAGAAGTCCAAAGTTCAAGTTTAAGAAATCCATATATATACTCTAGCTAGAATAGGGGAGAGCCAGTCTGAAATGCAATACTCCTTCTAGTCTAAGATATGATACTCCTACTCCAAATTAAGTAGAAGATGAGTTATAATAAATAATACTAATTATAACCAAAAATCTGGTATATAACAAAACTAAAAAAGAAATTATCTAAGCAAGTATTATAAGGGAGTATTATGTAATATTATAATTAATAATTAATATGCATTTTGTCTTTGATATTATCCTTTCTTTTCTATATCATGTTTTTACAGCTATTGTCTTTTTTTTACTAAGTTCTCATATATCTGATGCTTGGGGCTTGGGAGCATCTGGATATATGTGGTAGAACTCATTAACTGTTTCTTTTGCATAAAGGAAATAATATGCTGGTCTCTAGGTATTTTTTTTATAGAGTAATTCTATCTAGTGAATACAATAGTAGTAAGTGTCATTTTGTCTTTTTGCATCAACAATTGTATTGACTTCCCATTCTAGATTGTTGTCAATGATATGTGGGTCCAGTAATGTTGGTATAGATTGGCCTGGGAGTAGAGGGGTATATAGTTTAAGTTAATTAACATTGAATATAGATCAGATTCAAAGATGTACTAGTAAGTTTAGCTTGTAAGCATTGTGATTTACCACTCTGCTAACTATAAAAGGTCCCAATTTTTTTTGGCTTAATTTTTTGCTTAGTTCATGTATATAAATATCCTTTGTACATAACCAGATTTGATTGCCCATATTGAATTTAATTGCCTTCTAGTATTTATTGTAGAACTTGGTATTGACAGTCTATATATGTTCAAGTGTTATAACACAGCCAAAATAGCTAGGTTATTATTTATATTTCTTTTCTTTTTTATTTATTTAATTAAATAATTGGTAGATATATAAGAGAAAATGACTCAAAAGAGATGTATAGGACTTTATAAATAAATATAAATATAAAATATATATAAGTAATGTACAGCAATCAAATGAGAACTCTATTGAGTTCTTTTTGTTAACTCAGATTAAAAGTAGTTCTAAGGCATTACAGTTTAAGTTCTTATATCAAGTATATTCTATAATGTTGTGAATAAGATTTGCATTTTCTCTACATGTATTATTGCTGATGGCTCATCTAGTGGTAATCCTTTCAACTCTTCTAATACTACAGCTTAGAGGTGGTATCCTTTGTTTACAAAAAAAGATATAACTCCAGTGGTTATATATCTTAAGTTATTGTATACAAATTCCACTGAAGCCAAGTACTGGTCCTAGTCATTCTGCTCTCAGTTATAGTATACTTTTAGGTAGGACTCTAGGATTATATTTATCCTTTTAGTTTGTCTATTAGCCTAAATACGCTATACTATAGTAGGTGCTTGTTTTATCTTTAAACAGTTGCCCAAGTACTTCCAAAACTCATTTATCCAGTATTTGTCCTTGTTTGATACTATTGTTAAAGGTAGTCCATGGTGTCTTATGACCATGTCCATTAGTAGGTTGGTAGTCTGTTCAGTATTTAAGCTTTTCTTGCAAGGTACAAAGTGGCTTATTTTTATAAAGTAATTGATTACTACTAATATACAGTCATAGCTTGTTTTTGATATTTTTGGGAGGTTGGTAATCATATCCATATCAATCCTTTGCTATAGGCTGCCTGAAGAGAAAAGTAGAAGTAGATATTTATATATAGTATGTATTATTGGTTTGTTTATAGCATAGGATTGACAAGCTTTTGTATAATTGGCAATGTTCCTTACTAAGTTTGGCCACTAGAAGTTTCTACAAAGTGACTCTATTGTTTGGTCTTTGCCAAAGTAGCTGGCTAGGGATATATCATAGTGTAAGTAAATTACTTCTATGTATAATACTTTAAGAATATATATCTTATTTTTGTAGTATAGCATATATTTTTTTTCTTTTCAATTGCTAAGTTTCTGTATTGGTTGTATTTTTTTCAGATATGGATCTATAGCATATGCTTCTTGGAATCTCTAACTAAGATCTTCTAAATACATAGCAGTATTTAGTCTTAATTCAACTTCACGCTCTTGTATTTTTGTAGTCTCTGAGTATACAATATGAAATTTCAAATTGAACTAAGCTGGTTGTGTTGGGTTTTTGGGATCAATTTGGTAGTCAGAGTATCTTAAAGGGGTATTAGAAGAGTTTTGTTTTTCTGGTTGATATTGTCACAAACTTTATTTGGACCATAACTCCAGGAATACTTGACCGATTTTGACAATCTAAATGGCCACCAAAAGCCCTTAAGAAGACCTTTCAAACAGTACCAAAAACATCTCAAAGCAATCAGTGTTCACCGAGCTATCAGCAGATCAGTCAGTGATCACCAAGTCACCAGACACTAAATTGCTGATATCTCAGGAACCACTCAACATAATCATTTGCTTCAACAACCATTGTGAAGCTCTCTTTAATGTGCTTCTCTTGGCCATAAATAGATCCAGAGGCAATAAGATCCCATGGAGATACAAGGTCCTCAATGTTTGCATATAACACTGATCTTTACTCATAGATTATTATCTGTCCTTGAATAGAACAAAGGACTGTCCTAAGATGGTTAGGTTATCTCTATTTCAAGAACAATAGCACTCCTATATGTAGAACAATAGGTAGTGATCATGTGGTAGGCTGTTCTAGTACACAGACCACTACAATTATATATTTAAGAACTGTATGTCTAAGAATAAACCTTAGACTTAACAACATCTTTTGCTGCTTGTCTAACTTTGCTTTTTTGAACACTTTGATTATCAAATCAAGCAATCACAAATCAGTAAGTGGTCATTTGTGATAGTTTGTTAAGTCTACTGTTTTTTGTTCCTATTGTCTCTGCAAAGGATATGGGGTTGTGTTCATTCCAGATGTGGGTCTAGAGGGCTATAAGGGGGTCTCTTTGTCTCTGTTACAGGACAAGATGACTTTCCTGAGGGTGTCTCTGTTTCTGTTACAGGACAGATGACTGA
>Ga0154001_1000389_pt1 | contig 13916 bp, 14 predicted proteins | sample TSNJ085MetaG_FD_104699 | JGI IMG/M metagenome (GOLD analysis project Ga0154001, IMG submission 104699) | Attine ant fungus gardens microbial communities from New Jersey, USA - TSNJ085 MetaG | ecosystem: Host-associated > Fungi > Mycelium > Unclassified | place: USA: New Jersey, Wharton State...
ACCCTGGAGCCCGAACTCGACCAGAACTGACAAGGAAACCTACAATCGATACCGCGCAACGCCAAACCCGCCGAATCGGTCACGTTCCCGAAATCGGCGGTCACGTTCGCCGAAATCCGCAATCAGCTCGGTCACCGACGAGGTGATGGCCGAAACGCTGGCCTGGCAAAGCCGTCCGCTCGAACCGATGTATCCGGTGGTGTTCTTCGACGCGCTGCGCGTGAAGATCCGCGGCGACGGCGTGGTGAGCAACAAGGCCGTGTACCTCGCCCTGGGCATCCAGGCCGACGGCCAGCGCGATGTGCTGGGACTGTGGATCGAACAGACCGAGGGGGCGAAGTTCTGGCTGAAGGTGTTCAACGAACTGAAGACCCGCGGTTGCCAGGACATCCTGATCGCGGTGGTTGATGGTCTGAAGGGGCTGGCCGAGGCGATCGGCACGGCGTACCCGCGCACGACGGTGCAGACCTGCATCGTGCATCTGATGCGCAACAGCCTGGAGTATGCGAGTTACAAGGATCGCAAGGCGCTCGCCGCGGCGCTGCGTCCGATCTACGCGGCCGCCAGCGAACAGGCCGCGCAGCTTGCCCTGCAGGAGTTCGCCGACGGCCCATGGGGCGCGAAATACCCGAGCATCGTGCAATCCTGGCAACGCGCCTGGGAGCATGTCACGCCGTTCTTTGTGTTCCCGCCCGAGATCCGCCGGGTTGTCTACACGACCAACGCCATCGAGAGCCTGAACATGCAACTGCGCAAAATCATCAAGACCCGCGGGCACTTCCCCAATGATGAGGCTGCCATCAAGCTGCTCTGGCTGGCCCTGCGCAATGTGCTGGCCAAATCCGTGCGGGCCGCCTTCGACTGGAAGGCGGCCATGAACCAGTTTGCTATCCTGTTTGGTGAGCGATTCACCTTGGCGCGTGCATAACGTTTTGCAAACCCGCCTCGCACACAAAAATGCGGACAGGTTCCATTCCGACCATACGCCCCATTGAAATCCTTACCTATAAGGCAAGAATAGAGTTCCTTAGAGCAGTACGACGTGGCGTCCCAGCAAATCAGGCTACCGACTGTAATGTCCGCTCTTCCTGTATCGGCTCAAAGTCGATCCCAGCCTGTTCAAGCATCCATGCTTCAATACGCCTGTGCCAGAGACGCAGAAGATCGAGAGGACGGCGGCGATAATGTTTCTCCGCAAGCGCACTGGGCTTATGCCCCTGGATCTGGGCGACAATGCCAACCGGCACCTCACACCATTCAGCCAACGTGCCGAACGAGCGACGCAGACCGTGAACGGTAACGTGTGGTATGCCGGCCTCCTCCAGCGCCTTCGCATGCTGGAAACGCGGCTCCTCAATATGGCCACTGGCGGACGTTCGGCTGGCAAACACCCATTCTGACGGTTTCCATTCTTCCCCCCTTTCCCTCATGCGTTTGAGCTGCGCCTCATCTGGCGGCATCTTGTTCAAGCGGTGAAGCTCTAGCAATAGCGATTCGAAGTACGGCGTCAGCGGAATAACCCGCCTCCCCTCGACCTTGTCGGCAAGCTCAATGCTGTGCCAGCGGAAGTCCACAGCATCCCAGCGCAGTGCGGCCAGTTCGTTCCGGCGCGCTCCATTGAACAGCAAACCCTGAAGGTATGCTGCAATGATCGGGTTACCAATCTGGCCGACGGCCGAGAACCATCCTGCCAACTGCTCCCGCTGAAGACAATCCCCATTCTTCGTATTGCTCGCCGGAAGCACCGCCTGCACTTTGGGCGAATCGCAAATGTCAACTGGTGCCGCGCCCTTGTAGTCGTCTTCACCAGCCAGCCAGTGCACAAACGCACGGAGCAGCCGGTACGCATGGGCCGCATTGGTTGGACGCTCATCCGCCTCCTCGGCCAGCCACTCGGCCACGCACCGATCACTCAACTCCGACAAGTTCAACACCATCAGCGGCGCCAAAGGCCCCGCTACCGTCAAACCCTTGCCTCGCTTCTTCGGTTGACCGCCAGGCGCTGCCAGTGCCTCATGGTCAGCGATATACCGCTCCGACCGAGGACGCTTGGTTTTTGGAGAAATCGACGTGCGGAGATAGTCAAGATATGTGGCCCAAGCCTCGCCAACGGTTACCTGGTGACGTCGGGTCTCCGCTTTTCTAACCGCGAGTGCAGCACGCTGCTCAGCTTCCTGCACTCGCGGGTCGGTACCGTCATCGATGAGACATTGCAGGCTACGCGCCCGCTCCTGTGCTCGGTCGATCGTCCAGTTCCGTGGATCGCCAATCGTGACCCGCACGGTGTCACCGTGTAGCTTCCCCTGGAAGATGTACGCCTTTGCACCACCCTTGGTCGCACGCAGCCCCAGCCCGGGAGCCTTGCTGTCCCAGATGAACGCCTGCAGTTTGCCGGCCGGGCATTTGTGCCCATCTACCCGCGCCGCCGTGAAATTGACCTTAGCCATTCGCCTCTCCAAGAGCCGGTTACACGCTTTCTCATGTAACCACCATGTAACCCGATTTTGGAGGAATCAATCAATTTTCGTCAACCCACAAAATCTACGAAAATCAACCAGTACATTGTTTTTAAACGATTTTTATAGAACAAAAGAATGTTCATCAACGACAATGAGCACCTATATACCCGCATTCGTAATGCGAAGGTCGGGGGTTCGATTCCTCTTTCCGGCACCAACAGATTCAAGCACTTAGCCCAGCCCTAACCGGCTGGGCTTTTTGCTTTCTGAATCCGTGTAAGGGCCGGTGTAAGTGATTTTTCGCTATGTTTTGCACCGACCCACACAGGCGGCACGACGGGGCGGATTTCAGGTCACGCGCCCCTTCCGCCTGACCGGTTTCCCATACGCCGCTTGCTTCTTCGCCGACCGCTTGCACTTCGGCTTCGGTCAGGTCGGTAAAGCGGCGCAGTTCGCCCCCGGCGCGCACCAGCAGATAGACCGCGATCATCAGCAACGTCCCGACCACGGACCGGTCATCCGGTCGACAGTAGTCGAGTTCGGTCATCCGCTCCCGGCTCGCGTGACGCAAGATCAGGCTTGACACGCTCGTATGCACCTGCGCGCAAAGCACCCGATACCACGTATAGGCTTCGCCCAAACCCGCCCGCTTCAGCGACCATGGCGGCGGCATGGATCGGCTTGTGCATTCGAGCGATGCTCTATCGATATTCATCAATCTCGACCGTGCCACCCATCGCTTCCATCATCGCCGTGATCCCCCACATCGTCGGACAGCAATTCGGAAAGTTCGTCCGGGCGGAGCGCCCGCATCGCCTTCTCGATTTTCCTGTCATATTTGCGATCGTTCGGGTCAAGCCCGCCAGGGCGTGCCTTGCGCGCGTACTTCTGTACGAAGCAACCAAGTTCGCCAGCCAGGCGCGCGCGCTTTGTGATTCGCATCTCAATCGAATGATTGCGGCACAATCCGGCCACCTTCAATCACAAGATGCCGCGCATCGCGTTTTTTCTCGAAGAACCGCCAGTCCTCATCGTCCCCCGCTCCGTTCGTTGCTACGATCAAACGGAACGATTGCGACAGAGAAATGACCAGGCCGCATTCCGAGTTGGCCGATATACCTTCGACAATGACCGGGGCAAGTCGAGCTAACGCTTCTCTCAGAGAAATTACAAACGCGTTGACTTCCTCATCAAAACCCACCAGGGATTTTTCAGTCGGGATACTTTTTCCCGCCTTACTCAAGGTCCAGGCGCACTGAATATGCAAAGCCCATGCGCTGACTTGCCTGGGTACGCCATAGAAGTTTCTCTCCTCATGCTTCGGTCCAAAACCCAAGGTGAGCATATCCGCTGCGCGACTAATGCCAGTCCACTGCAAAACCTTTTAGCACGGACAAACGCCATTCTATTTCTATGGCAGGGACTCTCATACTCATGCCGCAATAACCTCTAACGTTTCAAACTCGATAACAAGTTCCGCGCCACAGGTTGAGAAAAGCTGCGCAATTTTGCAAGGTTGTCTATCCGTCCAATGTTGGGACTTGGCGAGTACCAGTTGCGCTTTCTCATAACGCGGAGTTCCCGGTTCCAGTACTTTAATCTCGTATACGATGTTCTGTAGCCCGAGATCTTCGAGTACACACCGGTTCATCCCCACGAAAGATACGGACGCGCGCTGGTCTTGCAGGTACATACCAAGTGTTAGTGTTTCGCGTTCTTTTGATACATGAAGCGTGTCCATATACCAGTCATGAAAATACTCAAAATCTTTCAAATTATCCATATCGCAATATTAATAAGGGAGAATTGACACGGCATTCCCAAGGTCACGACTCCGGCCATCCCAATTGTGCGAATGCGGCGCACCAAAACCATAGTCGTGATCAAAATCAATATCAACGGCAGCGTTGCCGTTGGCATCATACAGCCGCAATTGCCCACTTCCAGATGGATTCTCGACCCACGTATTAGGCGGGCCGTTCTCAGTTGGCATACCGCCATAGGTTTCAGCATCGCCGTTAGGCGCGTCAAGCGGCTTGTACCCGAACGGCTGTGCATTGCCGAGGTTCTGCGGCGGGGTTCGTGAGCGTCCGCGACAATCGCACGTCCATGCGATGCCCTGGGCTTTGGCCATTTCGTAACCGTTTGGCAGCGAGCGCAGCCGGTCAAACGGAAAGAACTCGCCGGTCTCGACGTTATAAGCCCGTGCCGATGGCATCGGCGGGAAGTTGGAAAAGATCGAATAGATAATGCGACAACCCAGACACTCTTTCTGGTCCAACCGATCCGCCCACCGTTTTCCTGTTTCATTTGCTCCATTTTCAGGCCTGGTTGAAAACGTTCACCGTAAGCGCGCGGGCCGGTCGCGCGCTATCAGATAACTCCGAATTTGCCAGCTGAAGGGCTAACCCCTGATGGAGAACATGCAAAGGCAAACCAACGTGTACACCGATGGCCGCGCACCGCCTTCTTCGCTTCGGATAGCGAGCGGCCCGGTTCGACAATCGTGTGTGCGCAACAGACCGAAAAAAAGCCCGCGCAAGGCGGGCATGAGAGCAGTCGCAATGCGTTACCTGGGCGCGTGTCGACCACCTGTGACGATCCTACGCCAATTCGATGCGTGTGCAACGGTGCTCAGGGCTCGCGTATGAAGTCACCATCAGGAGCACCCACGCGCTCAAGCTGCTCGCGCACGAAGTCTGTGAGCACACGTAACGCGGCATCCGGTTCCACACCCAGGCGTGTCGCGAGAATCGGCGCGATACGCGCGGGCCAGTTGAGCCACGCATCACGCGCGCCCCTTGCCTCTTCGAAGAGCACACGGCGCGCGACATCGATTGCCACCACCGTGCCCGCACGCTGTTCGTACTCAAGCTGTCGAAGGCCCGCGAGTGCGTGCTCTTTCGCAAGCGTGATCCGCGCGAATTCCGTGGCCGTGCTCGGCGCAGCACCACCGGGGCGCTTGAGCGGCCTGCCCGGTTTGCGCTTCGGCGTGCCATCGGCGTTGATCTCGATTTGCGGCAACTCGCTTTTTTTCTTTGGCACTGGCGCGCCTTTTTTTACCGGCAGTGGTGTGCCACTTCGTGCGCGCGAGCTTCGGATTCGTAATGCAAGGGTCGGGGGGTCGATTCCTCTTTCCTGAATTTCAAGCAGTTCCGAGATGTTCCTGAAACCCGCGATAGCCAAAGCTTCGCGGGTTTTTTGTTGTCTACTCAGGGATTCACATACCGCGCCTCGACGCGAGCGAACCTCCCTGCGCTGTGCCGTTGCACGCTACGCCGACGTACGCGTATCGGTAGCAGGCGCCAGCTGACTCGCAAACGGTTCGAGATAGCCGAACAGTGCGGCGCTACCGCCCGTGTGCACGAATACGACGTTTTCGTCGCGGTCGAAGTGCCCCTTGCGAATCAGGTCGATCAGTCCGGCCATGCCCTTCCCCGAATAAACCGGATCGAGCAGGATGCCTTCGGTCTGTGCGACCAGCGTGACCGCTTCGATCATGCCCGGTGTCGGCAAACCGTAGCCGTCCCCGACGTAGTCGCAGTTCGCAATCACGCGCTCGCGCTTAACGGCATCCGGCATGCCAAGCTGCGCCGCCGTTTCGCACGCGAGACGGTAGACGCTGGCCTCCTGCGCCTCCTTCGGCGCGCGCACACCGATGCCGAGCACGCCGATTCCGCTATTCATGCCGTCGAACCCGGTGACGAGTCCGGCCTGCGTACCGGCGCTGCCGGTCGCATGCACCACGCGATGCACGACCAGATTCTGCTGATTGGCCTGGACCAGGATTTCCATCGCGCAATTGACATAGCCGAGCGCACCGATCCGGTTCGAACCGCCGCCGGGAATCACGTACGGTTTGCCGCCGGCCGCCCGAACTTCGTCGGCAACCGCCTGCATCGCCGCATTCATGTCGGTGCCGGCCGCGTACGTGCGCGTCGGCGCGCCCATGAGCCGTTCGAGGAATACGTTGCCGGAATACAGGTAGTTGCTGTCGCGATTGCCGGTCCGGTCTTCGAGCAGGATGATGCAGCGCAGCCCCAGCCGCGCCGCCGCCGCCGCGGTCTGCCGCGCATGGTTCGACTGCGTCGCGCCCTGCGTGATGACGGTGTCGGCTTGCTGCGCGAGCGCATCGGCCATCAGGAATTCGAGTTTGCGGGTCTTGTTGCCGCCGGTCGCCAGCCCGGTGCAGTCATCGCGCTTGATATACAGCCTGGGACCCTTGAGTAAGGCGCTCAGGCGCGGCATGGGTTCGAGCGGCGTGTTCAGATGTCCGAGCGATAGGCGAGGAAACTTCGAGAGATGCATGGCAGACCTTGTCAATGGGAGTGAATCGGAAGAACGGGAAGTGCCTCGGCAAGGCGCGCGTAACGTACGCAGCGCTGCGCGAGATTCGAGGTCGCATCCAGCACAGGGCACGGCGCGTCATGTTCGGATAGCGCGAGCGGCACTTCCGTGCAGCCCGAGACGATCGCCTCCGCGCCGGCGTCCGCGAGACTCGTCGCGAGAGCACGCATGCCGGCGCGAACCTCGTCGGACACCTCGCCTCGCTTGATGCGATAGATCAGCTGCATGAACGTCGCCTGGCAAGCCGGCGCGAGAACCAGCGCTTCGCGTCCCCGCGCGGCGAACGCACGCTGATACAGTTGCGCGTCGACGCAACCGCGCGTTGCCAGTACTCCGATGCGTTTCGCAGTCGGCCAGCGCCGGCTGCATGCGTCGCCGGCTTCTTCGACCATGCTGACGAACGGCACCGTCAGCGCCGCCCGAATGTCGGCCTCGTACGCGTGCGCGGTGTTGCAGGCCATCACGACAAAGTCGGCCCCCGAGCGCACAAGACCGGCCGCCATCCCGGCAAGCGCCGGGCCCGGAGAAGGCCCGGCGCCGGCGAGCGCGACGTTGCGATCCGGTACCTTAGGATTGCAGTCGATCAGTATTCGCAGATGCTCCTGTTCGCACTCGACCGGAGTCGCCGCGATCAGTTTCTGCAGGAAGTCCGCCGTGGCCTGAGGCCCCATGCCACCCAGCACGCCGACGACGAGTTCGCGCGGTCTGCAAGACGTATCGCTCATGAGTTGTGCCTTGGTACAGGAACGAGTCAATGCGTGAAGCCTCGTTCAGAACGAGTGGAAAATGCCGAGCTCCGTACCGAACTGCTTTTGTCCCGGCAACGTATAGCTACCCGAATCGACCGCGAGGTTGCTATTGGCTGAGTTATGCACGTAACTCATGTTCCAGTACAGCATCGTTCGCTTCGAGAGATTGTATTTGACCTCGGTGACCGCGCTGAACGGCTTGACGTCCTTTCCCGGCACGATGGTCTGATAGAGCGCGCCGACGAGCGCCCATTGCGGGCCGAGGCGCTGGCGAAACCCGGTCCAGAACAGATTGGCATTCAGGGATTGACGGGCGTAGTCGGATTTCAGAAGGCGGTAGCCCGCGTACAGGGTGGTGTCGTGGAAGTGATAGCTTCCAGCGGCGATGAATCGGCGGGCCCGGTCGGACGACGTCGACGGCGCCGCCGTCAGGGACGTCGCCACGGCCGTGAGACCCGCTCCGGACGCAGACAGCGGGCCGCGCAAATTGTCGTATAACAGCTCGTAGCCGAAGGCCGGGCCGCTGTAGTGCAGCGCGAGAGCAAGGTCTTTCGCGTTCGCCGACGCGCCTGCGGTGCCGCCGATCGGCGCGGCCAGTGTGTCGACGCCGAGGCTATAGAATGCATCGAAGGTGAACGATCCGAATGCGCGCTGGTAGCGGATCGAGTTGTCGCCGCGCGCGGAGAGACCCGGGTCCTGGGTCGGCAGCGAATACAGGGCATACGAAGCGGGGTCGAACAGGTTGCCCATCTGGTACATCGGATTGTAGGCACGGCCGATCCACAACTGGTTCCCATGGCCACGAAACCCGACTGTCGCCTGGCGTCCGAACAACCGTCCGTTCAGCGCGAGCGCACCTGTGTTAGGCGTAATGCCCGCCTCCAGCGTAAACGTCGTGTAATAGCCGCTGCCTATATCCTCGACGCCGAGTATTCCCCAGCGCGAGGCCTGAATGTTGCCCGACGACGCCACCAGCGTGGAATGACTCGTCTTGTTCGCGTTCGTCAGGTATTCGATACCCGTGTCCAATAAGCCGTACATCGTCACGCTCGACTGCGCGTGAGCCGTCGTCGCGCACACGGCGAGCTGGTACGTCAGCGTGCCGAATATGATTTTCCAGGCTAGAGTTCTCATGACCTTTCTTTATTTATTAAGAATACTAATTGAGAATCCGATACAAACGGCACGCGGGTGCATTGGCTCCGAAATTGCGCCTATGTGATGAAAAAACTCCACTGGCGCTTGCGCCAATCCTCGCGCAAGCGTCGTGAAAAAGCCGTGTCAATCGGTATCAATCGGCGTGCTCGCTGACCCATTGCGCAAGGTCGCGATGGGTCGTGAACCAGACGTCCGGGCGGCTCTTCGCCAGGCGCACGATTTCCTCCAGAATCCAGATGCGCGAGCGATGCCCGATCACGTGCGGATGCAGCGTCAATTGAAATATCCCGCCTTCCGCATACGCGGCTTCGAATTCGCGTATGAAGATATCGAGCACTGCGGACGGCGGCGTGTACGGGCGCAGCGACGAAAAGCGGTTCATCGCAAGGTAGGGAGAATCGTCGCGAATCCATTCGACGGGAATTTCGACGATGCCGGTCGGCTGCCCGCCTCCCACGAGTTCGTAGCAGTCGTCGTCGCCCATGAGCGAGGAGTCGTACAGCAGGCCCATTTCGGCGATGATGGCGAGCGTGTGATCGCTGAAATCCCATGACGGTGTGCGCAAACCGACCGGCCGCTCGCCGCAGATCGCCGTGAGCGTGTCGCTGGCGCGCAGATAGAGCTCGCGTTCCGCTGCGGCGGGCAGCATCGAGTTCAGTTCGTGAATCCAGCCATGCATTGCAATCTCGTGGCCGGCGCCGCACAGCGCGCGCTGTTCGTCCGGATGAAGCAAGGCCGATACCGCCGGCACGAAGAAGGTCGCCGGTACATCATGGCGGTGCAGGATGTCGGCGATTCGTGGAATACCGGCGCGGCTGCTGTACTGGCCCGCCGACAGCCGGCTGATCGATCGGCCGCCGTCGCGCAGGTCGCTGGTTTCGTGATCGGAGTCGAACGACACGGCGAACGCGCAGCGCGCGCCGTTCTTCCATGTTCCCGGCTTCAGCGGCCGGCCGGCGCGTACCCGGTCGACCAGCATTTGCCACTGGGTGTCCGGCCATTGCCACGGCTCTTGATTCGATGTGCTATTCAAAAATACTCTCCAACGGGTTGACGGACATTGCGCCCGACGATGACAGGAAAGCCCACTGCACGCGCAGTCTCGAAACGGTGTTACTTCAATGCGGTATGCGCGGTTTCGGGCAGGTGCCACAACGTCAAGCCGGACAATAGAGCGGCGGCGATCACGCAGAACACGGGGGAAATCGGCGAACCGGTGTGCTGGATCAGAAGCGTCGCGGCAAAAGGCGCGAAACCGCCGAACACCGCAACGCCAACGCTGTAGCCGACCGACATGCCGACCGCGCGTTCGCGCGCCGGGAATATCTCCGCGATCGCAGCCGGCGCGGGGCCGGAGTACATCGCCAGCACGATGCCGAACAGTATCTGCACGCCGATGACCGTGCCGAACGACACGCCGGACAACAGCAGACGGGCGAGCGGGTATGGCAACACCACGAGCAGCGCGCAGCAACCGAGCAGCAGCGGCCGGCGGCCGATGCGGTCCGACAGTGCGCCCGTCAATGGAATGAGCAGGATCATCACGACGAGGCCGATGCTGTCGGACCACAACGCTTCGGTGCGCGAAAGATGCGCGTAGCGGGTCAGATAGGTCGGCATATAGTGCAGCAGGATGTAATGCGACGTGACCCAGACCACGGTGAAGCCGATGGCCTGCGCGATCTTGCGTAACGCATGGCCCGGCGCATGCGGGTCGGCCGGTTGCTTCAGTTCGGCCGGCAGATGCTCGGCAACGTTGCGGCGCAGATAGAAGCCGATCGGCCCGATCAGTCCGCCAAAAAGGAACAGCATCCGCCAGCCCCAGCTTTCGAACGCGGCCGACGATAGCGCGCTGCTGAGCGACGCCGCAACCGCGGAGCCGAGCAAGGTGCCGGTCACCGTCGTGACCTGCGCGAAACTCGCGATCAGCCCGCGCTTGCCGTTGGGCGCCCATTCGACGAGGAACGTATTCGCGCTGCCCCACTCGCCGCCGGCACTGAATCCTTGCAGCAGGCGCGCGAACAGCATCGCAAGCGAGGCGAACGCGCCGATCGCCTCATACGACGGAATGATGCCGATCGCGATCGTACTCACGGCCATTAGCATGATCGTCAGCGTCAGCGCGCTCTTGCGGCCGTGGTGGTCGGCGATGCGGCCGAAGCAGAAGCCGCCGAGCGGCCGCATCAGAAACCCGACGCCAAAGATGGCGAACGTGCCGAGCAGCGCGGAGAGCTCGTCGACCTTCGGAAAATATTGGCGCGCGAGAATCGGCGCCACGAAGGCATAGACCGAAAAGTCGTACCACTCGAGCACGTTGCCGATCGCCGCCGCGCCGACGGCAGCCAGCGCATTGTCCGCCGGTTGCCGCTTGCCGCCGGCGACAGGTGCCGATTCGTCCGACTGATGAATGACCAACGTCTGCTTGTTCATGGCGAGGTTGTCTGATTGAAAGGCTCGGATGGATGGGTTGCGCGGTGGCTCATTCGAGCGCCGCGAGCAGCCTCGTCCAGAAATCGAGGCGCGGCAGTACGCTGGATGCCAGGAAGTACTCGTTCAAGGTGTGCGCGCCCGCGCCATCGACGCCGAGGCCGTCGAGCGTCGGCACGCCGAGCGCGGCGGTGAAATTGCCGTCGCTGGCGCCGCCGGTCTGCGGCACGTCGAGCAGGTCGAAACCGGCCGCGCGCGCATGTTGCTGCGCGATCTGCAACAGCGCGGCGGTGGCGGCGCTCTTTTCGTACGGCGGCCGCGTCAACTGCACGTCGACGTCGAGCGTAAAGTCGCCACTCGATGCGCGCTGCCCGCGCAGCGCGGCCAGCATCCGCTCCGCTTCGGCCATGCTTGCGACGCGAAAATCGACGCGTATCGCGCATTCCTCCGCGACGACGTTGGCGCCGGTGCCGCCTTCGATGGTTCCGACGTTGAGCGTGGTGCCGACCGAATAGTCGGTCAGGTTCGAGAGCACGGCGACGTGGCGCGCCATTTCGACGATCGCGTTGCGGCCGCGCTCGTGATCGATACCCGCATGGGCCGCGCGGCCCGTCACCTTGAGCCGGGCCCGGCCCACGCCCTTGCGGCTCGTGACGCAGCGGCCGCCACTGCGCGCCGGCTCGCAAACGAGCGCGTAACGCGCATGCTGCGCGAAACCGGTTGTCACCGGGCGGGATTGCAGGCTGCTCGCTTCCTCGTCCGGAATGAACAGCATGTCGACCGGCAGTCGTGCGCGGCGTTGATGAGCCACCGTCGCGAGGGCGCGCAAGGCGAGATACGCGCCGGCCTTCATGTCGTAGCCGCCGGGACCATAGACGCGATCGCCGTCGATACGGTACGGATTGCGTTCGAGCGTGCCGTGCGGGTGAACGGTGTCGACGTGCGTCAGCACGAGGATGCCGGCGCGCGTATCGCTGGGGGCGCGACTCGATACGACGAGCACCGGCGCCGCGCTTGCCGAAGGCAGCGGAATCCAGCGCGTCGCGAGACCCGCGCGCTGCGCGTGCATGGCGATATTGCGTTGCAGCAGCTCTACGGCGGCGGCGTCCCCGGACGGCGATTCGTGGCGTACCCACGCGCCGATATCGTCGAGCAGCGCGTCGAGCCTTGTCGGCTGGCAAAGCAGGTTCATGTCACCTCGAGGTCGAAGGGCTGGCGCCGATGCGAGAGGAGCAGCGCGGGAATGAACCGATTATTGGGCGGTGACCGGGCTCGAACAACGAGATCAAAAATAACTGCCGAATAAATATTGTTTATGTTTCAATCCGACTGGAAAAGGAAAGCCGATGAGACATAACGACCTGAACCTGCTCGTGTATCTGGATCTGCTGGTGAGGCACGGCAGCGCGACGCGTGTCGCGGAAGTGCTCGGCGTGAGCCAGCCCGCCGTGAGCGCGGCGGTGCGCCGGCTGCGTTCGATGACGGAGCATCCCCTGTTCGTTCGCACCGGACGCGAACTCGCGCCGACGGCCTACGCGCTGTCGTTGCAGCAGCAGTTCGCACCGCTCTTGCGGCAGTGGCGCGAACTGACGGACCGCGACGGCGATTTTTCTCCGGGCGTATCCGACCGGTGCTTTTCCATTCTCGCGTCGGACTACACGCAGTATCTGTTTCTGCCGCTGCTCGCGCGCCGCCTCGCGACAGAAGCGCCGAACGTGTCGCTGCGCGTCATTCCGTCAAATCCGTATCGCGGCGTGCAATTGATCGAGCAGCAACAGGTCGACCTCGGGATTGGCTACTACCGGAACGTTCATCCTCAGTTGCGGCTGTGTCCGGTGCTGGAGGAGCAGGCAGTCTGTGTGCTCGCGCGTTCGCATCCGGCACTCGACTGCTTCGACGAGCACGCGTATGCGAGCGCCAGCCATATCGCGATTACCGTCGAAAACGCGGCCTATAACGCGACGCTTGATCGTGCGCTGGCCGCGCACAAGATCCGGCGGCGGATCGCAATCTCGATGCCCAGTTACGTATCGGCCGCGCACGTGGTGGAGGAGACCGAGTACGTGGCAACGCTTCCGCGCAGCATCGCGGAATTTGCGGCGAAGACCGCCGCCATCGAGATTCGCCCGTGCGCGATCGAACTGCCGCCGCTGGACCTGTCGATGCTGTTCCACGTCAACTCGGAAGCGGACGCCGCGAGTCAGTGGTTTCAGCGCGTGGTGCTCGAATGCGCGGAGGTGATTGCGTCGAGCTGGGCGACCTCTGCCGCAAAGGGATAGGCATGAATCGCGTGTTTCAGCGTGGGTTGCCGCGCAGCGTGGCGGCTGGCGGCTTCGGGCCGCCGCTGCGTCAACGGGCTGAATCCGCGGTCAATAGCCGCCTTGCGGAAAAGCGGCCATCCGGACAGCTAAACGTCAATGCGTCGCTTCAGCCAGGAGTAACTCAGCGAGGTCAGCCGGGCGATCCAGCATGATCGAATGCCCGCACGGTATTTCGTGGACCTTCCATCGAGGCGCATGCTTCAGCCTGGCATGGGTTTCGACGAACCAATCCCCACCGTTCCTCGTCGCGAACACGTAAGTGCGATTGGCAACGGGCACCGAATCCACTCCCGCCTTGACGCCTTGAACGAACGTGGCAAGCGGCTGCGGTCCAGACATCCTGTCGACCCAGGCGGCGTCTGCTTCGTTCACGTTGAACAGGGCCGCGGGAATAGGCGGAATCATGCCGTCGTTCCGGCCCGCCTGCGCCAGAAAAGCCAGCGCGGTGTCGGCGC
>Ga0154001_1000393_pt1 | contig 13836 bp, 10 predicted proteins | sample TSNJ085MetaG_FD_104699 | JGI IMG/M metagenome (GOLD analysis project Ga0154001, IMG submission 104699) | Attine ant fungus gardens microbial communities from New Jersey, USA - TSNJ085 MetaG | ecosystem: Host-associated > Fungi > Mycelium > Unclassified | place: USA: New Jersey, Wharton State...
AACTGAAAATGGCCCAGCAGAACGGTGTGGAACTTGTCTGGACGGAAGATGCGGTGATCTCGATTATTCTACTTCCCTGCTTCCTAAGTTCATGGAATGGTTCAACGATAAATTGAGATGCTATTTATGCTCAACAAGACTTTTGAAATCCTCTCGTCGACAGCGGCACGATAATCAGGAAGCGCAGTGGCAAGTTGGTGAGCGATTGAAGTGAACAAGTGTAAGGAGTTGTTGATTGTGGAGAAGAAGGCAGCACCAAAATGTACAGTTTCTTTCAGCTTCTCAGCACATGGTTGAGCAATGCCTGCTCCAGCTGGGTCCCTCACCCAGCACATTGACGAGGGCGTGTCGACAGATTCAGTAACCCGAATTTCTAATGTCGGCAATATATTATTTGCGAGTTTCAGGGAAGCAGCTGCGATCGTAGTGTTCTGGCCAATAAATGAACTGAAGGCATCATGGAGGATCTGATACCAGGACACTCGATTAACACCACCAAAAGAGTCCACTCATCATATTCATTATTGTTGATGATCTGTATAGGATCAATGTCATGGATTGAAAAGTTGCCGGCATCAAAGAACATGGTCATGTGGTGGGGCAATAAATAGGCGACGAGAACAAATGTTTGATCTTCCACGACGATTCCTCCTTTGCCTGTTGTATGCAGTAGTCCATCCTTTACCTGTGAGGATACAGCACATAATTTCCGGCCAACATGGTCGAGGCATAAGAATGCAATGTGGGAGTCGAAGTACAGATGAAAGTAGAGAACCTGGTGTAATTCCGATGCCCGCAGATGTTATTTGTTTATCAATTCTTGCCAAACAATCCGACTTCACGTATCAATCGTTGCCCAGTATCCTTGTGTACAGAGTGTACAGTGAAAAGTTTGTGTGGTAGTTTTCGTCAGGGAGCTGGCGTCATGGGACATCCATTCAACTTCTGAAAACTGTATATCCATCCACCCATCAATGTTTGTCACTTCGACGTTCTGCGTTCTCCCTCGTCACACAGCTGTTTGATGATCGGCTCCAGGAAATGTCTGTTCTTTAAGACATGAGCAAATATCAATTCAATCAGTTCTGGAAAGATCAGTGGCCTAGTTGCACGAAGCACATAGTGAAGTGTATGTGAACTAGTAGATAGGTCTTCCATGTCACTGCTAGTCTTTCTGTGGTTAGACCGTAATGGAAGTGGGCATTGAATCAGTCGCTATCACAGAAGAATCATCTAGTTGATTTAAAAATATAGGAAACGACTTACATCGGTCAAGCAAGAAAATAACCATCTTCCTCATGCCCACACCATTATCAGGTGAACTGTCATGAATGGATTAGAACTTCTATCTCGACTTGATACCCCTTACCTTTTGGCTTCTATATTCATTATCGAACCATCTCTCCATAAACGTGTTTCTACATTTGTGCTTCTTCACTGTTGGATGTGGAGATTAGATACATAGATGAAAGTCTAGAACAGTGTTCAAAATCCTGATATCAAATGCAAAAACAATAGACAGGACAAGAGAGAGGAGAATATAGACATGCCAGATACCATTCTCACTGCCATGCAAGGCCTTGATACCAGTATTGGCATCGTATCTTTGCCCGGGGTCTCTCGCATTGATATCTTCTCACCTTTTCCTTTCCACATCGTAAACTTGTTTGCCAGATAGAACTCTTGAGCAGCCGCATAGTCATAGTTGGAGATTCCGCTTGTCCATATCAAGCTCCCAGCACCATACAACCGATTTCTTCCTATGCCGAAGTTCATAAAGCCCACTGTTCCTCCCGATAGACTCTTTGCGGGAGAAAGTGTGAAAAAAAAGCAGTAGCAAGGATGACGATGATATCGCCGGACGAATCCTGCCTTTTCAAGTCTATTTATCAGCTATTGATCCGTGAGTTAGTCCATTGCTGATGATCATATTCGAAACGCACTGAAAGAAGTGTTGCGGGCTCCAAGTCATCGAAGTGTCCAATTGGAGTCTTTCACGGAACTGCCAATCTGATGGGATATATGACGTAGCACAGCGCGATAGCGGGATGTGCAAATAAACCGTCCGCTGCATCAGCAAGGGTCTGAATATCCTTGTCAGTCGGCCATGATGATAAAAGCTGCAAACAATTTCGGCGTTGAAGGATGTTCTTAAATTCTCCTCCAAGGTACATCTCAATCCCATAATCTCATAATCTACCTCGCGAGAAATCGGCAATTCAACGCAATGAGTGATAGAGGCGATACTGTCCTGCTTGAATGTGACATGCGAGGCTCGGTGCGGCTGAAGGTGACCCAGCGGAATGATGTGGATCTTGCCTTGACACAAGATGCGATGATCTCGATGATTTCTCCTTGCGCATCCTCACCCACACATTCGTCTAGTCCATCTATAAAAAAATTGTTGTATTCTCCTTCCTTGCCTTTCTGGTTCCTGAAGCGGCTCAACAACGAGTAATTTGAGCTGAGATGATATCTTCTTCAGGACAAGAGTCTTGTTGTTGGAGATCCTACCATCAACAGCGGCGTGATAAGCAGGAATCCTGGTGGCAAGTTCAGCAATGGTAGTGAACAAGTGGGAGGGGTTAAAGTATTTGTTGACAGTAAAGAAGAAGGCAGCAATAAGGTAATTCTCGGCACATGTTTGAGCAGTGGCTGACTTGCCGACTCTAGCCGGTCCCCGCGTCCAGATTGGCAAGGGGGGTGTCTACACATTCAGTCACCCCATTTGTCCTGCTTGCATCTTTTTCGGATGCAGTCGGGAACAGAAGAAAAGAAATAAATCTATCACACGTGTTTACCCTATTAACCGACAACGCACAAGACTGAACGGTTTAATGAATCTATTCCACTGCAACAGGACGATGATATAAATGCATTTTTTAGGGGTCCAGCTACGATGAATGAACTTATTCCATCTTCGCTCCTCCTCATTGTCCTGCTGATCGTCATTGTCTTTGGAATTGCCACTGTCATCCTGAACATTCTGACCGTCATCCTGGTTTTGAACATCAGTTTTGGTCTCATGCTGCTCTTCGCATTCATATTCGACAGCATGTTCATGGAAATCTCCTTCACCCTCACCCTCACCCTCACCCTCACCGTCTTCTATCTCTTTCTTTCTCTTTCTTCCCACATCGTGAACTTGTTCGCTTCGTAGAACTTTACTGCAGCTGCATAGTTAATCGTTTTGAACTGATGGAAATACCGCTTCTTCACATCAAACTCCCAATACCATATAACCGACTTTTCCCCATGCCCAACTTTATAAAGCCCACTGTTCCTCCTCACCGACTTTTTACGGGAGAAAGTGCTGAGACACGGTACGATCCAAAGAGAGGAAGGTACGGCCGGATAACTTTTACTTTCTCCAATCTATTGACAGCCTGGCAATGTGTGGACAAATTGATTGTGAGTAATCGTATTTAAAACATACCGAAAGAAATGCAGTAGGAACCAGTCCATCAAAGGACTCAGCGCGAATACACCCAAATGCGGTGTGGGATAATGATTGGGTAGTCCCCCAGATGCCAAAAACAAAAGGAATTAGCGAACCCTCGAGCTCACGCCACGTCGAATTTGCTATGAGAGACTTGCGGTAATCAACATTTGCCAGTCGCTGCACTATAGACAACGGAACATCCTCAAAGAAATGACAAATGACTGGGTCATCACCGGATAAATTGAATGAGAGGACGGAAAAAGTCTTCGACTTGAGATAGGAGTCAACAAACTCGGTACCATGTGGCCAAGAGCGTGTGGTAGAGGAGCTGATGATACCCGGTGCCGACACGAGGTCTGGAATGACAAGTAAGTTCAGGGAACATGCCAGGAGGAAATACATACTTGAACCGTCAATAGCATGACTTGATGCATAATGATGGTGATCTTGAATCGAGTGGTCAAGGAGTTTGATAATAAAGGCAGAGGTGGTGATACAAAAGGCACCAGAGCGAGTGGGATCGCGGAGGAAATCGTAGAAAGATTTGTGGTAGAAGCGCAAGAATCCATGAACATCCCAAACTTGATTTATGATTGTATGGCCTGAATGGAACCATTGACCTTGGTCATAATACGGTCGTGTGAGGTCAATACGAGGGTCGATTGAACTGAAAGGATGAAAAGATGGCTCGTATGAAATCACGGCATGTAAATGGTGACAAATGTCTCTGAACGTACACTCGGAGATCCCCGGCATGCAACAACGCGTGGAAACACGAAAACGAGCATCGGCATCCCAGTTGCTTACAGAAAAAGAGAGAAGGAATTGTGCATACAGGAGATTGTGCTCTGGAATCTGCTGCATGATGCGGACATAAAGGGCATCAAGTTGCGAAAAGGATGATGTGAGCGGCTGTTTCCCTGCATGAGTGAGGGTATCGAGAACAGACTGCAGTCTTTCACGGAATTGCAAGTCTGGTGGATAGGCCACATGACGCAACACGGCAGCAGGGTATGCAAATAGGCCTGCCGCTGCACCAACAAGCATCCGGATATCGTTGTCAGTTGGCCATGATGACAGCAGCTGCAGGAAATCTCGTTGTTCAGGTATGTTCTTGAATTCACCCCGAAGGTACACCTCGATCTCGCCATCTGCCTCTCGAGAGATAGGGAGTTCAGCAGAATGAGTGACAGAGGCGATGTTGTCCTGCTTGAATGTGGATATTATACGAAGTTCAGCGCGGCTGAAAATAACCCAATGGAATGGAGTGGATCTCTCCCTGACAGAGGATACAATTATCTTGATAATTTCTGTTTGTGCGTCCTCGTCCGCACACTCGTCCAATCCATCGATGAAGATGGCTTTTGATTGTACTAACTTTGCCTGCTTCCCTAGCTCCTGAAATGGCTCAACAATCAGTGATCTAAATTGAGATGGCATCTTCTTCTCAACAAGACTCTTATCCTTTGAGATCCTCTCATCAACAGCGGTACGATAATCAGGAAGCGCAGTAGTGAGTTGATAAGCGATGGAAGTGAACAAGCGTAAGGGATTGTCGTAATTCTTGAGAGCAAAGAAAAATGCAGCACCAAGGTGTCCACTTTCTTTGAGTTTCTCGGCGCATGTCTGAGCAATGGCCGATTTTCCAACACCAGCTGGTCCCCACATCCAGTACATCGACGAGGGTGGGTCGACAGGCTCGGTTACCCAATTTGTGATGTCACTGATATACTGTTTCCGAGTACCAGGGAAGCAGCGACAATCGTAATGGTCTTGAGAATCAAATGCAGCTCCTTGATCGGAGGCTTCATAGAGGATATCAATACCTAGTATTGGATTGACTAACATTTCATTAGCCGAAATGAAGCTGCTCACCAGATCGCCCCGTAATGTTGGTGATCGACTGCGCATTGAAACTACTATCCTTGATTATGAAGTTTCTAGCATCGGGAAACATAGACATGGAGGTGGCTAGATAGATAGACGATGAGAACAGAAGACTGTTAAATTCATATCAACGTGTGAACACAGGTCACAAACTAACCAACCACGGCGAATTCTTCCCATGTTTCTCCTCCGAATGATTGTCCCACTCAATTTTGCACCATGACAAGTCCATTATCTGAAAAAAATGAGAATGCTGAAGGACATGAATAGATACTGTCCAGTGAAAAAGGCTTCAACGATTATGGCATGAGAGCATTATGTGAGGGTATGCATAGTATAGATGAAAATATTGCACTGATCCACCCAGGATGCCACGTGGGAAAACAAACTAAAAATAGAGTTTTATACATGGCTGAGCAGCAGAGACAATGTGTAGTAGAAGATTTGAAAAGAAGAGTTGGGTAGAAACTTCGACTTGACGGGATGTTGCAATGTGGGGATGGGTGGGCACACGTGCATGTTATGGATCACAGCAACTGATGGGAGTGATGGGAAGCGAGTCAACTGTGACTGCTTGTACAAAGTGATATGTTGATGTTTACATGCAACCAAAAAACCTACTTGTTTATTAACTCCTGCCAATCCTCACTGTCACACCCAGTTTTCTGTATGTCCGAGCAACGTCAGGTAATCTGTTGGACCAGAATTAGCAAGTGTTCGACCCAAGCAAGCTGAATGCAGGGCACGACGCCGGCGTTGTTCTTTCTCATCTCAACATCCACTCCAGTCTTGACTAATTGGTTTTCTTCAATTGTCGGAGATCACGTCTAAGAATTCGAACCATTGCTACAAGAGGATTGTGTCGACCTAACAGCTGGTAGTGTGATTACAGTAGCCAATGTATTGATATAGCAATCAACATTAGTCAACTGAATAGCGCTCGAGAATTCATGGTCTGCAGGCATGCAAGGCTGATCAGTTGATAGCTATTTGTCCACCGTGTGACTACCATTCTCTCCCACCGTCGACTTCTTGGATCGCTTTCAGAATCATGAATCGGAAATAGAGATCTTTCCCTCGCCAACAGAAGTATCCTGAAGCATCCGGCCTTCACGACTTCGTTACCTACTCCAGCGAGGAGATACAAGAGAATGCTCACATGACGATTGTGGCTCTGAAAGCGATGATCTGGGAAACCAAGGCTCAGCGTTCTCAAGCACAGATGAGGGAGATACCCAATTCCAACGGTTGCGTATAAAACGGAGACGAAGCAGAGAAGCGTTCTGGTTAGCAGGACCGAAGTCGGAGATAAAGGATTTGGATGAGGAATACCTCTCGGATATCGGCAAGGAGGAAGGAACTGACGTTGTTAGTTGACGTTGTTGACCTTTCATCAGCTGCTGCGTTGTTGTATCGCAACCTATGAAGCAGTCACATTCAGAGGCTAGTAGTGGGTTGACATCTCCGCCATCCCATTGCAAGCCTCATCTACGGCCTTTGGCAACTTCACCTGTTGGCGTTCCCGAGTTTTCAGCGACTGCCGCGCCCTCCATCACCCAAGACATGGAAAGACTCACGAAAGGCTTGAAATCGCTGGACTTTCTATATGGCTCAAGGTTCGCCTTCTCCGCATGAGTCCTCAAATACCTGGTACCACCCATTATGAGGAGCCCACTATGACATATGTTTTGTGAGCTTTTCTCCTTTCATGCGAATATGGGTTAATCTTATTTCTGTTTATCTCTCTCAGCTATGGTGTGCGTTGCGAGTGTCAGAATCTGCTTCGCAGCCACAAGGAAAACCGGCCCCTTACGCCTCTTCCCACATCTCTCTTTCCTATTAAGCACCCATATTCGCCTGACATGACTTGCAGACCCACCGTCCTCTTTCCCAACGCACCGAAAGGAAAATATCCCGTATGTGCAAAAGAGGGACCAACAGATGATGCGAGCACTTCAAAGGATTTGAGACGGAGCCTTCGCGGAAGGCAAGGGTTATTATTGGGGATAGAGATAATGAAAACGAATTTCAGCAACAGAGCGAGGGAGTTGAGAAAAGTGTTGATCATGCCTAGGAAGCTTGACTTTAGGCTGCTGAAGAAGACAAAGGCGGTAGTTGGCAAGGGTTAGACTTTATGAAGCGTTTTCTACCACGACCTTTGTTCCTCTTTTTGCTTCATTTTTGAAACCCACTCTTGCTCACTTATTTTGGCATTTTTATATCGTCATGGCCATCATTCTGTGTCAATCATTATCCTCACAAACAGGACAATCAACAAGTTTGTTTTGCACGGCAGTGCTGTATTTTATGATCTTTGTTTCCCGTTGATCGTCCCTTTTTGGTTCCCTCTAGTTGCAATCGCTATCCATTCAAATTTGACTTGTCACTACTACGCGAAGTCTTCTCATTGAACACGTAATTTAGTTGGTTTGTCGTTGAAGTAGTGTAGCTGAGAAGTTTCACATTCTGACTTATGACTGTCCTACGATCATTTGAATAAAAAAGACATTCATGTCTCGCGTATCTTTGAGAATGGAGTACCACGCAAATGAGTTTTGAAAAGTTAAATGCAGTGTAGGCCGAAGGAGTGGAGTTTTCGGGGTGTACAGCTCCTCTCTGAGAAATATAGTTTGCTCGGAATCTACACTGGAGCTACAGAAGAGCTTCTGGGTTTCAGATGGGACTGGTTTATGAACCTAGTCCACCAACGTCAACTACGATAAATGACCTATTGAAGCTTCCATACCTAGGATAGTAACCGGTTTTGAAAGTAATGTAATGTCGCAGCACCAGTGGTCAGTTGCTTATGAATCGTATCATCAACTTCTCGTATGGTGAACCATAACCGCCCAAAACGCGATACCGCATTTTATCACCAAAATTCAAGATAACGATGACCATTATTAAATATGGTGTATGATTTTCTTGTTTAATATACGGCCATCGTTTCCATCAAATCTTACAATCGCTCAATGCCCCAAGCGTCTTCTTCCCTGATGACTTCAGTCTCCATCACAGCCTTAATCATCTCACTACCAAGTTTCCCAGCCTTCTCGACCCGCAGCTCAAAGAACTCTCTCGTTTCCTCAAATCTCCTCTTGTAATTTTCAAAGTTGCCGGAATAGACACATTGACTCCATCCTCTCACATCAGTGACAAGCTCTAGATCATCTTTATGTGCCAATGACCGTAAATTGCCGAATGCAGTGCACTCTCTAGTAGCGTGAGTAACTGGAATGAGTGTTCTGCTGCACCCAGGAATAGTCAAAATATCCACAAGGTCAAGGTGTACATATGAGTTGATCCCAAGATGTGCCCAACAATTGTTACAATCCCTTTCTATCTTTAGAAAAGTTCATTAAAAGTTTAAAACCTTCTTTCTTCATTATATGACTGGTATCATGTGTCACACTATTCTTCTTCTTCTTTGTATTCTCTTCCTTGTGTTCTTTGTGTTCATCTCCTTTTTCTTACCATATAGACCACCTACTCTTCTCCACTTCCCAACCATATGCTCTTAAAGTCAATAGCCTTACTAACTATAGAAAGGGGGTTCCAGTATATTGTATATAAAGGGTAGTTTACACTAAACTCCTTTTGTATACTCAAAACCAATTACTATTTTCCCTCTACCATAAAAAGGTCTAACTCACAAAACAAGGTTTTCACATTCTCTTTCACAAAGAAGAAAGGATTGTAACCTGAGTAGGCTTGGAGGTTGTAACAACAATCCACCATGGCTAATAAAGAAAGATGAGAGTTTGGGCCATAGTTCGATGGTGGCATGAAGGAAGAAGATTCTGGGAAATTAGTTGGGGATTCTGGAACCGTGATATCGTAACATTGGTGTTTGCCCAAACTAAATTTGTCAAGAATGGACTCTGAGAGCATAATTGGTTTCCGCTTTGTCAGTGAAGGGGATCTTGAGGAATCCGAAGGGGGAGTCGTTGAACCGTTTTCCTAGACATCTTTTTCTTTTTCTATAATTGTTGCTCCTCGCCCGAACGCAGCCCGTCTAGCCAATTGAACGCGCTTTTTGAATTTCATTTTATCTTGCAATGAGCCACTACCCGCACTCAACATTAATTTGAATAGCTTCGAAGCACTTTTGGCATATTGATCGATTTGAGTACAGGCGCTGGGGTTCAAAATGGCGAGTCCTGCATAGACATGCCAAGCGCTCGAGTAGATTCGAAGTGTGAGGTTCACTTTCGCAGTCTCAATTCTACCAACGTAGAGGCCTTGTTCCCATGGATATGCTTCTGTGGAAACCCAAGCAGTACCCATACTGACCATATGATGGGACCGAATGAAAAGATAATCTTCCGTCAATGATAGAAGGTGTGCTGAGAAGTGTCATGAATTATTCACCTGAGGAAGGCAGCATAGTGTTGGCCGTTACAAAATCGTGTTCATCGAACCTGAGGTAAAAAAAGCGAGAGCGAGATGAGCGCAGAATATTCTCCACGAGAGTGAGGGCATCTTTGCTGGACCGGTGTTGAATTAGTTCCTGGGCCAAACACAGAGAGGTGCATAGCACGAGAGGTTGTCCAACAGGGCTCACAGTTAGCCCGTGTAATGAATGACAAGAGAGAATGTGGACGTCTTTTGGACGGCCGCTTTCTTAGGAGCCTTGACAGATGTCTGGCCAGCAATAATTGCATTCACTTTCGTGGCTAATATTCAAGTGAGTTTATGTTTGAAGTATCGTCCACTCCCATACTCACAAGGACCATATTGCGCAACGACGCGTTCAATGAACTCGGCTCCTACGGAATAGATGATGTAGTCAGACGACCTCAAAATTGCGTATCCATTCTTCTGAGGGTAGACTCCTGGTGTGTCTGCTGACGAACAGCATGGTAAACTCGGCCTTGAAATAAGAGAGCAGGGATGGAAGCGTACTGGAGAAGCATACTTTTCCGGCGGGTCAGGATGTCGTCAGTGCTGATCAACACATCGAAAATACACAGACTTCCTCCAACCAGCTTGGCTCAGTAACTTTGCGTATATATAGCCATTCCAATGAGACCAATAGTGGGCTGGGCATGTACGGGGACATCGGGAGTGACATTGGCATCCACGTCGACTGGTACTGTTCGTTATTTTGCGTTCCTTGATCAGCCATTTAGGCGTTGACTGGACTTGTTGAGGTGATCTCTGCCCCATGCAAGCTATGGTGCAACATACCTTGGTAGTGAATGGAGTAGCGTAGGATTGTTCTTGATATATATGTGTGTGGCAATACTTGTACAAGTAAACAAAATTGGACTGCATTTAGAAGTATAGAAAGCTCACAGGAATAAACACTTGTGATCTATTGGAGCAACACAGCCAAATAGCTGTCAACTGATCAGCTTTACGCGCCTGCAGACCATAATGGAACAAATCTCGAGATTCGAATATTTGGATCGTTGTTTCGATGAATCGACTGCTACATTCACACAACGAGCTATTAGGTCGACGATTCGAAGTCCCGGAAAAGGAAGATGTGATCTCTGTTAACTGAATTGGGCAAGACTATGGGTAGATGTTGAGATAAGAGGGAACGGCGTCGTGTCCTACCTTGAATACACTTACCACTTCTAGTCCAATGGAACACTTCAAGTCTTTTGAAACTGGGTATTAGCCACAACTTGTCTCTTTGTGTAAGCAGTCACAGTTGACTAGCTTTCCCAGCCCATCTCCTGCACAGGCTGTGATTGTCTTCTCATAACATGCTCGTTACAGGTGACCACCCATCCCCAGATTACAACATCCTGTCAAGTGGAAGTTTCTACCCAATCCTTCTTTTTGCATTTTCTAATATATATTGTCTCTGCTGCCCAGTATGTATAAAACCCTATTTTTATTTCCTTTTCCCAAACAACATTTTCATGTAGCACCCTGGGTGGATCAGTCCAATACTTGCATCTATACTATGCGAAGTCCCGCTTCTAACATTCTCATGCCGCAATTATTGAAGCCTTCTTGGCTTGACAGTATCCGTTCATGTCCTGCAGCATTCCCATTTTTCAGATAATGGGCTTATCTTAGCACAAGATTGAGTGGGAGAATCATATGGGGGAGAAAAATAGAACATGGGAAGAATTCACCGTTGGTGGATAATTTGTGCTCACACGTTGACATAAATCTAGCCTTCTGTTCTCATCACCTATCTGTCTTGCCACCACCATGTCCATGTTTACCGGTGCCAGAGACTTCATAATTAAGGATAGTAGCTTCAACGCCAACATCACGAACCAATATGGCCGGTCTGGTGAGCAGCTATGTTTCGGCTAGTGAAATGTTAGTCAATGCAGTACTAGGAATCGATGTCCTCCATGATGCCTCCGATCCAGGAGCTGCATCTGATTCTCAGGACCATTACGATCGTCGCTGCTTCCCTGGTACTCGGGAACAATATATCGCTGACATCACAAATTGGGTAACCGAATCTGTCGACCCACCCTCGTCGATATACTGGATGAGGGGACCGGCTGGTGTTGGAAAATCGGCCATCGCTCAAACATGTGCCGAGAAACTCAAAGAAAGTGGACACCTTGGTGCTGCATTTTTCTTCACTGTCAACAAACACTCTCATCCCTTACGCTTATTCACTTCTATCGCTTACCAACTTGCCACTACCCTCCCTGATTATCGCGCATCTATTGATGAGAAGATTTCAAGGGAAAAGACACTTGTTGAAAAGAAGATGCCATCCCAATTCAGATCACTAATTGTTGAGCCGATTCGGGAGTTAGAGAGACAGGGAAAGAGAGTACCACCAAAAGCTATTTTCATTGATGGCTTAGATGAGTGTGCAGGCGAGGACGCTCAAGCAGAAATTATCAAAATAATTGCATCCTCTGTTAGGGAGAGATCCACTCCATTCCATTGGGCCATCTTCAGCCGTACTGAACCTCGCATCGTTTCCACATTCAAGCAGGACATCATTCATTTCGTTACTCACTCTGTTGAACTCCCTATCTCTCGCAAGGCAGACGGCGAGATCGAGATGTATCTTCGGGGAGAATTCAAAAACATACTTGAACACCGAGGTTTTCCGCAACTGCTATCATCGTGGCCATCTGACAATGATATCTGGACCCTTGTCGATGCAGCGGCAGGCCTATTTGCACACCCCGCTGCCGTGTTGCGTCATGTGGCCTATCCACGAGACTCAAAATTCTGTGAAAGACTTCAATCTGTTCTCAATGCCCTTTCCCATGCAGGAAAACAGGCAACCGCATCACCCTTTTCGCAACTCGATGCTCTCTATGTCCACATCATGAAGCAGATTCCAGAGCGCGATCTCCTGTCTGCACAATTCCTGCTTTTCTATTCTTCAGGTAACTGGCATGCCGACAATCGTCATTATGTTTTCATGCTTTCTTGCATGTTTAGGATTTCCGAGTATACGTTTAAAGACATCTGTCACCATCTACATGCCGTGATTTCATATGAAGTGTCTTTCGATCCTCTCAGTTCAATTGACCCTCACATTGACCTCGCACGGCCATATTTTGACCAAAGGTTTCATCCAGATAAGTCGATCATGCACCATGTTTATAATGTTCATGGAACATTTCGCTTCTATCACAAATCTTTCTGTGATTTCATCTGCGATCCTACTCGCTCTGGTGCCTTCTGTGTCACAACTCCTGCCATTTATCGCAAAGTCATTGATCAACTCATTCAAAATCACCATCATTATGCATCAAGCTATGCTATTGACGGTTCAAGCATGTATTCTCTCCCCTTGTATCTCCCCCAAACTTAGTTGTTATTACAGACCTTGTGTCGGCACCGGGTATCAGTTCCTCTACCACACTCTCTTGGCCTCACGCAACCGAGTTTGCTGATTCCTATCTCAAGTTGACAACTTTGACCGACTTCTCGTTATGGTTATCCTGTGATCACCCAGACTTTTGCTACTTCTTCGAGGATGTTCCATTCGCTATGCTGCAGCGACTGGCAGGTATTGATTACCGCAAGTCTCTGATAGCGGACCGAATGTCGTGGGAACTCTGGGATCCATCAAATGGATTTGTTTTCGGCATTTGGGCGACTGCCAAAACATTGTCCCACACCGTATTCGAGCGCATTCGCACCGAAAGAATTGATGAGCTGGTTCCTGCTGCATTTCTTCTGGTATGTTTCAAATATGACTACCCACAATGAATTTACCCACACATGACCAGATTGTTAATAAATTGGAGAAAGCAAAGGTCATCCGGCCGTATGTTCCTTTCTTCGGTTCAAGCCGTGCCTCGGCACTCCTTCACATTCTCTCCCGCAAAAAGTCATTGAGGAGGAATAGCGGGCTTTATAAACTTGGGCATGGGGAAAAGTCGGTTATATGGTATTGGGAGTTTGATTTGGAGAAGCGGTATTTTCATCAGTTCAAAACTATTGACTATGCAGCGGCAGTCAGGTTCTACGAAGCGAACAAGTTCACCATGTGGGAAGAAAAAAAGGAAAAAGGTGACACAGAAGGCAACCAGGAAGACGTTGAGGGAGAGGGA
>Ga0154001_1000398_pt1 | contig 13778 bp, 15 predicted proteins | sample TSNJ085MetaG_FD_104699 | JGI IMG/M metagenome (GOLD analysis project Ga0154001, IMG submission 104699) | Attine ant fungus gardens microbial communities from New Jersey, USA - TSNJ085 MetaG | ecosystem: Host-associated > Fungi > Mycelium > Unclassified | place: USA: New Jersey, Wharton State...
CGAACGCGCCGGCGAGGGACTGCTTGAGGCTGTCCAGCTTGCGCGGGAGCAGGACGTCGTTGGGGGCGTTGCGGGTGAAGTCGCCGAGGGCCTGACCGATGAGGTCCAGCTGCGTCTTGGCGCCGGCACCGGCCTTGTTGAGGTCCTCGAAACTGGACTGCAGCCCTTCCAGGGTGAAGTCCTTGAAGACCGCGACGCTGCCCTCGTGGGCGTAGCGGGCCTGGCGATCCTTGAACGCCTTGAGTTCCTTCTCCTGCGCGTCGGCGTCGTTGAGCAGGTCCCGGCCCTGGGCACCGAGGCCCTTGTGGCCGAACAGCTTGCCGACGTCGTCGACGAGGGAGCCGAAGAACCCCCCGGCGGCGTCGCGGTACTTCTCTCCCGCCTCGCGCAGGGATTGGATGGCCCGCTCGGTGGAAGCGGTGTCCTGCGCGGTGTTGAGGGAGGCGTACGCGCTGGCCGCGTCGCGACCTGCGGTGGAGGCGCGACCGCGGGCGTCGACCACGCCCTTGATGCCGGAGACGCCAAGGTAGGCCAGCAGGCCCGCGGTGCCGATCCGCCCGAGCGCGCCGGGGCCGTTGAAGAATCCGCCGGCTCCGCCACCGCCGAGGCCACGGCGCCAGGCGAGACTGTAGAGCAGGGAGCTGATGCCGAAGCGGCTCTGTGCGGCGGCTGCGGTGTTGGAGGAGGCGGTCAGCTGGGCGTTGGCGGCGACCAGGCGCTCGATCTGCAGGGTGAGCGCCGCGGTCATCTCGGCCTGGGCCGCCATCTCCGCGGTCATGGAGCGCTCGGCAACGCCCTGCTGGATCTGGGCGGCCATGAGGCGCCCGAGAACGGCGGCACGGGTCGCTTCTGCGGCGGCGACCTCGCCCTCGACAGCGGCGGTCAGGCCGAGTGCCCGCAGGCGGACAAGTTCGGCGTCCGCAGCCGCCAGTGCCGCCTCTGCAGCCTTGACGTCGTTGGCGGCCTGGGCTGCGGTGACCTGGGCGCGGGCGACTGTCGCCTGGCTGACCTGGATGTTGGAGGCGGTGAGCTCGCGGTTGGCAGCGATCTCGGCGGCGACACCTGGGTGGACGGCCGTGCCGCCGCGGATTGCGGCTCGCCCGGCACCGGGGGTGCCGATGATGTAGGCGCCCCTGCCTTCGAGTGCGGAGGCGGCGGCGCCGCCGGCGAGGGCCGGGGCGGCCAGAGCACGCCGGGCGGCGATGGCGTTGAGCAGCTTGAAGGCGGCGTAGACCTGCAGAGCGGAGAAGGCGACGGTGGTGAGGCGGTCATCGAGGGAGCCGAGGACGCCGAGCAGGGTGTTGAGGGTGCTGAGGGTCTGCTCGATCGCGACGAGGCCGAGGCCGAGGACCTTGCCGAGGTCGGCGCGATTGAGGTTGATGAAGACGTTCTTGACGTCGCCGGAGATCTTGCGGAACAGGCCGGCGAGGTCGCCGACCTTGCGCCCGAACAGGTCGGCGCCAGCGCCGGCGTGGCGCATGTCCTCCTCGGACTTGGCGATGACGTTGTCGGCCTCTTCGAGGGCGACGCCGAACTCCTTGACGTTCGCGGTGCCCGCGAGCCGGGAGATGACGGCCTTGCGCTCGGTGGTGGGGACGTTCTCCAGGCCCTTCTGCAGCTGGACAAGCTGGTCGAGGAATCCTCCGGCCGGGTCGACGCCGTAGCGCTTGAGGATGTCCTGGTTCCCGGCGGTGCCCATGATCTGGGTGATGCGGGCCAGGCGGGTGGCCACGGACTGGCCGGACTGGTCGGTCTTGGCCTGGATGACGCTGATGAGGTTGGCGGCCTGCTGGACGTTGACCCCGACGGTGCCGGCCACCTGGGCGAAGTTGGCCAGGCCCTGGCTGACCTGGTTGAGGTCGCCGCCCATGTTCTTGGCGTGCGCGATCGCGTCGGTGATCTGGTCGAGCTGGTCGCCGGCGAAACCGAAGGCGCTGCCGATCGCGATGAGGTCGCCGGTCTTGTCCTTGACGGTGCCACCGGTGATGACGGCCAGCTGGTTGGTGACCTCGGCGGTGCGGATGCCGATGCGCTCGCGCTGGTCCTGGGGGGCACTGGAGTCGGTGAAGGCGCGGATGCCGCGGGTCATCGCGTCCAGGGACTCGCCGACGTTGGCGCCGGTGAGGCGGGAGATGGCCTGCAGGCTGGGGACGACGTTGTGGTCGATCTCGCTGCGCAGGTCGTCGAAGCCGGTGACGCCGGTGTCGAGGGCGGCGGTGAGGTCGGTCAGGGAGTCGACGTAGTCGAGGATCTCGGTCTTGCCGGTGCTGAACGCGCCGGTGACCCCGTAGATGGCTCCGGACAGGGCGCCGTACTTGATCAGGGTGCCGGCGGTGCCGGCGATGCCGGTGAAGTCCGGGCGGAACCCGCCGCCGGCGTTGAAGCCGCGGGAGGTCAGGCCGCCGAGGAACGCCTCCAGCGGCGAGAGGGGCTGGTCCCCGCCGCCCGTGGGGACGCCGCCGAAGCCACCGATGCCACCGCGCCCGCCGCCGCCGTAGAACTGGGCGAGCTTCTTGCCCGAGGCGTCGGCGGTCATGTCCCGCGAGAGGCGGGTCTCGGCGTTGAGGGACTCGATGCGCCGGCGGGTCTCGGCGGTGAGCTGGGTCATCGCCGGGCTCAGCCGGGCGGCACCGAGGCGGGCGAGTTCGGCACGGGCAGCCGCGAGGTCGCGCTGGAAGTTCGCGAACTCCGAGATCGGCTCCTGCGCGGACTGCAGGGCAGTACGCGCAGTGGCCGAAGCACGCATGGCTGCGCGCAGCTCGGATTCCGCCGAGCGGATAGCCGGGGAGTCCGGGCGCTCCTGCAGCTGCTGCAGTCGCTGCTGGCTGCGGGCGAGCTGGTCGGCCTGCGCACGGGTGCGGTCGGCGGCCGGGATCGCATCGAGCTGACTGACCCTCAGTTGTTCGCGTGCGACGCGCTGCAGGTGCGCCTGGTCGCCGCCGGCCTCCCGTGCACGGGTGAGGGCCTGCTCGGCAGCAGTGACCCGCTGGCTGGCCTGATCGGTCCGGGTGCGGGCCTCGACGAGGGCCTTCTCCTGGTCCTTGGTGGGGCGCGGCGGGACGGCCAGCGCCCCACCGGGACCGTAGCCGCGGCCGAGCAGGTTGGTGAACGGCTCGATCGCGCTCTGCGCAGCCTGGACGCGGGCCTGGCGAGCCTCCTCCTGGCGGCGGAAGTAGTCCTCGCGGAACTGTCGGTTGCGCGCGTCGGCTTCCTGGCGCGCCTGCGCCTGGCTCTCCCGCTGGGCGCGGCGGTCGTTCGCTTCCTGCTGCCTGCGTCGCGCGTCCTCGCGCGCCTGCGCGTCGGCCAGGGGCCGGTCGGGGGGTGGGCCGAGCGGTCCGCCGAAGCCGCGGAATGGTCCGGTGTAGGGCGCAGGACCTTGCAGTCGTGCGCGCAGGTAGTCAAGTGACGGTCCGTAAGTTGGCCGGATCGGCGGCTGCGCACCGAGCAGGTCGCGGGTGTACTGCGGAGCCAGGCCGCTGCGCAGGGTGAATCCGGCCGCCCCGCGGGCGAGGTCCTGGGCGCGGAACGCATCTGCCAGGCCGGTGCCGCGGGCACTGGAGATGCCGCGGACGGCCCTGTTGACCGCCTCGTAGGCCCTGCCGGTGCGCTCGGCCTCGATCCGCGCCTCGCGTGCGGCACGGGCCTCCTCCTGCAGCCGCCGACGGGTGTCCTGGGACTGGAAGGGTCCGGCGGGGCCGATCTGGGCGCCGGCGGTGTACGCACGGGCGGCGGCGTCGAGGATGCGTCCGGCGGCGGCGTCACCGACGGGGAAGCGGGTGGCCTCGGGAAGTCCGAGCGGGCCGCGGCCCTTGACGGCCTTATCGCCGCGCCCGAGCGCCTCGGTGATGTCGCGGACAGCCTTGGCCTCGGCCTCGGTGGTGGCCCGGACCATGGCGTTGACCGGTGTGGCGAGCCCTTCCAGGGCGCGTGCTGGTACCCCGCCGCGCCCGAGGACACGGCCGAGCTCGGTGTACGCCTGCTCGATGCCGTGCAGCTGGGCCTCGGCGGCCTGCTTGACGCTGCTGCCGACGCGGGAGAAGTCCAGCTGGCCGCCCGGGCCCGCTTCGGCAATCGCGGCCTTGGCCTTGGCCGTGAACGCTGGCAGGCGGCCGGTGGCGGCCTCCATGGAGTCCAGCCAGCTGATGAGCGGGTTGCGTACGTCGATGCCCCGCGCGGCACCGAGGGACTGCAGGTCGTTGATGTGGCGGACGACGGAGTCGATCGCCGGGCCCATCTGGGCGGCGGCGCGGGTCCAGCGGCCAGGGTCGACCCCGAGGGCTTCCTCCAGCGGGCCGCGGCGCGGCGGTGGCGGAGGCGCAGCGGCAGGAGTGGGCGGCGGAGGAGGAGGCGGCGGCTTGCCCGCACCTCCGGCAGCTGTCTTGCGTGCGTCGTCGATCTCCTGGCGCAGCGCACGTGCAGTTGCCGTAGCCGCAGGGGTATTCGCCAGTTCCTGCTTGAGCTTTTCGACCTGGGCGGACTCGGCCGCAGCCGCCTTCTGTGCGGCCTGGCGCTGCTGCTCCCTGGCGGATTCCTGGGCGAAGATCCTTGCCCGCTCGGCTTCCTGGGCGGCTGCGGCTTCGGCCTTCTTGGCAGCGTTGGCGTCGATGATGCGCTGCCGGGCGGCACTGACCTCCGGGGGCGGAGGGGCATTCGCCGCGCGACCGACGCCGGGGACCTCGGTGACCTTGCGAGCGGCAGTGTCGGCCTGCTTCTCCTCGGCAACAGCCTTGCGCTGCTTGGCCGCCGTGGTCTTCTTCTCGGCCGCGTCCTGCTTCTGGGTCTCGGTGGACGCCGCGGTTGCGGTGCGGGCAGCAGCATCGGCGGCCTTGGTCGCGGCATCGGCCTTGGCCTGGCTGGCCTTCGCCGCCTTGGCCTCGTTGGCGACGTAGGTCTGCGCGGCCTTCTCGGCGCGGGCCTTGTAGGCGGCGAGCTCTTCGGGGTGCGCGGGGAGTTGGGCCTGGCCGTAGGCGGTCATCGCCGCGCCGCGGATGGTGGCGATGTCCTGCTTGCGGTTGCCCAGGGCGTAGACGTTGTCTGGGACGTTCACGCCCCGGGTGGCAGCAGACTGACGGATCTGCTTGACGGCGTTGTCCGCTTCGCGGTGAGCAATGGCGACGGCGTCGCGGGCGTAGTCCTTGACCAGTTGGCTGACGAGATCGCGAGGCACGCCCAGCTGTGCGGCCTTGCCGGCGAAGTCCGACAGCGTCCGTTGGACACTGGCGATCTGCCGATCGAGTGCGGGGCCGATCCTGGCGGTGGAGGAGAACTTGCCGCTGGCCTCTGCGGCCCTCGTGATCGCAGCTTCGATCTTGGCGACCTGCTGGGGCAGGGTGCGCCCAGCTGTGGTCAGACCCCGCTCGACGGAGTTGATCTGGCTGGCGAACTGCTTGATCGGGGTGCTGTTGCCGAACTGGCCCGGGGTCTGCAGGTGACGCAGAGCGGCGGCGATGCGCTCGGCCTCGGTGGAGATGGTCTTGGAGGCCGACGTCCACTGGGAGGCATCGACCCCGAATACGACATCGCCTTCGGGCACCGCTACCTCCTCAGTCTTCGTAGGTGCTTCGTCGTCTCGTTCTGCTCCATGGAGCCCGGGTCTTCGATGGGCTCCATGCCGCTGGCGCCGGCTGCCCAGCGCTCCTTCACGCGCTCGAAGTGCTCACGGATTGCGTCGTCGTCTAGCCAGAGGTGTTCGGCTGGCTGGTCCTCCTCGCGCATCTCGCACCAGCCGAGGACGTTCAGGGCGTGGGAGATGGCGGTGCAGAGGAACCAGGGGGCTCGGTTGGGGTCGCGTCCGGGGTAGAGGGCGTCGATTCCCCCTGCTCGCTTGGCAGAGGCGACGACGCGGAGCCACTCCCCTGCCTGTCCGAGTTTTTTGCTTCGCGCACCGTCATGTTCACCGCGTCGAGCGCGTCGGAGAGGGCATCGACGAGTTCCCCGGGCATGCGCCGGACCTCGGCCTTGGTCTCGAATACGCGCAGGACGTGGCCGTCGCATGCGCCGTGGTCCCAGGTGCCGTCCTCGTTCTGCACGCCCTCACAGCAGCGGGTGGCGTACCAGACCTCGGTCAGCTTGTGCTCGGCGAGCGCGACGTCGGTACCCCGGCGTTCGATGTAGAACTTGACGTATTCCTCGGTGATGGCGTCATCTGACATGGCGTCGTATTCGCGCCGGAGCCGGTCGAGGTCCTCATCGACCATGCGGTTGGTCTCGCCGACGTAGTCGATGTTGATCTGGTCGAGCAGCTTGCGCTCGGGGTCGCTGGGCTCGCGGGCGAGGATCTCGTCCTGGCGGCTGGCGATGTCCAGGCGCTCTTTCCACTCCGGGTCGTTCGCGATGGCGTCGCCTGCGGCGATCATGAACTCCAGCCGCTTGGCCTCGACCAGGCCATTGACGACGGCGTCCCGGCCGTCGACGACGACGACGGCGCGTACCTTCATGAGCTCGTCGGATCCCTGCTCCTGCAGAGCCATCACCATGCGGGCCCGGGCGACCATCGCGTCGTGGCGGGCTTCGTCCATCTCGTAGGGGTTCAGTGCCTGCATCCAGACCACCGTGCCGTCGCGGAGCGTGAGCTCAGCTCCAGCGACATAGAGGTCTGGCAGCCGCTTGTACTTGCCGCGGTTCAGCGCCATGGGGCGCTCCCGTACGTGGGCATGCCAACTCCGTCCAGTTCGGTTCCCGTTCCCACACGCCGGGCCCCGAGAGGAGCCCCCATTCCCGTTCCGTCCACTGGGTGGATCGACGGGGCGTGCGGGGTGGTCAAACTGGACGGGTCAGCCCGTCTGACGTGCCGTCAGGTCAGTAGGTGTTGAGGATCTCCACGAGCGGGACGCTCACCCAGGCGAGCAGGCCCAGAGGCAGCCACGCCGGCCAGCCCGGTCGGGGCGATGGCACGTTGAGGGCGGCGAGCGCGAAGAAGACCGCGGCGAGCAGGAGCGCGATCAGGTCGTAGGTGCGCATGGGTTCTCCTCACCTGCACGGGGGAGATCGGGAAGTGAGCCCCCCTCACAACAGTGGGCCTTGTACCCACAACATGGGCAACGCCACCGTGTCGAGACCGGGTCGTAGTGATCCCCGCAGTAGTCGCAGGCCAGGCCACATGCCAAGGGGGCAGCAGGTTCGCCACCCTGCTGCCCCCGCATCGACATGTCTTAGGGCTTGTCGCCCTTGTAGACGTTGAGAGTTCCGCCGTCGGACTCGAACGGGATGGAGACGGTGAGCTTCTGCTGCACCTGGCCGCTGTACCCCGGCAGGGTGAACCGTGCATCCGGGACTTCCAGGGTCTTGATGGTTGCGCCGGTGGACGGGCTCTTGAGCTTGATGAGCAGGGGAAGCGCGACCGCGGAGTAGGGGCCGACGACCTCGCCGGAGTTGACGCCGCCGATCTGCTCGACGCGCTCCAGGAGCTCGGCGACATCGCGGGGCTTGATGTCGATGTTGCCGGTGACCTCGGGGACGTCGTAGTCGCTGGCGACGATGTTGGAGTTGCCGAACTCCTCGTCCTTGTCGATCGTGACGCGCCAGTCGACGTTGACGGCCTGCACGCTCGGCCACTTGAACCCGATCGAGGTGCCACCCACGAAGACCTCGATGTGCTTGCCCTTGATGGCAGCTGGGCGGGTGGCGCTGTCCAGTGCGTGCGATGCCTGCGGGTAGTTCGCCACGACGTCGGACTGGAAGGCGACGCGGATCTTCGCCGTCGAGGGGACCGGGTCGAGGATCGTGACCGCAGTGGCGGTCTCGGTGTAGTCGACGCCGTAGATCAGCCGCTTGCCGGTGGACAGGGAGACCGACAGGGCGTACCGGGTGCCCGCGAGAACGTCGCCGTTGTACTCGATGGGCGCGTGGGTGAAGTTGACGACCTGGTTGGCGGTGTTGGTGCCGGTCGTCTCCTGGATGTAGGCAGAAGCGGCGGCGTAGTAGATCGAGTCCCCGCGCAGAGTGGCGGTCTGGGAGGCGTTTTCACGCAGCCCGAACCGGTAGCTCATCGACTCCAGGGTCAGGTAGGGGATGACGACCGAGCCGGCGACGTCGTAGAGGTCGGGGTCGGTCTTGCCGCGCTTGAACTCGTTCGCGACGTCGATGGGCAGGCACTTGGACAGCTCGTACTTGGTGCCTGCGGTGTCCGTGGCGTAGTTCTTGCCGACCATCATGGCCTCGAACTCCGGCGAGACATCGAGGCTCTCGTTGGAGAAGCTGAGGTCGGGGATGTCGCGGATCGTCGCGACGGACTGGTAGTTGCCGAGTTCGTAGATCTTCTCGGTCGGGATGTTCAGCTGGCCGGGGCCGCCGGTCTGGATACGATCGACCAGGATCTGGTTGCCGACCGTGAGAATGTCGCCCGCCTTCAGCGCAATGGCTACTGCCCTCCTCTTTCGGCGCCGGCGTCGCTCTCAGCCGCGGTCCGAAGTGACGGGCCGTCCGAACTGGCCCTCTGTGCTGGGTGTCGGCACCTGCGCACGGAGGTGCAAGAACGCCACTCAGCCGCGGAAGTTGCGACCGATCAGGTCCTCGGGGCCGGAAACGCTGCGGCCGTGGGCGGAGCGGAATGTGGACAGCAGGCGCAGGCCGTGCTGCTGGAAGGCGCGCCGGTAGGTGTTGACCGGGCCGCCGGTGACCGACCAGCTGCGGGTGATGTCGCGGCCCGCGCCGCGGATGTACTCGTAGCCCTCGCGGGGGCCGACGCGGGCGAAGATGCTCGGCGGGACCTTGCCGCCGCGGCCCATCTGGTACTGCAGGAAGCGGTTCGCCGAGCGGTCGCCATGGATGGGCGGCGCGAGGTTGCCGGGGGATGCGTAGCGGGCGTTGGGGTTCAGGTTGCGCCGCGGTTCGGCGAACATGCCGCGCAGGACCTGGCTGCGGTGCGCACCGAATTCCAGCTGGCGCCAGTAGACGGCGTTCTGGTCGAGGAAGTCGACGTTGTTGACCTCGATGCGGTCGACGGTGACGGTGCGGTTGCGCTCGTCGACGAGCAGGCGGCCGAGTCCCTTGTTCGCGTTGGGGCCATGTCGTTGGGGGCGCCCTCCGCCGGCGACGGCCTCCCGCAGGGCGCGGGCTTCGGCGCGCTGGACCTGCGCGGCCAGGCGGGTGTTCGCGGTCAGGATCGCGGCGTGCATGCGGGTCGCTTCGGCCTTGGCCTCGTTGGCCAGGGCGAGGGCACGGCGGGTGTCGATGACGATCGACGGCCCGCCGGCGCGTGGCGGTGGGGATAGGCCGATCCCGGCCAGCTGGGGCATCAGTGCCCGAGCCGCTCGACCAGCTGGCGCTGGCTGGTGTGGACGGCTTCGATCAGCTGCAGGGCGCGCTCGTTGCGCAGGTGGTCTTCGTCGGCGACCTTGAGCACGTCGCGGATGAAGTCGGTAAAGATGCCGACGGAGTCGAAGACCTGCAGCCGGAACTCCTCACGCTCTTCGGGCGTGAGACGGCTCCAGAACTCGCGCTCGGCGTGGCCGAGGATCGAGGCGACGAGCCGCTTGCGCTGCTCGACGATGAGTCGGACCACCATGCTTTCGCCGGCCACTGCGCTCCCCTACTGGAACCTGACGGTGACGACGGCCTTCACCACGCGCCAGTACTTGCGCAGGTCCGGTGAGCCGAGGGAGGCGGGAGGACGTTCGACGGCGACGGTCTCCCGCTCGACCCATAGCCGGTCTGGGGTCTCCACGCCGAGGGGGTCGGCGACGAAGTCCCGCACGTTCAGCGACAGGTCACCGAGGACGTCCTTGACGTCACTGGCGATCGAGATGGCCAGCGATGCGTTAGCGCCGTAGATGTCGACGAAGACGGGGTACTCCACAGCCCACAGGCCGCCACTGGATGCGCCGAGCTCTTGGGGCTCGTCCCCGCTCTCGTCTCCGAGGGTGATGGCGACGGTGTTGGGCTTGATCTCCCTACCTGCGTCCTCGGGCTGGTACTCCAAGAAGGTGATCGGCAGGGTCTCGAAGTTGACCGGGGGGTCGACCCAGCCCAGCGAAGCGAGTTCCGCTTCGAGATGATCGGCGAGCGTCTTGTGGACGTGGCGCGCACGGAAGCGAAGGCTCACTACAGCTCGTTCTCGGCGATGAAGATCATCTGGTAGACGCCGACGGAGTACAGGCCCATCGGGGGCACGGTGCGGCGGTAGAGGTATTTGTCGCCTCCGGCCACGACGTAGGCGCAGCCCTTCACCTGGTCGTAGTCCTCGTCCAACAGCGTGATGAGGAGCTTGGAGGCGGTCACGACACCGAAGGGCACGGGCTCGCCCTCACGGTCGGCGTACTCCACGGCGCAGGGGACGGTGACCGCGCGCGGGGGCTGTTCGGTGACCGTGGCGCTCGGGTCGAACGGGGTGTTGTCGTCGTCGACCGGGGTGTTGTAGACGAGGCTGCGGGCGAAGTAGAACGTGACGCGCTCGGCCGGGTCGGGTGGGGCACCGAGTTCCATGACGGAGTGGATCGCCGAGCGGAACTCCTCGGGATCGAAGTCGGGGCTGGTTCCGGCCACTGCCTAGCCTCACAGCTGCCCGTTGGGCTCGACGTAGTCGAGCTGGGGCACCGTGATCGCCCGGAGCACAGCCATGTCGGCCATCCAGAAGGCGTCGCTCGCGCCGTAGGTGGAGACCGCGGCGAGCACGGCGGTCATCTCGGCCTCGTACTGGCGCAGGAGTTCGACCAGCACGCTGGAGGCGTAGTCGACCTCGGACTCCACGGCGCCGGCCTTGTACCGGGTGTGGGTCTTGCGGTTGCGGATCTCGGCCTGCAGCATCCGCACGCCGGTGAACAGGACGATGAGGGCGCCCTGCTCCGGGGTGATGTCCGGGGTGAGGGTGTTGGTGTTGGTGTCGAGCGTGGTGGTGGGCATGAACCCGCGCATGCGGGCTGCCGACCATCCATCGGCCAGGGCCGCGGCGAGGTCGCTGTCGGTGGTGCCGGGGAAGATGTCGGCGAACTGTCCGGGCACGGCGACGAACCGCTTGAGCTGGGGCACCAGCTGGGTCAGGACAGTCATGGTGGAGCTATCGGGTCCGGCCTGACCGGCGCGAAATTCGGCCTTGCTGACGAGTGGAGCTAGCTCTAGTCGTCACAGCCCCATGGCGGACTCCGCGGCGAGCATCTCGCGCACGGCCTTCTGGGTCTTGGAGTTCTTGTACCGGGTCTCGATGAGGTCCTGGAGGATGTCCATCTGCTCCATGGTCCCGCGGCGGGTGCCCACGTCGGCGAGCCGACGCAGGACGAGCTCGGAGGAGATCTCGTCGACCGTGGCCTTGAAGACGTCCAGGTCCTTGACCTCGAAGTAGGCGGCGAGCTCGTCGGGTCCGAGGTGGTAGGTGGCGTCGACATCGGACTCGTAGCCATCAGGTGCGCCGTCGACGCGGAGGAACCGCAGGGCGCCGTTGCTGAAGGGGTCCATCCCGACGTTCTCCAGGGCGACGAGCTGCTGGTTGTACCGGCGGTCGTCGATGGTGATGCGCAGGAACCGGGACCCGCCGTCGCGCCCGCCGACCCGGGTCTTGTCGTACTTGCCCGTGCGCGCGTTCATGGTGTGCACCCACACCGTCGCGCCGCCGGTGGCCTCCCAGGTCTCCGTGCCGGGCGTGAAAACGTAGTCGTTGGCCGTGGGCATCGTGCGTCCCTTCCTAGTCCGTGGCCTTCGTCATCGACATAAGGACAGCGGAAATGAAAGGCGTGACCTTCGACCCGCAGCCTGGTGGTCAGCCGGGCAGGCCGCTGCGGGTCTGGCGGGTGCGGGTGACCTACTTCGGCCGCGAGCACACCCTCGGGCGGTTCTCCGCGAAGGAGGGCGCGGAGCTGTTCCTCAGCAACTGGCTGCTGGTGTTCCCGCAACCGCTTCCCCATTGGCGCCTCGCCGATAGGTCGCCTCGCCGGCGCGATGCCCGAGGTGCCACTGCTGGCAGTACTGGCACTTGTACGGAGACAGCTGCCTGAGGCCCTTGAGGTCGCACATCTTGGCGTGCCGCTTGGCGATCGCCCGGGTGGCGTAGCGCACCTTGCGGTAGCAGCTGGCTTCCCATTCGTTCACGCGCCGGCTCCGTCGGCCGGTGGCTTGGGCAGGCTGGCGACCGGAGTGACCTGGCTGCGGGCGACGAAGGACAGGATCGCGGCGGCGACGGCCATGATGGCGCCGACCTGCTCCCCGGACAGCGGGAAGGCGAACGCCACGAGCATGGCCAGCACGGCCTGCAAGACGCCGAGGAACATCACGGGCTCGCGGTTGAAGATCATCGTCTCTCCACCAGAGCTGGGCGCTGGCTCTTGCGACGCTTCATCGCCTTGGCCAGCTTGCGGGGGCTGCGAACGACTTCTGCCAGGCCCTGCTGACTCGCTCCGGAGTACATGGGCCCTCGACAGCGAGGGCAGCAGTCCTTGAGCACCCGGTGGCCCAGGCCCCGGCACATGCAGGACTTGCTGCAGTAGATCTGATCCACCGTCACGAACGCATGTAGCAGGATAACTGTGCCGCAGGTGCGGCACTTGCGCTCGTGGGTCACAGGGTGACCTCACGCGAGAGTAGGAACCGCCCTTCGGCCAGGCGGGTCACCGCGCCGGCTGGGGAGGTGACCTCCACGTCGTAGACACCCTGGCGCAGAGTGACTGCACGGGTGGCGACGGCGTCGGCTTCGAGGATGACCGTACCGGCGGCGCCGCCGAGCAGGATGCGCGTGGGTGAGCTGATGCCAGCCGTGCTGCTGAAGGAGAGCACGACACTGACAGAGCTGTGACTGGCGCGCATTTGGCTCTCGGCGGTGTAGCCGGTCAGGTCCACGGGAGTGCCGTTGGCCGACAGCCAGCGCAGGGCGAGCCGGAAGTCTGCTCCCTGTTCGACGATGACGTCGTGCCGCAGTGCTGGCACCGCACCTCCAGAGGTCCCTCCCTGGATCGGCGGGTGGCGCGGTGGGCGCGAATCCGCTCCTGACGTGGGGTCACATAGTGAAGCGGCGGCAGCTTCATGCGTCTCGTGCGTCGGAGCAGGGCGGCCGTCGGGTGGCTAGGGTGAGGTCCTTGATCCTCCGAAGAGGTGATCATGACCCGACTTGGGATTTCACTGCAGAGGGGAGGCACACGTGTTTGGTGTATCCGCCCGACGGCGGCGGGGTCCCGGCCAGCTGCCCGCTCAGGCTCTGGTGCATGACCCCTGCTACGACGCCGCGACCCTGGCGTTCATGTGCGTGGTCGACCGGATCCGCGAGCTGCCCGAGGACAGTCAGACCGACAGCTGGGAGCAGGTCATCGAGGCGCTGTCGGTGCTTCCGGGCCACCAAGGCGATTCACCGCATCGACGATGAGCCGGGCGTAGTCGGCGGAATCGACCAAACCGATGAGTTGGTCCTCATCCGAAGGGTCAGTTCCGAGCTGGCGATAGAGGGTTCGTCCTACTTTGCGCCCCTGCCTGATCCGCAAGCCCGGGCGTGGAGTCTCGTCGTCCTGCATAGTGGAGTCCTCGACACAGGGGGGTTCTAATGAACATGGCCACGCTCAGCCCGAACCGCCGGGTCGTGGCGGTGGGCACCGCCGCAGTAGCTGTGGCGGCCGTGGTCGGCGGACTCGCCATCACCCGGGCGGACGGCGCGGCGGCCGAGACGCTCAAGGGCTCGTTCTCCCTGACTGACGACAGCGCCTTCACCGCGAAGTCCCCCTGCCACGGCTCGGGCGGCTACTCCGACATCGCAGACGGGACCCGGGTGACGGTGTCGAACGCCTCGGGCAAGGTCATCGGCACCGGCCAGCTGACTGGGGGCTCGGGCGTGCAGTCCCCGGCCGACCTGGCCATCGGCGGGGGAC
>Ga0154001_1000399_pt1 | contig 13765 bp, 12 predicted proteins | sample TSNJ085MetaG_FD_104699 | JGI IMG/M metagenome (GOLD analysis project Ga0154001, IMG submission 104699) | Attine ant fungus gardens microbial communities from New Jersey, USA - TSNJ085 MetaG | ecosystem: Host-associated > Fungi > Mycelium > Unclassified | place: USA: New Jersey, Wharton State...
AGTCGGGCGGCACGATCGTCGGCGCGGACGTCACGCCGCTGAACACCACCGACTTCAGCGCGTTCATCCTCAAGATCCGCCAGTCGAAGCCCGATGTCGTGCTGCTCGGCCTGCCCGGCGGCGACCTCTCCACGTTCCTCAAGCAGTACGCCGAAATGGGCATGAAGAACCAGATTCCGGTGGCCTGCCCGATCATCGGCGACTCCGACCTCTGGTCGATCAGCGTCGACGCCGCAACCGGCTACTACGGCAAGCCGTGGCACTTCAGCTCGCCCGACCACTCGCCCGAGGAAATCGCCTTCATCAAGCAGTACACCGCGAAGTACGGCAAGCCGCCCGCCGACAAGGCATGGATCGGCTGGTTCACCATGCGCTCGCTGCTCAAGGCCGTGAACGAGGCGAAGAGCACCTCGGGCCCGGACATCGTGCAGAGCCTCGAAACGGTGCAACTGGGCGACAGCATGGGCCCCGCGTATTTCCGTCCGTGGGATCATCAGCTTCTGCGGCGCTGGACCGTGTTCAAGGTGAAGGACCACATCACCGACAAGTGGGACTGGCTCAACCAGGTCTCGGTGGTGCCGAAGAACCCGACCGACCTCGACCGGCTCTACGGCACCCGCCAGGAAATCGGCTGCACGATGGCTGCCCGCTGACGCCGCCCGCCAACGCCATTGCGCCGCAACGGCGGCGCTTCGGGGGCACGACCCATGCAAGCCGCGCGAGCTCCCTGAAGCAGCACGCGCTCGCGCACGCAAGACCGCCCGGCATCGTGCACGATGATGCCGGCACAACCCAGGAGATGAAATCAGCATGACTTCCCCCTCTTCCACGCCCGCCGAGGCCGTCGCGGCCACACCGGTTTCGCTCGACGAAGGCCTGAGCGGCGCCACGCGCGTCTACTACATCGTCGGCGATCCGATCGCGCAGGTGCGTTCGCCCAAAGGCGTGACGGCAGCAATGCGCGAAGCGGGCCGCGACGCGCTCGTGGTGCCCGCGCACGTCGCGCCGGCCGATCTCGCCGCGTTCTTCGCGGGCGTTGCGTGCATGCGCAATGTCGACGGCGTCATCATCACCGTGCCGCACAAGTTCAGCGCGACGGAATTCTGCGCGAGCCTTTCTGACCAGGCGGCGTTCCTCGGCGCGGTGAACACCTTGCGCCGCACGCCCGACGGCGGCTGGCACGGCGACATGTTCGACGGCGCCGGCTTTGTCGCCGCACTCGCCGACGAAGGCTGCGACCTGCGCGGCAAGCGCGCGCTGCTGGTGGGCGCGGGCGGCGCCGGCTCGGCCATCGCCCAGGCACTCGTGAACGCGGGCGTCGGCTCGCTCGACGTGCGGGACAACGACAGCGTGCGCGCCGGCTCGCTCGTCGAGCGTCTCGGCACGCTCGGGCGCGGCGCGGTGCGCGTGGCCGCGAGCGAGGTCGCCGCCGAATCGTTCGACGTGATCGTGAACGCATCGCCGATGGGCATGCGCCCCGACGACCCGCTGCCCATCGACGTCTCGCGCCTGCCGGCCAGCGCCTTCGTGGGCGACGTCGTCACGAAGCCGCCGCTCACGCCCTTTATCGCCGCGGCGCGTGCGCGCGGCTGCAAGACCGTAACGGGCACGCAGATGTTCACGCGCGTGTGCGATCGCATGGTGGAATTTCTTCTGGATTCCCAGGCATGAATACGCACTCGCGAATCGCGGTCGTGACCGGGGGCGCGGGCGGCATCGGCCGGGCCATCGCGGCGCGTCTGCAACACGACGGCCACCGCGTCGCGCTCTGGGATCTCGACGGCGACGCGGCCAACGAGGCCGCCCGCGCGCTGCCGGAAAGCTCGGCGCTCGGCGTGCGCGTGGACGTGACCGACGAAGCATCCGTCGCGGCCGCCATGCATGCAACGCTCGCGCGCTTCGGCACCTTGCACGTGCTCGTGAACAGCGCGGGCGCGACCGGTCCGGTCGCGAACGTAACCGACTGCGACCTCGCGGCCTGGCAACGCTGCATCGACGTGAATCTGCGCAGCGTGTTCCTCTGCTCCCGCGCCGCCGTGCAGCCGATGCGCGAAGCCGGGTTCGGACGCATCGTGAATCTCGCTTCGATTGCGGGCAAGGAGGGCAATCCACAGATGTCCGCCTACTCTGCCGCGAAAGCGGGCGTGATCGCCTTCACGAAATCGATGGGCAAGGAGCTCGCGCTCACGCCTATCCGCGTGAACTGCGTGGCGCCCGCCCTGATCGAGACGCCGCTGCTTGCGCAGCTGACGCCCGAGGCCCTCGGCGCAAGCCTCGCGAAAATCCCCATGCAGCGTGCGGGCACCGCGCAGGAAGCGGCCAACCTCGTCGCCTGGCTCGCTTCCGATCAATGCTCGTTTTCGAGCGGCGCGACCTTCGACCTCTCCGGAGGCCGTGCCACGTACTGATTCGCTACGCTTTCCTCTGACGCCGCTTAATTTTGAATCTTGTTCCACTTTTTTATTTATTAGAATATGATTCCAAAATCAAGAACACCGTTTGCCACGCGCATTCAGCCATGCGCGCGCGGCGAACCGGAATGGAGGAGGCACGGAGATGGGTGCGGTCAGGCAACAGGAGCGGCAAGGGTGGGATGAGGAAGTCGATCTGCTGGTATTCGGCGCGGGCGCGGCCGGCATGACGGCCGCGCTCGTGGCCGACCACGAGAAGCTGAAGGTTCTGCTGTGCGAGAAGACCGGCATGGTGGGCGGCATTACGTCCACCTCGGGCGGCACCACGTGGGTGCCCGGCACGAAGCTGAGCGTGGACGCGGGCGTGCCCGATAGTGTCGACGACGCGCGGCGCTTCCTGCAGTCGGTGGTCGGCGAACGCGGTGGCGACGAAGCACGCGAGGCCTTCCTGCAAAGCGGCCCGCAGGCCATCGAGGAGCTGACCCGGATCAGCGAGGTCAGGTTCGTCGCCGCCGCGGCTCACCCCGACTACGTGAACGGACCCGGCGCGGCCTATGGCGGCCGCGCGCTGGCCCCCGTGGCGTTCGACGCGCGCGTGCTCGGCAAAGCCTTCGCGCGCGTGCGGCCGCCGCGCAAGGAGTTCATGGGACTCGGCGGCATGATGGTCGCGCGCAACGATCTGAATGCGCTGCTCGCGCCGTTCGCCACGCTTGCCAACTTCAGGCGCACGCTCGCCGTCGTGGGGCGCTATGCGATGGACCGGCTGCGCTATCCGCGCGGCACGCAACTCGTCATGGGCAATGCGCTGGCCGCACGGCTCTATTACAGCCTGCTCAAGCGCCATGTCGAGGTCCGCTTCGACACGCCGCTCGTCGAACTCGTGCGCGAAGACGGCCGCGTAACCGGCGCAATCGTCGCGACGCCTGGTGGCGGCCGCCGGCGCATCGGCGCGCGCCGCGGCGTCGTGCTCGCAACGGGCGGCATCACGCGCCACCCGACGCTGCGCAATCAGCTTTTTCCGGCCGGCGCGCGCGGCCTTTCGCTGGCACCGCAAACCCATACCGGCGACGGTGTGGACCGCGCCCACCAGGTCGGCGCAAAGGTCGAGAACGGCGGCGACAGCCCCGGCCTCTGGATGCCCTGCTCGATCCAGCGCGCACGCAACGGCAGTGCGGGCGAAGACAGCGTCTGGCCGCATATCATCCTCGATCGCGCGAAGCCCGGACTCATTGCGGTGAATAGCCGGGGCGAGCGCTTCGTCAACGAATCGAACTCGTATCAAGACTTCGTGATGGGCATGCTGCGCGACGCTCAAAACAGCAACGGCAACGGCGCGAGCGTGCCCGCGCATCTGATCGTCGATGCGGCATTTCTCCACGAGTATGGCCTCGGCCTGCTGATGCCCGGCCGCGGTGCGGGACGCATCGCCGAATTCGAACGCTCGGGCTATCTGGTGAAAGGCAACACGCTCGACGAACTGGCCGCGAAGCTCCAGATCGATGCGGCGGGCCTCGCCTGCACGGTCGAAAGTTATAATCGCGACGCCGCCAATGGCAACGACCCCGCATTCGAGCGAGGCAGCAGTCCGATGAGCCGCTTCAACGGCGACGCACGCCAGCAGCCCAACCCGTGCATCCGGCCGATCGGTGCGGGACCGTATTACGCCGTAACCGTATGGCCCGCCGATCTCGCGTGCAGCGCGGGACTGAGCGGCAACGCGAACGGCGAAGTGATCGACGAGGCAGGCCACGTGATTCCGGGCCTTTTTGCCTGCGGCAACGACCTCTCGTCGATCTTTCGCGGTACGTACCCGGGCCCCGGCACGACGCTCGGCCCGGCCATTGTGTTCGGCTGGCGCATCGCAAAGTTCGTCGCGCACGGCGGTGCGGCGAACGAAACACCCGGCGCGCGCGAGGCTAAAGCGCGCGTCTGACACGGAGAAAACACTCATGCAACGCATCGTCAATCGCCATCAACTGAACATGCCCAAGCTGGGCCTCGGCACATGGCCCATGCTCGGCGACGAATGCACGCGCGCTGTCGTGCAGGCACTGGAACTCGGCTATCGTCATATCGACACCGCCGCCGCGTACAACAACGAAGCGGCGGTTGGCGACGCCCTCGTGCAATCGACGGTGCCGCGCGAGCAGATTCACGTGACCAGCAAGGTATGGTGGGACCAGTTGAGCCCCGAACGCATGCGGGCCTCGTTCGACAATACGCTGCGCGCGCTGCGTTCCGATTACGTCGACCTGTTCCTGATTCATTGGCCGACGCAGGACTGGGACCTCGCGCGAACCCTCGAAACGCTCGTGTCGTTCAAGGAAGAGGGACGCGCGCGGGCGATCGGGGTGGCGAATTTTCCGCTCGCTCTGGTGCGCGAAGTCGTGGAAGTGATGCAGGTGCCGCTGGCGGCGATGCAGGTCGAGTATCACGTCGCGTTGAGCCAGGCCAAGCTGCTCGACTTTGCCCGCCAGCACGATATGGCGCTGATTGCCTATAGCCCGCTGGCCCGCAACAAGGTCTCCGAGATGCCGGAAATCCAGCAAATCGCCGCCAGGCACGGCGTGCAGCCCACTCAGGTCGCGCTGAAATGGCTCATCGAGCAGGAGCAGGTCGCCGCCGTGCCGAAGGCGAGCGGCAAAGCTAATCAGCTCGCCAATCTGGCATCGCTCGATGTGCCGCTCGATGACGAAGATCGCGCGCTCATCGCGCAATTGCCGAAGAATATCCGCATTGTCAGCCCGGCCTTCGCGCCGGCTTGGGACGCAGAGTGAGAGCGTAGCGCGGGCACGATAACGGGAGCATGTAGAATCAGGCGCTTACCTCTGCCCCGCTCGTCGTGCGAAACGTGCGAAACGTGCGAAACCCAATCGGACCTTCATCGTGCCAACCGTGAAAACACAGAAAGCCCAGCAAACTCAGGCAACGCCAAGCGGGCAACGAAGTGTCAACGCGGTCGGATCGACGAGAAGCAAGCTCAGCCGCAAGGATGAGGCCGATGAGATGACTCGCCAGATCGATTTGTCGCGCTGCGTGCCGGCCGTGCTGACTGCCGCAGCCAACCGGGTATCGCACGGCGCATCGACTGCGTACAGAAAGCACGCCGGCATTGGCTTCGTCGACTGGCGGATCGTTTGCTTTCTCGCCGCGGAAGGCTGGTCGAGCGGAGCCGAACTGGCGCAGGGACTCGGCCTCGACAAAGCGGCAATCAGCCGTAGCCTGAGCGCGCTGGTGAAACAGGGGGTCGTCGAAACGCGTGCTTCCTATGGAAGACGTAGTGAATCGAATCTCACGCGCGCGGGCACATCGCTCAGAACCAGGGTACTGCGGCTCGCACTTGACCGGGAAGAAGCCATGCTGCGCGGATTGACCACGGACGATAAAGAAAGATTGATTTCCATGCTCAATCTTATCTCACGCAATCTGATTGAAATCGACGGTTCTCAATAGGATTCGTGGTTCCACCGATACCGGACAACCTGGATTTCACCAGGCCTTAGGCACCCTCGACAGCAATAAAATCGGCGATCGCATAACCTTCACGCAGCGCCCGAGCCTGAGCGTACTCCGCTGATTTGTAATACGCCTTTGCCTGCTCGAACGACTCGAACTCGATCACGACATTGCGCGATCGACCGCTGCCTTCAAGCACCTCGCATGGGCCGCCACGCACCAGCACGCGACCGCCATAGGCTTTGATAACGGGAGTCGCGAACGCGGCATACTTTGCGTATTCCTCTTCGTTCTGAACATCCACTCGCGCAATGATGTAACCCTTCGGCATATGACCTCTGCTCATCCCAATCTCTTCAGGTTCCCGGCACCGCTCTCACCCTCGGCGGCCTTTTCTTCACAGATCAAATAATATTTTTGTCTTTCCATCCAGCAGGCGTGCAAGCGCGAGGTTTCTCTTCGCACGTCTCCGCGCCTGCTGCATAACCCAAGCAATCAATCCACCGGACCGCCATGTGCCGCCCAACCGCCGTCCACGCTTAACGTCACGCCCGTAATATAGGTGGCGGACGACGACGCCAGATAGGCGACCGCATCGGCAATCTCGGACGACTCGGCAAATCGTCCCATCGGCGTACGCTTTTCGATTCCTGCCGTATTCAGGCGACCGTCCGCCACCAGGGTACGCACGATCTCGGTCATCACGTAGCCGGGAGCCACAGCATTGACGCGAATGCCGCTGCGCCCCCACTCCACCGCCATCGAGCGCGTCATGGACGAAATCCCCGCCTTCGCCGCACCGTAAGCGTTGCGCCCAGGAATGCCGCCCAACCCGGCAATAGAACTGAGGTTGACGATGGCCCCGCCCCCTGCGCCGAGCATCACCCTGGCCACCTCGCGAGACATCATGAACGTACCGCGAAGGTGAATGGAAAGGACCCGGTCGAATCCGTCGACGGTCTGCTCAACGGTCGAACCGGGCTGCTCTCCGATGCCCGCATTGTTCACGAGCACGTCGATCCGGCCATATTTCCGCGCAACCTCGCGCACCAGGGAAACGACGTCGTCTTCACTCGCCACGTTGACCCTGGCCGCCGTGTGCGAATCTCCGCTTAACTCCCCGATCCGCGCAGCGGCAGCGGCTTCGTCCAGATCCGCGATAACGACGCTATACCCGAGTTGCGCGAACTTCTGGCTGATCCCCCAGCCGATCCCACTTGCGCCACCCGTGACGATCGCCACCATCCTGTTCTCGGGATTCGACAATCCGGTTTCCGTGCTCTGACTCATCACTACCATTTCTCCGCACAAGACTGTCCTTCAAACCACGAGGTCAGTCGATGATCGAAGTGTATTGAGTCTTATGTTGATATTTCAACATGACGAAAACCCTGAGGCGATACCAGCCGTGTCCGAGATCACGCGCCGCCATCGCGCGAGACCTCGCACCGCACACCTGAGACGCCAATCAAGCGCGTGCGTCGATCACGCGTCGCGCCGCTTCCAGCGCCTGCGTCGCCCAGCCCAACGGCCCGAGCAGCGGTGCGCGCTGATCGTTCGGAATTTCGATGCTGACAGGCAGATCCCTCGGCAACGCATTCCAGAGTGCCACGAGATCGATGCCGCCTTCGCCGGGCAGCAGGCGTTCGCAACGCGCAGTGTGGATCAGCTCCGCATCCGTGCTCGGCGTCCCTCCCGGCGCGTCGCACATCTGCGCGTAGTGCAGCCATTTGCGCGGCAACGCGCGCACTTCGTCGAGCGTCGAATCGGAACGTGCGAAATGCAGCGCATCGACGAGCACGCCGGCGTTCGACGGCGTCCCCGCCTCCTCGACGAGCGCGACCGCATCACGCAGTCTCTTGACCGCGGTCCACGGCATGAACTCGATGTTGGCCGTCAGACCGAACGGCGCGGAAAGCTCGCACAAGGCGGCAAACGCCTGCGCGCGCCGCACGGGATCGCTGTCGTCGCATCCGACGAGCACAGCGCGCGCGCCGAGCTTTGCGCCGGTTTCGAAGAAGTGAAGATAATCGCGCGCATCGAAGCGCTCGCCGAGGCGGATGATTTCGAGGTCGAACACGCGCACGCTGGTATCGGCCATGCGCGCGAGCGTGTCCTTCAGCATGGCCGCATCGGTCATCAACGAGTAGGCGGGCCCGCCGGGCGTGGCAGGCAGCAGGCGAAAGCTCACCTCGTCGTAACCCGCTTGCGCGGCAACCGATACGAGCTCGGGCGGCGTCAGCGACAACGCCGTCAGATGCGCGAGCGAAAACGCCGGCTTTTGAGCAACGGCCTCAGTCATGAACAATCTCCATCCGGTTAGGCGCGTGCGGCGAACTCCGCGCGCACGCGCGTGCATGAGGAATACGCGCTGGCCGCCTTACTTCAGCGGAGACACCGCGGTCGGCACGAACACCTGCGAACGCATCGACGTCGTCAACCAGTCGGGTCCGCCCTTCGGCGGCCAGATGCCCTGGCTGACCGAGTCGGCGCGCGCGGCGGCACGCTCGTCGAGGCTCGCATACGGCCAGATCTGCGTGAAGCGCGGCGTGCCATCGTAGGCAAACATCGCGGCCACGCAGGGCGAGACCTTCTGCCGCGCGGGCAGGTCGCGCTCCCAGGCGCTCAACGTCGGCCCGAGACCGCCCGTTTTGAACTCGTAGGTGCGGATTTCGTAGACCTTGCCGTGCTCGCCGGGCGTCGGCGCGGGCATCCATGCGAAGCCTTCATAGCTATGCATTTCGATCTTGACGAGCCATTCGCCGCAACCGAACGGATCGGCGCTGAGCAGCGTGCGCTTGCGCTCCGCGAGCATCTCCTCGGCCGTCTCGAAGCCGCGCAGCACGGCCATCTGATTGAGGTCGCCGATATCCGAAAACCAGATGCCGTACAGCGTGCCGCGCGCCTGCGCATCGCGTGCGTAGGCATCGGCGGCGACGGACGCCTTGGCAACGGTGCCAAAGCGCAGTGTCATCGTGGTGAGTTCATAAAACATCTTTTTCTCCTGTCATTGCAGTACGGTTGGCGGATGCGGCCAGCGTCTTGCCGGCCGCGTCGTGTGCGGCGATATAGCCGAACGTCATCGCGGGACCGAGCGTGATCCCACCGCTCGGGTAACGCCCGCCCATCACGCTCGCCATATCGTTGCCGCACGCATAGAGGCCGCGCACGGGCTCGCCGTGCGCGTCGAGTACGTGCGCGTTCGCGTCCGTGCGCAGGCCCGCAAACGTGCCGAGGCTGCCCGGCACGATTTGCACGGCATAGAACGGACCGTTTTCGAGCGGCGCCACGCAGGGATTCGGCGCGTGGTCGACATCGCCCTGCATGAGGTTGTACGGCGTCTCGCCACGCGCGAATTCGGGGTCCTGACCTTCGCGCGCGCTCGCGTTATACGTCGCGACGGTATGGTCGAGCGTCGCGGCATCGATGCCGCACGCTTCGGCGAGCGCCGCGATCGTTCTGCCACGCCGGAGGTATCCCGAACGCAGCCAGCGTCCGAGTGGAAACGGTGCGGGCTTGACGGCACCGAGTCCATACCGGCGGATAAAACGGTGGTCGCACAACAGCCACGCGAACACGGGCTGCCCGGCAGGCACGGCGTCGAACAGCGCCTGCATGAAGTCGTAGTACGAATCGGCTTCGTCGACGAAACGCCTGCCCGCGCCCGTCACGGCGATCAGCCCGGGCTTGCCGCGCTCGATCAGATGAGGAAACGTGCCCGTGCTGCCGTCGGCGCGCTTGACGAGCGACACCGGCGCCCATGCGCCGGCCTCGGCAAACGAATCGTCGAGCATCCCACCGGCCGCTTCGGCAAGCCGCAGACCGTCGCCGGTATTGCCCGGCGACGCGGCCGACCAGTGCTCGCGCCCCGTCGGCGCATGCGCAAACAGCGCGCGCTTGCGTTGGACATCGTGCGGAAAGCCGCCGCACGCGAGCACGACGCCGCGGCGCGCCGTAATGTCGATTGTGCCTTGCGGCGTGTCGACATGCGCACCGTACACCGCCCCATCGCGGACTATCAGGTGTTGGACCGAATGCGAAACATCGATCGATACGTTGTGATCGAAGGCCGATTTCGCGAGCCGCGCGACGAGCGCGTTGCCGTTCACGAGCTGCATGCTGCGCCCATGAAACAGCAGGTCTTTCAGATGAATCGCCACGCGCCGCGCCGCATAACGGAACGACGACCACGAGCGCGTCGCCTTCAGGAAATGCCGCAGGTCCGCGCCCGCCGAGATGCCCATGCCCCACAACGACACGAGATCGAGCGGCGGCCTCAGGTCGCGAATCCGTGTGCCAAGCTCGCGGCCGTCGAACGGCGCGGCGCACACCGAGCGGCCGCCGGGCAACGCACCCGGCGAGCGGCCATGAAAGTCGGGAATGAGATTGCCGTCGATGAACTGCACGGCCGAATGGGCGCGATAAAACTCGATCATGCGCGGACCGTGTTCGAGGAACGCGTCGATGCGCGACTCGTCGTAGTACTCACCGAGTTCATGACGCAGATACGTGCGCGGCCCTTCTTCGTCTTCGCGAATGCCGGCGGCCAGCGCAAGCGGATTGCGCGGTATCCACATCCAGCCGCCCGACCATGCGGCCGTGCCGCCGAACACCGCTTCCTTTTCGAGTACGATCACGTCGAGCCCGAGAATGGCGGCCGTGACCGCGGCCGACAGCCCTCCGGCGCCGGCGCCGATCACGAGCAAATCACACGATCTCGTGGATTGCACCGGTCCCGCGTGGCCGTCCATGATCAGCCCTCCCCGACGAGAAAGTCGATCATCAGGCTCATCTCCGCGGTGAACATATCGACGCCGACGCTCGTCTTGCACCCGCGCGCGCGGGCCGCTTCGATCCACGGCGACACGAGCGGCGCCGTAATCACGCAGGCGGCAAACGCCTCGGGCGCGAGCTTCTCGACTTCGACGGGAAACGGGTCGCCGGGCCGCATGCCCATCGGCGTTGCGTTGACGACCATCCCGAAGCCCGTGGGGTCGGCGCTGCCAACGCTCACGCGCGCGTCGAAACGCGCCTTGAGCCGCGCGATCAACGTATCGCGGCGCGTCGCATCGGCATCGTGAATCGCGAGATGCGATGCACCGGCTTCGAGCAAGGCCAGCGCGATCGCACTGCCCGCGCCGCCGGCGCCGATCAGCAAGGTACGCTTGCCGTTCGGATCGCCGCCTTGCGACTTGATGCCGCCCAGCATGCCCAGGCCGTCGAGCATTTCGCCATGCCAGCCGCCATCGGCATTGCGGCGCAGAATGCTGACCGAGCCGAGAAAGTCCGCGCGATCGCTGGCCGTCGCGCAATGCGCGTACGTCGCGAACTTGTGCGGAATCGTGACGAGAATGCTGTCGCAGTTCTTCGCGAGCGACAGCCCGCGAATGAAGCCGTCGACATCGCGCGGAGGCACCTCGATCGGAATCACGACCGTGTCGTGCCCGCGTTCGTTGAGCATGCGCGTCACGTTGGCCGGCGATTTGACCTGCGCGATCGGATCGCCAATGATCGCGATCACGCGCGTGGCGCCGCTCAGGGTGGAATAGCTCATAGGGGTCCTAAAATCGGAAAGAATGAAAGTGGCTGCGGGTGCGCCTGCGTGGCTTACCCGACGGCTTCGGGCTCGCCCGTGACGCCGAGCAGACGCGCCTGCAGCGCGGCGTCGTTCGCCAGCGTGTGCGCGGGGCCCGCAAAGGCCATCTGTCCGTTGACCATCACGTACGCGCGATCGGCCATCGGCAGCACGCTCTCCGCGTGGTGCTCGACGATCACGAGGCTCGCGCGGCCGCGCAGCTTGACGACCGCGTCCATGATGTCCTTGACGACGGCCGGTGCGAGGCCTTCGAAGGGTTCGTCGAGCAGAATGATCCGGCTCGGCACCATCAGCGCGCGCGCAATCGCAACCATCTGACGCTCGCCGCCCGACAGCGCCTCGGCTTTCGACTTCTGCAGAACCCGCAGCTTCGGAAACAGTTCGTAGACTTCATCGAGGCTCGCGCCGCCCGCGCGTTGCGCGAGCACGAGGTTTTCGAGCACCGTGAGGTTCGGAAACAGCCGCCGCCCCTCGGGCACCATCGACAAGCCGAGCCGGTTGATTTCGTGCGGTCGCGCATGTGTGATGTCGCGGCCGTCGAACACGACGCGTCCCGCGCCGACCTGCGCGACGCCCATCATCGCGCGCAGCGTGGTGCTCTTGCCGACACCGTTGCGGCCGAGCAGCGCGACAACCTCGCCTTCGCGAATCTCCATGTCGAGGCGATCGAGCACCTGGCTGCCGTCATACCCGGCGCACAGCTTCTCGATCTTCAGGGTCACACGGCCGTCGTGCTCGCGCGCCGCGAGCGCGGGAACCCCGGCCGGTGCAAGCGCTTCGGCGGCGTCCTCGTCCTTCGACTTGCCGAGATACGCGCTGATTACGTCGGGATGGCTCGCCACCTCGTGCGGCTTGCCGTCCGCGATCAGACGCCCCTGGTGCAGCACCGTGAGCCGGTCGGACAACGCGATCACGCGATCGATGTCGTGTTCGATCAGCAGGACCGCATGCGTCGACGCCAGACGCCGGATCAGCTTGCCGACGATCTCGCGATCGGCCTCGGCCAACCCCGCGAGCGGCTCGTCGAGCAACAGCAGCTTGGCGTCGGTCGCCAGCGACACCGCGATTTCGAGCAGGCGCTGTTCGCCATGCGAGAGATTCGCGCATTTCTGCTCGGCCCGGTCTTCGAGTCCCACGGCCTGCAACAGCGTCCAGGTCCGCGCATTGATCGCGTCGATCCGGTACGCGTCGCGCCAGATCGAATGACGCAGCGGACTGCGCGCCTGCACCGCGACGCGCACGTTCTCGAACGCGGTCAGCTCGCGGAACACGCTGAGAATCTGGAACGAACGCGCAAGGCCGAGCCGCACGCGCTCGAACATCGGCAAGCGGCTCACGTCGCGCCCTTCGAACACGATCTCGCCCGTGTCGGGCCGCAACAACCCGCTGAGCATGTTGAAGAACGTCGTCTTGCCCGCCCCGTTCGGCCCGATGAAGCTGTGCAGCTGATACGGCATCACGTCGAGATCGATGCCCTTGGCCGTGACGATCGAGCCGAAGCGCTTGCCGAGGTTGCGCACCGAAAGAATCGGCTGGCCCGGATCGAGTTCGGCCTTCGCGCTCCTGAACGGCTCGATGACCGCGGGCCGCGCCGGGATCTGCGCACGCACGAGCGTCCAGCGCGGACGGCGCAGCAGCCGTTGCGCGATACCCTGGATGCCTTCGGGCGACGCCAGCGCCAGCACCACGATGATCGGCGCGAACAGCAGCCACCAGTTCTCGGTGATCGCACTGAGCTTGTCCTGCAGCAGCACGAAACCGATCGCGCCCCAGAGCGGCCCGAGGAACTGGTGCACGCCGCCGAGCACGACCATCAGCAGCGCATCGCCGGCATGCTGCCAGCTCAGGTTATTCGCATAGACGCCCTGCATCAGCAACGCGAGCAAACCGCCCGCATAGCCGACCACCGCCGCCGACATCGCGAAGGCCGCGAGCTTCACGCGATACGCGTTGTAGCCGAGGCTCGACACGCGCTGCTCGTTTTCGCGCAGCGCCTGCAAGACACGGCCGAACGGCGAGTGCGCGAGACGCCAGAGAAAGCCCATTGCAAGCACGATCGTGACCACGCTGAACGCATGGAACGCGGGCATCGAACCGAGCCACGGACGCGCAACGTCCTGAATGCCGTTCTCGCCGCCGGTGAAATCGGTCCACTTGAAGGCGATTTCGTAGGCGATCTGCGAGCACGCGAGCGTGAGCAGCGAGAAGTACAAACCGCGCCGCCGCAGAATCACGAGCCCGACGAGCGCGCCGAGCACGAGCGAAAACACGATCGCGAATACAAGCGCCTCGATCTCGTTCG
>Ga0154001_1000402_pt1 | contig 13704 bp, 12 predicted proteins | sample TSNJ085MetaG_FD_104699 | JGI IMG/M metagenome (GOLD analysis project Ga0154001, IMG submission 104699) | Attine ant fungus gardens microbial communities from New Jersey, USA - TSNJ085 MetaG | ecosystem: Host-associated > Fungi > Mycelium > Unclassified | place: USA: New Jersey, Wharton State...
CTCGCCGCACTCGTCTACGGGCTGCGCCCCGACGAAAAGTGGGATGCACAATTCAACGCGGAAACGGGCAAGCACAGCCGGTCGGGCTGGACCGTGATCTTTGTGGTGATCTTCTCGCTGCTGATCGGCGCGTTCCTGCTGATGACCGGCCTCGCCGTCTCGTTCCAGACCTACTTCGAGAGTCAGGTGGAAGCGGCCAAGGCGCTCTCGCAGTAACGGCCAGCGGGCGGGTTCCAGGCACCGCGCTAAAACAGCCTCAATTGCGGATTGTCGCGTGACGCTTCCCGCTCACGCGATGGCTCGCCCCGCCGGAAGTGCGACATGTCGAGAATGCCCCGGTCGCGCCCGTTCAGCCCCAAACGGCGCACGGTCTGGTGAAAACGCTGCTTGAGCATGTCCGCCCATAAACCCTCTCCTTTCATGCGCGTCGAAAACGACGAGTCGTAGTCTTTGCCGCCGCGCATGTCGCGCACGCGGCTCATGACCCGCTCGGCCCGGTCGGGAAAATGCGCGCTCAGCCAATCCTTGAAGAGCGGCGCGACTTCCCACGGCAAACGCAGCACGATATAGCTCGCGTTGCTGGCACCGGCTTGCGCGCAGGCTTCGAGCACGCGCTCCATATCCGGTTCGGTGACGAACGGGATGACCGGCGCAATGCTGACACCCACCGGAATACCGGCCTCGCTCAGCGTACGGATAGCGCGCAGACGGCGCGACGGCGTGGCCGCGCGCGGTTCGAGCGTGCGCGCGATGTCGGCATCGAGCGTGGTGATCGTGATCGCCGCCATGAATTGCCCGCGCGCGGCCATCGGCGCGAGCAGATCGATGTCGCGCTCGATCAGCGACGACTTGGTGATCGCCGCGAACGGCTGGCTGCGTTCGCTGAGCACTTCGATCACACGGCGCGTCAGGCGCAAGTCGCGTTCGGCCGGCTGCCATGCGTCGGTGGCCACGCCGAGCGCGATCGGCTCCGGCACATAGGACTTCTTCGACAGCTCGCGTTCGAGCAATTCCGGCGCATTGATCTTCGCGTAGATACGGCTTTCGAAGTCGAGCCCCGGCGACAGTCCCAGATAACTGTGCGTCGGCCGCGCAAAGCAATAGATGCAGCCATGCTCGCAGCCGCGATACGGATTCAACGACACGCCGAACGGAATATCCGGCGACGCATTGCGCGTGAGGATGGTCCTGGCGCGCTCCTCGAACACCTGCGTGCGCAGCGCCCTCGGCTCGCCGTCTTCCGTGGCGCCCGGCAGCCAGCCGTCGTCGACCGCTTCGCGCTGGTCGACTTCGTAGCGGCCTTGCAGGTTCGTCACCGCCCCGCGCCCCTTGCGAGACGCAGGCGGCGCAATCGGAAATTCGGGAATGGAAGAGGTGTCGGGATCGGTCACGGCAGGCCACGGCAAGAGCGACACAAACGCACGTCCAAACAAAAAACGGCGCAAAATACCTGTATAAATATACAGTGTTTACGCCGTTTGTCGAGCGTTGTTTCCACGCCCGCGAACTGGGCGCTGAAGCCGCCGCCGCGCGCCCTTGCGCCTTTACTCCCTCTTGTGCCGCCTAGGAGCCGCTACTCGCCCACTGCGATCGTCAGCGTCTCCTTGATCTCCTCCATCACCACATAGCTCTTCGACTGCACCGCGCCCGGCAGCTGCAGCAGGATGTCGCCGAGCAGCTTACGGTAGTCGGCCATCTCGCCAATGCGCGCCTTGATCAGATAATCGAAGTCGCCCGAGACGAGATGGCACTCGAGTACCTCGGGGATCTTCTGCACCTCGCGCCGGAACTGGTCGAACATGTTGCCGCTCTTGTGGTCGAGCGTGATCTCGACGAACACGAGCAGCGCCGCGCCCAGCTCGGCGGGGTTCACGCGCGCGTGGTAGCCCATGATCACGCCGTCGCGCCCCATGCGCTTGACGCGCTCGATGCACGGCGTCACCGACAGCCCGACCTGCTCCGCGAGGTCCTTCATCGCCATCCGGCCGTCCTGCTGCAGGAGCCGCAGGATCTTGTGATCGAGCTTGTCGAGGGCCCGCACGGGCTGGCGCTGTGTACGCATGATGTTTTTTCTGAAAATGATGAAAATACGATAACAAAACCTGACGGGCTGTTAATAGTATAGCGGTTAACACTGGGCAAACCGCGTTACACCTCGGGTTAGCACTGACGAGTCGAACGTGAATCGAGCCAACTCGACACCGCCGGCGAACGCCACCGCCCTACTCACCTTTCTGAAATATCTGGAGCAGCTATGCGAGTCGTCGTTTTGGGCAGTGGCGTGGTCGGCGTGACGAGTGCGTACTATCTTGCGCGCGCGGGTCACGAGGTGACCGTCATCGACCGCGAGGCCGGCCCGGCGCTCGAAACCAGTTTCGCCAACGCGGGCCAGATCTCGCCGGGCTATGCGTCGCCGTGGGCTGCGCCGGGCGTGCCGCTGAAGGCCGTCAAGTGGATGTTCCAGAAGCATGCGCCGCTCGCGATCCGTCTCGACGGCACGGCGTTCCAGCTGCAATGGATGTGGCAGATGCTGCAAAACTGCACGGCGTCGCGCTATGCGGTGAACAAGAGCCGCATGGTGCGCCTCGCCGAATACAGCCGCGATTGTCTACAGGCGCTGCGCGCCGACACCGGTATCCGCTACGAAGGCCGCACCGGCGGCACGCTGCAGGTGTTCCGCACGCAGCAGCAGTTCAACGGCGCCGCGAAAGACATCGCCGTGCTGCAGGACGCCAATGTGCCGTACGAACTGCTGTCGGCGGCCGAACTCGCACAGGCCGAACCGGCGCTCGCCGCGGTATCGCACAAGCTCACGGGCGGCCTGCGTCTGCCCGGCGACGAAACCGGCGACTGCCAGATGTTCACGACGCGCCTGGCCGCGCTCGCCGAAGAACTCGGCGTCAAGTTCCGCTACAACACGCCGATCGACGCGCTCGCGATAGCGGGCGGCCGCATCGCCGGCGTGCAATGCGGCGGCGAACTGGTGCGTGCGGATTCGTTCGTGGTCGCGCTCGGCTCGTACTCGACGCGCTTCCTCGACGGCATCGTGAAGATTCCGGTCTATCCGCTGAAGGGTTACTCGATCACCGCGCCGATCGTCGATGCGGCGGCCGCGCCGGTGTCGACGGTGCTCGACGAGACCTACAAGATCGCGATCACGCGCTTCGACGACCGGATTCGCGTCGGCGGCATGGCCGAGATCGTCGGCTTCGACAAATCGCTGCGCCAGGCGCGCCGCGAAACGCTCGAACTGTGCGTGAACGACCTGTTCCCGGGCGGCGGCGATACGTCGAAGGCGACCTTCTGGACCGGTCTGCGGCCGATGACGCCGGACGGCACGCCGATCGTCGGCCGCACGCCGGTGCCGAACCTGTTCCTGAACACGGGGCATGGCACGCTCGGCTGGACAATGTCGTGCGGCTCGGGCCAGTTGCTGGCCGATCTGATGTCGGGCAAGCAGCCGGCCATCCGCGCCGACGATCTGTCGGTGCATCGCTATCTGGGTGAGACGGCGGGCGAGCATCGGCCGGCTTATGCGTGAGCGAGCGGCGCAAGCAACGTTGACTTCGGCATCGAACGGCATGCCGATGCGTTGATACGGACGTAGCAAGCATCGCTGAGTGCGAACAGCAAAACCCAAATCGCAAAAACAAACGGCGCCTCACGAGGCGCCGTTTGCATTGCAGCCGGCATGAACATCCAGAGAACGTCCGCCGATCATCCAGCCACGATCGCGTCACCCATCCGCGCTCAGAACTGATCCTCCGACAACGCCAGCACGCCCTCGCCGCCCTTCGCATTGACGATCGCCACTTCGAGCGCCGCCGCCTGCGGCAGCACATGCTCCGCGTAGAACCGCGCGGTCGCGATCTTCGCGTCATGGAACGCGGGATCGTCGGCGCGCCGCGCCGACGCCGCGAGCATCGCCCGCGCCATCTGCCAGCCGCCGAGCACGATGCCCGCGAGCTTCAGATACGGCACGCTGCCCGCGAACACCGCATTCGGATCGCCCTTCGCATTCGCGAGAACGAAATCGACGACCGCGTTCATCGCCCGCTGCCCCTGCGCAAGCTGCGTCTTCATCGACGCAAACGCCTGCCCCTGTTGTGCATCTTGCTGCGCGCCCAGCGCCTCAACCGTTCCGGCAATGCCCGCAAGCAGTTCCTTCGCAACCTTGCCGCCGTCGCGCAGCGTCTTGCGGCCGATCAGATCATTCGCCTGGATCGCGGTCGTGCCTTCGTAGATCGGCAGAATGCGTGCGTCGCGGTAGTACTGCGCGGCGCCCGTTTCCTCGATGAAGCCCATACCGCCATGCACCTGCACGCCGAGGCTCGTCACATCGACCGACAGTTCCGTGCTCCAGCCCTTCACGATCGGCACGAGGTATTCGTAGATCGCCTGATGCTGCGCACGCGTCGCTTCGTCCGGATGACGATGCGCGAGATCGCAGTGCGACGCCGCGACATACGCGAGCGCGCGCGATGCCTCGGTGAGGCCACGCATCGTCGACAGCATGCGGCGCACGTCCGGGTGCTGGATGATCGCGACCGACTGCTTCGCCGAACCATCCACGGGACGGCTCTGCACGCGCTCCTTCGCATACGCGACGGCCTTCTGGTACGCGCGGTCCGAGATCGCGACGCCCTGCATGCCGACCGCGAAACGCGCGGCATTCATCATGATGAACATGTATTCGAGGCCGCGATTCTCCTCGCCGATCAACTCGCCGATCGCGCCGCCGTGATCGCCGAACTGCAGCACCGCGGTGGGGCTCGCCTTGATGCCGAGCTTGTGCTCGATCGACACGCAATGCACGTCGTTGCGCGCGCCGAGCGAACCGTCCTCGTTGACGAGAAACTTCGGCACGAGGAAGAGCGAAATGCCCTTCACGCCTTCGGGCGCGTTCGGCGTGCGCGCGAGCACCAGATGCGCGATGTTCTGCGCCATGTCGTGCTCGCCCCACGTGATGAAAATCTTCGTGCCGAACAGCCTGAACGAACCGTCGGCCTGCGGCTCGGCGCGCGTGCGCACGAGCGCGAGATCGGAGCCGGCCTGCGGCTCGGTCAGGTTCATCGTGCCGGTCCATTCGCCCGAGATCAGCTTCGGCACGAAGGTCTGCTTCTGCGCTTCGCTGCCGGCCGTCAGCAGCGCTTCGATCGCGCCGTCGGTCAGCAGGGGACACAGCGCGAACGACAGGTTCGACGCGTTCAGCATCTCGACGCACGGCGTCGCGATCAGCTTCGGCAGTCCCTGCCCTTCATAGTCGAGCGGATGCTGTACGCCCTGCCAGCCGCCCTCGGCGAACTGGCGGAACGCGTCCCTGAAACCCGGCGTCGCGGTAACGACGCCGTCCTTCCAGCTGCTCGGATTGCGATCGCCCTCGACGTTCAGCGGCGCGAGCACTTCGCCGCACAGTTTCGCCGATTCGTCGAGCACGGCCTGGGCCGTGTCGAGGTTCGCGTCCTCGAAGCCGGGCAGCGTCGCGATGTCTTCGAGTCCGGCCAGTTCTTTCATCACGAACAGCATGTCCTTGATGGGCGCCGTATAGCTCATGTCGGTTCTCCTCCCTTGATATGAAAAAAGGGCGCGGGACTTGATCGGTCCTGCGCCCTTCGCTTGCTGTCGGCAGCCTTTTTCAGGCGCCGCGGCGCTTAGCCGAGTTCGTTCACGAGTTCCGGCACGAGCGTGAACAGATCGCCGACCAGACCGTAATCGGCGACGCTGAAAATCGGCGCTTCCTCGTCCTTGTTGATCGCGACGATCACCTTCGAGTCCTTCATGCCCGCCAGATGCTGGATCGCCCCCGAGATGCCGACCGCGACGTACAGCTGCGGTGCGACGATCTTGCCGGTCTGACCCACCTGATAGTCGTTCGGCACGTAGCCCGCGTCGACCGCCGCGCGCGAGGCGCCCAGCGCCGCGCCGAGCTTGTCGGCCAGCGGCTCCAGAACCTTCGTGTAGTTCTCGCCGCTGCCCAGACCCCGGCCGCCCGACACGATGATCTTCGCGCTCGTCAGTTCCGGACGGTCCAGCTTCGTCACTTCACGGCTCACGAACTGCGAGATGCCCGCGTCGGCTGCAGCCTCGATCTTCTCGACCGCCGCGCTGCCGCCTTCGGCTGCCACTGCATCGAAGCCCGTCGTGCGGACCGTGATGACCTTGATCGGGTCAGCCGACTGCACGGTGGCGATCGCGTTGCCCGCGTAGATCGGACGCTCGAACGTGTCCGGCGAGTCCACCGCCGTGATGTCGCTGATCTGCGCGACGTCGAGCTTCGCCGCGATACGCGGCGCGATGTTCTTGCCCGAAGCGGTCGCCGGCGCGAGGATGTGCGAGTAGTTCTTCGCGATGTTCACGACCGTCGCTTCGACGTTCTCGGCGAGACCCTGTTCGAGTTGCGGCGCGTCGGCGAGCAGCACCTTCGCCACGCCCGCGATCTTCGCGGCGGCGTCCGCTGCGGCCTGCGCGTTGTGGCCTGCGACCAGCACGTGAATGTCACCGCCGATCTTCTGTGCCGCGGCAACCGTGTTCAGCGTCGCGGCCTTGACCGACGCGTTGTCGTGTTCTGCAATTACAAGATTCGTCATTTCTTTCCTCGCCCCTTAGATCACCTTCGCTTCGGTCTTCAGCTTCCCGACCAGCGTCTTCACGTCCGGCACCTTCACACCGGCGGAGCGCTTCGGCGGCTCGGCGACTTTCAGCGTCTTCAGACGCGGCGTGACATCGACGCCGAGGTCTTCGGGCTTCACGGTTTCCAGCGGCTTTTTCTTCGCCTTCATGATGTTCGGCAGCGTCACGTAGCGCGGCTCGTTCAGGCGCAGATCGGTCGTCACGACGGCCGGCAGCGTCAGCGACAGCGTTTCCGCGCCGCCGTCCACTTCGCGCGACACGGTGGCCCTGCCGTCTGCCACGACAACCTTCGAGGCGAACGTGGCCTGCGGCAGATTCGCGAGCGCGGCGAGCATCTGGCCGGTCTGGTTCGAATCGTCGTCGATGGCCTGCTTGCCGAGGATCACCAGTTGCGGCTGCTCCCTGTCGACCAGTGCCTTGAGCAGCTTCGCAACGGCCAACGGCTGCAACTCCTCGTTCGACTCGATCAGGATCGCACGGTCAGCTCCAATCGCCAGCGCCGTGCGCAGCGTTTCCTGCGACTGCGCCACACCCGCCGACACCGCGATCACCTCGGTCGCCACGCCCGCTTCCTTCAGGCGCACCGCCTCTTCCACCGCGATTTCGTCGAACGGATTCATCGACATCTTCACGTTTGCGATGTCGACGCCCGTGCCGTCCGACTTGACCCGGACCTTCACGTTGTAGTCGACCACTCTTTTCACTGGCACCAGAATTTTCATGCACACGCTCCAAAGTTACGAATACGTCAACCCGACGAACATTATAGCGACTGCCCTCATGGCAGCCCTGTCGCGGGCGCATTAGCGGGAGGATATCGCTCCTCCGCGGCGCAACGGCAATATCGAACGATCGTTCTATTTTAATCTCTAAAAAACCCGGGAGACAACCCCGGGCTCCGACTCGCACCTCTAATTTCGCCTTGCCGTCGTCTTCTTCTTGCGAAGTTGGCGAGCGTCGGCTTACCAGGCTACCAGGCGGTAATGACCGAGCCGCCAAACTTGTTGTCGATGAACTGCTTGACTTCAGGCGAGTGATACGCGGCAACCAGCTTCGCGACCCACGGCTTGTTTCTGTCAGCCTCGCGGATCGCGATGATGTTCACGTACGGCCCCTTCGGGTCTTCGATCGCGATCGCGTCCTGCTTCGGCTTCAGGCCCGCTTCCATCGCGAAGTTGGTGTTGATCGCGGCGGCATCCACATCGCCCAGCGAACGCGGAATCTGCGCCGCGTCGAGTTCGACGATCTTCAGCTTCTTCGGATTCTCGACGATATCGAGCGGCGTCGCCTTCAGGCCCGCGTCGGCGCGCAGCTTGATGAGCCCCTGCTTCTCCAGCAGCAGAAGCGCACGGCCGCCGTTGGTCGGATCGTTCGGCACCGCGATCTTCGCGCCTGGCTGCAGTTCGGCGAGCGTCTTCAGCTTCTTCGAGTAGATGCCCATCGGGTAGGTGACGGTGTCCGCGATACGGATCAGCTTGTAGCCACGGTCCTTCACCTGCGCCTGCAGATACGGGTCGTGCTGATAGCTGTTCGCGTCGAGATCGCCGCTCGCGAGCGCCGCGTTCGGCTGCACGTAATCGGAGAATTCGACGATCTTGATGTTGAGACCGTTCTTCGCGGCGACCGTCTTCACGACGTCCATGATCTGCGCATGCGGACCGCCCGTGACACCGACCTTGATCGTGTCTTCGGCGTGCGCCGCGTTCATGGCGAACAGCGAGACCGCGCCGAGCGCGGCAGCCAGCTTGAGAATGAAGCGACGTTGCATGATGGACCCTCTCCGACTCTTCTAGCGGGTTATAACCCCGGTGGGTTTATTTGTGTCTCAGACGACGCACGAGCCAATCGCCAAACGACTGCACCAGTTGCACGAACACGATCAGGATCAGCACGACTGCGAGCATCACTTCGGGCAGGAAGCGCTGATAACCGTAGCGGATGCCGAGGTCGCCGAGACCGCCGCCGCCGATCGCACCGGCCATCGCCGAATAGCCGACCAGCGACACGAACGTGATCGTGAGCCCCGCGACCACGCCCGGCAGCGACTCGGGCAACAGCACCTTGAAGACGATCTGGCGGGTGGTCGCGCCCATCGCCTGGGCGGCCTCGATGAGCCCGCGGTCGACCTCGCGCAGCGCCGTCTCGACCAGCCGCGCGATGAACGGCACGGCGGAGATCGTCAGCGGCACGATGGCGGCCGCCGTGCCGATCGACGAACCGACGACGAGCCGCGTGAACGGAATCACCGCGACGAGCAGGATGATGAACGGTGTCGAGCGCACCGCATTGACGAGCACGCCCATCACGCGATTGAGGGCGACGTTTTCGAGCACGCCCTGACGGTCGGTCAGATACAGCAGCACGCCGAGCGGCACGCCGACCACGGCACCGATCAGTCCGGAAATGCCCACCATGACGAGCGTTTCCCAGAACGACTGGACGAACATATCGAACATTTCACTCAACATGCGAAAGCTCCTCGACCACCACACCCTGTTCGCGCAGATACGTGAGCGCCTGCGCCACCTTCGTTGGCTCGCCGCCCGCGAGCACCGCGAGCGAGCCGAACGCCTGCCCCTGGATCTCGTCGATCTGGCCGTGCAGGATGTTGAAGTCGAGTTCGTAGCGGCGGATCGTCTCCGAGAGAATCGGCTGATCGACACCCGAGCCCGTGAACGCGAGGCGCAGCAGATGGCCGCTGCCGGTCTTCAGACGCTGCGCGACGCGCGCCTTCATGGCGGGCGGTAGTTCCTGCGCGATCACGTCGCCGATCAGCGCGCGCGTGACTTCGTGGCGCGGCTGCAGGAACACGTCGATAACCTTGCCCTCTTCGACGACACGGCCCGCGTCGAGCACCGCGACGCGGTCGCAGACCTGCTTGATTACGTCCATCTGGTGCGTGATCAGCACGATCGTGAGGTTCAGTTCGCGGTTGATACGCTTGAGCAGATCGAGAATCGCGCGCGTCGTTTCGGGGTCGAGCGCGGACGTCGCTTCGTCGGAAAGCAGCACCTTCGGCTTGCTCGCGAGCGCGCGCGCGATCCCGACGCGCTGCTTCTGGCCGCCGCTGATCTGCGCCGGATAGCGGTCCTTCTGCGCCGACAGGCCGACGAGGTCGAGCAGCGGCAGCACGTTGGCCTCGATTTCGTCGCGCTTCATGCCGGCCAGTTCGAGCGGCAGCGCGACGTTCTCGTACACCGTGCGCGAGGACAGCAGATTGAAGTGCTGGAAGATCATGCCGATCTCGCGGCGCGCCTCGCGCAACTGCGCGGCGGGCAGCGTCGTCAGATCGCGGCCGTTGACGACGATGTTGCCTTCCGACGGCCGCGTCAGCAGGTTGATCGTGCGCACGAGCGTGCTCTTGCCGGCGCCGCTGCGGCCGATGATGCCGAACACCTCGCCGGCCGGAATCGTCAGATTGACGTTGTGCAGCGCCTCGACCCAGCCCCGGGGCCCGGCAAACCGCTGCGAAATATTGCGTATTTCAATCATGGAAAACGAAACGGCGACGACTGCCGGCGAGCATGGTGCTCCCGGCAAGCGGCCGCCGTTGCTTTTATTGGGATTTGAGGCCGCCATTCTACCGCAGCGGCGACATACTCTTTAATAATCAATTCCGATCTTTTCATAACCTGAAAGCATTAGAGGGATGTACGGTGCGCGAAGCTCGCGTGCCCCGTGCCGCAGCGACTATGATCGGGCGACATCCAACCAGGACACGCCGCAGCCATGCCGACACCCCCGAGCCACACCGTGCGCGCCAGCGCGGGCAACCTCGCTGGCAACGCCAGCAGCGACGCGCCGCCGCGCGCGTCGGTGACGACCGCCGACGGCGTGCAGTTGCCGCTCTATCGCTGGCAGCCCGCCGGCCCCACGCACGCGACGGTCGCGCTGCTGCATGGTCTCGCCGAGCACGCCGGCCGCTACGCCGCGCTGGCCGGCCGGCTCAACGGCGCGGGCATCGAGCTCGTCGCGATCGATCTGCGTGGCCACGGCCATGCGCCCGGCAAGCGCGCCTACGTGAAGCGCTTCGACGACTATCTGCTCGACGCGCAGGCGCTCGTCGACGCCGCCGCGCAAAGCTGCGCACCGCTGTTCCTGATGGGGCACAGCATGGGCGGCGCAATCGCCGCGCTCCATGCGATCGAACGGCTTGCCGCAAGCGGCCGTCGCTTGAGCGGCCTGATCCTGTCGAGTCCCGCGCTGGCGCCGGGCCGCGACGTGCCGCGCTGGATGCTCGCGGCGAGCCAGATAATCAGCCGCCTCTACCCGGGCTTCCCGGCGATGAAGATCGACCCCGCGCTGCTCTCGCGTCTACAGCCGGTGGTGAACGCCAATCGCAACGATCCGCTCGTGCATCACGACGCGATTCCGGCACGCACGGGTGCCGAGCTGCTGCTCGCGATGGCGCGCATCGAACGCGGCCGCGCGAATCTGTGCATGCCGCTGCTCGTCTATCACGGCACCGCGGACAAACTGACCGAGCCCGACGGCAGTCGCGCCTTCGGCGAGCACGCGGGCTCGCCGGATAAAACGCTTACGCTGTACGAAGGCAGCTATCACGAGACGATGAACGATCTCGACCGCGATCGGGTGATCGGCGCGTTGATCGAGTGGATCGAGATGCGGGCGGTGGGGCGAAGCTGAGCGATGCGGGGTGCGACGGTGACCTCTGGGCGACCTCGAATTGACGGCTGCGCCCAGCGACGGTTGATGAACAGAACCACAGCGCTTGCGACCGTCTACCGCTTCCAGTCCGGCGCGCGCTTGTCGATAAACGCCTGCACGCCTTCGAGCGCCGAGTCGTCCATCATGTTGCAGGCCATCGTCTGGCCGGCAAGTTGGTAGGCAGCCTCGATACCCATTTCGAGCTGCCGGTAGAACAGCCCCTTGCCCGCGCTGACCGCTTCGACCGGCTTCGCGCAGATGCTCGCGGCGAGCCGCGCGAGTTCGTCGTCGAGCATGTCGGCCGGGACCGCGCGATTGACGAGGCCCTGCTGCTGCGCCTGCGCGGCGTCGATGAAATCGCCGGTGAGCAGCATTTCGAGCGCCGCCTTGCGCGACAGGTTGCGCGACAGCGGCACCGACGGCGTCGCGCAGAACAGCCCGAGATTCACGCCCGAGACGGCGAAGCGCGCGGTATCGACGGCGACCGCGAGATCGCACATCGCGACGAGCTGGCAACCGGCCGCGGTCGCGATGCCGTGCACGCGCGCGATCACCGGCTGCGGCATGCGCTGGATCGTCATCATCAGCTTCGTGCAGCGCGCGAAAAGCCGCTGGTAATACTCAAGCGACGGCGCCGCGCGCATCTCCTTCAGATCGTGTCCCGCGCAAAACGCCCGCCCGGCCCCGGCGATCACGACAACGCGCGCGTCCGTCTTCGAGATCGCGCTCAAGCTCTGCTGCAGTTCGTCGAGCAATGCTTCGGATAGCGCATTGAACGCGGCGGGCCGGTTCATCGTCACGCGCACGACACCGCGCACGCGATACGCGTCGTGTTCGATCTCGACCAGTGAGACCTTGCCGCTGTCGGCGGGACTGGCGTTCATGGCTCGCTCCTCGCTGCCGGACGTTGTGGCGATATCAGATCCCGGCCAACGCCCGCACGTGCGCGACCACGCTGCGCCCGAGCGCCGACAGGTTGTAGCCGCCCTCGAGACAGCTGACGATGCGCCCGCGCGCATAGCGCCGCGCGATCTCGCGCATCTGCTCGGTGATCCATGCGTAATCGTCCTCGACGAGCCCCATGTTGCCGAGGTCGTCTTCGCGATGCGCATCGAAGCCGGCCGAGATGAACAGCATCTCCGGCTTGAATTCGTGCAGGCGCGGCAGCCACAGCATGTCGACCGCCTCGCGCACGGCCATGCCGTTCGAGCGCGCCGGCATCGGCACGTTGCACATGTTGGACGCCTGGTTGTCGGCGCCCGTGAACGGATAGAACGGATGCTGGAAGATGCTGCACATCAGCACGCGCGGGTCGCCCGAGAACGCGGCCTCGGTGCCGTTGCCGTGGTGCACGTCGAAGTCGACGATCGCGACGCGCGCGAGGCCATGCACTTCGAGTGCATGACGCGCCGCGATCGCGACGTTGTTGAAGAAGCAGAAGCCCATCGCGCGCGCCGGCTCCGCGTGGTGGCCGGGTGGCCGCACGCTGCAGAACGCGTTGTCGTAACGGCCTTCGAGCACCGCGTCGGTGGCGGCGACCGCCGCGCCCGCGGCGCGCAACGCGGCTTGCCAGGTGTGCGGATTCATCGTCGTGTCGGGATCGATTTCGGCGATGCCCTCGGCCGGCGAGCGGCTGCGGATGTAGTCGACATGCGCCTGCGTATGCACGCGCAGCAGCGCGGTTTCGTCGGCGAGCGGCGCCGGCTCGCGCTCGATCAGCGTGTCGATGCGGCTCGCGATCAGTTGATCCTCGATCGCCTGCAGGCGCGCGGGACATTCGGGATGCCACCGCCCCATGTCGTGCAGCAGACAGTCGGCGTGGGAATAAAAGGCTGTTGCCATGGTTCTCTTGTGCGTCTCTTCTACGCGCGGCGCATGCGATGCGCGCGGCGTGTCTCCGTCGAGCGGCGCGCCCCGGCGCGCCAACATGCATCAAGTTACCACAGGCCGCCGCCGCGGCGTCGCCGCCTGACGGCTGTGGCACGATCGGCACGGTTTTGCGAAAGCCGTCGGGTATACTGCCCCGACCTGTTTCCCGGTGCCTCACTGTCTTCCACGCATTGCGCTCACTGCTCTCACTATGACCGTCAAGTCTGCTCTGTCCGCACGATCCACACGCAACCGGTTGCGCCTTGGCGCGCTGGCCGCCTCACTGTCCGCCGCATCGTGCATGCTCATGACAGCGAGTCCGGTGAACGCGCAAAGCGCCGCGCGCAAGACGCCGGTGCTGGTCGCGCAGAGCCAGCCGCAGCAGCCGGTCCAGCAGGGGCAGACGTTCGAGGAAGAGATCATTCCGCAGCGGTACGCGAATAACGCGAATGTCGACGCGTTCATCAACGAGATGGTGGCGCGCTATGACTTCGACGCAGCCGCGCTGCACGCGCTCTTTGCCGGCGTCAGCTATTC
>Ga0154001_1000404_pt1 | contig 13694 bp, 15 predicted proteins | sample TSNJ085MetaG_FD_104699 | JGI IMG/M metagenome (GOLD analysis project Ga0154001, IMG submission 104699) | Attine ant fungus gardens microbial communities from New Jersey, USA - TSNJ085 MetaG | ecosystem: Host-associated > Fungi > Mycelium > Unclassified | place: USA: New Jersey, Wharton State...
AGATAGGCATACAGACCATCTAATATTTGTATAAGTACCTACAAGAATCCAACAAGGAACTCTATTGAGTTCTTCCTGAACAACTACCTTGGTTGAGCTCTGAGTCCTCATGACTTTATGCTAACAAAGGGAATAAGTGGAAGGGAGCATTCATAACCCATGTAGGGTCCTTTGAGCTAACAGTTATGTTCTTTGGAATAACAAATTTGCCAGCTATATTCTAGGCAATGATAAATAAAATCCTGAGAGACATGATTAATGAAGGGAAAGTGGTAGCCTTTGTGGATAATATACTAGTGGGGACAGAGACAGAGAAAGAATATAACAAGATTGTGGAAGAAGTACTAAAGAGACTAGAGAAGAATGTCTTGTGTGTCAAGCCAGAGAAGTGTATGTAGAAGATATGGAAAATTGGATTCCTGGGAGCTGTCATAGGACCCAATGGAATTGAATTAGAGAAAAAAAAGGTAGATGGAGTATTAAGTTGGCCAGAGCCAAAGAATATAAAAGATATCAAAAAGTTTTTAGACCTTACCAACTTATAGGAGGTTTATCAAAGACTTTGCTTGAGTAGCAAGGCCAATGAATGTGTTGATGAGGAAAGATGTGAAGTAGCAGTGGGGAATAGAGCAGCAAAAATCATTTGACAAGCTTAAAGGAATCTTTACAACTAGGCCAGTATTGGTAGCCCCAGATTTAGACAAGGAATTGAGGGTAAAAGCAGATGCTTTGAACTATGCTACTGAAGGAGTACTATCAATAAAGTGCTCCAATGAATTGTGGAGGCCAGTCACTTTCATTTCTAAATCTCTAAGTGATACAGAAAGAAATTACAAGATTCACAACAAAAAAATGTTAGCAGTAGTCAAATGTTTAGAAGCATGGAGGTATTTCCTGGAAGAAACAACAATAAAGTTTGAGATTTGGATAGACCACAAAAATCTTGAATATTTCATAAAGGTGCAAAAATTAAATAGAAGACAAGCAAGATGGGCATTGTACCTATCAAGGTTTGATTTTACACTGAAACATGTTCTAGAGAGTAAGATGGGAAAGGTGGATAGCCTGAGTAGGAGACTAGACTAGGAAGTAGGAGTAGAAAGAGACAATGAGGATGAGACATTGGTAAAGCCAGAGTGGTTGGAAGTGAGAAAAATGGAGAGGGTAAAAGTGATAGTGGAAGGAGTAGATTTACTGGAGAAAGTAAGACAGTCAAAAGTAAAAAACAATAAAGTAGTCAGAGCAGTAGAAGAAATGAAATAAGCTGGAGTAAAGATGTTGCAAGATAAAGAGTGGAGAGAAGTAGATGGTGTAATATATAAAGAAAAGAAGGTGTATGTGCCTAAAGACAATATGTTGAGAGCAGAGATAATTAGGTTACATCATGACACACCAGTAGGAGGACATAGAGAACAGTGGAAGATGGTAGAACTGGTTACCAGGAACTTTTGGTGACCAGGAGCAACCAAGAAGATAAAGCAATATATGAAGGGATGCAATTCCTACCAAAGGAATAAAAACTGCATAGGGCAGCCAGCAGGCAAGTTAATGCCCAATTCAATTCCAGAAAGACCTTGGATATACATTTCAGCAGACTTTACCACTAAGTTGCCACTAGCCCAGGAATACAACTCAATCTTAGTAGTAGTAGATAGGTTAACAAAAATGGTCCACTTCATTCCTACTACAGAGAAAATATTGGCAGAAGGACTGACTAGGCTATTCAAGGACAATGTATGGAAATTGTATAGGCTACCTGAGAGTATCATTTCAGACAGAGGACTACAGTCCACAGCAGGATTAATGAGAGAGTTGAATAGAATATTAGAGATCAAAAGTAAGATATCAATGGTGTTCTACCCTTAGATAGATGGACAAATAGAGAGGATTAACCAGGAGTTAGAACAGTACTTAAGGATGTTCATTGACCATAGGCAAGAACAGTAGCTAGACTGGTTAGGAATGGTAGAGTTTGTATACAACAATAAAGTACACTCAAGTACAAAGACATTGTCCTTCAAAGCAAATTATGGGCAAGATCCTAGAATAGGGTTTGAAGTAAGGAAGAAGGGGAAGTACAAAGGTGCAGAGAAATTTGTAATAAAGATGAAAGAAATTCAAGAGGAAGTCAAAGTGGTGCTAGAGAAGGTACAAGAAGAAATAAGAAAGTATGCAGATAGAAAGAGAGGAGAAGCTAACAAGTACAAAGTAGGAAACTTGGTAATGCTTAGCACCAAGGATTTAAAGTACCAGATGGTTGGTAGAAGAACAGAAAAGTTAATGGAGAGGTTTGTAGAGCCTTACAAAATCAAAAAGATAGTGTCACCAAATACAGTAGAATTAGGACTACCAGCTACAATTAAAATACATCTGGTAGTTAATATTAGTAGAATACAACAATATGTAGACCAGGTAGAGGGACAGAAAAAAGAGCAACCAACTCTAGTTGTAATTGAGGGAGAGAAGGAATGTATAAGGGAACACCCTAGAGACATGCTTAGTTATTAGGTAAGCTCAGTATCTATGGGCTAAGTATATCTTTTATATTGTGTTTCCACTCTCTCCTGTACTTCTCCTGTCTTGTGTTGTCATAGCAATACCTGTTTAACTATATAAGGACATTGGTGGTATTATTGGTTAGTGTTCATGTGACTGTACAGAGACTATCTGTTGTAGTATATATAACAGCCTGTATGGGTAGATATATCTTTACCCAAATATCACACTAGCTTCTAGGACCTTCTCCTAGCTTATTGAGTGACTGCCTCTGAGTGTTCCTCTTACAGAATAGGAGGTTGAGAGGATTCTAAACAAGCAACAAATAAGGGAAAAGAACAAGTATTTGGTATAGTGGAAAGGGTTTACAGCTAAATCTGATACTTGGGAAGAAAAGGAAAATTTGGGGAATGTAAAAGAATTGGTTGAGGAATTTGAAAAAGAATATTGGCAAGATATAAAATATATTAGGAGACAGAAAAGGGAAGAAGGAATGTTCAAAAGGGGAGAATTACCAGGGAGGTTCATAGCAAGAAAGTTATTTGGGTGGATAGACAAAAGATATGATGAGGAATACTAGGCAAGGTTAGAAAGGAACTGGAGACAATGGAAAGGAGGAAGAGTTAATGGACAAAGAACAATAGAAATGATAAAAGAGAAGAAAGAAGAAATTAGGCAAGAAAATTCAGGACTCAAGAAGTAGATAGAGGAAGATGACAATGAAATGGGGAACATTTGTGATCCCTACTACAAGTTGTAAAAATCCTTGGGACAAGGAATCTTGAGAGAGGGATAGTATCATGACATGGCCAAACAGCTAAGTCATTATTTATATTTCTTTTTTTTTATTTTTCATTTAATCAAATAATTAGTAGACATGTGAGAGGGAATGACTCAAAAGAGATGCATGGGACTTTGTAAACAAGGGTAAATACAGAATGTATATAAGTAGTGTACAATAATCAAATGGGAACTCTATTGAGTTCTTTTTGTTAACTCGGACTAGGAGTGGTTCTAAGGTATTACAGTCTAAGTTCTTACAGTCTGTGCACTAGAATAGACTACCCCATGATCACTACCTATTGTTCTTGAAATACAAATAACCTAACTGTCTTGGGGCAGTCCTTTGTTCTATTCAAGGACAGATGATAATCTATAGGTAATAAATCAGTGTCATGTACAAACATTGAGGACCTTGTATTTCCATGGGATTTTACTGCCTTGGGGTCTATTTATTGCCTAAGGAAGCACATTGAAGAGAGTTTCATAATGGTCATTGAAGCAAACAATTATGTCAACCAATTCCCAAGATATCAGCAATTTAGTGTTTGGTAACTTGGTGATCACCAACTGATCTGTTGATAACTTAGTGAATACTGATTGCCTTGAGACATTTTGATATTATTTGAAATGTCTTCTTAAGGGCTTTTGGTGGCCATTGAGATTGTCAAAATCAGTCAAGTATTCCTGGAGTTAGTGTAAGGGCAACCAGAGCAGAGTGGACTCTAGGAGAATCCTTAGTAATATTACACTCCTAAATAAGTTACAACTCACCTCCAGGAGAATCCTTAGAGATTAGGATAAGGTTCCTGGGGTATACTTCTACAATATATACTCCTACTGCTAAGATGTCCCTGATTCTATAGTCCTGTTAGTCAGGGTCAGAAGTCTCTGAGTTAAGCTAAAGGAAATTAAATATTATATAGTAATATTTAATTAAGGGCAGGGTCACTCCAGGCTGTAAGTCTGGTGTTTCAGGGGCAGTGTTGGTAGGGTCCTCTTATACTCACCTCCCTCTCAAGATTGCTGTACCTTAAAGCAATGGTTCTAGAAAGAAAAATTATGTCAAAGTCTGCTTGTCAGATATATCTAGAGACTGCAGAATGCTTGCAATAGAATTCCACTATAAGGTCCAGTGCTGAGATGTCAGAAACTGCTTTCCAGGAGTTGTGCTCCCTTCTAAATCCCTTCTATTTTACCAGGAACTAGAATCTTCTCCTATACCAATAGTTATCTAAGATCTCTTCTACTTCCTACTCTTCTTCTCTATTGATAACAATAGGCAGTGGCAGAGGTCTGGGCCTTCTTCTGGAGATTGGGTCATCTGAAGTGGCAGACAGCTTTACTACGTTAAATATGGGATAGAGTTTCTTCATCATGTGTAGTAGCTTGAGGCAATAGACAAGGGGTCCCACTTGTCATTCCACTATAAAGGGTCCAAGGCAACAATGTTGTTATTGATAGACAGTGAATGTCCTCAGTGATCACCCTAGATGAATGTTCAAGAAGAACTCAATGGAGTTCTTTATTGGATTGGACTACTACTTATACTACTTTACAGTAGCTATACTACTACTAGTCCATGATCACATGTTGTTCCAGAATGTTCTATGATCACCTGACCTTGTCATGTGACTTGATTTTCTAAGTTCCCATGCTATTTATATCTTGATCCCATTGTATAACTTGAGGTTTTGGATTAGATTTTCAAATGTACAGGAATCTCTTTCCCTTTTGGAGGTCTTATAACAAATGTGATAGTTTTGGAGATGGGCATATGGTCTTAATATTAGTAGTGTCTAGGAACACCCAATCTCCAGGACAAAACACTAGGACCAGAGACCTTCTTTGGTTGTAGTACTGTGTTATGTCTTCCTGTATCTTCCAAATTGCAGCTTTGGCCTCTTTAACTGCTGCCTTTATCCATTCCATAACCTTGTTTACCATTTCCAGCCTGGAGGGGCACTGCCTAGGTCCAAAGCCCATATAAGGGGTCTATCTAGTATTGAGCAAGAATAGAGTCTGCTAAGTAGAAGCATGCATATAATTGTTATGCTAGAACTCTACCATTGGCAGCAGGTCATGCCAGTTATCCTATCACTTGTTGACAAAGAGGCATAGATATTGGTTGAGTTCCTGGTTGACACACTCTGTTTGTCTGTTGGTTTGCAGATACCAGGCCATAGAAGAGACTAGTTAGATTCCTAGTAGGTGGTAGAGCTCCTTTGTAAACAAGGCTACAAATTGAGGTTCACAGTCTAAGATTACACATCTGGGCAGTCCATGGAGTTTTTATACCTGATGCAGAATCAACCTTGCTGCTCCTTCTATGGTCACCATTGTGTACATTGGAATGAAGTGAGCTCTCTTTAACACAGAGTCCACCACTATTATGATGGTGTTGTATCTGGAGGACTCTAGGAGCTCTACCACAAAGTCAATGCTGAGGATGCCCCACCAGGCATCTGGTACCAGTGATGGAGAAAAGTAATAACAAAGGTGGATAGAACAGATCAGAGAGGTGAAATCTCCAAGCTATGTCACAGTTGTGCACAATTGAGTAGATGCTGGGGAGGTAAATCAAATAATAGAGAGCTTACAAAGGTTTTTGTAAAGAGAACCAATGAAAATCTAGAAGATGAAATGTTTTTAATATCTGCTCAAGAACAAGCCTATCACAAATGGCCACTTACTGATTTGTGAGTTGATGATTTGATAATCAAAAGGCTCAAAAAAGCAAAGTTTAGACAGTAGCAAAAGATATTGTTAAGTCTGAGATTTATCCTCAGACATACAGTCCTTAAATACATAATTGTGGTAGTCTGTGCACCAGGACAGCCTACCACATAATCACCATCTATTGTTCTACATATAGGAGTGCTATTTTTCTTGAAATAAAGATAACATAACCATCTTAGAGCAGTCCTTTGTTCTATTCAAGAACAGATAATAATCTATGGATAAAGATCAGTGTCATATACAAACATTAAGGACCCTAGAATAGAGTGGAGCTCTCTGACTGGGGGTTTCCTAGAGGGCTTTGTGTGGAGAGAGAGATCACAGGTGCTCACATATTGCTCTATATACCTAGACATCTGGGGCCACTAATAGTTCCAGGATACCAGCTCTAGCATCTTCTATCTACTGGGGTGTCCAGTGACCTTGGTGTCATGGTACAGAGAGACTATTTTCCTATGCAAGTCTAGAGTCCAGGGCACATAAACCTTTCCTCAGAAATGGAGCAAACCATCTATGTTTAACTACTCCAACAAATGAACTGTCTTTGTGGTGGAGCATTGGAGTTCTTGGGTGGCCTTGGTAACTAGTTCTTCCAGGTCTCCAGAGTGGTTACCCTTGCAGACTTTGGATAGGATGCTCTGTTCTGCTTCCATCAGCTTTATTCCTTCTAGGGTGCAGATGGCTGAAAACTCCAGACAGAGCAATACTATATTCTTGTTGTCAGAGGATCTGTTGCTATGGTCTGGTCTCTGTGATAAAGTATCTGGTTTCTCCATGAATTGTCTAGGTTAGTGGCAGAGGGTGATGTCACAAACTTCATTTGGACCATAACTCCAGGGATACTTGACTGATTTCAATGATCTAAATGGCCACCAAAAGTGTCATGACACAGCCAAAATGGCTAAGTCATTATTTATTTTCTTTTTCTTTTCTTTTCTTTTAATTAGGAAATCAGTGGATGCACAAGATGGAACAACCAAAGAGAGATGTATGGGAGTTTATAAATAGAAGTAAACACAGAACATGTATAAGTAATGTAACACAATCAATGAGAACTCCATTGAGTTCTCCTTGTCAACTCAGACCAGGAGGGTGATTAAGTCATCTCAGACTAAGTCACTACACTAGAACTTGATTCCACTTCTTGAGCACCATCCGCCTTGGACCTTGCTCACCTTTACTCTCTTATCTTCCTCAGTACCTGAGTGACACAACTCAGGACCACTATGACATAGCCGGGCCCTAGGCTTAAGGGGACTTTGCAGTCAGTTAGGGACTGCAGGTGGAGGTGTGGTACCAAACTTGGGTATCACTACTAAGACCTGACCTTACAATTGAGTGGGCTGGATAGTTTACTTGTATTCCCTTCATTCTATAAACCTCGTGCTGAAGTTCCATTGTGGACTGTACATGCAGAGGAGTAACGCCACATCCTTAAGAAGGCATTTAGGTTAGAGATCCTGTCCTTGGGGTGATAGTATAACCATAGTATTAGGGCAGTAGGTGTCTAGCTGGGTGAAGATCTTGTGCCCCAGTAGACGTAATACTAAGTAAGATCATCCCTATTTTGACTTCTCTGGAGATGTAGCACCATGTCTCTGGAACAATACAACTCCCTCATGAGCAACTTGCTCAACCAAAAGCATGCCCTCACTAAATTAAGGGCAGAGTTAGAAGGAAGAAGGGGAAGAATGTGTCGATGTTGCAAAGGGTTTGGGCACCTGGCCTGAAATTGCAGGGATAAGAAAGGGAAGGAGGAGAAGAGGGGAGTCACTCCCCAAAATAAATTCAAAGTGTTGTCAAGTAGAGTGATGCAGTGTAGTATAAGAGAAGAGACAATAAGGAGGCAGGAGGTAGAGAGAGTAGTATGTTTCAAATGTGGAGAGGAAGGACACAAGTGTAGAGAGTGTCCCCTTTGGAAAGGAGGAAAGAAGTTGCGAGTGGTAGAAGAGGCAGCATGTGTGGCCAGGCCACAAAAGGCACAGCAAAAAGAACGGAGGAGGAGTCCAGTGCACATCTTACAACAAAAGGCGCAGGAGTACTGTAAAGAGGGCATTCTAGATGAGGCATGCCTGTTGAAGCTGGGGTGGTATACAGAGGAGGTGGTAGTATTGTATGTGGAGTGTGAAAGGTGTGGACAAAAGGGGTGTCATGTAGAGGAGAATAGAGGACAGGGGGTGATCTCAGACAAGCAGAAGTAGTGTGGATGTCAGAAGAAGAAGGAGACAGAGGTGGCACACCCCAAGAGAGGAAAGGTGCAGCAGAACAGCACATGGGCAGGAGTCCCAGAAGGTGCAGCAAAAGAGGAGGATAGACAAAGGGAGGTCAGACAAACCTTCAAAATGCTGAGAGAAGTGTGGTTGAATATTGGGGTGGAAAAGCTAGACACCCACGAAGGTGTTACAGTAAAAGCGCTCTTGGATAGTGGCGCGACAGGGATGTTCATAGATAAGAGGACAGTAGCAAAACATGGATCTAGGCTACAGAAGCTAGAGAGGCTGATAATGGTTAGAAATGTCAATGGGACCAACAATAGTGCAGGAGCCATTACTCATCAAGTGAAAGCAAACGTGTACTACAAAGGCCACGTAGAGAGGATGAGAATGGATGTGTGCAATCTAGGAAAAATGGACATTATACTAGGAATGCCATGGTTGCAAGCACACAACCCAGAAATAAATTGGGAGACTGGAAAAGTCAAGATGACAAGGTGCCCACCATTGTGCAGAAGAAATACAAGGCTAAAGGAGAAAAAGGGAAAAAAAGGGGTAAAAAGAGTGGCGACATTGGAAGAGGAAAAGATCATAAGATGGGCAGTAGATGAAAAGGAGAACTGGGGAAGAGAAGAGGAAATCAAAGAAGATCATAGGAAAATCGAAAAGCTGGTCCCTAGGAAATTCCTAAAATGGAGAAAAGTGTTTGGGAAGGTAGAGTCAGAAAGAATGCTGACTAGAAAAGCTTGGGATCATGCTATTGATCTCAAGGAAACATTCAAACCATGGAAGGGGAGAATTTACCCTCTATCCAAAGATGAGAGAGAGGAGGTCCAGAATTTTATGGAAGACCAACTGAGAAAGGGATATATCAGACTATCAAAATCCCCTCAAACATCACCAGTCTTCTTTGTGGGCAAAAAGGGTAGGAGTAAGTGGATGGTAATGGACTACCATAGCCTAAACAACCAGACAGTGAAAAACAATTACCTGCTACCACTAATTATAGAGCTAATCAACAATATAGGTAGCAAGAAGGTGTTCACTAAGATGAATCTGAGGTGGGGGTTCAATAACATGAGGATAAAAGAAGGAGATGAGTGGAAGGGAGCGTTTACAATGCATATAGGGTCCTTTGAGCCAATGGTTATATTCTTTGGAATGACAAATTTGCCAGCCACATTCTAGGCAATAATGAATGAGATTCTAAGAGACTTGATTAATGAAGGGAAAGTCGCTGCATTTGTAGATGATATAATAGTAGGGACAGAGACAGAGGAGGGACACGACAAAATTGTGGAAGAAATACTAAGGAAGTTAGAAGACAATGACTTGTACATCAAGCCAGAGAAATGCATATGGAAAGTGAGAAAAATTGGGTTTCTAGGAGTGGTAATAGGACCTGATGGAATTGAAATGGAGGAAGAGAAAGTAGACAGAGTATTCAGTTGGCCAGAGCCAAAGAATGTAAAAGATGTCAGAAAATTTTTGGGCCTTGCAAACTATTACAGGAGGTTTATCAAAGATTTTGCTCAAGTAGCAAGGCCTATAAACATGCTGACAAGAAAGGACGTAAAGTAGCAGTGGGGAGTAGAGCAGCAGAAAGCATTCAATGAACTCAAAAGGGTGTTCACAACAAAACCAGTATTAGCAGCACCAGACTTAGATAAGGAATTCAGGGTAGAAGCTGATGCGTCAAACTATACTACTGGAAGAGTACTGTCAATGAAGTGCTCGGACAAAATGTGGAGACCAGTCACTTCCATTTCCAAGTCTCTCAGTGATACAGAAAGAAACTATGAGATACATGACAAGGAGATGTTGGCAGTCGTCAGATGTTTAGAAGCATGGAGGCATTTCCTGGAAGGAGCAACAATTAAATTCAAGATCTGGACTGATCATAAGAATCTCGAGTACTTTATGAAAGCGCAGAAGTTAAATAGGAGACAAGCAAGATGGGCTCTATACCTGTCAAGGTTTAATTTTACGCTGAAGCATGTTCCAGGGAGCAAAATGGGGAAGGCGGATAGTTTGAGTAGAAGACCAGACTGGCAAGTGGGAGTAAAGAAAGACAACGAGGATCAGAAGTTGGTAAAACCAGAGTGGCTGGAAGTGAGGAAAATGGAGATGGTAGAAATAATAGTAGATGGAGTAGATCTATTAGAGGAAGTTAGAAAATCAAAAGTAAGAGATGATGAAGTGGTAAAAGTGGTGGAAGAAATGAAGAAAACAGAGGTGAAAATGTTAAGGGATGAAGAATGGAGAGAAGCAGATGGCATTATGTATAAGGAGGGGAAAGTGTATGTGCCAAAAGATAATAAATTAAGGGCAGAAATTATCAGGCTACATTATGACACGCCAGTAGGAGGACATGGGGGACAGTGGAAGATGGTAGAGTTGGTCACTCAAAACTTTTGGTGGCCAGGGGTTACCAAAGAAGTAAAGCAATATGTAGAAGGGTGCGATGCTTGCCAGTGCAACAAAAACTGCACAGAACAACCAGCAGGAAAGCTAATGCCAAACTCAATCCCAGAAAAACCATGGATGCATATATTGGCAGACTTTATCACTAAGTTGCCTTTAGTGCAAGGATACGATAGTATTCTAGTAGTAGTGGATCGGCTAACTAAGATGGTCCACTTTATACTGACTACAGAGAAGACATCGATAGAAGGATTAGCAAGGTTGTTTAGAGATAATATGTGGAAACTGCATAGGTTACTGGAAAGCATTATTTTGGATAGAGGACCCCAATTTGCAGCAGGGTTGATGAGAGAATTGAATAGGATGTTGGGGATTGTGAGTAAATTATCAATGGCATTCCACCCACAGACTGATGGGCAAACAGAAAGGGTGAACCAGGAGTTAGAGCAATACTTAAGAATGTTTATCAATCATAGGCAAGAACAATGGCCCAAATGGTTGGGAACAGCAGAATTTGCATATAACAATAAAGTGCACTCAAGTACTCAAACAATGCCTTTTAAGGCAAATTACAGGCAAGACCCTAGGATGGGGTTTGAAGGAAGGAAGAAGGGGAAATATAAAAGGGCAGAGAAATTTGTGACCAAGATGAAAGAGATCCAGGAGGAAGCAAAGGCAGCCTTAGGGAAGGTGCAAGAGGAAATGAAGAGGTATATGGACAGGAAGAGAGGAGATGTGGACGAGTATAAAGTAGGAGACTTAGTGATGCTCAGCACAAAGGATCTGAAATATCAGATGGTTAAAAGGAGGACAGAGAAGTTGATGGAAAGATTTGTAGGCCCTTACAGGATAAAGAAAATCATATCATCAAATGCAGTAGAATTAGAACTACCTAGCATGGTAAAAATACACTTGGTAGTTAACATTAGCAGAATACAAAGATATATAGGGCAGGTAGAAGGGCAGAGAAAGGAGCAACCAGCTCCAGTAGTAATCAAGGGAGAAGAGGAATGGAAAGTGGAGAGGATACTAAATAAGTGACAGATCAGAGGAAAGGATAAGTATCTGGTGTGATGGAAGGGGTTCATGGCTGAATCAGATACCTGGGAAGGAGAAGAGAACCTAGAGAATGCTAAGGAAGTGATAGAAGAGTACAAAAGGGAGTACAGAAGAGACATGGAGGACATCAGGAGATAGGAAAGAGAAGAAGGAATGTTCAGAAGAGGAGAATTGCCAGGATAGTTCACGGCAAGAAAGTTATTTGGATGGTCAGATAAAAGGTATGACAAAGAGTACTGGGGAGGGTTAGAAAGAAACTGGAGACAATGGAAAGGGGGAAGGAAAAAGGGGCAAAGGACAATGGAAATAATAAAAGAGGAAGAAGAAGAAATTGAGCAGGAAAATTCAGGGCTCAAGGAATAGACAGAAGAAGAAGACGATGAAATGGGAAATATCTGCAACCCATACTATGAACTATGAAAATCCTCGGGACAAGGAATCTTGAGAGGGGGGGTGGTGTCATGACATAGCCAAAACAGCTAAGTCATTATTTACTTTATTTTTCTTTTCTTTTATTTTAATTAGGAAATCAGTGGATGCACAAGATGGAACAACCAAAGAGAGATGTGTGGGAGTTTATAAATAGAAGTAAACACAGAACATGTATAAGTAATGTAACACAATCAATGAGAACTCCATTGAGTTCTCCTTGTCAACTCAGACTAGAAGGGTGATTAAGTCATCTCAGACTAAATCACTATATTGTATGTATTTAATTATCTATTATGTATGCAAGACTGAATGTGGGATGATGATGCCTGCTGATTAATTGTACCTAATCATTCCCACACCCTCTCTTTTCACTCAAAAATCCAATAAATTTATTAAAAATTAGAAAAAATCAGGGAAAATTGGAAAAAAAATTTGTAATTTACTTTCTTTTTTCTTCTCTTATTTTAAAAAATTTTAAAACAGTAAATTCAATTATCACAACCCTTCTCTTTTCATATTCAACCCAAATTGGATGTGTGGGAGTAAAACAAACATATACAAATACACAGTGATAGTGCCAGCTCATTAACTTCTCTGTCTTCAATCACTATCCTCTATCCTCCCTCTTTGCTCTTTTACCTCTCTACTTTTTCTATACCTTGACTGGATACTGGACCCTAGGTGTAAAGGGAACAGTACTCTACAACTGTGGTATAGAGTGTGGTTAGTGTGACTAGACTCAGGTCTACTCTCCTAGACAGACTTTTTTCTTGAGTGGTACTGCAGTAGTATACCTGTATACCTTTCTATTAGTAACCTGGTGCTTGGGATCTATTGTGATCCTTATATGCAAGGAAATAACAACTGCTTCTTAAGAGAGTTGTTTAGAGTAGGGATCTCCTTCTTAGGAGTGATAGTATACCTTTATTCTTAGGATAGTTGTAAGTGAGACAGTAAGATTATTGTAAGAGATGGATTTTGTTGAAGAAGAACATTGAGCTAGGAGAGCTGAGGAGCAAGCACAACAACATGTGGTTATTCAAGAGAACCATTAACTACTTCCTTTGCTCCAAAATGTTCCTCTAGCTCCTGTTTGGAATAGAGATAGGGAATGGAGAAGAAAAAGATTTTACTTGACTCCTATATATATTCCACAAACTCTTGAGGATACCATACTTGATTTGTATAGATATCAACTTACTGAGCAACAACAAAGGACCATCCAGGAACCTAGAGTACATATCACAATAGTAGAAGCTAGGAGACAGAGACAGGTGGAAGGGGTTTAAATTAATCAAATAATGGAGGAATGGAAAAATGAAGATGCAGATGCTCTTGATTATGAAGAGTAGCAAATTTTTGAAAATAATAGGGGTAATGGAGACCTAAATGTGGATAGGAATATGCAAGAAAACATTCTAAGAGTTGTAAGTAACAAATTTCATTGATTGTTGATAAATGAATTCTAATTAGATATTACAGGATGTTAGAGAAGGAAATATTCAAGAGTTTGATATAGAAGATAATATGATTCAGGTATGTTGATTTGTG
>Ga0154001_1000405_pt1 | contig 13669 bp, 13 predicted proteins | sample TSNJ085MetaG_FD_104699 | JGI IMG/M metagenome (GOLD analysis project Ga0154001, IMG submission 104699) | Attine ant fungus gardens microbial communities from New Jersey, USA - TSNJ085 MetaG | ecosystem: Host-associated > Fungi > Mycelium > Unclassified | place: USA: New Jersey, Wharton State...
TATATTCAAAGTGAGACTCTGCGGTTAAACCAGCTTGCCAATAAACTTTTGGAGATTTCGGATCTGAAGCATGAATCATGTCCATTAAAACCGGTGAGCATAGAACATTTATTTGATGCCGTAACCAATATTGAGGAGCCGCAATTGCGGTTGGCAAATCAAACCCTGATAACAAATAGATCTGTTTCTGCCGTTATGGGTGATTTTGATTTGCTCGTTTCATTTTTAGTGAATTGTATAGACAATGCAATCCACGCATCCGGGGAAAATGATACGATTGTATTGTCCGCTTACGAGGAGAATCATACTGCCGTCTTAGAAGTCCGTGACGAAGGATGCGGAATGAGCATGGAACAGACAAAAAATGCGTTTGAAGCTTTTTACCGGTCAGACAAGTCAAGGTCGAGGGAACACGGCGGCGCCGGTCTTGGTTTGTCTTTATGCAAACATATAGCAGAATCGCTTGATGCAAAATTAAATTTATATTCAAAAATGAATGAAGGGACAAAAATACAAATTATTTTACAACTCTCTAATAACTTTACAGTTACTCCATAACATCACTATTGTAATATGGTTTGTATCACCACAATGTTTGCAAACATGAACGCAAGGTGAAAAATCAATTTTGGAGGGTATAGAAATGAAGAAAAAAGCATTTTTAACAACATTGGGCGTATTAGCCTTATCCAGCACATTACTAATCGGTAATGCGGCGGCCGGGTCGGCTATCATGAACAATATGGTAAAAACGGAGGAAGATTCTAATCAGGGAGTTGAGCGTTTATCCACCGCTCCGTTATCACACACGACGCAAACAAAAGAAAGTGAAGCCCCGGCCAGTGTGCCGAATTTGAAAGTGGAACCTGACGTTCCGGTTAAAACATCTGAGGAATATCTGGAAAATGATATCACAGAGGAAGAGCTGCAAATGATTTATGACTATATGGACAATTCCTGGGAGGAGGCAGACACGACACGAGATCAGACAGACGACGAGATAAACAGGCGCAGAATATTGAAGGATCAATATGATTACGATGGTCTTAGGCCCCAGAGCAAATTGCCGCTTGCGAAAGGAAACAGCGATTTTTGTTTTGATTTAAAGACCCAAACGTATTATTTACCCGACAGAGCGTTGACGGATGAAGAATTATTACAGTTTATAGACTGGACGGCAAGAATTGATTATGCTTTTAATCTGCGCAACGAAGACATATTGCCACAGCCCGGTGCCAAAGATATCACGAAAGAGGAGGCAATTGCTAAGGCAAAAGACAGTTTTAAAACGATATTTGACGTGGATGTATCCGGAATGGATGTTGTCGCAAACTTTAACGAATCCTACCCGACAAATAAAGGCGAATGGTACATTATGTTCGCACCTCATAAAATGGAAACGCTTATAGCGAATAAGGAAGCTTTCTGGTATAACGATTGTGTCATTGATTCATTAACAGGTGATTTGATGCAAATAAGCAGATGGTGTTCCACGGATTATGATAAAACCACAAACGAAGATGATACGCAATCGTTCCTAAACGACCAATCAATCCTAAGCGATGACAGTTGGATTGAAAAGGCAAAAAACGCCATAACGGAAAAATGGGGGGAGAAGCGTAAGATTAAAGATGCAGTCGTAAAAATTAGTCCTATAGAATCAAGTGATGACGTTGAAAACGGTAAGAGTACCGTTTCCAGTGGGGGAATTGTCAGGGTGGTTTCTGTTTTAATCACATTGGAAGATGATTCCGCCTATAGGGTGACATTGTCCTATCCGGATCAGACTCTGCGTAATATTGAATATACGCCTGACATACAGGAAGATGACTTGAGATATTTCGATTAATTCACTCGTAACCATTCAAGTAATCATTTTATATCAGGCGGGAAGCTATTGTCAAAATAGTTTCCCGCCTATACTTATTCTTTTTATTATATTCATACCCGTCTGCCAAGACTATGCCGTGTAATTTTCAGGCAGGTCTTTTTTCTTCATTACGACACTGTTGTCGACACTCTTAACTTTGTAAAGTTCAGGTATTGACCTTGAACAAACCGGCTTTTTAAGTTGAAAAAATGGCTCTTTTTCATGTTTGGGACAGACAAGCACAACCACATTTTTTTCGACAGACTTATACTTACAGAAAGTGCATTTTGACCAAACAATTATTTCTTTAGATTCCGGCAGTTTGTTCAATACATAAAAGGCAACTCCCAAAAGTGCAAGCATGGCTAAAAGAACGACCAGGCATCCTGTCCGCCCATAGCTTTGATAAAGCCAATCAACAAATTCATATATGCGTCCTTCCATTGTTTTCCCCCATTCGTGTAAGTGTTCGGCAGGTAAGTGTACTCTTTGTTTTACATTATATACCGCTAAAACAAAAAAATCTACAAAAATAGTAGTTATATTGATGATTAAAATCAACGAAACTACAAGTTGAGATGGGATATAAATGGACAGACCTTCGATTCATTTGTTTTCCATTATCTTATCCTTTAAAATTTTGAATTGTGAGATTCGTATTAGCGTTTTGTTTTCTAATCGCGTCAGCACGGAATGATTTGATTATAAAATCCGCTTTTCCATCAAAAAGGATAGCGATGTTTTTTGAATAAGCATAAGGTACCGGCTTATATTCAGTGATTATCAGGCTCGCACCGTATTCATTAAGCAGTTCAAATATCGTTTCATACCCGTAACCGCTGCCGCCATCGTCCGGGTGCGATGTTACTCGCGCCACTCCCAATTTGATCAGGATGTCGATATTGAATGGGATTCCGCTATCTGAAATACTCAGTTCGTAGCTATTATCAGTAATTCCAATGGAAAATTGGACTTTATGGCAGGTTAGGTCTTTGTCAAGATGCTTGATAGCAGTAAATGAGTTTTCCGTTAAATCTCCGATAATGTTAGCCAGGTCGAACTGCGGGATGATTTGATCAAACCCGCTGACATCCCCATTCACAGCAAGGTCGAAATCAATGCTTTTCAGCATTGCCCTTTCAGACACCGTTTCAAATTTAGCATCGACAATCTGTAAGCCGGTCAGTGGGAGGGATTTGCCGTCAAATATCTTTTTGTTGAAATCCTTTTCTGCCTTGTCCCTTGAAATGCTGATCTCATTAAGGATATTTTGGGCATCCTCCAGGACTTCCGTCTGCTCTGACAGCATAACGAGTTTCTCAACAGCCCTTTGCATTGCATCCAGTTTCTTATCATCTTTATGAACAACCGAAGCTAAATAATCGTGCATATTTGTCAGCACGGAAATATCTTTTTCTTTTTGAGCAAGAATATCTTGTTGCTTCTTGTGTATTACATCTTTGGCGTTCTCATCTTTAGAGATTGTTGTTTCTCGTCTTAACCCACTATATATACCGTATCCGAGTGCTACAAATCCGGCAATCACTAAAGTTGTACTCTCATCTGAAACAACTTCTTTAGAATAACGATACAGAATAAAGACAACTCCGCTTATAGATAAAAATATCCCATTTGCGAATTTCTTATGAATAGGACTAACGTCCAATTTGATTTTAGAGAGCAAAACTGCGCTGCTGATGCTGATAATCCCAGGTATAACAAAATGAAAAGTGCTATCGTTTGCAAGTTCAAAAGGATACAAAATAATCGCCGATAATATAACGGATGCTCCATATAACACATAACATGCAGCATATATGATGATAAATGATGTAAGCATTACATCGAAACGCTCTCTTTGAAAAATTGTAAAAATTACGCTTAAAACAACTATCACGATTGCTGTTTTGTACGGTTCTCCTACAAAAATTTTTAATATTACAAATGAAGTTGATGTCAAGATGACAAAACCCGCACTCAACAATGTTTTTATCCAAAAACCAAGTTTTATTGGTCTGATTTTATTGAAAAAGAGATAACCAACTGTCGCTAATGTAAATGGCTTAATGAACTCTCTGATAAGTTCCATGTCGGACTCCTCCATTATCTACATAATTACACATCGTTGCATTATTGATTTTGCGTTAATTGCATTCTCCTTCTTGATAGCCTTAATGCGTAAATCGGATAACACAAACCGATTTACGGCAATAGGTTTTAGAAGGGAGAATTGTTGCTATGTGGTCATATGTTTGTTCTGTATTCAGATACGTCATGGGATTTTAATTGCCCAAAACCAGTGTAAGGCATGAACAAGGGTCATGCCTTACACACATCTTTAATCTGATGCGCATAATAGAAAATGAATTCCTTATTTGTCGGTGCGCCTTTAGAGCCGCTGACAACAGCGGGATAGCACTCAGCCAGGGTATCGGCATCTGTAATGCACCACGCCTTGTTGATTGCTGTTTCAATGGCTCGGTTTACGCTTCCAACGGTTTTCTTATGCTTCTTTGCGATTATGGGAAAAACATCTCTATGTAGATTGACGTCAGGGCCATTAGACTTAGCAACTATTAAAATAGCATCAATGACGTACTTTTTACCAAGCATATCCTCATTGATGCCGATTTTGCTAATCCGCATTTTGACCTCATCCTCTAAGGAAAGTTTTTTCACTATTACTGGCTCGTCAGGACGAGCATTTATTTTGTATTGGTAAAAGGCGCATATATGTTCCATAACCAATTTTGGTGAGTAATCCCGCTTTTTCTTCCAAAAGACATAATCAGCCCCACCATCACGTGCGGCTTCTTTTGTCATTGGAGAACGGTTGTTTGTGGCAACAACGATGTAAGGCCTGTCCGGCAAATTGAGCTGGTTAAGTTTTTTCAAGAAAGTCAATCCGTCACCATCGCTGTGATGCAGTTCAAGGTCGAGGATGATTACATCAAAGGCAAACTTTTGAACAAGCGAAAGCCCTTCGGATTCTCCTTCTGCCATGTAAAAGCTGATTGGATAACCCAAAGTTGGACTTAATGTAGATATGTATTCTTTAAAATCAAGACGATGTTGAATTTCGTCCTCAACCATTAAGAGTTGCATTTGGCGCATAGTTCCTCACCCCACTTTGACCCTTATTATAATGATTCGGTATATTAAAGTCAATAAAAAGGAAGTAGGTTTATAGAAAGCAATGATTCTACAAGTGCAATAATGTTGTTATTTTTTCAATGACTGGAGATTATAAATGAAAAATATAGATGATTTACAAGAACAAATGGAGATAGCCGAAAGGCTTCAATTACTTAGAAATGCAAAAGGATTCATTCAAAAAGATATGGCCGAATTGCTGGAAATGTCTTACCACACATATGTTAAGCTGGAAAACGCATCTCACGGCATCACAACAAAAAACTTAATTAAAGTATGTAAAATTTTAAATGTTTCCGCTGATATGATATTGTTTGGAGTTACCGGTAACGACAACATCAATTTTGCTGAATATATAAGGTGTGCAAGGCTTTTGTCTGATGACGGGATAGGTGAAATCGAGGACAGTGTGGCTCTTATTAAAAAATTGCGAGGTAGTGGTCAGGAAGAACAGTCGGCAGACGCAGAAGAAAAGGAAGCTGCACTTGATGTCTGATAAAAAGCATTGGAAAGTACCCGTTTTTTTAATGCCCTTATAATGCCAATAATATCTCTATATCAATATTATCATGATGTGAAAGGCAATGCGGTTGCCAGAATGGGTCAAATATTACTTATGATACCATTGGAAATCCACTGTCTTACTATAGCCACATTTACATGGGAAATGGGAAGGCAGTTGTCAAGCGTCACGTTTAATGGGAAAACTACCAGTTATAAATATGATGATGATGGTTTTAGGACAGAAAAAACAGCATTAGGATCTAACATAAAGTATGTATATATGGATGGAGTATTATCTATCCAGGGTGACATCATCAGCATTCTTGACAGCAGTGGAATTGAAGTGGTATCTTATGAATATAAGAAATTAAAAAACAATTAATTTTTTATTATCTTAAAATAATCGACTGTTTGATAAAAAGAGGGATGAAAGAATATGGGATATGAAATGGATATTGAGAAAACCATGAGATATTTAAGATCACCTGAAAATAAGAAGGATTGCAAAAAATTTATACTTGAAGGACAACGACTGAATAAACTGATAAAGTATTATTCATCAAGATACGAGGAACTTTATAAAGAAATAAGTGCCAACGTTGTTAGAGAAGAGTATAGTGTGAAGGGAGAAATAATACATAGAGGTTATTACTGTCCCAGTTTAATCCAGGATATTGTAATCGGAAATTCAAACAGGGGGAAGATTTTGAAACGAAAAACATCCAGAAGCCATCTAACCTATAAGTATGGGTTTGATTCAGAGGATAGGTTAGTTGTTGTAGAGCAGCTTGACGGCGGGTCGATTGAGGTCATAGTTCATAAGGGGGATAAAACTGTAGGACTCTCTTTTGATTTGGAAGGCTGTATAGAAAGCTTAGCCGAATGTATATATCAGAACGGAAAAATTAGTTCTTATGTTTTTGCAGTTGCTTGGGCAGGGAAAGGTGAATGTGAATATAGGCGGGAAGACTATAATTATTCTGCTGATGGCTTAGAGTATGTGGATAAGTTCGACTTTCTGGGTGGAGTGGGAGAACCAATCCTTAATCATGAAAGATACCTTTTTCGACATGATGAAGAAGGGTATTTGTCACAATATTATGTGGTTGAGTATGAAGGTGACAGGGTTAAAAAATCATTTTGGGATGGACATCCCTTTAAGGTGTATCTTAAAAGAAAGATATAAAGGCGGTTGTCAAAGAATCAGGAGTGACAACTTTAATAAGATTTATGATAAACTAACTGATATAGAGCAGAAGGCTTTGTCTATTTCTTTTATCTAAGACATTATACAATGATTGTAGGTGAAAAAGTAAATTATGACTTTTTATGAAAAGATATATTACGTTTGTAAACGGATACCGAAGGGTAAAGTTGCAACCTACGGGCAAATTGCTGTCATCATAGGAAAGCCAGGGACTCCAAGACAAGTGGGCGGCGCTTTGCATAGGTCACCGGAAGGAATGTGCCTTCCGGCACATCGTGTTGTGAATAGAGATGGGGTATTGACGGGGGCAGCAGCATTCACATTTGAAAAGGAACAGGAAAGCAGGCTTCGTGCCGAAGGCGTTGAAGTGCTTCACAATAAGGTGGATTTAAAGAAATATAGATGGAATCCAAGCCGGCAGGAATTAGAAGAGATAGCGGAAATGATAAGGCTTTAGTTTGCTTAACACAGGAGGTGCAATTTGAATGACAGATAAAATATCATTATTTGATAGTAAATCCTTTGAGGTCTTCTGCATTTCGGTTTTACGTCAAATAGCCGTTTCAGAAAATAAAGAAATTAAGTTTGAGACGACGCTTTCAAAAGATTTGAACTACATAAAAGATAATTCATTGACAATATTTGATGCGATAGCGGAACAAGGAATAGGCAACATTCCGGGGCCAACAGTTTTTGAAATTAAATATGGAAAAAAATCTCTTAATTTTAAAGATATACTAAAGAATCTTACAAAAAAAGCCGGGAAAGCTTATCCATATGGAGAAATAAGCATTGTCCTCATTACAAATCAAAGATACCCCGTCGAATATAATGACAGCAATATCAATGAGCGGGTAACGATTATTGTATGGGATGTTTCTTATATAGAGAAATGGATTGATAAATATCCAATTGATTTCAGCAATGCGATTAATAGCTTTCCGACGCAAAATGTAATCAACACATATTTAACGCAAGATGTTTTAGAAGAAGATTTTCATCTAAAGAGTCAAACAAATGCAGATGCATTAAAGCAGCTTATTCAATCTGATGAAAGCTTTGCTTTAGTTTTAGGTGCCGGTGTGTCAGTTGATCCTGGAGCCAAACCATGGAATAAATTATTAGATTCTTTTAAAGATGAATTAGTGAAAAAGAAAATAATTGTGGATATCAAAAAGCTCGGTGAAAAAATTGGCGACTCATCCCTCATTACTGCTCAATTATGTAAAGAACTGTATAAAAATGAAACAGACTATTTTTGGGCAATTCATCAGGGATTATACGCAAACCGGGTGTCGGTAAACAATGATTTCTCAATATATCATTTATCAAAAATAGCCCAAAAATGCTGCACTAAGGAGCATTTTAGAGTCCTTACATATAACTATGACGATTACTTTGAAAAATATTTAGATAATCTTTCCGTGGAATACAATTCATTATATGATAAAAACTCTTTGATTAACAGCAAATTGTCTATTTACCATGTGCATGGATTTCTTCCCATGGTAAAATTTAAATCTCATATTGAAAATCGACATAAGAATTCGATCTATCTGACAGAACAAGATTATAACTCATTATATAATTACCCATACAGTTGGCAAATTTCCAGCCAATTAACAATTTTCAGAGAAAATTGCTGCCTGTTTGTTGGATGCAGTTTGGCTGATCCTAACATCAGACGTCTACTTGAAATAACAGCAGAAGAAAATCGAAAACATTATGCAATACTTACGAAAGACAAAATGTGTTCAAAAGATCTATTACGAGCTGCTAATCATTTTAGCAGATTGGGAATTGAAATCATTTGGGTTGAAGATTTTATTGACTTGCGCAGACAGTTAAGCTTTTTATCGGCAGACATCTCATCGTTATAATAACATGATGTTTCCGTATAGATTCGCCCTTGATATATGAATAGCCCAATCATGCTCATCATCGATCATTCAAGGTCTTTTCTCATAATATAATCAGTTTGTTTCTCTTTACCCATAAAAAACGGATGTGTACCAATTTTATAAAAGCTATTGCTTTTATAGAATTGAATTGCCTTATTGTTCTTTTCCCAAACGCCAAGCCATATGTGAGACTTCTTTTGCTTTTTTGCGATCTCAATCGCTTTGTTCAGCAAATGTTTACCTAAGCCTTTTCCCTGGAATTCATTTAATACATATATCCTTTCAATTTCCATCGACTTAGGATCGCTAATATCAGTCTGTACTTGATATTCATTTAATTTCATATAACCGGCAAGGGTATCTCCCCAAAAAATAAAGTAGAAAGATGAATAATCATTTGTTAATTCATATAGCAATTTATCTCTGGTAAAAGCATTTTCCAGATATGATTTAATGTTACTTTCTGTGTTCAAAAGTGCGAATGTATCATCGAAAGTTTTGTATGAAACTTCCTGAAGGTCAATAAGGTCGTTAAGTATACATTTCCTGATAGTAATCATTTTTCCTCCATGGCTTATATAAAGTCGCTGCGTATTATACATATTTATTATAACAATTATCTGAATGGATTACAATTCGATTTTTTAAGCTATAGATTGGTTTTTCTGATAGCAAAACACCTTATTTTATGGTAGTATAAATAGATGAATTGGATGATCTGAATCAGGAGGTAACCGCTTTATCCGGTTTTATATTTGGTGTAGTCTATTTGCTGGTTAATCGAGATGTAAAAAAGACATTCGTTCTTTTATTCATTATGTTTGCTTTTTAAATTATAAGTAAAATGAACTTACTATTAACACTGCCTGAGAAATATGAGATAGAAGATTTGGAGGGATGAACCTGTGAAGAAAGTAAAAATAACTGTTTTAAAAACAACATTGGATGAAGAACTTGCGAAAGAATATGGTGTAGAAGGTTTGACTGCCTGTCCGATGTTGAAGGCGGGGCAGGTGTTTTATGCAGATTATGCTAAACCAGATAGATTCTGTGATGAAGCATGGAAGGCCATTTATCAATATGTTTTTGCATTGGCGCATGGTGCTGGAAGTGATGTGTTTTATTATGGTGATTGGATTAGAAAACCGGGAGTAGCTATCTGTAGCTGCAATGATGGATTAAGGCCTGTTATATTCAAGTTGGAAGTGACAGATGAGAAATCGCAGATAGATTATGAGCCGATTCGGTAGTAGGGCGGAATGGTGTATTCATGAATAGACAAGAGAAAAACGAAAATATCATACAAATAAAGCAGGGATTAGAGACAGCTTTTATCAATCAAGAAGTTACCTCAAACTTGGCATATAAGCCGCAATTTGTTTCCAATAACTATAAAGAAGGCCGAAAAGTGTTATCCTCTATTGAGGATGAGCTTTTAAAATGTGAAAAGTTTTATATAAGTGTTGCATTTATAACCATAAGTGGAATTACTCCATTGCTTCAGACATTAAAGCAATTAGAAAGTAAAGGAATTCAGGGAAAAATACTAACGACGGATTATTTAAACTTTAGTGAACCGAAAGCCTTGCATAAGTTGGCGGAATTAAAAAATATTGAATTGAAAATGTATTGTACGGAAGATGGCGCAGAAGGTTTTCATACAAAGGGATACATTTTTAAATCGGATGATATTTATAAAATTATCGTTGGAAGTTCGAATGTTACGTTAAGCGCACTAACTCATAATAAGGAATGGAATACAAAAATTGTTTCAACCAACCAGGGAGCATATGCGAATGATATCATAAAAGAGTTTCAGCATTTATGGAATTCAGATCATACAAAAGCGTTTAACGAATTTATAGATCAATACTCAGTTAATTATGAGCTAATTAAAAAGCAGAAGGCGATTGCGAAACAGACAAAAATCCCTTCAATAGAACAATATAAATTAAAACCGAATGAGCTGCAAAAAGCATTTGTTGCAGAATTAAGAAAAATCAGGCAGGATGAAAAACAAAAAGCACTTTTGATATCTTCTACAGGTACTGGAAAAACTTTTGCTTCTGCATTTGCCGTAAGTGACAGCAATCCCGGAAAGGTTTTATTTCTTGTACATAGAGAGCAAATCTTAAAACAGGCAAAGAAAAGTTATCAGAAAGTATTTGGTCATTCTAAAAGAATGGAAATATTATCTGGTAATGAGAAAGATTACAATAAAATTAGAGATGCAGATTTTGTGTTTGCAATGATAACTATGATGGCAAAAGATACGATCAGAAAAAAATTCGCAGAAAATGAGTTTGAAATGATTATTATTGATGAGGTTCATCATGCAGCATCAAAAAGTTATCAAAAAATCATGGGTTATTTTAGACCTGATTTTTGGCTTGGAATGACAGCTAGCCCAGACAGACCAGATGGAGAAGACATATATAAGATTTTTGATAATAATATTGCTTATGAAATTAGGTTACAGCAAGCCTTAGAAAATAATATATTGTGCCCTTTTCATTATTTTGGTATAACTGATTTAGAAATAGATGGGGAAGCTTTTAATGATGAAACAGGGAAGTTAAAACAGTTTATTTTGTTGGCTTCGGATCAGCGGGTTAATTATATTATTGAAAAGATTGAATATTTCGGATATTCAGGCGATAGAGTAAAAGGTTTGATTTTTTGCAGTTCTTTAGAAGAAGCAGCGATACTATCTTGTAAGTTTAATGATCGTGGGTATAAAACTTGTGCACTTTCAGGCAAAGATAAGTCGGAAGTAAGAGATGAAGCAATTGGAAAATTAGTAAAAGATGAAAAAGAAGAATGTTTAGATTACATATTTACAGTTAATATATTTAATGAAGGTATTGATATACCAGAAGTGAATCAAGTGGTTATGCTAAGACCTACAGAGTCTTCTATTGTATTTATTCAGCAGCTGGGGAGAGGTCTTCGTAAGTTTGAAGGGAAAGAATATGTTGTTATTCTTGACTTTATTGGTAATTACTCAAATAACTATTTGATTCCCATAGCCCTTTCCGGAGATAGGAGTAGAAATAAAGACAATCTTCGTAGGTATATTGCGGAAGGAACAAGGATTATGCCGGGAAGTTCCAGTATTCATTTCGATGAAATAACAAAAGATAAGATTTATAAATCGATTGATTCATCGTCAATCAATAAGGTAAATGATATTGTATTTGAATATCGGTGCTTAAGAAATAAATTGGGCAGAATCCCGACATATGAAGATTTTGAAAATTATAATACGATTGATATGACGTGTATTTTTAATAATTCTAATTTGGGATCTTATCACATGTTTCTTAAAAAGTATGAGAAAGAATATCTATATAAGGACTTATTATCAGCTACTCAGGAAGAAATGTTAATGTTTATTTCGCAAAAAATCGCGAATGGAAAAAGAGTGGATGAACTATTGTTATTAAAACGTTTGTTGGTATATCAATCAGGGGTCAGTAAATTATATGAAAGAGATTTGCAGGAAAAATATGGAATTAAAGTAAATTCAAAACGTATTGCCAATGTGGTAAATGTATTGACAAATAATTTTCTTACGGCTGAAATACAGAAAAAGAAATTTTCAAGAAGCATCTTTGTTGAGGAGAATTCAGGGGAATTAAAGGCATCTCTGCAATTTGCAAAAGAAAAAAATAATGAAGCGTTTATGCTATTGCTTGATGAGTTACTGAAATATGGGATTCTTCGATATCAGAAGTATTATAGTGCTCGTTATAAAACAACGGATTTTGTGCTATATCAAAAATATACAAAAAGTGATATATGTAGATTGCTTAATTGGACAAAGAATCAAAACCCGCAAAATATAGGTGGTTATTTTTACGACAAAGAGACAAAAACATTACCGGTGTTTGTAACATATCGTAAAGGTGAAGATGTTATCGAAAGCCAGAATTATGATGACCGATTCATATCACCATCAGAATTCATTTCAATCTCAAAGTCCGGAAGAAATTTAAAATCTCCAGAAATGGATTATTTTTATAGTGACGAGACGAATATTTACTTATTTATGCAAAAAAACAGTAATGATAAAGGTGCAGGTGAATATTATTTCTTGGGACAACTTTATAATACTGGAAAGAAGGAACTTGTGGTGAGACAATTTATAGGAGATACGGTTTTAAAATTTTATTACAAATTAGATATTCCGGTGAGGGAAGACCTATATCAATATTTTACGTATGACAATATTCCGATAGAAGAATAAGGAGTGACCAATGAAAACAATTGAAGTGGTGGCAGCAATAATAAAGAAGGATGATAAAATATTGGCAACACAGCGTGGTTATGGAGAATTTAAAGGTGGTTGGGAATTTCCGGGTGGAAAGATGGAAATTGGAGAGACCCCCAGGAAGGCATTGATTCGGGAGATTAAGGAAGAATTAGAGATAGAAATTGCTGCGGGGGAGTTGATAAATATTATTGAATATGATTATCCGCAATTTCATTTGACGATGCATTGTTTTATTTGTAGTATAAAGGGCGGTGAGCTGGTTTTGAAAGAGCATGAAGCGGCAAAATGGCTTACGAAAGATACATTAGATAGTGTAGAATGGTTGCCTGCCGATGAAGTTTTGATTGAAAAAATAAAAGAGTACTTTTAAAGAAAATACTGTCGTTTTTCTTTTTACCGCATGTTGAGATGGTGGTGTTGCTGGAGTGAATAGGCCAGTTAAACCAAGGGATTTCAGAGGATGAAAAGTCAGCATGGGTGGAAAGAAACGTGGAAAGAAACATGGAATTAAAAATGTATTACGAAGCATAACCAGTATGCTAAGTAATACATTTTTTTTATTTGTCCAATGTCCTTTATTTTAAAAAATTATGATTTTGCTTCCGATTTCTCGTTTCTGATTTGTCTTAATATATGAAAAGAGATAATTTCTTATAAAAAAATATCGCCATTTTTGCAAAATGACGAAAAAATTTATAAAAATATAGCGGATTGATGTATGATGATATAATAATACCAGAATGGTGTTTTATTGTCAA
>Ga0154001_1000406_pt1 | contig 13664 bp, 11 predicted proteins | sample TSNJ085MetaG_FD_104699 | JGI IMG/M metagenome (GOLD analysis project Ga0154001, IMG submission 104699) | Attine ant fungus gardens microbial communities from New Jersey, USA - TSNJ085 MetaG | ecosystem: Host-associated > Fungi > Mycelium > Unclassified | place: USA: New Jersey, Wharton State...
GCGCGTTCGCGAGGAGCTGCGCGGCGCGCGCAAGCGCCGCGTCCGTCTCGACTTCGTCGCCATCGACGATGCTGCCGCATTGCGCATCCGCCGCGCCGTATTGCGCGAGTGCGCCGGCAAGCCGCGGGCAATCGGTAGCCGGCACGCTCAGCGTGCCGTCGCCCTGTGCGTCGGCGCTGAGGTCGTCGCATAGCAGCGGGCAGAACGGGCAGGTCCAGTCGCGCGTGATGGCTGGAGCGCGCGCGCCGGAGAGGCCCAGTGCGCTCGCGCTGGGCGGCGATGGATCGTTGGGCGAGAGGTGCATGGCGCACTTTTAGCAAGCTCCATGCCGATTGGCGCGCTGCCGTCGCAACGATGGGGCCACGGTAGGACAACAACAGGGCAACGTTAGGACAACGACATCGCACGCGCTGCCGGTCCGATGGGCGCGCACGGTCGTGCGCCTTTGTGTTGGGCGGATCGCGAGTCCGGATGTGCTTCACACGGCCCGCGTCGAACCAGCCGTGGAGCGCGTGCGCCGAAGGGCCGCCGCGAGCCCGCTGCGCCGTACAGGTTGTGTGCCGTGCTGGAGCAGAGTGTCACGCGCGCCATGCCGCCTATGCGCTTCGCTGACATTCGCGGGTTGCCGGCCGCGTGGCATGGAAATTGTATGGACAGCCTACGCGTGCCCGGCCGGCGCGGCGCCGATCTGCCGGTCGTGCAGCGCCGAGGCGACGAGCCAGGCGGTCGCGCCGGTGTCGATCGCGGCGCTCAGGTCGGCGCGATGGCGGATGCCGCCCGCGCCGATCACCGTGGTCTGCGCCGCGGCGCGCGCGCGGATGCGTTCGAAGGTGGCGAGATCGGGGCCGGCGTAGCTGCCGACCTGATCGAGCGTCATCGCGATCACGCGCGACGGCCACCAGGCCGACGAGCGATCGAGTTCGGCGGCCGCGAGCAGTTGGCCCGCGCGATGGTCGAGCGAGAGGATCGGCGCGAGGCCGGCCGCCTGCGCCGCGTGCAGCGCATGGATGTCGCGCAACGACTCGGTGCCGAACACGGGCACGAGCGTCGCGAGCGGAGTGGGAGCGACATGATCGACGGTCTGGCCATCATGTCGATCGACGGCCTCGATGCGTTCGAACATCTCGCGCATCGAGGCGTAGTCAGCGAAGCCGGCGTCGAGCCAGAGGTCGATGCCGGGCAGTGCGGCCCGCAAGGCGGCGAGCGTCGACACATGCGCGCCGCGTTGCAGGATGGCGCCGAGATCGGCGATGTAGAGCGTGCGCGCGCCGCTGGCCGCGAGCAGCGCGCGGGCGATGGCAAGCGGCTCGCTGGCCGCGCAGAGGCGGGACTCGATGGGCCGGTAGGCGGTTCGCTCGCCGCGCACCGCGCGCACGACGTGGCCGTCGAGAAGATCGAGAACCGGTATCACCTGCATGGGGGCGCGTTCCTTTGACCAAGATCTTTGTCTACGAGTATCTCACCGGCGGCGGCATCGATCCCGCGCTGGCCGGCGAGGGCAGTCTCGCCGACCTGAGCGCGCTGATCGTCGAAGGGCGGGTCATGCGCGATGCGCTCGTCGCCGCGCTGCGCGACATCGACGGCGTGGAGGTCACGTTCGCGACCTCGCGCTTCGAAACGCCGGCGCCTGGCGACGCTCATTGTATGGCCGCGCCGGGCGAATCGATGACGGCCTTCGTCGCGCGCGCGGCGCGCGAACACGATTACGCATGGATCATCGCGCCGGAATGCGACGGCCTGCTGCTGCAGTTTCATGATGCGGTCGGCACGGCGCGCTGGCTCGGCTGCGCGAAGGAAGCGATTCGCCTGACGTCGAGCAAGAGCGCGACGGCTGCCTGTCTCGCCGCGCACGGCATCGCCGTGACGCCCGCGCTCGAACCCGGTCCCGCGAGCGCGCAGCCCGAAGGCCGCTGGGTCGTGAAACCGGACGACGGCGCGGGCGGGCTCGACACCTTCGTGTTCGACCGTTTCGCCGATGCCTGCGCCGAGTACGAGGCGCGCGCGGCCGCCGCGCGCAATCCGGTGCTGCAGGCGTGGGTCGATGGCGAGCCGCTGAGCCTGTCGCTGCTCTGCCGTGGCGACGAGACGGAACTGCTGAGCATCAACCGTCAGCAGATCGGCCTCAGCGAGGGCGACGCATCGCGCCACGCGGCGCGTATCGTCGAGTTCGACGGCGTGCTCGTCGACCGGATCGATCGTCGTGGCGAGCAGGGCCTCGTGCTCGAAGCGCTCGCGCAACGCGTCGCGCGAGCGATACCGGGCCTGTGCGGTTTTGTCGGCATCGACGTGGTGTGGCATCCGCGGCGCGGGCCGGTCGTGATCGAGGTGAATCCGCGTCTCACGGTTGCGTATGCGGGGCTGTTCGCGGCGCGCGGCAGCGGGCTTGCGCGTGCCTTGCTCGCGGCGCATGGCGTGCGCATCGAGCGATGCGGGGCGGGGCGCGTGAATCCTGCGTCGCCGACTTTCGAGGTGCGGCCTTGAGCACGACACGGATCGACGCGATGGCACATCGAACGGGGACGGGCGTGGCAGATGTGGCGGGTGTGGCTGATGGCACGGCGAACCTCGCGGTGCATCACGCCGTGAGTCATGTCGTGAATCACGCGGCGGCTGACGCAGCCGTATTCGGCTGGGACGTCGGCGGCGCGCACGTGAAGGTGTCGCGTGTCGATGGCGGCGGCGCGGTGCGCGATGTCGTGCAATGGGCCTGTCCGTTGTGGCAGGGGCTCGACCATCTCGAACGCACGATCGACCTCGTATTCGAGCGCTGGCCGCAGGCCCGTTCGCCCGCGGCACGGCATGCGGTGACGATGACCGGCGAGATGGTCGATCTGTTCGCGGATCGTGCCGCAGGCGTGCGCGCGATTGTCGCGACGCTGGAGCGGCGGTTAGGCGCGCAAGCGGGTTCGCGGTCTGGGGAACAGCCGGGGGCACTGCTGAATTTGCCATCGAGTTCACCGTCGGGTTCGCTATCGGATTCGCCGCTGACTTTGCCATCCGATTCGTCGCTGAATTCGCTATCCGATTCGCCGTCGCGCTCGCCACTGAGCTTCTACGCCGGCGCCGCCGGCTGGCTCGCCGCCGAGGCCTGCGCGGCCCACTGGCGGCACGTCGCCTCGGCCAACTGGCTCGCGACCGCGAACTGGGTTGCCACGCGCCTCGCCGATGCGGTGCTCGTCGATATCGGCAGCACCACGACCGACATCATTCCGATCGTCGGCGGCCGCGTCGTTGCGCGCGCCGCGACCGATGCCGGCCGGCTTGCGAGCGGCGAACTCGTGTATCACGGCGTGGTGCGCACGCCGTTGTGCGGCGTCGCGCACCGCATCGAATTCGACGGCGTCACCGTCAACGTGATGAACGAATGGTTCGCGACAACCGCCGACGTCTATCGCTTGACGGGCGAACTGGACCCGCTGCACGACGTGCAGCCGAGCGCGGACCAGGGGCCGAAGACCGAGGCCGCGAGCCGGGCGCGGCTTGCGCGCATGATCGGGCGCGACGCGCACGAAGCGGCGCCCGATGCTTGGCTGCGCTTTGCGCAGCGTTGGCGCGCGCTGCAGTTGAGCGAGATCGGCGCGAATCTGCGGCGCGTGGCCGCGGCGCATCCGGCGCTCGTGGAGGTGGCCGCGCCGCTTGTGGGCGCGGGCTGCGGCCGCTTCCTCGTAGCCGCGTTGGCGCGCGAGCAGGCGCGCGAGTTTCTCGACTTCGGCGCGCTCGCGGGCGTGCCGGACGAGTGCGCCGCGTGGGCGGCAACCTGCGCGCCGAGCGTGGCGGTCGCGCTGCTCAAGCGCGGTGTGGAAAAGTGCAGTGTTGAAAAGCGTGGTGTTGAAACATGACGGAACCCAGCCGGGCACTCAACTGGACGCGAGGATAACAGTCATGTGGGTGGTCAAGATCGGAGGCAGTCTGAGTCACGACCCGGCGCTGCGCCACTGGCTCAGCGAGCTATGCGAAGTCGGCGGCGGACGCATCGTCATCGTGCCCGGCGGCGGCGATTTCGCGGACAAGGTGCGCCAGTACCAGAGCGAATGGCGCTTCGACGATCTCGCCGCGCACAACATGTGTCTGCTCGCGATGACGCAGTACGCGCTGCTGATGCAGGGCGTGTCGCCCGAACTCGTGCTGGCGTCGAGCGAGGCGAAGATTCGCCGCACGTTGCGCGACGGCCATGTCGCCGTGTGGGTGCCGACCGCCTTGATGCGCGACACGCCCGACGCGATGAGCAACTGGGACACGACCTCGGACAGCCTCGCCGCCTGGCTCTCGACGATGCTCAACGCCGAGCGGCTGATCGTCGTGAAGTCCTGCCCGATTGCCGCCGACGATCCGCTCGATGCGCTGGCCGCGGCAGGCGTGGTCGATCGCAGTTTCGTCGATTACGTGACCGACGCGAACTATGTGGTCGAGCTATTCGACAAGCACAACGTCGCGTTGATGCGCGACCGGCTGCTCAATATTCCGGTTGCGTGAGGCGAGGGCGATGAGGAAGGCGAGGCACGGCGCGTTGACGTACAGCGTATTGCGAGCGGCTCCGGCGCGCGTGCGGAACTGAAGGCGGGTTTCGACGCAAGTTGCGAGGCGCAGCGGTTCGGGGACATCGCCACGGGAAATCGCTGTGGAAAATTGCTGTGGGTAATCGCTATGAAGCGTGAAGCGACGCAGCCGCGCCGCTCTACAGCCGCACCGTGCCGACACCACCCCGCGCGGCCACTGCGCCGCCCACGCCGCGCTCACCCGAACCCGGCCCATGCAGCGCGCTCGCCCATTGCGCGACGCGCTCGGGATCGAGCCGCGAGCGGCGTCCGTCGCTGCACAACGCGGTGCGAAAGCCGGCCACGTCGGGCGCGAGCGCGCGGATCTGTTCCAGCTGCGCCCAGCCGAGCGCGCCGGCGATGCCGCCGAGCGCGCCGCGTTCGCGCACGCAGCGCAACCAGCGCGCGAGCGTATCGACGTCGACGTGATCGAACAGCGTGCTGCCGTCCTTGCTCGCGGTGTCGAACATCAGGCCCGCGAAGCCGAGCGCGGCGGCGTGCGTGACCAGTTCGTCGTCCATGCCGCCGTCGCATAGCAGCACCGGCACCACGGTGGCCGGCAGATTCGCGAGTTGCTCGATGCAGCGCCGCGCGGCCGGTCCGCGCGCGACGCCGACCTTCACGTAATCGACGCCCGCGTCGCTGACCTCGATCACGCGCGCGGCGATTTCGTCGAACGCATCGGCCGGCACGTCGCCGATCGCCGCGCTGATCGGCTTGACCGGATAGCGCGCGCGCAACTGCCGCGCGATGCGCGCGATGGCGCCGCTCGGCAGGCCGCCGAGCGCGCCTTCGTTCGGTTCCTTGAGGTCGATCAGTTCGGCGCCGGCGCGAGCGGCGTCGAATGCTTCGTCGTCCGAGCGAACGCTGGCGAGCAGGGCGGTCATCGGTTGTCTCCGGGAAAACGGCGGCTGGATGGCGCTAGTGATGGACGGCAGCGGCGGGTTGTTGCCCGCCCGCCGCTTCGAGGCCCGCCCGATGCCGCGCGACCGCGTCGACGAGCCAGCCCCATGCCGTGCGCTCGTTGTCGCCGGCGGTCTTGTCGATGGCGATCTGCAGATAGGCCATTTCGCTATCGATCTTCGCGGCCGGCAGCATGAAGAGCCGGCTCACGAGAATCGCGCCTTCCACGACGGCCGACTGCGCGCGGTTGAAGCCCGCGAACGGCGCATGGTTTTCGCGGTGCACGCATTTCATGAACAGCACGGGACGCTCGGCGTCGTCGCGCATCTCGTCGAGTTCGAGCTCGGCATGCGCGAGCGATTCGGCGAGGCGCACGCTCGCCACGCGGCTCGCGCGCACGGTCGGCCAGTCGGTCGCGCTGTGCGTGACGCAGCCCGCGAAGATGCGCACGTCGGTGGTGAAATTCAGAACCGCCGCACGCGACGCGACGATGTTGTCGAGCGTCGTGGACGGACGGAAAGGCGCAAGGACGATCCGCTCGCCCTCGTAGCGCGCGCCCATCGGCGCGATATGAGGACGGCCATCGCACGCTGCCGTGGTGACGATCGTTTCGTGGATCATGGATGGGAACGCGTGTCCTGACAGCGCCGGAAGGCCGGCCGTTCAACTGCTGACAAACACCAACGGGAACCGCGAAGGGGCCGCGGCGTGCGGCCCTTTCGCGGGCTTAACGCGTTGCGACATACATCACGATTTCAAAACCGAGGCGTAGGTCGGTGTAACTCGGAGTCGTCCATTGCATACGTGCTTCCTCCATGGGTTGAAACAGCGTTGCGCCGCCGGCCCGGCGTGATGCCGGACTTCGGTGGCGGTGGGTATCGACGCAAGCTTTGTGCCTGGGTTGGTGCCTATGCGTATTGCCGGTACGATGTGCCGGCCGCTTGCCGGACCTCTATCTGCTTCTTCGCGGCGGACAATGCAGCGCCCGCCGAATTGCGCCGCCGCGCGTGGCCGTTCGGCCGCCGCCTGACCGCCGCGCGGCGCGCATGCAGTCGCCCGCCGCCACCTGCCGTCGCCCCTGCCGCCAACACGCGAGCCGCCGCGCGGTGTGGCGAAAACGAAGCAAAGTGTTCCATCGCGCGTCCGCTCAGTGCGGCGATGGTGTCACGCCGTACTCGCCGCACCTGCGGGCCATTTGCGCCCCGTCTTCATGCGTGTCCCGAAACGGCGCGTCACGATGTGCAACCGATAACGGATCGGTTAAGTCTGCCAAATAAAATCGTGAATTCCCCTCGGGCGTGTCCGTGCCTACAGTGCAACTCAAGCGCTGCGTCATTCCGGCAGCGCGCTTGCCACATTCGAGGACACCTCATGAACGATTTCAGTCAACCGGTGATCGAGCCGGAGCGTCATTCGGGCAATCCGCGCGGCCAGCGCGAGCGCTACGCGGCAGGCGTCATGAAATACCGCGAGATGGGCTACTGGCAGCCGGACTACGAGCCGAAGGAAACCGACGTCATCGCGCTGTTTCGCATCACGCCGCAAGCCGGCGTCGAGCCCGAGGAAGCGGCGGCGGCGGTGGCCGGCGAATCGTCGACGGCGACGTGGACCGTGGTGTGGACCGACCGCCTCACCGCCTGCGACATGTATCGCGCGAAAGCGTATCGCGTCGAGCCGGTGCCCGCGTCGAGCGCCGACGAGCCGCAGTACTTCGCCTATATCGCCTACGAGCTCGACCTGTTCGAAGAGGGCTCGGTCGCGAACCTGACGGCCTCGATCATCGGCAACGTGTTCGGCTTCAAGCCGCTCAAGGCCTTGCGGCTCGAAGACATGCGCATTCCGGTCGCCTATCTGAAGACCTTCCAGGGGCCGCCGACCGGCATCGTGGTCGAGCGCGAGCGGCTCGACAAGTATGGCCGGCCGCTGCTCGGCGCGACGGTCAAGCCGAAGCTCGGCCTCTCGGGCAAGAACTACGGGCGGGTCGTCTACGAGGGCTTGCGCGGCGGCCTCGATTTTCTGAAGGACGACGAGAACATCAACTCGCAGGCGTTCATGCACTGGCGCGACCGCTTTCTGTTTTCGATGGAAGCGGTGAACTGCGCCCAGGCGGAAACCGGCGAGGTGAAGGGCCACTATCTGAACGTGACGGCCGGCACGATGGAAGACATGTACGAGCGCGCCGAATTCGCGAAGGAGCTCGGCTCGTGCATCGTGATGATCGACCTCGTGATCGGCTGGACCGCGATTCAGTCGATGTCGCGCTGGGCGCGCAGGAACGACATGATCCTGCATCTGCATCGCGCGGGGCACAGCACGTACACGCGGCAGCGCAACCACGGCATCTCGTTTCGCGTGATCGCCAAATGGCTGCGCATGGCGGGCGTCGATCATGCGCATGCGGGCACCGCGGTCGGCAAGCTCGAAGGCGATCCGCTGGCGGTGCAGGGCTATTACAACGTGTGCCGCGAGGCGCGCAACGAGGTCGACCTGTCGCGCGGCCTCTTCTTCGACCAGCCGTGGGCCGGCTTGCGCAAGGTCATGCCGGTGGCCTCGGGCGGGATTCACGCGGGGCAGATGCAACAGTTGCTCGACCTGTTCGGCGACGACGCGATCCTGCAGGTCGGCGGCGGCACGATCGGCCATCCGGCCGGCATTCAGGCCGGCGCACAGGCGAATCGTGTCGCGCTCGAAGCGATGGTGAAGGCGCGCAACGAAGGCCGCGACATTCTGCGCGAAGGGCCCGACATTCTCGAAGCCGCGTCGCGCTGGTGTACGCCGCTCAAGCAGGCGCTCGATACGTGGAAGGACGTGACGTTCAACTACGCCTCGACCGATACGCCCGATTTCGCGGTGACGCCGACAGCGGCCTGAGGGTTTTGAGCGGGCCGCGCAGCGGCCCGCAGGCCCGGCGCCAACTGCCGTTCATTCAAGGCAGCAACTCAGCCGCGCGGTGCCTCGGCATCGCGCGCGGGGACCGTTGACGCCGTGCCGAGCGCAGTATCCATCCATGAGCCATCAACGAGGTTCGTCATGCGCATTACACAAGGAACGTTCTCCTTTCTGCCCGAGCTGACCGACGAGGAAATCGGCTTGCAGATCGACTACGCGCTGAGCCAGGGCTGGGCCTGTTCGGTCGAATTCACCGACGACCCGCATCCGCGCAATACGTACTGGGAAATGTGGGGCCTGCCGATGTTCGATCTGCACGACGCGGCCGGCGTATTGCAGGAGATCAACGCGTGCCGCGCGGCGCGCCCGCAGCACTACATCAAGGTCAATGCGTTCGATTCGGTGCGCACGTTCGAGACGATGCGGCTGTCGTTCATCGTCAACCGGCCCGACGCGGAGCCGGGCTTCCGCCTGCAACGTCAGGACGTGCAGGGGCGCGTGCAGCGCTACGGCATCGCCGGCTATGCCTGCGACCGGCCGGCTGGCGAGCGCTATGGCGAAGCGGGCTGAGGCTCGCGAACGATGCAACGACGCAACCATGCAACGTGAGGCGATGCGCGCGAGCCCGGCGACAAGCCGCCCCGCCAACCCCGGGACAAGCCGCGCGCCGACCCGCAGCAAGGAGCAATCATGACGGACGCCGCCCTAGCCGATGCAACCTCGCCGCCTGCCGCGCAGGCCGGCGAGACCGGACAACCCGCGCGCGCCTTGCAACCCGCCCCGGCGCAAGTCGACCTCGCGGCGCTCTATCGCGACTCGGGCATCGGCGACGTGCTCGACGAACTCGAACGCGATCTGGTCGGGCTCGCGCCCGTGAAGACGCGCATCCGCGAAGTGGCCGCGCATCTGCTGGTCGAACGCGCGCGCGCCTCGCTCGGTCTCGCGGGCGGCGCGCCGACCTTGCATATGTGCTTCTCGGGCAATCCCGGCACCGGCAAGACGACCGTCGCGCTGCGCATGGCCGAGGTGCTGCACCGGCTCGGCTATATCCGCCGCAACCACCTGGTCTCGGTGACGCGCGACGACCTCGTCGGCCAGTACATCGGCCATACCGCGCCGAAAACGCGCGACGTGCTGAAGCGCGCGATGGGCGGCGTGCTGTTCATCGACGAGGCGTATTACCTGTATCGCCCCGAGAACGAGCGCGACTACGGCCAGGAAGCGATCGAGATCCTGTTGCAGACGATGGAGAACCAGCGCAGCGATCTGGTCGTGATCCTCGCCGGCTACGCGTCGCGCATGGAAGTGTTCTTCGAGAGCAATCCCGGGTTTCGTTCGCGCATCGCGCATCACATCACGTTTCCCGACTATGCGGAAACGGAGTTGCTCGACATCGCCGAGCGCATGCTCGGCACCCTGCATTACCGCTTCGATGCGGCCTCGCGCCGCGCGTTTGCCGACTACCTGGCGCGCCGCATCCGTCAGCCGAATTTCGCCAATGCGCGCTCGGTGCGCAATGCGCTCGACCGCGCGCGGCTGCGCCAGGCGAACCGCCTGTTCGCGAGCGCGCTGCAAGGCGGCGCGCCGATCGATGCCGCCGCGCTCATGCTGATCGACGCCGCCGACGTGCGCGCGAGCCGCGTGTTCGACGAGCCGCCGCCGGCGCAGGCAGTCGCGGCACCGCCGGGCTGAATCGGGATACCGAATCATCGTTTCCAGGGAGAACGCCATGCAGGACGGACGCACGACACTTTCGAAATTTCTGATCGACACACTCGACCGCCAGCCGTCCGCGAGTACGCAGGGGATGGCGGGACTTTCGGCGCTGCTGATCGACGTGGCGGCCGCGATCAAGTCGATTTCGGCGATGCTCACGAAGGGCGCGCTCGGCGGCCATTACGGTTCCGCGCAAACCGTCAACACGCACGGCGAGGAGCAGAAGAAACTCGACGTCGCGACCAACGAGGTTTTCGTACAGCACTGCGAATGGGACGGCCTGCTCGCGGCGATGGTGTCCGAGGAAATGGCAGACGTGTACGCGATTCCGCCCGGCTACCCGCGCGGCGATTATCTGCTCGCGTTCGATCCGCTCGACGGTTCCTCGAATATCGACATCAACGGCGTGGTCGGCTCGATCTTTTCGGTGCTGCGCGTGCGCGGCGCGGCGGAGCGTGTAGCGAGTGAGCCGGCGAATAACCCAGCGAACGGGCATGCCAATGAGGCCGCGAATGGACAGGCCAATGAGCACGCCAACGAGCCCGCGCATGAACCGGCCAGCCAGGCCGCATTCCTGCGCCCCGGCTGCGAACAGGTCGCGGCCGGCTATGCCGTCTACGGACCCTCGACGATGCTCGTGCTGTCGGTCGGCAACGGCACGCATGGCTTCACGCTCGAACGCGACATCGGCAATTTCGTGCTCACGCATTCGAATATCCGCATTCCGGAGGACACCGCCGAATTCGCGATCAACGCTTCGAACGAGCGCTTCTGGGAGCCGCCCGTGCGCCGCTACGTGCAGGAGTGCAAGGACGGCCGCAGCGGTTGCCGCGCGCGCGACTTCAACATGCGCTGGATCGCGTCGATGGTCGCGGAAGTGCATCGCATCCTGATGCGCGGCGGCGTGTTCATGTACCCGCGCGATTCGAAAACGCCGGCGATGGAAGGGCGACTGCGCCTGCTCTACGAAGCGAATCCGATGAGCTTCCTCGTCGAGCAGGCGGGCGGCCTTTCGATCACCGGGCGCGAACGCATTCTCGACGTTCGTCCGCAGACTCTGCATGGCCGCGTGCCGGTGATCCTCGGCTCGAAGAACGAGGTCGAGCGCATTGCGCGCTATCACGGCGAATACGACCGCGGCGAGGACAAGCCCTTCACGTCGCCGCTGTTCGGCACGCGCTCGCTGTTCCTGCCGGACTTCACGGCATGACGGGCGGCCGGGCGCGGGTCCGTCCAGCGCTCGGCGCACAGAACGCAGTCATTCGGAGGCAAACGCATGTCAGTCAAACATCCGATCATCGCGGTGACCGGCTCGAGCGGCGCGGGCACCACCACCGTCATGAAGAGCTTCATGCACATCTTCAGACGCGAGCACATCAATGCGCAGATCGTCGAGGGCGATGCGTTCCATCGCTACGACCGCCACGGCATGCGCGCGGCCATGAAGGAGCACGAACGCGACGGCGCGCCGAATTTCAGCCACTTCGGCCCCGAGGCGAATCTGCTCGAAGAACTCGAAACGCTGTTCACGCGCTACGGCGAAAACGGCGGCGGACAGTTTCGCCACTACGTGCACGACGCGGCCGAGGCGCTGCTCTACAAGCAGGACGGCGGCACCTTCACGCCGTGGGAAGAGGTCGCGTCTGGCACCGACCTGATGTTCTACGAAGGGCTGCACGGCGCGGCCGTGACCGACAAGGTCGATGTCGCGCGGCATGCCGATCTGCTGATCGGCGTCGTGCCGATCATCAACCTCGAATGGATTCAGAAGCTGCACCGCGATCAGACGATGCGCGGCTATTCGCACGAAGCGGTGGTCGACACGATCCTGCGGCGCATGCCCGACTACGTGAACTACATCTGCCCGCAGTTCTCGCGCACCCACGTGAACTTCCAGCGCGTGCCGACCGTGGACACCTCGAATCCGTTCACGGCGCGCGAGATTCCGCAGCCCGACGAGAGCTTCGTCGTGATCCGCTTCGCGCGGCCGAAGGGCATCGACTTCCAGTATCTGCTGACGATGCTGCACGACTCGTTCATGTCGCGCCCGAACGTGATCGTCGTGCCGGGCGGCAAGATGGGGCTCGCGATGCAGTTGATCTTCACGCCGATGATCCTGCAACTGATCGACCGGCGCTCGCGTGCCTGAGGCGTGTCCGATGCGTGCTTGAAGTCCGAACCGAATGCGGCTGCCGCGCGCCGGCCCCACGCCGGCGCAGCCCGTGTTCATTTCGCAAGGAGAGATTCGATGAGTGCTGCCGCGCAACCCTCTATTGCATCTATCGCTACCCCGGCCTCTTCCTCGGCCACCGGCCCGATGGCCGACGCGCTGCGCATGCTCGCGATCGACGCCGTCGAAGCGGCGAAATCGGGCCATCCCGGCATGCCGCTCGGCATGGCCGAGATTGCCGTCGCGCTGTGGAGCCGGCATCTGAAACACAATCCGCGCAACCCGGCCTGGCCTGATCGCGACCGCTTCATCCTGTCCAACGGACACGGCTCGATGCTGCTGTACGCGCTGTTGCATCTGAGCGGCTACGACCTGCCGATCGACGAGTTGAAGCGCTTTCGCCAGCTGCATGGCAAGACGCCGGGGCATCCCGAGGTGGGCGTCACGCCGGGCGTCGAAACGACCACCGGGCCGCTTGGCCAGGGGCTGGCGAACGGCGTCGGCATGGCGCTCGCCGAGGCGCTGCTCGCACGCGAATTCAACCGGCCCGGGCATCGGATCGTCGATCACCGCACTTATGTGTTCGTGGGCGACGGCTGTCTGATGGAAGGCATCTCGCACGAAGCGGCATCGCTCGCGGGCACGCTGCAGCTCGACAAGCTCACCGTGCTCTACGACGACAACGGCATTTCGATCGACGGTCACGTCGCGCAGTGGTTCGCCGACGATACGCCCGCGCGCTTCGAGGCCTACGGCTGGCACGTCGTGCGCGAGGTGGACGGCCACGACGTCGAGGCCGTCGATCGCGCGTTGCGGCAGGCGCGTGGCGCCGGCCGCCCGACGCTGATCTGCTGCCGCACGGTGATCGGCCAGGGATCGCCGTCGAAGGCCGGCACCCATGACGTGCACGGCGCGCCGCTCGGCGCCGACGAGGTCGCGCGCACGCGCCTCGCGCTCGGCTGGCCGCATGCGCCGTTCGTGATTCCGCACGAAATCCGCGCGCAGTTCGACGCAAGCGCGCGCGGTGCCGCCGACGAAGCCGAGTGGCGCGAGCGCTTCGAGGCGTATCGCCGGCACTATCCGGACGAGGCCGCCGAGTTCGAGCGGCGTGTGCGCAACGAGTTACCCGCGCAGTGGCGCGATGCGGTGCGCGCGCTGCTGCGCGATGCCGATGGCGCGGCCGCCACGCTCGCGACGCGCAAGGCCTCGCAGCAGGCCATCGCCGCGCTCGCGCGCAGCCTGCCGGAAATGCTCGGCGGCTCGGCCGACCTGACCGGCTCGAACCTGACCGACTGGCCGGGCGCGGTCGAGGTCGGCTGCGATGCCAGCGATGGCAACGGAAGCGATGGCAACGGAAGCGATAGCAGCGGAAACGTCGGCAACGGAAACGGCGGCGGCCTGCGCGGCGGCAACTACGTGCACTACGGCGTGCGCGAATTCGGCATGAGCGC
>Ga0154001_1000419_pt1 | contig 13501 bp, 10 predicted proteins | sample TSNJ085MetaG_FD_104699 | JGI IMG/M metagenome (GOLD analysis project Ga0154001, IMG submission 104699) | Attine ant fungus gardens microbial communities from New Jersey, USA - TSNJ085 MetaG | ecosystem: Host-associated > Fungi > Mycelium > Unclassified | place: USA: New Jersey, Wharton State...
CCGCCCCGGCAGTGTCGCGATCAGATCCGTCTCGCTGAGAATATGGCCCACTGCCGCGAAGTGCGGAATCCGCAGCTTCACGTTGCGGCGCACGCCGAGGCGCTCCAGATCGTGTTCGATCATCATGTGCCCCGTATGCGCGGCCAGCACCACGAGGTGATCGGCCTGCCCGAACTCTTCGAGCGTCACGCCGCCCTTGTCGAGCGGATGGCCCTTGCGGAACGCGCAAACGTACTGGCTCGACGTGAGGCGGCGCTGAAACATGCCGGTGTTGAGGTGGGGCAGCCAGCCGATGGCGAGATCGACGGCGCCCGTTTCGAGCTCGTCCTTCAGATTGGACTCGTCCTTGCGGACCGTGCTGATGGATACGTTCGGCGCGAAGCGTTCGAGCGCGCGCATCAGGTTCGCGAGGAAGTCGATTTCGCCGATATCCGTCATCGCAATGGTAAAGCTGCGATCGCTCGTCGCCGGATCGAAATCCATCTCCAGGTTGACGACGCCCTGAATCAGCCGCAACGCTTCGTTGAGCGGGCCGGCCAGCCGCTCGGCGTAGGGCGTGGGCTGCATGCCGCGGCCCGTGCGCAGCAGCAGATCGTCGCCGAGCAGCGCGCGCAACCGGTTCAGCGCATTGCTCATGCCGGGCTGCGACATGCCGAGATTCTCCGCTGCCTTCGAGACGCTCTTTTCCCGCACGAGTTCGGCAAGTACCAGCAGCAGGTTCAGATCCAGATTGCGTAATTCCATCAGTCTCGCCCCCGATATTGCTGGCGATTATATCGTGCATTCGCGGGCCTTTATTGGTCGGCGGCGAGCTCTCGCCGATCATGTTTCCAGCAACAACGACAGGAGACAACGCATGAGCATCGAATCCGTTCCGATTTCGTTCGTTCATAAATGGAAGGACGAAGGATCGAGCCGCATCCCGTTCTGGGTCTATACCGATGAGTCGGTTTATCGCCGCGAACTCGAGCGAATCTTCTACGGCAAGCACTGGAACTACGTCGGCCTCGAAGCCGAATTGCCGAACCACGGTGATTTCAAGCGCACCTGGGTCGGCGAGCGCTCCGTCATTCTGGCGCGCAACGAAGACGGTTCCGTCAGCGCGGTGGAGAACATCTGCGCGCATCGCGGCGCGGCATTCTGCCGTGAACGCACCGGCAACCGCAAAGAGTTCCTGTGCCCGTATCACCAGTGGACGTACGACCTCAAAGGCAATCTGACGGGCGTGCCGTTTCGACGCGGACTCAAGAAGGACGGCGAAATACGCGGCGGCATGCCGGCCGATTTCAAACCGGCCAATCACGGCTTGAACAAGCTCAAGGTCGCGGTACGTCACGGCGTGATATTCGCGTCGTTCGATCACGACGTGGAGCCGCTCGAAGACTATCTCGGTCCGCAGATCCTGCCTTACTTCGACCGCACGTTCGACGGCCGCAAGCTGAAGATTCACGGTCACGCGCGCCAGCGCATTCCCGGCAACTGGAAGCTGATGCAGGAGAACATCAAGGACCCGTATCACGTCGGTCTCCTGCATACCTGGTTTCTGATGTTCGGCCTGATTCGCGGCGATCAGAAGTCGCGCATCGTGACGGATGCACATGGCCGGCACGGCGCGATGGAGTCGACCCGCGAGGCGACGGGCAAGGGCGATGTCAGCGAAGGCCTGCACAGCTTCAAGGACGACATGCACCTGAACGACGAACGCATTATCGACATCGCGCAGGAAGACTGGTGGAACGGCCCCACGGTCGTGATGCTGACGCTCTTTCCCAATCTGATCGTGCAGCAGCAGTCGAACAGCATGTCGATGCGGCAGATCATTCCGCGCGGCACGGGGGCGTTCGATTTCGTCTGGACGCACTTCGGCTTCGAAGACGACGACGCCGAGATGGAGACGCGCCGGATGCGCCAGGCCAACATGTTCGGCCCGGCGGGCTACGTCTCCGCGGACGACGGCGAAGTGCTCGAGTTCTGCCAGGAATCGTACGACAGCGGCGATAGCGGGCGCGTGACGATTGCGGAGCAGGGCGGACGCGACTGGAGCGAATCGACCCACACGATTACCGAGAACGTGCTGCGTGGCATGTACGCGTACTGGCGCAAGTTGATGGAGATCTGACCCATGCAGCACACCAATCCGCAAATGGACCTGCTCGACGTGATGGCGTTGCACAGCGAATACAGCGCGTGCGTCGATGCGGGCGAGTTCGATCGTTGGCCTGATTTCTTCGTCGACGACTGCGACTATCGCATTCAGGCGCGCGAGAACTTCGACGCGAAGCTGCCGCTTTGCATCATGTGGCTCGAAGGCAAGGGCATGTTGCGCGATCGCGTCTACGGGGTGCGTGAAACGCTTTATCACGATCCCTACTATCAGCGGCACATCGTCTCGGCGCCGCGCATTCTCTCCGCCGACGCCAACGAGATTCACGCCGAGGCGAACTATCTCGTGCTACGTACGAAGCGCGACACGTTTTCCGAACTCTTCAACGTGGGCCGCTACATCGACACGCTCGCGCGCACGCCGGACGGCCTGAAGTTCAGGACGCGCGCCTGCGTATTCGACAGCGAGTGGATTCGCAACTCGATCATCTACCCGATCTGAGCCGGCAGGCTCCGAAGGAAACGTTACGATGAAATACGTCAAGCTGGGCAACAGCGGCCTCGCCGTTTCCCGCATCGCGCTGGGCATGATGTCTTATGGAACGCCGCAATGGCGGCCGTGGATACTCGACGAAGCCGCATCGCGTCCGATCGTGCAACGCGCGGTCGAACTCGGGATCAACTACTTCGATACCGCCGACATGTATTCGGCGGGACAGTCCGAAGTACTGACGGGCCAATTCGTGCGCGAATTCTGTCGCCGCGACGAAGCGGTGATCGCGACGAAGGTGTTCTATCCCGTCGAGATGGCGTTCAAGGGCGGTGCCGTGGGCGGGACGAAACCGCCGAAGCAACCCAACTCGGACGGCCTGTCGCGCAAGCGCATCCTGCATGCTGTCGACCAGAGCCTCGCAAGGCTCGGGACCGACTATATCGACCTGTACCAGATCCATCGCTTCGACTACGAGACGCCGCTCGAGGAGACCATGGAAGCGCTTCACGACATCGTGAAGGCCGGCAAGGTGCGCTACCTGGGTGCAAGCAGCATGGCGGCATGGCAGTTCGCCAAGGCTCAGCAGATCGCACGCGAGAACGGCTGGACGCCGTTCGTCAGCATGCAGAACCACTACAACCTCGCGTATCGCGAGGAAGAGCGCGAAATGATTCCGCTGTGCCGCGATCAGGGTGTCGCGGTGATTCCGTGGAGTCCGCTCGCGCGCGGATTTCTTTCCGGCCGCCGCAAGACGGACGCGGCGGTACAGGATTCGACGCAAGACTCGACGCAAGACGCGGCGACCCTGCGGGCAAGAACCGACGACGTCGCGCAGAAGTACTACTGCCGGGACAGCGATGCGCGTGTGCTGACCCGACTGGGCGAGCTTGCCGCGCGCCGAAACCTCAGTCACGCGACGCTCGCGTACGCCTGGCTTTTGCACAGGAACGTGACGGCACCCGTGATCGGCGCAACGCAGCAAGCTCATGTGGAGGACGCCGTCGCGGCAATCGACGTGAATCTGTCCGCCGACGAGATCGCGGAACTCGAAGCGCCTTACGAGCCGCATCCTGTGATCGGTCATAGCTGACGGCTTGACCGCAACGGCACCGCATACCACGTACCACGCACCGCGGGAAAAGAAACGATCCCGTCGATGCTTCGCGTGGTGCCGCTTGCGCCGCAGCCCGCCTACGTGGGCGACATAAAAAGAATCAAGGAGACAATCGATGCAACACCCCGCAGGGTCACCCGGGCAACGCCCGTCCGGTGTCACGCCGGGCGGCGCGGCGCCGCAAGCCTGGTATCGCTCGCTCAATCGTCAGCAGTGGAATGCGCTATGCGCGTCGAACCTCGGCTGGCTGTTCGATGGCTACGAAACCTACACATTGATCCTGACGGTCGGCATCGCGCTGCGCCAGTTGCTCGAGCCGGCGATGCAGGCGCAGATTCCCTTCTATGCGGGCCTCGTGATCGCGCTGACGCTGCTCGGCTGGGGCGTGGGCGGTCTGATCGGCGGCGTGCTGACCGATTACATCGGCCGCAAGCGGATGATGATGCTGGCGATTCTCGCCTATTCGCTGACCACGGGCCTGAGCGCATTCGCGTGGAACTGGGAGTCGTTCGTGGTGCTGCGCCTGATCGTCGGTCTTGCGATGGGTTCGGAGTGGGCCACGGGCACGGCGATGACGGCCGAACTCTGGCCGGACCGCCATCGCGGCAAGGGAGCGGGGCTCATGCAATGCGGGCTCGGCATGGGTTTTTTCGTCGCGTCGCTGGTGTGGCTCTTCATGAGTCAGGCGGGCGAGCTTGCGTGGCGCTATATGTACCTGCTCGGCGTGCTGCCCGGCCTTGTCACCTTGTGGATGCGCTCGAATATTCCGGAGTCCGAGCAGTGGGAGCGCGTCAACGACGATCGCAAGAGAATCCGTGGACTCAAGCGTCAAGGCGGCGCGGTATCGAGCCACGAACAGGCGCTGAGCCGCTTTACGCTCGTCGATCTGTTCTCCGAACCGACCTTGCGGCGCCGTACTTTGATCGCGGTATTCATGTCGCTGACGACGACGCTCGGCTGGTGGGGCATTTCCACCTGGGTGCCGCCTTATATCGGTTCGGTGGCTGCGCACGCGGGATTGTCCGCGGCGCGCTGGGCGAGTTTCGCGGGCATGGCGTACAACGTCGGCGCGATTGCCGGCTATATCGGGCTCGGTTTTCTCGCCGATGCCTATGGCCGCAAGCGCGTGACGTTCCTGTTCTTCGGCATGGCGCTCGTCATGACGCCCGTGCTGTTCATGTGGACGCACGACATCGGGATGCTGCTGCTGGTCTCGGCCGTGACGGGCTTCTTCAGCCTCGGTCAGTACACGTGGATGCCGACCTGGCTGCCGGAGCTCTATCCGACACGCATCCGCGGCACGGCGATCGCGTTCTGCTTCAACGTGCCGCGTTTGCTCGCGTGGTCGGGCCCGCTCGTCGCGGGCACGCTGATCGCGCGCTTCGGCGGCTACGGCCACGCCGCCGTGACGGTGGGCTTCATCTATCTCGTGGGGTTGTCGCTCACGCCGTTCCTGCCGGAAACCGTCGGCAAACCGTTGCCCGAGGACGTGTAACGCGCCGTCGCTCCGCACCGGTCACAGGGATGCAAGCCGGTGCTTCAGACAATAGAAGAGGAGACCTTGGACAATGAGAAAACGAACTCTGGCGCTGCTTGCGTCGAGCATGCTGGCAACCGGCGCCTATGCGCAAAGCAGTGTCACGCTTTACGGCAGCATCGATGAAGGCATCACTTACAACACCAACAACATGGGGCACGGCACCGCGACGCTTGGCCCGGTTGCCGTGCCCGATTTCTTCGGACTGCGTGGCGTGGAAGATCTGGGCGGCGACCTGAAGGCGCTATTCGCCTTGCAAAACGGCTTCAAGTCGAATACGGGCCAAGGGACGATTGCGGGTCAGGCGTTCAGCCACTTTTCATGGGTCGGACTATCCAGTTCCCGTTTCGGTACACTGACGCTGGGCCGTCAACTGGATCTCGCCGCGGACGCGTTGCGCGTCAACTCGAATGGCAGCCTGCAATACACGTTTTATCTGTTTCATCCGGCTAATCTCGACAATCTGGGAATCGTCGGCGATTCGATCAACAATTCCGTGAAGTACACGACGCCGTCGTTCGATGGATTCACTGCTAGCACGCTGTACGGTTTCGCCGATTCCACCACGCAACCGGGCCGGGTGGTAAGCGCGGATATCGTCTATGCCCAGGGGCCGTTGCGTGCGTCGGCCGTCTACAGTAGCTGGCGCAATCACGCGATTGCGCTGGTATCGGGGCTCGGCCTGACGTCGTTTCTTGGGCAGCCGCTGGCGGGGGGGCAGACCTTCGTCGCGCGAAAGCAGGATATCTTCGGCTTGTCGGCGTTCTACAAGGCCACACCCAGATTCGACCTGCACGGCGTGTTGACACAGGTGAATCTTTCGACGGACACCCAATCGGCTCGCATGAGAACCGCGGAACTCGGTGCGGACTATCACGCGACGGCGGCCAATACCGTGACGGTCGGCGGTTACCTTTCGTGGCTCTCGGGCACGCGCTATGCCGAACTGGGTATCGGCAACGTCTATGCCCTTTCCAAAAGGACCGTCGTGTATGCACAGGTGACCTATCAGCATGCCGATGGCGTCGGCAATGCGGCGATGCCATTGCTTGCGCCGTCGGATAGCCCGAATCAGACCGCGTTTCGTATCGGCGTGCATCACTTCTTTTAACGGGTATGCATCGGGCGAATACAAGGGATTTCCCCAGGCCGGGACGGCGGTGGAAGCCGCCGATGCGACGCATCGGATACCTGATCGATTTTGTCCGATCATTTCAACGAAATCTTTTTGCAAGGGATCGGACGCCGAGCCTTCATATCCCGATGCTCTAATCTATTCGCCGCGTAGTCCCCGCATCCCGATGACATGCGCACACCGGTGTACGCCGGTGCGAATCTGATCGTTGCCCGCGCAGGCTTCGTGGTCATCCCCAATCAATACGAATTCAGCGAGGAGCACGACATGCAATGGCGCCATCTAGCACTTGGTTTACTCTCCGTCTCGGCATTCGCATCGACCGTTGCATGGGGCGATAACGACGATCATGGCCGGAACGACCGGAACGACCGGCATGACGAGATTCGCACGGCTACCCCGATCAAGCATCTGGTCGTGATCTACGGCGAGAACGTATCGTTCGACCATTACTTCGCGACTTACCCGCAGGCGGCCAACCTGCCGGGCGAGCCGGCATTTCACGCGCAGGCCGGCACGCCGCAGGTGAACGGTCTGTCCGGCGCCTTGCTGACCAACAACCCGAACGCCACGAATCCGGGTAACGGCACGGCGGCATTCAATCCGTTCCGTCTCGACCGCACGCAGGCGGCCACGGCCGACCAGAACCACGCCTATACGGCCGAGCAGCAGGCCTACGACAACGGCGCGGCCGATCTCTTCCCGGAATACACGGGCAATGGCACGACCGGCGGGATCGGCGCATTCGGCACGAAGGGCCAGGTGATGGGCTACTTCGACGGCAACACGGTGACCGCGTTGTGGAATTACGCGCAACGCTTCGCGATGAGCGACAACGCCTACACGTCGACCTACGGTCCCTCGACACCGGGTGCGCTCGAAGTGGTCGCGGGGCAGACCAATGGCATGAAGATCGTGGCGACGACGAAGCAGCCCTCGGTCGCGGGCTCGTACTACGTCAATGACGGCCAGAACGGCTTCACGATGATCAACGACGTCGACCCGGGCTACGACACCTGTTCGAGCAAGACCGATTCCGCCATGATGACCGGCAAGAATATCGGCGACCTGCTGAACACGCGCAACATCACCTGGGGCGGCTTCATGGGCGGCTTCAACCTTTCCACGGTGAACAGCAACGGCACGACCGGGTGCCTGCGCAGCACGATGTCGCCGGTCGTCGGCGCGGCGACGGCCGACTATATTCCGCACCACAACTGGTTCCAGTACTTCGCGTCGACGTCGAATCCGCAGCACCTGCGCCCGAGTTCGATGGCGGCGATCGGTCACAGCACGGAGAAGGACGGTCGCACGCCGGACCCCGCCAATCACCAGTACGATACCGACGACTTCTTCAACTCGGTGAGCGCGGGTAATTTCCCGGCGGTCAGCTTCCTCAAGGCCCCGGCCTACCAGGACGCTCACGCCGGCTATTCGGACCCGCTCGACGAGCAGGCTTTCGTCACGAAGGTCGTCAACTTCCTGCAGCAGCAGAAGGACTGGGACGATACGGCCGTGATCGTGGCGTGGGACGACTCGGACGGCTGGTACGACCATGCCTATACGTTGCCGACGAGCGCGTCGTTCGATTCGGTCGCCGATCAGCTGAATGGCTCGGGAATCTGCGGCACGGGTTCGGCGCGCAACGGTGTGAACAACAAGCCCGTGAACGGCCGCTGTGGTCCGGGCACGCGCATTCCGTTCGTCGTGATCTCGCCGTGGGCGAAGCAGAACTTCGTCGACCATACGCAGATCGACCAGACGTCGGTGGTCCGCTTCATCGAAGACAACTGGCTTGACGGTCAACGTCTCGGCGGCGGCTCGTTCGATGCGAGCGCGGGCAGCATCATGGGCATGTTCGACTTCGATCGCCGCGGCGAGGGCCGCTACAAGCACCCGCTCTTCCTCGATCCGCAGACGGGCCTCGTCGTCGACAAGGCACCCAAAATCTGACGCTGTGCAGGCTGCCCTGATACCGATATGACGGTATCGGGCAGCCGTGCAGGACGATCGGACTTCGGCCGGTCGCGCTCGACGCAGGTCCGCGACCGGCATGACGAGCGCTTGCCGTTCCCCACTTCGAGCCAGTCTGTTCGCTGGCTCGATTTTCTATTTGTCGACGCCAGAATCCTCACCATGAGTCTTCGTTCGAACTCCGTATCGGTGTCCAATCTGCAGGCAAACCAACAACCGGGCCCGGCGGATGTGCCGCGGACCGTACGTCGCTTTCTACTATCAATGGCCGTCCTTGTCGTGCCGGGTGTGTTCGCGGCAGCCGCCCATGCGGTCTCGAATCCCGGGCCGATGCCTGCAAGCGCCGGCGAAGCCGTGGCCAATTTCACGGGGGACAATCCTCACCCCGTGCATCTGGTGCGTCCGGCCGAGGCGCCGCTGAGCGCGGTCGCGATGCTCGGCAAGCAACTCTTTAACGACCCATCGCTTTCCGCATCGGGGAAACAGTCGTGTGCCTCGTGTCATAGCGCGCAGCATGCGTATGGGCCGCCGAACGGCCTGTCGGCGCAGATCGGCGGCCCGCATATGAGTCTGGCCGGCTACCGTCCGCCGCCCTCGTTGGCCTATCTCTACCGGCAGGCGCCGTTCAGCATTGGGCCCGATCAGGCTGACGTGGATACGGCGGTCAACTTGAACGATGCGGCCAGCGCCGCACAGGGCGTGCAGCGCGCCACGAAAACGGCGGGCGTCGCGCCCGCCGCGCCGGCGATAGTGCCGCAAGGGGGCCTGTTCTGGGACGGCCGCGCGGACTCGCTGCAGCAGCAGGCAGACGGGCCGATGCTGAATCCCGTTGAAATGGCTAACAGCAGTACTGACCAGATCGTGGCCAAGCTGGAACATTCGAAATACGCGAGCACGCTCAGGCAGCTATTTGGCGCCAACCTCTTCAGCAACCACGAACTCGCGCTTTCCGAAGCAATGTTCGCCATCGGCCGTTACGAGTTCGAGGACGCGTCCTTTCATGAATTCACGAGCAAGTACGATTACTGGCTCGAAGGCAAGGCTCGCCTCAGTCAGGCCGAGTTGCGCGGGCTGAAGCTTTTCAACGATCCCGACAAGGCGAACTGCGCGGGCTGCCATCTGAGCCAGCCGACCAAGGACGGATTGCCGCCGCTCTTTACCGACACGCAATACGAAGCGCTCGGCGTGCCGCGCAACCGGGCACTGCCCGCCAACAGGAATCCGAAGTTTTACGACCTCGGGGTCTGCGGCCCGTTTCGTACCGATATCGCGCAGCAGACGCAGTATTGCGCGATGTTCCTCACGCCGACGCTGCGCAACGTCGCGACGCGCCATGTGTTCTTCCATAACGGCGTCTATCACGACCTCAGACAGGTGATGGATTTCTATAACCTGCGCAATACGAATCCGGCCAGAATTTACCCGAAGAATGCCGCGGGCAAGGTCGAAAAATACGACGACATTCCGCTGAAGTACCAGGCCAACGTCGACGTGACGGACGCGCCGTTCGACCGCAAGATGGGCGACAAACCGGCGATGACGGACCAGGATATCCGCGACATCATCGCTTTCATGAAGACGCTGACCGACGGGTATAAGCCGTCGGGCAACTAGCGCGAGGTGCGTGTGCGACGCCGCGCCAGCACACTCAGCGATTCGTCCAGGGCCTGCGCGTCGATGCCGCGTGTGATGAAGACGATGCGCGTGCGCCGGTCCGCTCCCGGCCATGCCGGCAGCAGTTGCGGCGGCTGGAACAGGTGCTGCACACCGTGGATCACCATCGGTTGTTCGGGGTGTTCGGCAAGATGCACGATGCCTTTGACGCGCAGCAGGTCCGTGCCGCGTAGGGCAATCACGGTATCGAGCCAGTGGGCGAAGCCCTCGCGTGACAGTGGCTCGTCGCGCACGATGACGAACGAGCGAATGTCGTCGCGGTGCGTGGGTGGCGCGTCGGATGCCGTATGCGCCGGGCGGGCGGCCAACCGGTAAAGCGGTGCCTGTTCCGCGGGGACGGCCCTGGAATCGGAACAAGAATCGGAACAAGAAGCGGCGCGCATCAGCCCGCGCAGCGCGTGCGGCTGCGTGACCGGATCGGCGTGGCACGCAGCCTGCGGGTTCAGCGCCGCGAGGCGTTCCAGCAGGGCGGCGGGCGGTGCGCCATTCAGCAGGTCGAGCTTGGTGAGAAACAGCGCATCGGCCACCGCCACTTGCCGCGCGGCCTCGGGCTCGCGTTCGAGCGTCCCCGAGCCCAGTATCGCGTCGACCGTGCAGGCCACGCCGGCCAGCGCAAAACGCTCGCGCACCGCCGCGTCGCCCATGAGCGTGCGCAGGATGGGGCCGGGGTCGGCCAGGCCGCTCGTTTCGATCAGCACCTGGCGCACCGCCGGCTCGTTGCGCGTGCTGAGGCGCACGAGTGCGTCGACCAGATCGCCGCGCACCGCGCAGCACAGGCAGCCGTTCGCCAGCAGCACGGTATCTTCGGTCGTACTGGCGATCAGGTCGTGGTCGATGCCGACCTCGCCGAACTCGTTGACGATGACGGCCGTGCCGTGCAGGTCCGGCAGGGCCAGCAGGCGGTTGAGCAGGGTGGTTTTGCCGCTGCCGAGAAAGCCGGTGAGGACCGTCACCGGAATCCGTTCGCCCGCGGCCGGCGAGGTGGCCAGCAAAGCCGAAAAGTGTCCGCCCGGCAGGCTCATGGCGAAATCTCCTCTAGCGCACGGTTGCTGGTTTCGATCATGTATTTGGAGGTCAGCAGTCCCACCACGGTCGCCGCCGCGAACATCAGGAACACCACGCCGATGCCTTGCGCCGATAGCACCACGCCCACCACGACCGGCGCCACCGCCGAAGCCACGCGCAGCCAGGAGGTGGCCAGGCCGGTTCCGATGGCGCGCATCCGGGTCGGATAGATCTCGGGCGTGTAGAGGTAGAGCAGCACGGTCGTGGTGCCCATCACCGCATAGGCCGACGAGGCCAGGATCGCCACCGACCACGGGCTTCTCGCGCCGAGCGCCGCCAGCAGGGCGAGCAGCGCGCCGCTGACGAGGAAGCAGGCGCCGGTCCAGCGGCGGCGGCCCACGCGGTCCACCAGCAGCGCGCAGACCAGCACCGCGCAGGTGCTCAGCACGTTGGTGATGGAGGCCATGCGCAGCGACTGCTGCAGCGGCAGGTGATACACGGTCCGGTACAGCGTCGGGAGCCAGTTGTTGATGCCGTTGGCGACGAAGTACGACGAGGCCCACAGTACCCACACCACCAGCGTGCGAGGTAAGTACACGGGCGAGAACATTTCTTTCCACGATCCCTTTTGCGGCGTGCTCGACTGTTGCACGTCGATCAGCGCTTGCAGGCGCGCCTCGATCTCGGCGTGATCGCGCTGCGGGTCGAGGCTGCGGCGCGGCGTGCTGGATTCCAGCCCCGCGATCACGGCGTCGGCTTGCTCGAAGCGGCCTCGCGCCGCCAGCCAGCGCGGCGATTCCGGCAACCGGACCATGAACAGCAGGATCAGCAGCCCGGGAATGCCGCCCACGAGGAACATATAGCGCCAGCCGAAGGTCGGCACCACGAATGAACCGACCTGGGCCGCCGCGAGCAGGCCCAGCGGGAAGATCAGTTCATACAGGATAAAGAAGCGCCCGCGCCCCTTGGCCTGCGACAGCTCGTTGATGTAGGCCGCGGCGATCGGCACCTCGCCGCCCACGCCGATGCCCTGCAGGAAGCGCAGCGCGAACAGCATCGGGAAGTTGCCGGCGAAGGCGCAGGCGATGCTCATCGCCGACATCAGCGCCACGGCGATGGAAATGCCGGGCACGCGTCCGGCCCGCTCGGCGAGCCAGCCGAAGAACAGCGCGCCGATCACCTGGCCCGCATAGCCCGCCGCGATCAGGAAGCCCACCTGCGCATGGTTCAGATGCCATAAGCTCACCAGCACCGGCAGCACGAAAGCCAGTGAGAGCGCGTCGAAGGCGTCGAAGAAGGTGGCGCTGCCCATGACAATGCGCGCCCTCGTGTGCCAGCGGCAGAATGGCACATTCTCGATGCGAAACAGCAACCGGGCTGTTCGCTGCGCGTCGGTCAGGCCCGACACCGCGGCGATCGCGTCCGCTTTCATGAAGTTGTCTCCTTGGCGAGGCGCGTGCCCCGCGCTTTTTTGTGTGCTTCGGCGAGGTCAGCCGGCCATGCCCGATCCGTGCAGCTCGGCGAACGAGTGCAGGGTGCGTTCGAGCCGCGGGATCAGCCAGTCGGCGACGGGGGGCGGAACGCGTGCTTCCTGTACGTCTTCGAGCAACTGACGTAACGGTTGCGTACCGACATCCGTGGCACCCGTGGCACCCGTGGCATGCGCGCTGCTCTGGCGAGCGCGGAACCAGGCCGCGACTTCGGCCTCGACGCAGCGCTCGCCGCCGTCCTGCAGGTAGTCCACGATGTCGAGTTCGAAGTCTTCCAGCCGCAGGCTCACGCCGCCGGCGCCGCACGCGCAGGCCGCGCCGAGAGCGACATGGCGCAAGGCCAGGGCGCTCCACAGGTCGAGCAGACGGCCGGCGCGCGCGGACAGGTCATCGGTCACGGCGGCACTCACTGTCCGGCCCACGGAAGGTCGGTCGAGCCGTTGACGCCGTGGCCGGTGCCGCTGCGCAGCGCGCTCGTGGCCTCGTGATCGACGCCGCCGTTGGAGTCCAGCGCGACCTTGTAGACTTCGCGTGCCACCCGCGCGCTGACGTAGCCTTCGCGCACGTCCTCGGCCACCTTGTCCACCTCGCGTTCCAGCGGGTCGCCGAAGCCGCCGCCGCCGCCCGACAGCATCTTGTACGCGTCGCCGCGTTCCAGCCGCACGTTGAAGATCTTGGCGTTTGCGTGGTCGGTCTTCCACTCGCCCTTGTGGCGCACCGCGAGGCCGTTGCCCATCGCGTCGCCGCCGCCTTCGAGCCCCCATGGCTTGCAGTGCACGCGATCGATCCGCGTCGTGACGGTGAACGGCGAGAGCGCCTGCACGACCATCTCCGCGCCCAGTCCGCCGCGATGCTTGCCGGCGCCCGCCGAGTCCTGGCGGATCTCGTACTTTTCGACCAGCACCGGGTACTTGGCTTCGAGCTGCTCGGTAGGACTGTTGTGGGTATCGCCGTCGTTGATGCAGACCGTCACCGA
>Ga0154001_1000420_pt1 | contig 13495 bp, 10 predicted proteins | sample TSNJ085MetaG_FD_104699 | JGI IMG/M metagenome (GOLD analysis project Ga0154001, IMG submission 104699) | Attine ant fungus gardens microbial communities from New Jersey, USA - TSNJ085 MetaG | ecosystem: Host-associated > Fungi > Mycelium > Unclassified | place: USA: New Jersey, Wharton State...
AAGCTTGCCGCCATATAGCCGCAACCGCCCACCACCACCACGACCGATAGCGCCGTGCCGCGCCAGCGCCGCTCGAACGTGTCCGAGACGAGCGCATGAATCGTCGGATTGCCGCCGGCCTCGCCGACGCCTACACCGAGCCGCGCCAACAGCAGCACGCCAAAGCTGGGCGCGACGCCGCACAGCGCGGTCATCGCCGACCAGACGGTCAGCGAAAGGCTCAGCACGCGCACGCGCCGGCCGCCGTCCGACAGGCGCGCGATCGGCACCGCGAGCAGCGAGTACACGGCGGCGAAGCCGAGTCCCGAAAGCAGGCTGATGCGGGCGTCGCTCACGTGCATGTCCGACTTGATGGCCTGCGTGACGATTGCGATCAGGAAGCGATCGTAATAGCCGAGCAGTGAAACCAGTGCGAGCAACACGAGAATGTAAAGCGCAGTGGCGCGCCGCGGCGGTGCGGCGTGGTGGCGGGCGTGCGCGGGTGAGACGCCCGCGCGCGGCGGTGCGATCGGCGTGGTGGTTTCCATGGCGAAGTCCTTGGTTAACCGTCGATCAGGTCGGATGTGTGCCGGCCGGCGTATCGACGTCGCCGTCGATGCGCGCGCCGCTAAAACGCTCGTGGAAGTCGCCGAGCTCGATCGTGAAGTCGTCGAGCGCGGCGATTTGCGCTTCGCTCAGTTCCGGGTGTTCCGCGCGATACCACGCGCCGTATTCGGGCAATTGCGAGGAATAGGTCTTGAAGTAGGTGGACCAGGCACGCAGACGCAACTGCGGGCGTTGCGCATCGAGATCGAATTCCATGAGGCGCAGCCAGCCGTCGCCGATGCCGTCGATCACGCGCGTATCGGGCGAGGTCATGCGCAGCGACTGCTTGCGGCTTTGATAGTTGGTGAGGAACTGATAGACGTCGTGGCCGTGCCGGTTCTTGTCGATGCGATGCTGCACGCCGTGAAAGTGGCCGTTGAGCACCGCGAGAATCGGGTCGTGCCGCGAAACGAAGCGCTCCCACAGGCGCTCGGGGTCATGGCGCTGCGGATCGAGACGCGAAAGATCGAGACATTCGATCGATTCGCGGCGGCCGTTGCTGTTGAGGAACTCGTGAATGGAAACGATCGTCGGCAGGCCAGGAAACGCGGCGAGCACCGATTCGGCCCATTCGATCACCTCGCTGTCCGGCGACATCTCCATGCCGAGATGCAGGAAGCGATAGCCGCCGCCGTTGAAAATCTGCGCGCTGTTCGCGCCGCCGCGCAGCGATGCCACATACCACGGCTGACCCTTGAAGAAGGGTGTGCCGGCGCCGAAGTTGCGCGTCCAGTTCACCAGCTCGCCGCAATGCAGGCCGCCGATGCCGCTGTAATCGCCGGGCACGAGCTCGCGCGCGCTGGGCGGATGGTTGGCGTCGGTCCAGAGATGATCGTGGTCGTGATTGCCGGGCACGACCGAGAACGGCAGCGTGCCCGCGATGATCTCGTAGGCGGCCTTCGCCGCGGGAATCTCGACCTCGACCACTTTCTCGGGCGAAGGTGGAATCAGCGAGTCGATGATGGGATTGGCGACGGCCTTGTCGCCGCGCGCAGCGTGCTCGCGGTCGAGCGCGTTGCTCACCGGATGCTGCCACATATCGCCGAGCCCGGTAGCGAAGGCGATTTCGCCGCCGTTCTTCACGGCGTTGCGCGCGATGTAGTGCATCATGTCCCAGAGAATTTCGCGGGAGTTGAACGGGAAACCCGCCTCGCGCTGCTGGGTATGACTCGTGTAGTTTTGTGTGTCGGGGATGACCGCGATGCTGAAGCGATGGCCCGGCGTGGCCTTGGATGACTGCATAGAAACTCCATGAGAGCGGACGTAAAGCGTCGGAGTCGAAGCGTGTCTGTCATGCTTCACGAATCAACTAGAACACTTGTACAGTATCTGGCTATTAAGGCGGCGCTGTGACATCGCACGGCTCACGCAGCTCCGGACGTAGCCTTCATCACCAAGAAAAATGAGGAATATGACGTGAGGTTTACAAGATGTTGATCGGCTACAATCTCGGCTTCGAGCTGCGATCAGGGCGTGCGAAGCGGCCAGATCAACACGAGAGACAGGAAGAAATATGAAACAGTTGTACAGTTTTGGGCTGAATGGCCGAACTGCCCGCGGGAGGTGCCGTTGAGCATCGAAACCTCAGCAGGCCCGAGCGCGGAGCGCCTCAAGCAGGCCGCGTTCGATCTGGCATGCGAGCAGGGGCTCGCCGCCTTGAGTGCCCGCGCGCTTGCGTTGCAGACGGGCGGTAGCGCCTCCGCGATCAACTATCACTTCGGCAGCCGGGACAAGCTGCTGCTGGCGCTCCATGGCGAGGCCGCCGAGCGCTCGGCCAGGGCGCGTGAGGCTGCGCTGGAGTGCGGATATGCCATGGTGCCGGACTGGGCAGACTGGCCTTATGTGTTTGCCGCCGTGCTGCAGGCGCGGCTGGAGCGTGAGCGCGCGGCGAACCTGTTATTGCTCGAACTGGAGCACGAGAGCAATTCGGGCCGCGAGCCCGGCCTGCGTGAAGCCGCGCTCGGCGAAGCGCATATCGAGGCGCGATTCTGGTTCGAATTCGCGAGCCGCTTCGGGGCGAGCGAGGCCGCGGCGCGCGTATGGGCAGACTTCGCACTCGGGCTTACCGGTCTTCTGATTGGCGAAACCGAGGCCGTGGCTTGTGCCGCGTGGATAGCGGCGCCGGCCGTGCGACTCCAGCAGCGCCTCGGCAGGCAGCCGGTCGCGCTCGTCGAGCGCCGCAAGCCCGCCATGGCGGATCGCGAAAGGGCCGCGCTCGACGAGGCGCGCACGGTGACGGGGTCGGCGCGCGCGAGCAGGACCACACAGGCGATTCTCGACGCCGCCATGACGACGATAGCGAAGCAGGGCGCGGACCGCCTCACGCAACGCGAGGTCGCGACGCTGGCCGGCGTGTCGCTTGCTTCGGTCACCTACTTTTTTCGGACCAGGAACGATCTGATCTATGCGGCCTTCGATGCGCTGTGCCAGCGCATGCGCGCGCGGGTCGACGCGCTGGAGCGTCGTGCGGCAGACGAGTTCGTCGAGGCCAACGTGCTGCTGCAGAAAGGGGACGGGCTCGAGTCGCTCGCGGCGCTCAATGCGCTGCTACGCGCGGCGGCACGTGACGCCGCGCTCGCGCCCATTGCCGCCGAGATCCGGCAGCTACGGGGGATCGGCTCGTTCGTCATGCTCGGCAAGCTGGGCCTGCGGACCGACTGGGTCGATGCCTATGTCTGGGGCGTACTGGCGGCCGGCAGCACGCGCACGTGTCTGCTGGCGCATCCTCACGATCCCGTTGCGGCAATCGAGGCGGCGGCGGGGGAGACGCTGCTTGCGGTGTTCGGTGTGCGCGGCTGATGTCCGACTCTCCTTCGTCGGTCGATTTGTATTGATGGATGAGCGTGTTCTTGGAGTCGTTGCCTCGCAATCAGGTTCATTGACTCGCGTCTGTATGGATCACCGCGTAAGGCTGTGGAACAATCTCTTTTCCCACATAAATCACCAATAAAGAACGGAGCTTGTTATGACAGCAGAGCGCGAGACTCGTGCGAAGACCGTACTGCAAAGACTGCGCGATGAGATTGACGGGGATGCATGGCGGTGGCCTCGTCACCCCGGCCGCATCGACAAAGTGCGGCGCGTCATCGCGGGATGCGAGAAGCGTATCCTGGACCCTATCAAAAGCCGGCACGAGAACGTCGCGTGCAGCGGCGATGCGAATACTTGCCACCTGTTTCAGGCGCCGCCGACTTCCGGGATGCGTGATCGACGCCTATGCATGCGTCCCGGCTGTGGGCTTCGCAAGCGTTGAGAACAGGAGAGAGAAACCGCCTTTGAGGTCGGAGAAAGTTCACGACTACCGTTGATTGAACCGGGCTGGTACGAGAGGACGGCGCTTCAGGATGCGGAGCGACATCGAAAGTTCCATGGCCCGGATTCACGACATGATCCGTCGAATCAGAAGCGCTGGAAAATGCCGGCCTGAATGCCCAACTGGTTCTTTCCTGCCAGCGTCATGCCGCCGACATCGACACCCGCCGTGCTGTTCTTCGAATTGAACATATAGCTCGCATTCGAATACAGGTAAGTATTCTTCGACAGGGCGTACATCGCCGAAAAAACAGTATTCGTTGCCTTCACGTCTTTTCCCGGGACGTCGACGTGATAAAGGCTGCCAATTAGCGTGAGTGCGGGCGTGACCTTCACGCGCGCGCCTCCCCAATAAAGATTGGAGTTGATGGAGTTTGCCAGGAACTCCGTCTTCAGAAGCCGATACCCCGCCATGAATACCCATTTGTCGACGTTGACGCTTGCGGCGGCCACGTAGCGCCTCGCGCGGTCTCCCGGGACGGACGTGGCGGGCGTGAGGCCAGCCGAGAGCGTGCCCAGCCCCGAGCCGGTGCTGGACAACGGCCCGTGCAGATTGTCGTAGGCGAGGACGCCGCTGAAGACCGGACCTTTGTACTGGGCCGTGAACGCAAGGTCTTTCGCTGTCGACGCGCCGCCGGCGGTGCCGCCAATCGGCGTGCCGATGCTGTCGTACCCCATGCTGTAGAAGCCGGTGAGCCTGAAGTCGCCGAGCGTGCGCGTGTAGCGGATGGACTGGTCTCCACGACTCACGAGCCCGGGGTCCAGCGTCGCCAGCGAATATTGGGCGTACGTGGTGGGATCGTAGCCGTTGAGCACGTCGTAGATGGGGTTGTATACGCGACCGAGCCAGAGTTCGTTGTCGTGCCCGCTCAGGCCGAGCGCAGCTTGCCGGCCGAACAGGCGGTTACCCTGTCCCAGGGTGCCCTTGGTTTCGTCGAAGCCCGATTCCAGCCAGACGGAAGCTTGCCAGCCATTACCGAGATCTTCGCGCGCCCGGATTCCCCAGCGCGATTCCTGGATATTGCCGTCCTGCAGTTGCACCAGCGAATGTGAAGTCTTGTTCGCGTTGGTCAGATATTCGACGCCGGCGTCGACGATGCCATAGAGCGTGACGCCGCTTTGGGCGTGGGCCGATAGCGGAACCATTAGCGCACCCGCCGTGGCTATCAGGGCTTTCGACCATGCAAGTCCGATCTTCTTCATGTTTTGTTATGCTAAATAATAATCTGTTGTTTGGATAACATTGAAATACGGTGTGCTGCTTGCGATCGACGTTCAGCGAACCTCGTTATCGCGGCGGTGCCACGAGAGGGTGGCTTGCGCAGCCGTAGCGAACGCAAGCCACCTCAGCAAGGCAGGGTGACGCCAAAGACTCAGCGCAGATTCAACACGAATTCAACGTGGACTCAGCGCCGCCGACCACGGCGAAAACGCATCGCTCACGCCTCGGGCGGTCACGCCGTCGAAGCGCTCGATAATGCTCGGGCGGGCGAAGTTGATGGGCAGGACGTTGTGGTCCACGACCTCGCATTCTCCGAGCTGGCGCAGCGTATCCAGCACGTCTGCGGAGAGCCTGCGGTCCGCGCTCAGGCGCTCCGGTCCCGATACGTCGATCCTCGGCCAGTGCCCGGCATCGCCCACGTCCATATCGAAGTCGTGCACGAACAGCAGGAGCTGTGCGATCGCGGCCATGATCCGCCGGCCGCCGGCCGCTCCGCCGACGACAACCGGGCGGCCGTCGCGGGCGATGATGGCAGGACACATGTTCGAAAGCGCCTTCTTGCCACCCGCGATGCTGTTCGATGTGCCCGGCCGCGGGTCGAACCACATCACCCCGTTGTTCATCACGAATCCGGTCGAGGGCAGCACGACGCGACTGCCCATCGACGACAGCAGCGTCGTCGTCAAGGCGACCATCGAACCGTTTGCATCGCAGACGTTGATGTGGGTGGTGCAGCCCTTGGGCGAATGCGGATCGCTGTCCTCGTGCAGGCGCTTGCGGTACGCCGACTTGAGCGCCTGGGCCATGCCGGCGTACCACTGCGCGGAAGGCCGGGTTTCGCTGCCGCGGCTCGATGGCGGCTGCAAGGCGGCGAGCGCGTCCGCGAGCGTCGGGCCGGCGTTGAGGCCCGACGAAAGCTGTATCGTCGATTCCCCCCATGGCACCGACAAGGCGCCGGACGTTTCGACCGCATAGGCTTCCAGTTCGTCGCGCCCGATCAGGCCGCCCATGCCGGCGATATCGTCGACGATGGTTTTCGCCAGGTCGCCGCGATAGAAATCGCGCCATCCCTGCTGGGCGATCTGCTGCAGCGTGTCCGCAAGGCGGCCCAACGGCAGGAACCCGGGCGTGCCCTGGTACGGCGGCACGGGCGGCAGGCCATCGCGCAGAAAGATCCGCGAAGTCTCGGCATAGCGGCGCATGATCGGCGCGGCCTGCGCGAGCATCAGGGTGGTGAACCAGTCCGAGGCGAGGCCGCGTTTCGCGAGGGCAATCGCGGGTTGAATCACTTCCGACAGCGGCATCGTGCCCCATCGTTCGAGCATCGTGCCGTAGCCGGCCACGGCCGTCGGCAGGCAGAACGACAGCGGCCCATGGGAGTTTGCGTCGTCTTGCACCTGCGGCCACGGAAACATGTCCGTGGCAGGCTTGCCGGTCAGCGGAAACAGCTCCGGGCGCAGTTTCTGCGGCGCCACGGGGCCGAAGTGGATCGAGGTCGCGGCCTTCTCGTCATGGCCCTGGTAAAGGGCGAAGCCGATGCCGCCGAGCCCGGAGTTCCAGGGCTCGACGACGGCGAGCGCGAAGGCGACCGCCACGGCCGCGTCGACGGCGTTGCCGCCTGCTTCGAGCACCGCCGCGCCGACGGCGGAAGCATCGTACGACTGGGAGACGACCACGCCGCGCGAAGATTCGGCGATGGGCTTTCTGACCGACCAGTTATGCACCGGGTGGTCCAGGGGTTCGTAGGAAACCATGTTGTTGGCGTCTGCAATGGTTACGTCGGGTTGCTATTTGAAGCGGCCTCGTTTTCCGTCGCGGTCAAGAAGGCCTCCTCACGGATTTCAGACAGTATGCGTCTTTGCATACCGCACGATATCCGCATGCGTGGCAATCCACGTTTTGCGTTCGCGGGCGTAACGGAGCAACTCCTCGAGAATCCAGATTCGCGAGCGCGCGCTGATCATGTGCGGGTGCATCGTCAACTGGAAGATGCCGCCTTCTTCAATGGCGGCGTCCAGTTCCCGCTTGAAGATGTCGAACACGTCGGCCGGCGCGGTGTAGGGACGCAGCGACTGGAAGCGGTGCATGTTGAAATACACGGCATCGTCGCGAATCCATTCGACCGGCAGTTCGACCACGTCCGTCGGCTTGCCGTCCAGAAGCAGCTCGTAGCAGTCGTCGTCCGCCATCAGCGAGGAATCGTATTCGAGGCCCATTTCCACCGCGATGCGCAGGGTATGAGGGCTGAAATCCCAGGAGGGGGTGCGCATGCCGACGGGCCGCACGCCGGTAATCGAGGTCAGCGTGTCGGAAGCGCGCAGCAGCAGGTCGCGTTCGGCTTCGTACGGAAGAATCGAGTTGAGCTCGTGAATCCAGCCATGCAGGCCGATTTCGTGGCCGGCATCGGCGAGGCGTTTCTGTTCGTCGGGGTAGGTGAGCGCCGCGACGGCGGGCACATAGAAGCTTGCCTTGGCGTCGAACTTGTCGAGCGTCCGTTCGATGCGCGGCACGCCGACGCGATTGCCGTATTGGCCCCAGCTCATGCGGCCGATGGATTGTCCGCCGTCGCGCAGCTCGCCGGTTTCATGGTCGCTGTCGAAGGAGAGCGCGACCGCGCACGGCGCATTGCCGGGCCAGGAAGCCGGTTTGAGCGAGCGGCCGGCACGCACCTGGTTGAGGAGTCCGCGCCATTTCGGTTCGTCCCATTGCCACGGCTTCAGTTCTTCGTTGTTCGTATTGTTGCTCATGCTGTCCAACTCCTTGTCTTGCTGATGACTTACTTGCCGCCGTCGACGGCAATGATTTGCCCGGTTACGAAGGACGCCAACGGCGACGCGAGAAACACGGTGACGTTGGCGATATCCTGCGGTGTGCCTAGGCGGCCGAGTGCGATGCTGCGCATCAGGGCGGCCTGCTTCTCTTCGCCCATCGCGTCCCATTGGGCCTCGGTTGCGGCATTCGTGCGAACGAAGCCGGGCGCGAGCGCATTCACGCGCACGCCGTGAGGGCCCAACTCATGAGCGAGCTGGCGGGTGAGGCCCAGCGAGGCGTGTTTGGCCGCGCAGTACGCCTGCACGCCCGTGAGCGATGCCTGCAGCGCCGCGCCGGAGGCAATCGTGACGATGGCACCGCTTTTCCGCGCTTTCATCACGGGGGCAACGGCGCGAGCCAGCGCGAACGCGCTGCCGAGATTGATGTCCATGATGCCGTCCCATTCGGCGTCGGTGACCGACTCGATGGGCTTGTGGGCGTGTCCCATGACCCCGCCGGCGTTGTTCACGAGGACGTCCACCTTGCCGGCCGAATGAGCGACGGATGTGATCCAGTCGGCCGCCGCGCGCCGGTCGAGCAGGTCGACGACCGCGGTCCGTACGCCTTTTTCCTCGAGCGGGCGCAGGGCGGCTTCGCTCACGTCGGTCGCGTAGACCGTTGCACCCAGCTCGGCAAATTGCGTGGCGATGGCGGCCCCGAAGGTGCTGCCGGCGCCGGTGACGGCGACGACCTGCTCCGAAAAATCCAGTTTCATGCGATCAGCTCCAGAAGGTTGGCGTCCGCGAGGGCGCGTCGGCCGTCTTCGATTTCGTGAATCATGTTTTGCAGGGCCGCGAGGGTAGGCGTCGCGATGCCGAGGCGCAGGCCGGCGCGGACCACTTCGCCCACTTGCATGTCGACTTCGGTTTTGCGCTTGCGGATGGCGAGGTCGCGCCATATGCCGGAGTGGGTCTTGGCATTGGGCCGGTTGAATTCGACCATCGCGGCGACCGTGGCTTCGACTTCGGCAACCGGCGCGTTGGCACGGAATGCCTCGGGGCGAAAGCCGTTGAAGCCCTTGGGCGCGATGCCTTGCGCGGCGGCCACGCTCATGACTTCGCAGCCGAGCCGCTGCCAGAGCGGCAGCAGCTCGGGACGGGCGAGGCAGTCCGCAATGCCGAGATCGCCCACGGCTTGCGCATGAAGCATCGCTCCGTAGGCGAGCTTGCCCCAGAGGTACGCGTTGATGTCGTCGGTGGCGATGGCCTCGGGCTCGAAATGCCGCATGTCCGCGAGCAGTTGTTCGAGGCGCGCGCTCGGCGAGCCGTCGAGTTCGCCGAGCACGACCGCTGCGCGATTGCCGAAGTGGACTTCGCCAGGGCCGATCCAGTCGGCCCCGAAATTGACGAAGGCGCCGATCACGCGCTCCTTGCCGACGATCTGCGCGATGTAGTTTTCGCACAGGCCGTTTTGCAGCGAGAGCACGTAGCCGTGATCGTCGAGGAACGGCGCGAGACGCCGCGCTGCCTCTTCGGTGTGCTGTGCCTTGACGCACAGGAAAATGCGTCGCCATTTTCCCGTGAGTTCCTGAGGCGTGAAAGCCGGCGCGGTAACGTGCGGATTGCTGACCGGCCCCGTGATGGCGAGGCCTTTGCCGGGTGTGCGGATCGCGTCGACGTGCTCCGCGACGACGTCCACGAACGTCACGTCGTATCCGGTTTGCCGCAGATGAGCGCCGACCGTGCCGCCAATCGCGCCGGCGCCCCAGATCAGGATGTCATGTTCCATGCTTTCTATCAGCCCGTGTGGTCAATCAAGTGATCCATGAGCCGTCTCCTTGAGGCCAAGAATGACCACGCCCGAGACGATCGCCGATGCAATCAGGTAGTACGCCGGAGAGATGGGCGAGCCGGTCTGCTGGATCAGCGTGGTGGCGATGAACGGTGCGAATCCGCCGAAGATCGCGGTTGCGAGGCTGTAGCCGATGGACAGCAGCGTCGTGCGCGACTTCGTCGGGAACATCTCGCACAACGCGGCCGGCCCGGCTCCCGAGAAGGCGGCGATAAAGATGTTGAAGAAGATCTGGATCGCGAGCGCGTTGCCGAGGCTCGGGTGCTTCAGCAGCAGCGAGAACAACGGGTAGGCAAAGATCGTGAAGACGATGCAGCAGGAGAGGAGCAAGGGCTTGCGGCCCCAACGGTCGGACAGCCAGCCGAAAAACGGCGTCGCGGCCACCAGGATGACGAGCGCGATGGCATTCGAGGTGAGCGCCTGCATCTGCGTGAGGCCGACATGCTGCACCATGAAGGTCGGCAGGTAAGACAGCATCACGTAGTACGAAACGGTCCAGATGATCGTGAAGCCGAACGCCCGGCTCATCATCGCGAAGGCTGCGCCTTTGGTCGGCTTGGCGACCGTCTCGCCCTTGGCCTGCGACTCTTCGAAAGCGGGCGTTTCGCGCAGCGTGCGGCGCATGTAGACGCCCACGACCACGAGGATCCCGCCGAGCAGGAACGGCACGCGCCAAGCCCATGCGTCCATCTGCTGCGCCGTGAACATCGAGGTGACGACGGTGACGACCAGACTCGAAACGAGGGTGCCGCTCGCAATCGATGCCTGACCGAAGCCGCCGAAAATGCCGCGCTTGCCATCGGGCGCCGACTCCACGATCAGCGAAGTGGAACTGCCCCATTCTCCGCCGGCCGCGAGCCCCTGGGCGATGCGCAGAACCACGAGCAGAGCGGGGGCGATGACGCCGATGTTCTGGTAGGTCGGAAGCAGGCCGATCCCGACCGTGCCGAGCGCCATGCCGAAGATCGTGATCTGCAGCGCGATCTTGCGGCCGAGCGTGTCGGCGATGCGTCCGATGATGACGCCGCCGAGCGGGCGGGCGAGAAAGCCGACGCCGAAGGTCGCGAAACTCGCCAGCAGGGCCACGACCGCGTCGCCCTGGAAGAACTTGTGGCCGAGCGTCGGGGCGAGAAAGGCGTAGACGATCAGGTCGTAGTACTCCAGCACGTTGCCGATCATGGCCGCCGCCAGTTGCTTGCGCGGTTTGACCTCTTCGTGGGCCATCTTCATTTCCTCACTAGCCAGAAGGGTGTTTGAGCTTCTCATGCGATTCGCCTGTCGGTTGTCTTGAATGCACGTCGGTGATGCTTATGCAGCGACGTTCGTATATACGAACGTCGTTCGTATTTGAAAACATATTTTCACGAGCAAAAGTCCGTGCCTACTGGGGTTAACCCGTCACGTGCCGCAACGGCCGGCCTGTCGTGGCGTATCCGCGGCCGCGTATCCGTTGCCGGGGCTGACGCGAACCGACTAGCGTATGATTCCGGGCTATCGTAAAAATGACTGATGAACGGCCCGCGAGACGGGAAGTCACTGCTAATCGAAGAGATCACCATGAGTGAGGTTGTGCGCTCCGCGGCGCGAGTCCTGGACCTTCTGGAATTTTTTGCCGGCCTCGAGGGGGCTGCAAACCTGGCCACGGTCACCGCCACGTTCGGCCTGCCGAAGAGCAGTGCCTTTGGCCTGCTGAAGACGTTGTGCGCGCGCGGCTACCTGGTTCGCGACGACCGGGGCATGTACGAGCTGAACACGTATTTCCGCGAGCATGGTTTCGGCTGGGGCGGCGACCAGATGGCGCGCGTGCTCGCGCTCGTCGAACCGGTCATGTCCGCTTTGGGCGAAGAGCTGGGCGAGACGGTCACCCTCGGCTCCCTCACCAACGACGGGCACATCAAGATCGTCAAACAAACGCTTTCCAGTCAGCCGGTTCGCTATGAAGGGTTTTCGAACAGGCTGCTGCCGGTTCATTGCACGGCGATGGGGCGGGTCATCCTGTCGGTGCTGCCGGAAGACATCGGCCATCGCCTGCTGCGGCAGCACGAGATCGTTGCGGTCACGCCGGTCACGATCACCGACCTGAAGCGCATCGAGCAGATCGTCGCGCAAGCGCGGATCGACGGCTACTGCGTGGTGGCCGACGAGTCCGACCTGGGCGGGACCGGCGTGGCGACGTGCATATCCGGCGGCCCAGGCCGCCCGACGCTTGCCTTGAACGTCGCCTGCATATCGGCCCGCTTCCCGGAGAAACGGGAGCGCGTCATCGCCGCGCTCATGCGCGAGGCGGAAAAGCTGCGCGAACTGACGGGCCGCTAGTTTTACGACGAGGTGAACGCGACGGTACGCTTCGGCCGCTCGTCGACCGAGAGCGAGAAAACGTCCGGTCGCGAATAGTGGCCGGTCACGTCGAAATCGTAGCGAGCCCGAATGATTTCATCGGTATCGATCTCGGCCACGACCAGTCCCGTCTCGCCGTGCAGCGGGCCGGCGAGCACTTCGCCCAGCGGCCCGACGATCAGGCTTCCGCCGTTGATCAGAGGACGGTCTTTGTCCCAGCCGGGCACCTCGATGCCCAGCGCGGCCGGCGACGGCTGCACCTGGCACGCACTGATGACGAAGACCCGGCCTTCGTGAGCAATGTGCCGCATGGAGCATTGCCAGATGTCGCGTTCGTCGACCGTGGGCGCGCACCATATCTGCACGCCTTTCGCATACATCGCCGTGCGCAGCAACGGCATATGGTTCTCCCAGCAGATCGCCGCGCCGACGACGCCGGTCTTTGTTTCCACCGCCGGCAGCGTCGAGCCGTCGCCTTGTCCCCAGATCAGGCGTTCCGTTCCCGTCGGCATCAGCTTGCGATGTTTGGCCACGAGTCCGTCATCGGGGGTGAAGAACAGCGCGGTGCAATACAGCGTGCTTCCCGAGCGTTCGATGACGCCCATGACGATCGACGCATTGCATCGCGAGGAGAGTTCGGCGAGCGCGTCGGTTTCCGGGCCGGGCACGTCGATCGCGTTCTCGAAATACCTCGCGAAGACTTCACGCCCTTCGGGCAGCCGGTAGCCGAGCCGCGTGCCGAATGTCTCGCCTTTCGGGTAGCCGCCGAGCAAGGCTTCGGGCATGACGACGAGACTCGCGCCGGATGCGCGAATCTGATCCTCGAACGACAGGATATGTTGAAGCGTTGCCGCTTTGCCCTGCGGTGATGCGCCGATCTGCAATGCGGCAACTGTCGATTTAGGCATGGTGTTCTCCAGGGGAACCGTTGATGCGCTCATCATCGCGCAGCCATAGAATGGAGAAAACGCATATCTCAACTTTCCGATATGAGCCATATTGATATCTCGACGGTCGACCTGAATCTTCTGAAAATCTTCGAGGCGCTGTTTGAGGAAGGCGGGGCAAGCCGGGCCGCAATCCGCCTGGACATGACGCAGTCCGCAGTCAGTGCCGCATTGAGGCGGCTTCGGGACGTCTATTCGGACACGCTGTTTGTCCGCACGGGGCGCGGACTTGCGCCGACTTCGAGAGCCCGGGAACTGAAACCCATCATCAGCGAGGCGCTCGACCGATTTCGTCTCAGTCTCACGATCTCGACGCCGGACGCTAGGTCTTTTTATGGCCGTGCCGTATCGATCGGCCTCTCCGACGACATCGAGATCGCCGTGGGACGCAAGATCATGGATGCGGTTGACCGGCGCGCCCCTGGCTTACGGATCATTTTTCGACAGACGTACAGCCAGATCGTCAGCGATTCGCTGGCAAACCAGGAAA
>Ga0154001_1000422_pt1 | contig 13451 bp, 11 predicted proteins | sample TSNJ085MetaG_FD_104699 | JGI IMG/M metagenome (GOLD analysis project Ga0154001, IMG submission 104699) | Attine ant fungus gardens microbial communities from New Jersey, USA - TSNJ085 MetaG | ecosystem: Host-associated > Fungi > Mycelium > Unclassified | place: USA: New Jersey, Wharton State...
ATGCGGGAATACCGCGCTCCTGGAACAGGTTCTTCAGCGTTCGGCTGGGTGCCGCGGGCGAACCCATGCGCATACGCTCGCCGCCACGGCGCGCCCGCGCGCTGAGCGAAGCGCGCTGAAGCACGGCGATGGAAACGATGTCCGCGGATTCGACGTGCTTATTCGAGGCTGAGTTGTTCGAAGCGTTGGCGTTGGCGGTGACGTCATCGGCGGTGGCATCCAGCAAGGCGAACACGAAGGTGCCGCGCCACTGCGGCAAATACCAGACTTCCTGCCCCTGCCACACGAGTTCGCTGACCTCGCGCTCGACGAGCGCGGTTTCGTCGGCGGGCTCGCTGCTGTCGCCCGCTTCCCAGTAGACGACCCCGCGATAGCTGCGCAACGCATGCCCCGCATGATCGACACGCAGACGATGCCCGTGCTCGCCCGCACCGGCTTCGCGCAACTGACGCAGCGCATCGACAAGCCGCGCGCTCGATGCCGCGACGAAACCGAGCGCGCGCATCCAGTAGCGCAACAAGTTCAGCGCGCGCTCGTCGTCGAGTGCGAGCAGCGCGTGCTGTGCAAGCGCGCGTCCCTCGTCGCGTGAAGCCGTTTCCATGTCGATGCGCGCGAGCGTATCGAGCAGACGCTGCGCCGAAGCCGCGTGCGCGGCCGTGCGGGCCAGCGCGTCACGAAAGCCGGGAAAGTGGACCGAGAGTGCCGGCGTCACTTCATGGCGCAACGCATTGCGCGCGTAACGCGTGTCGGCATTCGATTCGTCGTCGATCCAGCGCAGCCCGCGCGCGCGCGCGTAGCGCTCGATCTGCGCGCGCAGCAGATGCAGCAACGGCCGCACGCGCGTCGCCACGGCATTCGACGGCAGAAACTCCGGCGCCATCGCCGCCAGTCCCGCCAGCCCCGCACCGCGCAGCAACTGCAGCAACACGGTCTCGGCCTGGTCATCGGCATGCTGCGCGAGCCATAGCGTGCGAATGCCACGCGCCGCGCACATCGCATCGAGCGCGCGATAACGCGCATCGCGCGCGGCGGCTTCGATGCTCACGCCCGGCGCGCGTGATACCTCGACACGCTGTGCTTCGAATTCGACACCGCGTTCGCGCGCGAACGCCTCGCAGTGCGCAAGCCATGCATCGGCGCGAGGGCTCAGCCCGTGATGCACATGCAATGCGACCACACGCGACGCACCCGCGACGCGCACTGCCGCATCGAGCAGCACGCTCGAATCGACACCGCCGCTGAATGCGACGGCGATGCGCGCGCGGCCATGGGATACGTCCGCTGCATGGGACACCTCACGCCCATCAAGCGCGGACAGCGCCGCGCCGAGCGCCTCGATCACGAGGCGCTCGGCGGATGAGTCGGCGGTAGTGGTCACGTCGTGAGCGCGGGAAGCGCCGGTGGACGAAAAAGGTTGACGAAAGAAGCAGGCCAACGCGCGCGGGCTTAGGCGCCCGGCGTCGTTTCCTTGAATTTGCCGTACGCCATCAGCCGTTCGAAACGGCGTTCGCGCAGGTCGTGGGTGCTCATGCCCTGGAACTGGCGCAGCGAATCGGCAAGCGCACGGCGCAGCATCGCGGCCATGCCCTTCGGATCGCGATGCGCGCCGCCGAGCGGCTCGTTAACGATCTTGTCGATCAGCCCCAGCGCCTTCAGGCGATGCGCGGTCAGGCCCAGCGCTTCGGCCGCTTCCGGCGCCTTGGCGGCACTCTTCCACAGGATCGACGCGCAGCCTTCCGGCGAAATCACCGAGTAGGTCGAGAACTGCAGCATCAGCACGCTGTCGGCCACCGCGATCGCGAGCGCGCCGCCCGAGCCGCCTTCGCCGATGATCGTCGCGATTAGCGGCGTCTTCAGTTCGGCCATCACGTACAGATTGCGGCCGATCGCTTCGGACTGGCCGCGCTCTTCCGCGCCGATGCCGGGATACGCGCCCGGCGTGTCGATGAACGTAAAGATCGGCAGGCCGAATTTCTCGGCGAGGCGCATCAGGCGCTCGGCCTTGCGATAGCCTTCCGGACGCGGCATGCCGAAGTTGCGCAGCGCGCGCTCCTTGGTGTCGCGGCCCTTCTGATGACCAATCACCATGCAGGCGTGGCCGTTGAAACGCGCAAGGCCGCCGACGATCGAGAGGTCGTCCGCGAAGCTGCGGTCGCCATGCAGTTCATGGAAATCGGTGAACAGCTCGCTCACGTAGTCGAACGTGTACGGGCGCTGCGGATGACGGGCGATTTGCGAAACCTGCCACGGTGTGAGGTTCGCGTACAGATCTTTGGTGAGCTGCTGGCTCTTCTTGGACAGCCGCTCGATCTCTTCCGAAATATCGACGGCCGAGTCGTCCTGCACGAAGCGCAATTCTTCGATCTTCGCTTCGAGTTCAGCGATCGGCTGTTCGAAATCCAGAAACGTGGTCTTCATTGGTTGTAATCCTTGGACTTGCCGGGCAGCGCGTATTCTAACCGCGCGCGCCGATGTCAAAGCCTTTTCGCAACTATCGATATCGCCTGCGCGATAGTCTTTGAAACGCGGCCTCGTTTCCTGTTCTCTCAGTAGTCGACCGGCAACGGATCGAGACTACGCCACATATACCAGGTCGCGACAGTGCGCCACGGCTCCCAGTTCGCGGCAACCTCGCGCGCCTCGCTGCGCGTGACCGGTTCGCCGCTGAAATAGTTGACGCTGATCGCGCGGATCAGGCCGAGGTCGTCGAGCGGCAGCACGTCGGGACGCGACAGGTTGAAGATCAGGAACATCTCCGCGGTCCAGCGGCCGATGCCGCGAATCTGCGTGAGTTCGGCGATCACCGCTTCGTCGTCCATCGAGGTCCATTTGCCGACGTGCAACGCGCCCGACACGAAATGCTGCGCGAGATCGAGCACGTACTCGGCCTTGCGCTTGGACAGACCGCACGCGGTCAGCTTTTCGGGACCGAGCTTGAGGAACTGCTGCGGCACGAGCTTCGGACACGCGGCTTCGACTCTCGCCCACACGGCCTGCGCGGCCGCAACCGAAATCTGCTGGCCGACCACCGAGCGCGCGAGCGTGACGAACGGATCGCCGCGGCTCAACAGATGCACGGGGCCGAACTTCGGAATCAGCTTCTTGAGAATGCGATCGCGCTTGACGAGGTCCGCGCATGCCTTGTCCCAATACGCAGGGCGCGTGACTTCGGGCGCGAGACCGCCGATCTGCACCGGCACCGCGACTTCGCTCGCGAGCGCGCCGGCGCCGGCCGCTTCGCCGTTGGCACTGGCTGCGCTCGCCGCGGCCGCCGACGCGCGTGTCTTGCGCACGACTTCGCCCGCGCCCGTGTCGCGCGCGAGTTCCTGCGCGCCACCGGCGAGGTCGGCGGCGAGTTTGGCCGGCAACGCGCCATTGCCCTTCGTGCGGGCGGTCTCGCGTGCAGTCTTCGCGCGCTTCGCGGCGGGCGCCTGCGCGGCGTCGCCCGCCCGCCCCACATCGGTCGCGCCATTGAGCGCGCGTTTCGCCGCGCTCTTCTTCGCCGCGCCGCTCGCGGCAGCGCTGCCGCTTTTCGCCGCCGCTGCGCCCGCTTTCGACGACGCTTTCTCTACCGCGCCGCTACCCGCGCGAGCCGGCGTGCGCGCCGGCTTGGCGGCGGCAGCCGACGCTGCCGCACTGGTTTGAGACGCAGACCGTTTAGCCGGCGCCTTCGTGGCCGTTGCCATCCTGCCTCCTGCCTGGCGAGTCGATCAGAGGGAAGTACGAGGTGCGCTCACACGCGCCGCCACTCGGTCAACCCGCCGGGTTTGTCTTCAAGGGCAACACCGGCCTCGAGCAACTCGGCCCGGATCCGGTCTGCTGCCGCATAGTCCTTTGCCTGCTTGGCCGCTACGCGCGCGGCGATCTTCGCTTCGATCGCGGTGGGTTCGAGCGCGCCGTCGGCTGCAGCACCCGCTGCCTGCTGCAGGTATGCACGCGGCTCGCGCCCGAGCAGCCCGAGCACCGCGCCCAGCGCTCGCAATTGGCGGGCCAGCGCGGGCTCGCGCGTGCGATTCACTTCCGTTGCCAGTTCGAACAGCACCGATACCGCCACCGGCGTGTTGAAGTCGTCGTTCATGGCCGCCTGGAAACGCTGCGCATGCGCTTCGCTCCAGTCGAGCGCCGCCGCATCCGGCGCGACGTCTTTCAACGCGGTGTACAAACGCGCGAGTGCGTTGCGTGCGTCGTCGATATGCACGTCGCTGTAATTCAGCGGCGAGCGGTAATGCGCACGCGCGATGAAGAAGCGCACCACCTCCGCATCGTACTGCGCGAGCACCTCGCGAATCGTAAAAAAATTGTTCAACGACTTCGACATCTTCTCATTGTCGATCTGCACGTAGCCGTTGTGCATCCAGTAATTGACGAACCTTTGTCCGGTCGCGCCCTCGCTTTGCGCGATCTCGTTTTCATGGTGCGGAAACTGCAGGTCCTGGCCGCCGCCGTGAATGTCGAACTGTGCGCCGAGCAGCGTGCAGCCCATCGCCGAACATTCGATATGCCAGCCCGGACGGCCGCGCCCGTACTTCGAATCCCAGCCGGTGTCGGCGGGTTCTTCCGGCTTCGCCTGCTTCCACAGCACGAAGTCGAGCGGGTCTTCCTTCGCGTCGTTGGCCGCAACGCGTTCGCCCGCGCGCAGGTCTTCGAGCGACTTGCCCGAAAGCTTGCCGTAGCCCGCGAATTTGCGCACCGCATAGTTGACGTCGCCGTCGCTCGCCTGGTAGGCGTAGCCGTTCGCCTCGAGCTTCTCGATCATGCCGAGCATCTGCGGAATGAAGTCGGTCGCGCGCGGTTCGATGTCGGGACGCGCGATGCCGAGCGCGTCCGCGTCTTCGTGCAGCGCGGCAATGAAGCGATCGGTCAGCGACTTGATGGTCTCGCCGTTCTCGACGGCGCGGCGGATGATCTTGTCGTCGATGTCGGTGATATTGCGCACGTAAGTCACGTCGTAGCCGAGCGTGCGCAACCAGCGCTGCACGATGTCGAACACGACCATGACCCGCGCATGACCGACGTGACAATAGTCGTACACGGTCATCCCGCAGACGTACATCCGCACGACGCCCGGCTGCAGCGGCACGAAAGTTTGCTTGTCACGCGCGAGCGTGTTGTAGATGCGCAGAGATTCCATAGAGAGCGGTGCGTGGGCCGAAAGAAGTCCGCATTGTGCTTCTGCGCGCCGCGACCCGTGAACGAACAGGACAACGGGTGCGTCGCATACAGCTAAAACCGGCGCACCTCGTGCGGCGGTCAGGCTGCAGACGAGACTGCGAACCAGGCGGAGACGGCCACGAGTGGCGAAAAGACAGTCGGCGGTTCGACGGAACGCGCAGACCTTTTGTTAGAATGGCTCGGAGTATAACACCCAGACCTGAGCCTATGAAACACTCCAGCGGCCGCGCGCGCAGCGCTGCGACCCTCGCCGCGTCTACGTTTGGCGGCGTTGTCGGCGGTGCGACTTTCGAAGCGGCGCGCACTCTCGCGTTGCGTGTCACGGTGGCCGCGGCGCTCGCCGTCGTGCCGCTCGCAAGCGCCTATGCGCAGAAGGCCGCGGTCATGCCGCAAGGCCCTGCCGTGCGCGACAACACGCCGGAAATCGACACCTCGATCGAGCAGAAAAACTGGCAAGCCGCGCTGACCCAGCTCGATGCGCGCATCGCCTCGAATCCGCACGACGCGCAGGCCAGGTTCAAACGCGGCACGGTGCTTGCGCATCTCGGCCGCGACGACGAAGCGATCACCGCGTTCATCGAACTCACGCAGCTCTACCCCGAGCTTCCCGAGCCGTACAACAACCTCGCGACGCTGTACGCGAAGCACGGCCGCCTGAGCGAGGCGCGCGCCGCGCTCGAAACGGCCGTCCAGGTCAATCCGAACTACGGCCTCGCCTACGAGAACCTCGGCGACGTCTATCTGCGCATGGCCAATGAAGCGTATCGCCGCGCGCAGGGCCTCGGCAAGGCGAGCGCGACGACCACGCAGCGTCTCGCCGACATCCAGAAGATCATCACGCCGCCCGCCGCGCGCAAGTCGGCGCAGCCGGCCGCCGCCACGCTGCCTGACGACTACACCGCGCGCGCCACCTCGAACATGACGCAAACGCCGAGCTTCCAGTTCGGCGGCGCGAACGGCTCGCTCGCCATGCCGCCGTACATGGCGCCGTCGCACTGACACCGGCTAACACCGGCTCGCTGCCGGCAGCCCGTTTTCTCCAACCTCGAGGATCTTCATGAAATGGTTGATGTTGGCGCTCGGCAGCGCCGCCCTGATCGCCAACGCCCCTGTCTTCGCGCAGTCCGGGTCGCCGGCCGGCGCGCAAGCCGCGCATCCGTCCGTTCTGCTCAAGACGTCGGAAGGCGACATCCGCGTCGAGCTGTATCCCGAGAAAGCGCCGAAAACGGTCGCGAATTTTCTCGACTACGTGAAGGCCGGGCAGTACAGCGGCACGATCTTTCATCGCGTGATTCCGGGCTTCATGATTCAGGGCGGCGGCTATACGCAGAGCTTCGCCGAGAAGCCGACGCGCGCGCCGATTCCGCTCGAAAGCCGTAACGGCCTGAAGAACACCACGGGCACGATCGCGATGGCGCGCACGAGCGATCCGAATTCGGCCACGGCGCAGTTCTTCATCAACACGGTGGACAACGCCAATCTCGACTACCCGAATCCGGACGGCAACGGCTACGCGGTGTTCGGCAAGGTCACGAGCGGCATGGACGTCGTGAAGCGCATCGAAGCCACGCCCACCACCACGCGCGGCCCGATGAGCAACGTGCCGCAAAAGCCGGTCGTGATCCAGTCGGCTACCGTCGTGAGCAAGTAATCCACACGCCCCGGCACGGCCTCGCGTCAATGCCTGACGACATGCCGCGCCTTTTTTCCAACCCGTTCATCAAAGGATTCCATCATGGTTGAACTGCATACGAACCACGGCGTCATCAAACTCGAACTCGACGCTGAAAAAGCGCCCAAGTCAGTCGAGAACTTCCTCAACTACGTGAAGGCCGGCCACTACGACAACACGGTGTTCCACCGCGTGATCGACGGCTTCATGATCCAGGGCGGCGGCTTCGAACCCGGCATGAAGCAAAAGCCGACGGCCGAGCCGATCAACAACGAAGCGAACAACGGCCTGAAGAACGTCAGCGGCTCGATCGCGATGGCACGCACGAACGACCCGCATTCGGCGACCGCGCAATTCTTCATCAACGTGAACGACAACGACTTCCTGAACCACTCGTCGCCGACGCCGCAAGGCTGGGGCTACGCGGTGTTCGGCAAGGTCGTCGACGGCATGGACGTGGTCGAGAAGATCAAGAAGGTCAAGACCGGTTCGAAGGGCTTCCACCAGGACGTGCCGGTCGACGACGTGGTGATCGAGAAGGCCGTAGTGGTCGGCTGAAACGCCGCTGACATCACTCAGGCATCGACTCGTTTGAACTGAAATCAGGCACCTTCAATGCTGCAAGAGACGCCGCTGCGAAGCGTCGCCGCGGGCGTGCCTGGCGAGGGCCAACGCCCGCACGCCGCACGCCCGTTTTTCTTTATCTCCGATCTGCATCTGAGCGAGGCGATCCCGCGCACGGTCGCCGCGTTCGAGCACTTCATCCGCGTGACCGCCCAGGAGGCGGACTCGGTGTTCATTCTCGGCGACCTGTTCGAATACTGGGTCGGCGACGACATGCTCGGCGAGCCGTTCGTCGCGCGCATGACGGCCTTGCTGCACACGCTGTCGGAGCGCGGCATCGCGCTCTACATCATGCACGGCAACCGCGACTTCCTGCTCGGCAAGCGCTTCATGAAAGCGGCCGGCGCGATCTGGCTGCCCGATCCGTTCGTGATTACCGCGTTCGGCCTGCGCGTTGCGCTCGCGCACGGTGATCGCCTCTGCACCGCGGATCGCGGCTATCAACTGTTCAGGCGTTTCGCGCGCAATCATGTCGCGCAGATGCTGTTTCTCGCGTGGCCGTTCCGCTGGCGGCGCAAGCTCGCCGAAAACATGCGCGCCAAGAGCGAGCATGGCCGGCTGCGGCCGGTATCGGTCAAGTATGACGTGACGCCCAAAGGTGTCGCCGCGCTCTTCAAGACGTCGAAAACGACGACGATGATTCATGGGCATACGCACCGGCCCGCGCGGCATCGCGAGCCGGGCGGCACGCGCTGGGTTCTGCCGGATTGGGACCTCGATCACGGCCCGCGCCGCGGCGGGTATCTGCGGATCGATGGCGACGGGATTCGAGCGTTGCCGCTCGATTGAAACGGCGATGTTGCAGCCGCGCGCTGAATTCGCGTGAATCGGCGCGAAGCCATGCGAACCCCGATGAGCCTGCGTAGTCCGGCGCGCATTCGCGGCACCGGACATGGAACGACGATCAGCGCTGCGCGACCGCGCCTTCCACCTTCCCCGCAATCGCGGCCGACAAACGCCGCAAATCGAGCAACGCCGCGTCTGCGCCTTCGAGCCCTTCGAGACTCGTGCCGAGCCGCTCGAGCGCATCGACGATCTCGTCGATGCGTCGTGACTGCGTGGCCGCATGATCGATCAGGCCGTGAATCGCGAGCGACACCGGATCGTCCGCATTCGGCGTGATGCCGTAGGCGCAGAACGCGCTCTTTTCCGCCGCGCGTTTGGCGTCGCGCGCGGCGCCATTCGACTCGGCAGCTTGCGTGGCGACCGCGCTCGGGACCGTCAACGCAGCAGCTGCCGGCACGATGATCCGCGCCGGATTGCCGACCGCCGTGCCGCGTGCGGGCACCGGTTTCGTGACGACCGCGTTCGAGCCGATCTTCGCCTCCGCGCCGACCGTGAAACCGCCGAGCACCTTCGCGCCCGCGCCGACGATCACGCCGCGCTCGAGCGTCGGATGCCGCTTCGCACCGCGCGTGAGCGACGTGCCGCCGAGCGTCACGCCCTGGTAGATCGTGCAGTCGTCGCCGACCTGCGCGGTTTCGCCGATCACGACGCCCATGCCGTGATCGATGAACACGCGCCGCCCGAGCGTCGCGCCCGGATGGATTTCGATGCCGGTCATGAAGCGCGCCATCTGCGAGACGAAGCGCGCAAGCCAGCGGCGCCTCGCGCGCCAGCACGCATGCGCGAAGCGGTGCAACACGAGCGCGTGCAGCCCCGGATAACACGTGAGCACTTCCCATGCGCTGCGGGCGGCGGGATCGCGCTCGCGGATCGTGGCGATATCTTCGCGAAGTCTCGTGAACATGGCAGGGACGGTGTTGTGAGGGAAAAACCGTCCGCGTTGTTTTGCGCGCTGCCTGCTGCATTGCGCGCTACGCATGACGGTGCGGCTGCCGTTTAGCACGGTGGCCGCTTTGCTTCGTATGTTTTGTGGATTGTAGGGCGATTGCGCGAAACCTGCCGGAAGCCCACGCTGCCCGCAAGGTCGTCCGCGGGCGAGGGCGGCGCCGGGATGTGCGTGGTCCGCCGCCGTGCTTCGCCGCCGTAATACGCCTTGCCCGGCTGCTCAGTCGGTTCGCTTCGTCTTGAGCAGGATGTGCTTGGCGATGCCGCGCACGATGTTGACCTCTTCGCGCTCGAGCCCCGAACGCGCGAACAGCCGCCGCAGCCGCGACATCAGCTTCTTCGGATTGGCCGGATCGAGAAATTCGAGCGCGACGAGCGCGCTTTCGAGATGCGTGAACATGCTCTCGATTTCGTCGCTGGCCGCCAGTTGCGCGCGCGCGCCGGCGGGCTCGCGCTGCGCCGCGCCGACGCCTGCGTGCGACGGGAGCGGCGCGCCGCCTGCCGGGTCGCCGACGCCAACGTCCACACCAAGATAGGCGGTGCGCAGTTCGTACGCGAGCACCTGCACCGCTTGGGCGAGATTGAGCGAGCTATAGGCCGGATTGGCCGGAATATGCGCAAGCGCGCTGCAGCGCTCGACGTCCTCGTTCGACAAGCCCGTGCGCTCGTTGCCGAATACCAGCGCGATCTCGCCGTGTACCGCCTGTTCGTGCGCGATGGCGGCGGCCGCGCGCGGCGTCCATTGCGGCGGGCCGTATTCGCGCAGCCGCGCGGTCAGCGCGATCGACCAGTGCACGCCCGCGAGCGCATCGGCGAGCGTCGGCACGATGTGCACCGAGGCGAGCACGTCGTCGGCACCGCTCGCCATCGCGATCGCTTCGGGATCGTTCTGCACGTTCGGCACGCGCGGCGACACCAGCACGAGCCGCGAGAAGCCCATGGTCTTCAGCGCGCGCGCCGCGGCGCCGACGTTGCCGGGATGGCTGGGCTCGACGAGCACGAAGCGCGTCGACGTAAAGCCGCCGCGCAGTTCGGCCACGGCGGGATCGGAGGAATGGTGGGTGTGCTCCACGATAAAACTCGGCAGGCTAAAGATGCGTATGGTAGCGCCAACCCGCCGCCGCGCCGAATCATCTGTATGCGCGGCGGCGCCAGGACTCAGGTAAAATGCTGCGTTTCGTGTCCGGCACGGGCAAATGCCCAGGCATTCACCGAACCGGGCGCCACGTTCTTATCCAATTCGTCTCAGTCGACGGAATGCAATACGAGGAATGCGCAGCAGCGCTTTGCCCGGCTTGTTTTCCGTGCTGTTTCCGCGCCTTCGCGGCACCCTGTTAGCGCAGGTTTAGCGCTTATTTTCCGGCAAGCAGCCGTGCTGCCCCGGCACAAGGATCCAGACTCATGCATCCCATGCTCAATATCGCCGTGAAGGCCGCCCGCCGCGCAGCGCAGATCATCAACCGCGCGTCGCTCGACCTCGACCTGGTCCAGGTCAGCAAGAAGCAGCACAACGATTTCGTCACGGAGGTCGACAAGGCGTCGGAAGCCGCGATCATCGAAACGCTGAAGACCGCCTATCCCGATCACGCGATCCTCGCCGAAGAGTCGGGCAAGTCGGACAACGATTCCGAATACCAGTGGATCATCGATCCGCTCGACGGCACCACCAACTTCATCCACGGCTTTCCGTACTACTGCGTGTCGATCGCGCTCGCGCACAAAGGTATCGTCACGCAGGCCGTCGTCTACGATCCGAACCGCAACGACCTGTTCACTGCCTCGCGCGGCCGTGGCGCGTTCCTCAACGACCGCCGCATCCGCGTCGCCAAGCGCGACCGCCTTGCCGACTGCCTGATCGGCACCGGCTTCCCGTTCCGCGAGCAGGACAGCCTCGAAGCGTACGGCCGCCAGTTCGCCGAAATGACCGAAGCCTGCGCGGGCCTGCGCCGTCCGGGCGCCGCCGCGCTCGATCTCGCGAACGTCGCCGCCGGCCGCATGGACGGCTTCTTCGAGCAGGGTCTGCACCCGTGGGACGTCGCGGCGGGCAGCCTGCTGATCACGGAAGCGGGCGGTCTGGTCGGCAACTACACGGGCGACTCGGACTTCCTGCACGTCGGCGAAGTCGTCGCGGGCAACCCGAAGGTCTACGCGCAGATGATTCCGGTTCTGTCGCGCTACAGCCGCACGCGTCAGCAGTCGGCCTGACGCGTGCCGCCGCGGGCTGCGGGCGGACTCGCGTAATCGGCGCACGGCAAAGCGGCTTCGGCCGCTTTTTTTGTTGGCTGCACTGCAGCGTACACACGTTCGTGCTACAAAGCCGGGGTGCCATGCGCTCTCCTGCCGGCGCGGTTTGCCGGTGTCGGTGCGGGCCGCTGCCACGCCCTGTTGCCGCTCCCTCGCCGCCCTCTTCCCGACTCGCGCGCAGCCTCTCATCCGCTTCATGAAAAAAGGCTTTTACACGATCATTGCGGCGCAATTCGTTTCGTCGCTCGCGGACAACGCGCTGCTGATCGCCGCCATCGCGCTGCTTTCGGTAATCCGCTCGGCTGCCTGGGTCACCCCGCTGCTGCAAATCTTCTTCACGATTTCATACGTGCTGCTCGCGCCCTTCGTCGGCGCGTTCGCGGACTCGCTGCAAAAGCGCCACGTGATGTTCATCTCCAACGCGCTCAAGGCGAGCGGCTGCCTGCTGATGATCGCCGGCGTTCATCCGATGATTGCGTACGGCGTGGTCGGCTTTGGCGCGGCGGCCTATTCGCCGGCCAAGTACGGCATCCTCACCGAGCTGCTGCCCGCCGACAAGCTCGTCCAGGCCAATGCATGGCTCGAATCGGCCACGGTCCTTTCGACGATCGCCGGCACGATGCTCGGCGGCGCGCTGATCAGCGTGTCGATCGGGCACTTCGTCGCGCACGCGCATCTGCCGCTGATCGGCTCCGCTGCCGATCTCGCGATGTTCGCGGTGATGGTCACTTACGCCGTCGCCGCCGCGATCAACGTCTTCATTCCCGACACCGGCGCGCGCTATCCGAACCGTCTGTCGGAGCCGAAGAAGCTGGTCGGCGAATTCCATCACTGCTTTCATGTGCTGTGGGCCGACAAGCTCGCGCAGATCGCGCTGTGGGTCACGACGCTGCTGTGGGGTGCCGCGGTGACGATGCAGTTGCTCGTGCTCAAATGGGCGAACGTGAACCTTGGGCTGACGTTGTCGAAAGCAGCGGTCATGCAGGGCGTGAGCGGCATCGGCATCGCGCTCGGCGCGACGGCCGCCGCCGCGTTGATTCCGCTGCGCAAATCGCTGCGCGTGCTGCCGGTCGGCGTGCTGACCGGCGCGGTGGCGATCGCGATGGCGTTCTACAACAAGGATCTGTTCCCGCCCGGCGCGGGCCTGCGCATCGGCTCGCACGTCGCGCCCGCCTATCTCCTGCTCGCCTATCCGCTGATGATCGTGCTCGGCGCGCTGTCGGGCTTTTTCATCGTGCCGATGAACGCGCTTCTCCAGCATCGCGGCGCGACGCTGCTGTCGCCCGGCCACTCGATCGCCGTGCAGAACTTCAACCAGAACCTCGCCGTGCTGCTGATGCTCGGCATGTATGCGCTGCTGCTCATCGCGAAGCTGCCCGCGCAATGGATCATCGTCGTGTTCGGCAGTTTCATCACGCTGCTGATGTGGCTCGCCATGCGGCGCAGCGCCGTGAACGAGCGCATGGTCGACATGCGTGCGATGGTCGAGGAATGAATGCATGACGATTCGCCTTCGGTGATTCGGTGGCTCGATGACTCCGGCAAGCGCGCGTCTCGGCGCGCCGCCACGGCGATACGCATCGTCGCAGCCCGCCCGTTCGCGCTGCCGTGGAGATTTCATGCTGCCACAGCCGTTTTGCGTCGTGCATCGGCCGTTCGGCCAGGGTCCGTTCGCCGCGCGGGCGGGTTAAACTCACGCCCTGAGCATCTACCGCAAGAAGACACCAAGGATGGGCATTCAAACCGCAGCGGCCAACGACGTCGCACAACACACTCCAATGATGCAGCAATATTTGCGCATCAAAGCGGAGCATCCGGGCACGCTCGTGTTCTACCGGATGGGCGACTTCTACGAACTCTTTTTCGACGACGCGGAGAAAGCCGCGCGGCTGCTCGATCTGACGCTCACGCAGCGCGGCGCGTCGGCGGGCAATCCGATCAAGATGGC
>Ga0154001_1000423_pt1 | contig 13425 bp, 13 predicted proteins | sample TSNJ085MetaG_FD_104699 | JGI IMG/M metagenome (GOLD analysis project Ga0154001, IMG submission 104699) | Attine ant fungus gardens microbial communities from New Jersey, USA - TSNJ085 MetaG | ecosystem: Host-associated > Fungi > Mycelium > Unclassified | place: USA: New Jersey, Wharton State...
ACATGCTGCCTCTTCTACCACTTGCAACTTCTTTTCTCCTTTCCAAAGAGGACACTCTCTGCACTTGTGTCCCTTCTCTCCATACTTAAAACATTCTACTTTCACTGTCTCCTGCTTCCTTATCATCCCCTTCTTCACATCACACTGCATTACCTTACTTGACAACACTTCAAATTTATTTTGGGGAGCGGTTCCCCTCTTCTCCTTTCCTTTCTTATTCCTACAATTTCAGGCCAGGTGCCCAAACCCTTTGTAACTCTAACATTCTCGTTCTTTCTTTCCTTCTAATTTTGCTCTTAATGTGGTAAGGACATGCTTTTGTTTGAGCAAGTTGCTCATTAATGAATTGTATTGTTGCAAAGACATAGTACTATGTCTCTGCAAGGGTACGGAAGTAATGTTAATTCTTGCTAATTACAACTACGTCTGCTGGGGTGCAAGATCTTTACCCAGCCAGGTGCCTACTGCCCTACTAACTACTGCCTTAATAATAGGGTTAGACTATCACCTCAAGGAGAGGATCCCTACTCTAGATGGCCTTCTAGAAGTAACTGTCACTCCTTTGCATATACCACTCACAATAGAGCACAGCACAAGATTTCTACTAAGAAAACAGTAACTAATAACACTACCCAGTTGCAAGGTCAGGTCTAAAACACAATGCCTGGGTTTGGTACCACGTCTCCACCTACAGTCCCTAACTGACTACAAAGTCCCCTTAAGCCAAGGGCCTGGCTGTATATGGAGGTGGCTAGTAATCGTAATAACCACTGGCCAAGGGTTGATTTATGTGAGAGTAAGAGTAAGCAAGGTCCAAGATAGACAGTGCTCAAGAAGTAGATATTGAGTTCTGGTGTAAGGCCTTAGACTGTGACAACTTAGGTCTACTCCTAGTCTGAGTTGACAAGAAGAACTCGATGGAGTTCCCGTTAAATTTTCTACACTACTTATACAACTACTATATAGTCTATGCACTTTCTCCCCACAGTTCCCATATGACTTAGTCATGTGCTGTCACCTGACTGTGACTCATAACCCTGTGACTCTTGTGATGCTTAGTCACATGATACTTTCTCGTGCTCCATTCTTGTGTAGTAAGTCCAGAAAGGAAAAGAAAGGAAAAGAAAAGAAATAATAACTTAGTTGTTTTGCCAAGTCATGACATCCTCATCCTTTCCATATGACTTTTATAATATACATTTACTCCTACTTGATGTATAATTGCCTCTGCACTATTGTTCATCCTATTCATGTTCCTAATAGTCACCAGCCTCTTTAGCTTTTGCAGTCTAAATCTATGTTTGGCCACTATCTTTCTGTCCATAAACATTCCTGTAGCATCGCTATCTAAAAGTGCCTTTACTATCACACCTTCATATGTGTCTACCTTTTCTATTCTGATATTCAGCTATACCTCTCTTAGTATCTTAAATATTCTCCTTACCTCTCTTTGCTCACCCCCTTCTCTTGCTGTGCTTTTCAGAGCCTTTGCCTATATGCTACCCTACTGTACTTTTTCCTGTTCAGGGTATGCTACCATCCCCTAGTTCCACTATGGTTACTTCTTTCCTGTCCTACACTTTGGATACCAGATATTCTTTCTTTTCTCTTCTAATATTTTCTTCCCTACTATTGTGTCTTTTTTTCCAGACTTTGTACATTTAACCCTACTCCCTGTTTCATTATTCCTCCATTTCCATATCTCTAAACAATTTTCACACCATATATTCTTTAGCTTCTCTCCAGAGACAAAATCCTATTCTTGGTTCTTTTCTGTCTTGGTGCCTTTATAGTTGCACCTACTATACTTTACAAATGTTACCATCTTCTACCTTGTCTTCCAACCTTTCTCTTCTAATGCTGTACCTCTTGGGGGTATACTCTGCATACCACTGTACTCCTATGCCTTTTCCTATAAAGGACACACTAGCCTTTTTTCTTCCTGCTATGCCTTTTGTGGCTTCACCATATGCACTGCTTTTTTCTCTTATTGTCTCCTTTCTACTTCTATGTTAGGACATTTCCATTTATAATGTCTTACTCTCTAGTATCTAAAACATCTCACTTTCTCTTTTTCTACCATCTTTTGTCTTCTTACTTTCACTTCTTCCCTTACTCTACATTGCATCACCCTACTTGCTATCGTCTCAAATTTATTCTGGGGAATTAGTTTCCTCTTCATCTTCTCCTTCCTATTTCTACAGTTACAGGCTAAATACCCAAACCTTTTATAGTATCAACACATTTTCCCTCTTCTTCCTTCTAGTTCTGCTCTTAGTTTAGCAAGGGCATACTTTTGGTTGAGCAGACTGCTCATGAGAGAGTTATATTGGGATTAAGACATTGTATTGACACCTCACTGGTATAAAATAAAGGATTAATCTCACTAGCTATACTATGTCTACTGGAGTGCAAGATCTTTATCCAGCTAGAGTTCTACTGCCCTACTAACTACTGCCCTAATAGTATGGTTAGACTATCATCCAATAGATGGGATCTCTAATCTAGACAACCTCCTAAAGAGTAATTATCACTCCTCTGCATAGACAGATAACAATGTATCTGTAGCACAAAGTTTATACTAAGAAAGCAGTACAAGTAACTATACAGCCCACTTGATTGTAAGGTCAGGTCTTAGTAGTAATACCCAAGCTTGGCACCACACTTCCACCTGCAGTCCCTAACTGACTGCAAAGTCCTCTTAAGCCAAGGACCTGGCTATATATAGAGGTGACTAGTGATTGTAGTGACCATTGGTTGAGAGTCAATGAGATTATGAGAGTAAAGATGAGCAAGGTCCAAGACAGATAGTACTCTGGATGTAGAATCGAGTTTTAGTATAGTAACTTAGTCTGAGATAACTTAATCACTCTCCAAGTCTAAGTTAACAAGGAGAACTTAATAGAGTTCCCATTCAATTGCTATATACTACTTATACGCACTCTATATTTACTTCTATTTATAAAGTCCCACATATCTCTTTTGAGTCATTCCCTCTCAGGTCTGTTGATTTCCTAATTAAATGAAAAGAAAAAGAAAAAGAAAGGAAATATAAATAATAACTTAGCTGTTTGGCTATGTCATAATAAGCATTTGGTCCTTATTATCATTCTCTACCCCTTCTTGCCAATCCAGTCTCCTGCTTAATCCATCTGCTTTTCCCATGCTCTTTCCCAGGACAAGTTTTAAGATAAAGTCAAATCATAATAGATATAATATTCATCTGGCTTGTCTTCAATTTAACTTCTGGCTAGTCATAAAGTACTAGAGGTTTTTGTGATCTGTTTAGATTTTGAACTTTACTTTTGCTCCCTCCAGTTAGTGTCTTCATGCTTCTAAGCATTGAATTACTGCTAGCATCTCTTTGTCATAGATTTTATAATTTTGCCCAGTTATGTTTAGTAATTTTGAAATAAAGGCAACTGGCCTCTATTTTTCATTCCTACACTTTACCAACAGTACTCCCCCTGTTGCATAGTCTGAGGTATCTACCTCTATTCTCATTTTCTTGTCTAAATTGGGGATAGCTAAGACTGGTTCAGTTGTGAATACTTTCTTCAGTTGTTTGAACATCTCCTCCTGCTCCTCTTCCCATCTCTACTTTTCTTCTTTTCTGACTAGTAAATGTAATGGAGCTGCAATTCTAGCAAAGTCCTTGATAAATTATCTATAGTAATTGGCAAGTCCTAGGAACTTTTATACTTTTTTTATATTCTTTGGTACTGGCCAGCTCAGGACTCCATTTACTTTCTTCTTTTGTATTTCCACCCCTTGAGATCCAATTACTACACCCAGGAATTCTATCTCTTTAACTTTCCACTAATATTTTTCTGGCTTAATGAACAAATCATTCTCCTCTAGTCTTTTCAACATTTCCTCAACCAATTTGTTATGCCCTTTCTTGGTGTCTGTAGCAACTATTATGTCATCAATGAATGTTGCTATATTTCCTTGATTAATCATATCTTAGAATAGATTGTTCATCATGGTTTGAAAAGTGGCTAGGAAATTTGTCAGTCCAAAGTACATGACTATTGGTTCATATGCTCCAATGTATATTGTAAATGTTGTTTTCTACTTATTGCCTTTCTTGATCCTTATATTGTTGTATCCCCATCTAAGATCAAGTTTCGTGAACATCTTTTTCTTTGCTACTCCATCCAGGATATCTGCAATTAGAGGTAAGGAGTATCCATTCTTTATTATTTACTGGTTTACATGACAATAGTTTTGTACCATTCTCCTCTTGCCATCTTTCTTTGCTACAAAATGGACTGGTGAGGTCTGTGGTGATTTTGATGGTCAAATGTATTCCTTTCACAGTTGATCCTCCATAAATACTTGTATCTCCTCTTTTTCCTCTCTTGACAGCAAATACACTTTCTTCTTTTTTGGCACAAATTCCTCTTTCAACTCTATCACATGGTCTCATAGCTTCCTAGTGGGCATTCTTTCCAATTCTTTCTTCCCAAATACTTTCTTCCACTTCCAGAATCTTCTAGGTACTAATTCCTCTATTATCTTTTCTTTCTCTATCTTTCTCACCTGTCTCTTTTCTTGTATTTTTTGCTTTTTCTTTTTACATATTGGTAAATACTATATTATTTTTACCTCTCCTTTTTTCCAGTTGATTTCTATATTATGGGCAGCTAACTATGGCATACCCAATATTATTTCTATTTTTCCTAGATTGTATATATCTATTTGTGCCCTCTCAATATGTTCCTTGAAGAACATATTGTACTCCACCTAATGAGTGATTACTTCCCTCACATTTACAGTCCTATCTATGTTTTATACTAGTAGAGGATTTTTTAATCTTTTTAACTTAAATCCTTTCTCTTTTGCAAACTTCATGTTCATGAATAGGCCTATTGCTCCACTATTCAACAGTGCTTTTACTACTATCCCTTTATAATTCTCCAGCTTTTCCAATCCTACTTTCATCTACACTTCTCTTAGTGACTGAAGTGCACTGCATATCTCTTACTCCCTCAGTGTTGCCTTGACAAGAAACTTTATTTCCCAGCTTTTCTAGATACAATATACTGTATATATTTGAGAAGGCCAACTGGGAGTTCACTGTTCTCTATTGTCTTTTACCAACTCTTGTGGCATTTCTACTATTCTTCCCTCTTTCTCCTTTCTTTGCCAACAGTTTTTGGCTATATAGCCCTACTTTTCACGTACATAGTATGTTCTATCTCCTCTTTTTCCTCTATCAATAACCATTACATTGAGGTCTCTTTCTAGCTCCTGTTTCTCTTGGTTGTTCTGTATTTCTTCTCTAAAGTTCTGATCTCCTGCCTTTCACATGATCTAATTTCCTCTTTCTCTATATAATTCTCCTCCAAAGCCTCCTCTAGACTGTATATTTCTCTGTGGACATACTGCATTCCTTTCCAACATTCTTTCTTCTATTCTACTCTGCTTTTGGTTTCTATCTAACCTTATTGCTCTTTTTTGCTATTCTTCTATTGTGCTAGGAAAGCTTTCTATCTCTGCTAGCTTTCTCCTAAGTGCCCCACTTAGCCCCTATTTAAACTCTTCAATAAGGGGTTATCTCTCATAACCACTTTCTTGTACCACTTTCTTGAATTTCTGGATGTACTCATTATAGGTCCTTCTCCCTTGCACAATTGTCCTCAGCTGTTCTATTTTTTGCTTCTCTTCTACTATTTTCCCAAACTCATTTCTTATTTTACCAAATAGTTCTTCTATTGTTTCCACTTTCAATTCTCTTTTTGATAATTTATCTAACAGATTATCTTTCTATGCCTCTGCTACCTCTTCCTGTATATAAAACAGTACCCAGATTATCTTTGTTGCTTCCAATTCCCCCATCATTTTTATATTCAAGTATAAACAAGCTACATTGATGAACATGCTCATCTTCTCTATCTTTCTACTAAACAAAGGAGACTTTGCTACCTCTACTCTAGCTCCTCCATTTTGTTGTAGTAAGATGGCTACCTGCTGCTGCAGGCCAGTGATTAGGGTGAGAAGTTGCTTTTCTCAAGTGGAAAAAGTGGATTGTGGTGCAGAAGTAGTAGGTTGCTTTGTAGGTTACTGTTGTTGTTGCTGCTATTACCAAGATATGTATGGTAGTGGTAGTAATAGTAATAGTAATGGTAATGATGATTTCTCATATAAGGACAAGCAGTCTTCTTTGTCTGAACTTATGACTAGCTATTGACTAGAAGAGTGAAATGATATTATCTCTAAAAAAGGAATCTCTAAGCTAGATGGGCCTTTAAGAGATTACCATTGTTCTCCTGTATAGACTGATCACAATGGACCAGTAGCATAGAGCTGATAGTGAAAGACTAAATATAGACCTACTCAATATAAAGGTTAGATCTCAGGCAGGGACATGAGTTTTGTCCAGGCTATCTATCCACTGTTTCTAACTAACAGTGAAGTTTCCTTTACAGCTAGAGCTTGCTTTCCAAAAAGCTTTTGAGTGCTATGCTCATTAGCAAGGACAATGAAAGAGTAAACAAAGAGTAAGATATTGAGGTTGCAAGATGCAGGGTCAACAATGGGTAATGAGTTCTTGTGTTAGCATGAGGTTGTGAAGACTTAGGCTCAACCAAGGTAGTTGTTTAGAAAGAACTTAATAGACTTTTTTGTTGGATTTTACTAGATACTTATATAAATATTAGATGGTCTATGTGCCTATCTCCCATAATTATATGACTCTTACTAAGAACTATATATATCTTACATAATCCTTCCTATGCTATTTATATCTTTCCCACATTGTATTCTTGGATGTTTTCTATTAAGTTGATAAATGCACAAGAAATAGTTTCCTTCTTGGAAATCATCTCATAACAGATATATCCCTAAGAAGTATAGCAATAGAAGAAAAGAGGTGAAAGACCAGATGGAAAGTGGTCATATATGTGGAGTGTAGTAGATGTAATTACAAGAGCACCAGAATAAAAGCCAACTAGAAACAAGAATTTATCTTGGAAAAGTAGCTAAGAAATATATAGTGTAAAAGCTGTCTAGAAGCATGGAAGTGGAGAAATAATGAAGAAAAAAGCAAAGTTGAGTGCACAAAATATAAAAGAAAGAACATAGTTGTAGAAGAGAAAATATGCCAGAAAGAGTAGAAAAAGATTTTGTGTCCTAAGTGTAGGACTGGAAAAAAGAAACCATGGTGGAACTAGGGAATAGCAGCATGGCCTATAGAGGCAAAGGCATAGTAAGGCAGCATGCAGACAAAATCTCCAAAAAGTGTAGCAAAAGAGAGGGGTAAACAAAAAAAAGTGAAGAGGACCTTCAAGATATGTTAAGGGAGGTATAGTTGAATATTGGAATAGAAAAGATAGATACACACAAAGGCATAACAGTTGAAGCATTCTTGGATAGTGGTGCTATAGAAATATTTATGGATAGGAAAATAGCAGCAAGACATGGTTTCAAGCTGCAAAAATTAGAGAGACCAGTAGTAGTTAAAAATGTAGATGGAACAAACAATAGTACAAGGGCAATTATACATCAAGTAAAAGTGAATGTATACTACAAGAATCATATAGAGAGAATGAGAATAAATATATGTAATTTAGGAAGAATAGAGGTAATATTAGAGATGCCATGGTTGCAAGTGCACAATCTAGAAATAAACTGGAAGACAGAGAAGGTTAAAATAATGAGGTGTCTGTTATTGTATAGAAGAAATACAAAAAGAAAAGAAGATAGAAAAGCAGAAAAGAAAAAGAGAGTAGCTACTATAGAAGAAGAGAAGTTTGTAAGATAGGCAATAAATTATAAAGAAGACTAGGAAAAAGAGGATAAAGTTGAAGCAGATCATAAGAAAATTGAGAAGATAGCTTCTAAAAGGTTTTTAAAGTAGAAGAAGGTATTTAGCAAGGTAGAACCAAAAAGGATGTCAACTAGAAAGATTTGGGATCATGCTATAGATCTCAAGGAGATATTCAAACTACAAAAAGAAAGAATTTATCTGCTATCCAAAAATAAAAGAGAGAAGGTCTAGAATTTTGTAGACAACCAATTAAAAAAGAGGTATATCAGACTACCTAAATCCCCTCAGACATCACCAGTATTCTTTATGAGCAAGAAGAATGGAAGCAAGAGGATGGTTATGGACTACTATAGTCTAAATAAACAAACTATTAAGAATAACTACCAATTACCATTGATAACAGACTTAATTAACAATATGGAGAGTAAGAAAGTATTTACAAAGATGGATCTATAATAGGGGTTCAATAATGTAAAGATTAAGGAAAATAATGGGTGAAAGGGAGTATTTATAACATATATGGGCTCCTTTGAACCAATAGTAATGTTCTTTGGAATGACAAACTTACCAGTTACATTCCAGGCAATAATAAATGAAATTTTGAGGGACCTGATAAACAAAGGAAAAGTTGCAGCATTTATAGATGATGTATTGGTTAGAATGGAGACAGAAAAAGAACATAATGAGATTGTAGAAGAAATATTAAGGAGGCTAGAAGAAAATGATTTGTATATCAAGCCAGAAAAGTGTGTATGGAAGACAAGGAGAATTAGATTCCTAGGGATTGTTATAGGACCTAACAGAATAGAAATGAAGAAAGAGAAGATAAATAGAGTACTAAGTTGGCCAGAGCCAAAAAATATAAAAGATATCAGAAAGTTCTTGGACCTTACAAATTACTACAGAAGATTTATTAAAGATTTTGCATGAGTAGCTAGGCCAATGAATATATTGATAAGAAAAGATGTAAAGTAGCAGTGGAGAAGTGAACAGCAAAAGATATTTGATGAGCTCAAATAAGTTTTTACCACTAGACCAGTATTAGCAGCCCCAGATCTAGACAAAGAATTCAGAGTAGAAGCAGATGCTTCAAATTACACTACTAGAGAAGTTTTATCAATGAAATGCTCTAATAAACTGTAGAGACCAGTTGCTTTTATTTCCAAGCTGTCAAGTGATACAGAACAAAATTATAAAATACACAATAAGGAGATACTAGTAGTAGTCAGATGCTTAGAGGCATGGAGACACTTTCTAGAAGAGACAACTACCAAATTTGAGATCTAGACAGATCATAAAAATCTCAAATACTTTATGAAGGTATAAAAGTTAAATAAAAGACAAGCAAGATAGGCTCTATATTTGTTAAGATTTGACTCCACACTAAAATATGTTCCAGAAAGCTATAAGGGAATGACTATTACCCTAGGACAGAACTTAGCTAAGTACTGGATTTGCATTTATCTAGCTTATCTTACCTTTGATATCCATTCATTTATTCTCTTACCTCTTAGTCTGTATATTACCTTGATCATTCTATTTATCTAAATTAGGAAGTGCTATTATTGGACTGTAGCTCATATAACTGTGTATAGACCATTCTTTGTAGTATATATAAGAACTTGTATCAGTAAATTTACCTTTACTCAAATATCACTCCAGCTTCTAGGACCCTTATTTAGCTCTCTAGTATGACTTCTGGCTAATTGCTAGTTGTTGCCCTTACAGAAGCAGGATGGGAAAGGCAGATAGTCTAAGTAGAAGACTAGACTAGAAAGTAGAGGTAAAAAGAAACAATAAGAATGAGATATTGGTAAAGTCTAAGTAGCTAGTAGTAAGAAAAATAGAGAAGTAGAAATCATTATAAAAGAAGTTGATCTACTAGAAAAAGTGAGACAGTCAAAAGTAAAAGACAACAAAGTAGTAAAAACTATCAAAGAAATAAAGTAAGCAGGAATAAAAATGTTGAGAGACAAAGAATAGAGAGAAGTTGATGGTGTAATATACAAAGAAGAGAAGGTATGTTATGACTTGGCAAAATGGCTAAGTCATTATTTATATTTCTTTTTTTTCTTTTTTTTTCTCTTATTTAAATTTACTATACAAGGAGAAAGTATAGAAAAGTGTTATATAACAAATGTCATACATCACAGTTATATATCAGAATATCACATTGTTATGTTCTATAATAATGTCACATAATGAGTGTGGGAAAGTAGTGCACAGACCATGTAGTAGCTGTATAAGTAGTATACAGAATTTAATGGAATTCCATCAAGTTCTCCTTATTAACTTGGACTTGGAGTGCGATTAAGTCATCTCAGGCTAAGTCACTACACTTCTGACTTTTGCAAGCTAATAGAGGGTATACTTTTTTCTAACTATAGATCACAAACATTATACTCTATAGTTCTAAGAAAAAATCCAATTTGGATATCTTCTTTCTCTTTCTATTTGGAAGAACAGGATCAGAGATTTCCTCAATTGATATGCTATTAATTTTGATGTCCTCAGAAGGGAAATCTAGGTCATTACTGTCTTCCTCCAACATTTTCATTAACTGTGCTCTGAACAACTGATTTTTATTCTTGCTTGGATCTGGTAGAAATAGTTTCTAGAAAGAGATCTTATAAGAATGCTTGTCCTCATTACTGGGCTTATTATAACAGTCTACTATATTGTACATCTTTAACTTATTCTTAAAGCCTTTTCTAGCACATATCTGACAGTATCACAAGCTCCTCCCTTTCTTCTTCTAAATCTCATCTATTTCTATTATATCTAGATCCTTTCTTCCTTCATTTTTCTCTCCAATTGCCTCTAGACCATATATTGCACCCTAGACCTTGTCCAAATGTAAGGCCTTATATGCTTGCATCAACAATTTTAGATAGTTATCCTATATTTTTGGAAATTGATTTGTAATTTCATAGATAATGAGTGTGTTCTATAGCTTGTTGGGAATGACTTTCTTCATCTTGTTGATGTGAACTTTATTACTATAGTTAACAATTCTTGCTAATATTCTGTATTGTTCTATGTACTTGACAAAGTTTTTTCTTGCTAGGTCCTTGTTAATCCAAAGTACTGTTAATTCCTTCTTTGCTCCTTCTTTGCTATCTTATTGTCTGTAAATATTTTTGAGTTCTTAGGCAAAGTTATTCCAAGAACCAATACTCAATCCTGTTTTAACCTTGTCATAATATGATTTTATATATGTACTGGTGGGAGCACATAAACAGGTAAGGGCATATATAATTTTCTGATCATCTGATATAATACCAGATGCCAAATAGTATAAAGCAATCTAGCTCAACCAATAATGCAAATGCATCTTATTTTCAGAGCTTGCAAATGTTGGTGGCTCTGGCACCTTGGTTTTGGAGATAATGTTTTCTTCAGGGAATCTTATTAGCTCTTTCCAAAGATAGGCAACTTCTGCCTCCAAAGTTGCAATTTTATTGTATACAGTGGTCAAGGTACCATTATAGTGGTTGATTGCTCTATTGAGCACCTGATCAACATAGTTCTTGGGGGTCAGAGTAGTACCCTGATATATATTTTGTAGCATCTATATCTTTGTTTTATTCCAAGATATATAGTCAGGGTTAATACCATCTCTGACAAGTATGTTCTAGTTTTCAGTACTGAAGTCAGCAAAGGAAACAGTGGTGGTAAAGTTGGTGAAAGTTGATATATCTATTTAAGTAATTAATTATAGTTCTTGAGTATGTTTTCAAGAGAGTAAAAGGAAAAAATGCCTAAATTTAGTCTCTTAATGCTATTATATTACACCAAATACCATTCCAATCATATTATATCTATAGAATAGTAATATTGAGCTCTAGAAGAGCTTTACAAATCTCTAGTACTCTAGTAGCTGGTTTGGAAAAATCTACATTCTTCAAGCACTTACAAGTACCTTTTAGTATTCTCTACTCCTTGGCTGTGAGCTTGTGACCAATTTTGTCTAGCTCTATAATTATATCCTGCAATCAGTTGAACTATTTCCACAGTGAGTTATACTATGGATCCTTAGTCCAGTTTTGTTTTTACTCATCTTGGTAAAAAATAGTGATATATAATCTAAGGTGGGTTCCAGAAGTTCTTTGTACTCCTTTATGTATAGTAACTTCTTGGTTTTGCAAAAATATAATTCTGGAGGGTAGAATACAAAGTAGAAATCATTTACTTTGTGCCAGTAGGGGTCTACTTTGATAAGTCTATCATAGAGTTTGGTAAATAGAGTAGGTTCTATTACAATTCTTTCTAGCAATGACTTCTCACTCACACTTTTCTTTTTCAGCAAGAGGTGTTCAGTAAGAGTCTTGGTATTTCTGATGGCAGGCATAGCTTGGAGAAAAAAATAAGTATAATATCCCTAGTTCAGTAGATGAAGTATAGTAGGCAGAAACTACACTACAACTACTAAAAATGTCCTTCCAACAACATAGGTTCTGTCTTGAGAGGAGAATTTGACATTATGTTCAGTTTCTCACACTGGCTTATAGAGGAGGAATAGGGGTCTCAGAGTAGTTTTAGCCACCTGCAAGGGTTTTTTGGAAATATTTACACAAATCCAAAGTCTTTTAGGATCAGCTGTGATACACAAGCTAGTCTACTTCCAATAGTTTGAGAGACAGACCTTCCCCTTTATACCTGGGGTCCAGTCTACTATAGAGATAGGTTCTTGATAGAAACCCACTCTGAGCCCTCAGTAAATCATCTGTTCTGTAACAGAAACAGAGACATTCTCAGAAAGTCATCTTGTTCTATAACAGAGACAAAGAGACTCCCTTATAGCCCTCTAGATCTATATCTGGAATGAACATAACCCTATGTCCTTTGTAGAGACAATAGGGACAAAAAACAATAGACTTAATAAACTATCACAAATGGCCACTTACTTGATTTTTAATTAATGAATATAGACTCAAAAGGGGCTTACAAGTGAGATTTAGACAATAACAAAAGATATTGTTAAGTCTAAGGTTTATTCTCAGACATATAGTCCTTAAATATATAATTGTGGTAGTCTGTGTACTAGAACAAACTACCACATAATCACTACTTATTGTTCTATATATAAAAGTGCTATTGTTCTTGAAATACAGATAACCTAACTGTCTTAGGGTAGTTTTTTGTTCTATTCAAGGACAAATGATAATTTATGGATAATAGATCAATGTCATATGCAAATATTGAGTACCTTCTATGTCTATGAGATCTTATTGTCTTGGGGTCTATTTATAGCCAAAAGAAGTGCATTAAAGAGAGCTTTACAATGGTCATTAAAGTAAATGATTATATTAAGCAGTTCCTGAGATATTAGTAATTTAGTGTTTGGTGACTTGATAATCACCAACTAATCTGCTGATAACTTGGTAAATACTAATTACTTTGAGATGTTTTGGATATTGTTTGAAAGGTCTTCTTAAAAGCTTTCTATGGCCATTTAGATTGTTGAAATCAGTTAAGTATTTCTAGAGTTATAGTCTGGATGAAGTTTGTAACGTAGACAATGAAAATATCACAAATGGCCACTTACTGATTTGTGATTGCTTGATTTGATAATCAAAGTGTTCAAAAAAGCAAAGTTAGACAAGCAGCAAAAGATGTTGTTAAGTCTGAGGTTTATCCTCAGACATACA
>Ga0154001_1000424_pt1 | contig 13391 bp, 10 predicted proteins | sample TSNJ085MetaG_FD_104699 | JGI IMG/M metagenome (GOLD analysis project Ga0154001, IMG submission 104699) | Attine ant fungus gardens microbial communities from New Jersey, USA - TSNJ085 MetaG | ecosystem: Host-associated > Fungi > Mycelium > Unclassified | place: USA: New Jersey, Wharton State...
CGAGACCGGACCGTCGTCGTTGCCGCTTGCGAGCTGGACACCCGCCGAGAGCTGCTCGGACAATTGCGCGGTCACGCCGATTCGCGCGCGATAGCGCAGCAGGTTGTTGCGGTTTTCGGTCGTGTTCTGCGTCGGCAATTGCGTCGTGTTCGTATTCGGGTTGATGTCGAAGCCGCCGCCCGAATTGATCGCGGCGAAGTTCGTCACGTTGTTCGCGTTGCGGCTCGAGAAGAAATGGAACTCGTCGCGCACGCGCATATCGCCGTCGAGCTTGATTCTCGACACCCAGTCCGGAAACGTGTTCGGCTGCGCCCAGTTCTCGTCCTTGGCCTGCGCGATCACTTCCTGCTTGACCTGGTCGCGGATCTGGTCTCGCACCACCTGCGGCACATAGGGCACCGCGACGTCGCCCGGCTGCGTCGGCGCGTTGACGACCGCGGCCGCCGGCGCGCGCGCGGCATTCGCCGCCTTCGCCTGCGCCGCCTCCGATTGCGCCTGGGCAATCAGGTCGTGGGCGTTCTGCTGGGTCAGCACACCGCGCTTGACGAGCAGGTTGATCAGGTTGATCACCGTGCTTTCCGTCGGCGCCGCCGCACCCGCCGCACCCGCAGCGGCCTGCGTCTCGAGCGACTGCGCCTGCGCGAGCGCCGAACAGGTGATGCCCAGCGCGAACAGCGCCACGCTCATGCGCGAGCGCCGCAACGGCATTGCCGTGCCACTGCGTCCATCACCCCGAATTTTCATTTTCTGCACCATCAACGATCTCCGCATATCTGCTGTTTGCTGGCTGCCGCCGTTGACCCGGCGGGCCCGCCCCGTGTTCCGTACCGTTTTCCGTTTCCGACTAGCCTGGCTTGCGGCCCAGCAACTTCACGAGAACCGGATACGGTGTCCCGGGCGGCGGCGGTTCATCCACCTTGCCCAGCGACTCCACCGCGGCAACCACCGCCGCGTCGATCCTCGGATCGCCGGTCGACTGCGCGATCGTCACCTTCGTGATGCGCCCGGCAGCATCCATCCACAGATTCAGGTTGCCCGCGAAGCGCGCGCCGCCCGCTTCCTGAACGCCCTTGTCCTGTTCGATTGCACGCTGCAGCACGTACACCATGTACTGCGAATAGCCGGCATTGCCGAAGCGGCCGCCGCCACCGCTGCCGACCATGCCCGACCCATCGCCCGCGCCGATGTTGAAACTGTCGGTACCGGCTTGCGCCGGCGCGTTCATCGTCATCTGCTTCGGCTGGTTATCCGACGGTTTCGGCGTCTCGGCGGGCCTGGGCGCGATCGTCGGTTTGTCCAGCGGCGTTTTCGCCTCTTCCTTGATCTTCTCGGGAGGCGGCTTCTGTTTCGGCGGGGGCGGCGGGGGCGGCAGCGGAATGACGGTCGTCACCTGCGAGGCCGTCACGCGTTTGACGCCCGCGGTATCGCCGGCGAAATGCCAGATCAGCGCGGCGAGGCCTGCCAGCACCAGCGCGATGACCACGGGCTTGATGAAGCGCCCGGGGCCTCGGCCTCGCGAACCACCGGTATAGGTCGTTTCCATTGCGCGTTCCTAGCTACCCTGCTTCGCCTTGCCCGTGACGAGCCCCACCTGGGACAGGTCGAGGCGGCGCAACAGATCGAGCACGTCCATGACCCGCTGGTACTGCACCGCCGCGTCGCCCTTCAGCACGATCGGAAAATCAGGATTACTCGCTTTTTCGCTGCGCAGACGGCTTTCGAGCTCGTCCATCGAAACCGGATAGGCATCCAGATAGATCTGTCCCGAGTCCGCCACCGTGATCGCCTTCGTCTTTGGTTTGGCAAGACTCGACGACGAACTCGCCTTCGGCAGGTCCACCTTGATGCCCTGCACCGACGCCGTCGTCATGATGATGAAAATAATCAGCAGCACATACGCGAGATCGAGCATCGGCGTGATGTTGATGTCGTCGTACGGCTTGTCGTCATCCTGAACCTGCATCGCACATTCCTCCGTTTCGAATCAGTCCGCCGCGAGCGCGTGGTCGGGGCTGCGATGCGCTTCCGCGAGGCGCGTGACGAATTCGTCGACGAACACCTGCATGTTCGCGGTCACGTTCTTGTTGCGGATCAGCAGATAGTTGTAGCCAAACAGCGCCGGAATCGCGACGAACAGGCCAGTGACGGTCGCGAGCAGCGCGGCGGCGATACCCGGTGCGATCGCATTCACGTTCACGTCGCCCGACGCGGCGATCGCCGCGAACGTGATCATCACGCCCACTACAGTGCCGAGCAGTCCGAGGAACGGACCGCCCGAGATCGAGATCGTCAGGAGCACCATCGATTTCGCGAGACGCTGGTTTTCGCGCACCAGCGTCGCGTCCATCGACGCGCGGATGGCCTCGATCGATTCGCTTGTAATGACGGTGCGGCCGTGCTCGTTGACGCGACTGTGAATCTCGTCGACCCCGGCCTTGTAGAGACGATAGAGCGACGACTGATGCAAGCGGCGCCCCTCGTCGCTCGACTCCGCGACATGGGCAAGACCGACCAGATGGCGGCCGGCCACACGGCGGAAGCGCTCGATGAAATAGTTGTTGGCCTTGTCGACCGTGCCGACGTAGCGAGCCTTGTTCCACATCACGACCCACGAAACCGCGGCCATCGCGAGCAGGATCGAGATGACCACCCATGCGTCGACGGTCACCGACTGGACGATCACCCCGAAGTATCCGAAGCCGAAGCCGGACTGCTTCTCGTCGGCGCCGTACGAGACGAGCTTCGACTCGGAGCCCTGCGACAGCGTGTCGATTGCAAACGTCGACGGCGCACGCGCGATCTTCGACAGACGCAGCTCGTCCATGGCGCCCGTGAAGCCGGCAAACCCGCCAGGCGCACCAGCGATATCGCCGGCCACCGCGGCAGCCGACGTCAGCGCGGGCAGCACGGCCGCCTGCTGCGCTACCTGTTTGCCGTTCACGAATACCGTGACGTTCTTTCCGTCAGCGGTGACACCAATCTCGCTCCACTGGTTCGCGGCCACCGGCGAGGCTGCCGCCGTGCGCAACGGTGCGCCGCCGTTGTCGACCTCGGCGAACGGCACGCCGTTATCGAGTCCGATCAGCAATGCATTCGCGCCGTCGCGGCGGCTGTACAGCAACTGGTTAGCCGCGAGTGCCGCGGGCTTGATCCATGCGCTGAACGAGAAACTGCCGCCCGCCCCGAGGTTCTGCGACGGGCTCGCGGGCAACATCAGCGCCTCGCTGCCGTCGAACTGCGCGGCCTTGCCGACGATGCCGTCCTCGACCGTTCTGAACGGTGCGTTCTGCGCATTGTTCGCATAGGCGGTTGCATCCTTCGGCGGCGTACCCGACGCACCGTTGAAGTGATAGACGAGCGTGTAGTCGGCGTCGAACGTTTCGGCCGGCTTGCCGCCGTCGGGCGCTTTCTTGTTGCCGTAGTACATCCAGATCTGCTGCGCGGTGCCGGCTGGCAGCTTCGGGATGTCCACCCAGATCAGCGCAACGCCGAGCATCGGGTCGTACTGCTCGATGTGATAGTTCAGCGGCGTCTTGTCATCGCCATCCACGAAGCGGATATCGGCGCCGCCGTCGGCCACCCCGTCGAACTGGAAATTGCCCGCATGCAGACGGATCAGCAGCGGCACGCGGCCCGCCGATTCCGTCAGATTGGCGCCTTTCGGGCTCGCATCGATCGTGATCGCCTTGCGGTACGACCAGTCGTTCTGCCACCAGGCATTCGCGACGCCAGGCAGTACGCCCATCAGCACCGCCAGCATAAAAAACAGGACTCGCTTCACAATCCACTCCCCGAATGAACTGCCCCGCTACGTCACGCGTCGGGACAGCACGATGAAAAAAGTCACTCAAAAACTCAACCGCACATAGAAGTCGAAACGTGGGCTGTACTGTTTCGTGTAGACGCCCGGCTTCAACGGCCATCCCGCCTCGAAGTCCGCGCTTGCATACTTGAGCAGTTGCAGACGCGTGCCGAAGCCGACGCTCAGCAGGTTGAAGCTGGCGGTCTGCTCCGGCAGCGGACTCAGCAGCCACAGATGCGCGGCGTCGACGAACGCATGGAAACGCCACTCGTTCACGTGGCCGCCGAGATATCGGGAGATCGACGGACTACGCAACTCCAGCGAACCGATCACGCCGCTGTCGGCTGTGTCCTCGGCCTGCATGTAGCCCCGTACGCTGTTCATGCCGCCCGCAGCGAACTGCTCGCTTGACACGAGTGGCGAATTGGCGAGCTGCGCGGTGACGTGCGCATTGGCGCGCATGTCGTTGGCGAGATCCTGCGTGTGATTGACGTCGAACTTCGCGTATACGAAGTCCGGCGTCGCGTTATAGCGCTTGCGGTCCCACGCGTCCGCATCGCTGCCGATGCTGCGAATATTGGTCGTGAGCGATGTCGAAAACGACGTCTGCGAATTCTTGAGATTGAGCTGGCTGTTATAGGCAATCGTGACGGGCACGTAGGTGAGCGGCGCGGTCGACTGCTGCCCCGCGACACTGACGTTTTCGTCGAAATGCTTGCGGTCGATCTCCACGCTCGCGGACTGCGCGTAGGTATCGGTCGACGGCAGCGTATAGATTGCCGTCAGCCCGAACGCCGTTCCCTTGCCCAGTACGCTGGTTCCGCCGAGGGACGCGACATTGCTGTCCGAATGCAGCACCGTGGCCAGCAGACTCCATCGAGAGTCCTTGAACGGAGCGAGATAGGAGAACGAGTAGACGCGCGCATCGTCCGGATGCTGCGGCGCAATCAGATACGTGCCTGAAATCACGTGTCCGAGTTGCCACAGATTCGCATAGCTGAGGGTCGCGCTCGTGCGCAACGAAGAGGTGCCGGGACTGTTGTCGTTGTTCACGTCGAGCGTGCCGTGCAGCGGGCTGTGATCGTCGACCTTCAGATCGACGTCGACCGTCTGCGGCAATACGCCCGGCTTCAGCACCGGGATGACCTGACGGTCCGCGGAACGGTTCAGATCGGTCAGTTGCTGCTGCGCCTGCGTGAAATCGGGTACCGCGCCTTCGGCGAGCGCGGGCACCCCGTCGCGAATGTTTTGCAACGAGCTGTATTTCGCGCCATCCACACGCAGCCGCCCAACCTTCGCCTCGACTACCTGTAGCATGATGACGCCGTTCCTGACCTGCTGCTGCGGCAATTCGACGACGACCGATTGATAGCCTCGCTCCTGATAGACCTTCTGCAGTGCATCGCGTGCGGCATTGACATCGTCGAGCGTTTTGCCCGGACCTTCGAACGGATAAACGGCCTTTTCGATATCGATGCTCTGCAGGACCGTATTGCCGCGCACGATGAATTCGTTCAGATCGAAGGTTCTCGGCGCACTCGACGCCGCACGTTCAGCCGGCGCGGCGCCAGCCGTATCCTGAGCCCGGACCGGCAAGGTGAAGCTTGCCGCCCCCGCCACCATGAGCCCCGCAAGACACTTTCTCCGGATTCGTCCCAGTCCGTACTGTTCCCCGTCTACATTCGGCGGCATGCGCCTTTCCCCTTGTGTTCCAGATCGCCAGAACCTCTGTCCGATGCCATCGCGCCACTAACAGAAGCTTGTTTCAGATATTTGACAGAACCGTAGTAGAGCTAATTTAATGATGAAGACAGATTCCGCCGATACGACCAGAATCCGTGCGCATTCGCGCCGCTCGCATCTTGATGCCGGATAGATTTCCGGCCTTCTATATCAAGGACGAGACCGATACGCAGAACCCGCAGTTTTTTTGCCTCGACGGTACTCGTTAAATCCGCTGCGCGTTTTCGTCCTCTTCCCGGGGACGGGTCTGCCAGAAGCCGCCCTTCATCGTGGCAATCGACGGCGTCTCGCTCCATTGATGAGGGCTCAAAATCTCGGCACGCCGGATGCCGGGCATGACCTGCACATCGAATACTTCGTCCACGCCGTTATAAAAGTGCAGGATGCCCAGCACTTCGCCGCTACGACGATCGATCGCGGCAACGCCCGCAACCAGCTCAGCCGACGCGTTCTCGATCGGCAGTCCCTGGGGACCACGCTTGTCCCGCAGCCTCGACAGCCCCACGAACAGCACGCCGCCGTATTCCGCCAGACCATGGGTGAAGCCGGGCAGCGTGGCCACGACGCGCCTCGCGCCCGACTGCGGATCGATCTGCAATACCTGGCCCCGCCCGCCTTCGAGCACGTACAACCGGTTATCGATCAGCCGCGGCGAATGCGGCATGGACAGCCCCGCGGCAACGATGCGGCCCGACGGCACTTCCATGACGATGCCACCGTCCGCCATGCCGCTGCGCCAGCCGAACGGCGTATCGCTGTGACCGAGCGCGGTCGCATAGCGCACCTTGCCGTCATGAAAAGCCATGCCGTTCAGATGGCAACGGTCGTCGGGGCCGAATCCGGTGACGAAGGACGGCTGCCAGATCGGCGTGAAATTGAAATAGCCGTCGATGACACTGATACAGGAGTAACGCGTGTTGACGGCAAGCACCACCTGTTTCTCGAACGCCATGTCGTGCAGATCGAGATCGCCGGTGTAATACGACTGACGCGGCACGAATATCGCGTCGTAGTAATCCGGCCGCACGGGATAAAGCGGCGCGAGCGTCGACACATTCGAGAAGACCAGCAATTCGTGGGTTGTCGCAACCGCAAGCCGATTGCCGGACACCGTCATGCCCATCGAACGCGGCAACAGGCAGGCCGACAGTGTGGGCACGCCGGCATCGACACCCAGTATCGCGACACCGGACGGACGCCGGCTCAATGCGAGCGAGCATTGCAGCGACTCGAGCACCGCCAGGAAGCGGCCCGTGTCGCGCAGATTGATGAGCGGCGAGTCGTTGTCCCCGTGACCCGTATCCGTTTCGGCAATCTTCGGATTGACTGCCTGATCGTCGCCAAGCTGTTCCACGTTCATATACCCGTTTGCGCCTGTCAGTTTGCGCCTGCTCACTACCCGTTATTCAGCCCTGCTCCCACGCAACCACGTCGCGTGAAAGCGCGCGCACCGGTCGGCCATGCCACCGGCGCCTTCACTTACTAGACGGAACCCCGTATCGAGAGCCGCAAACTTTTTATAGGTGTAGCGCGTAAAAGACGCGTCGGCGCGGCACGCCATGCCGTTGCAACCCGCCGGTCGGCCAGCTTCCGGCCAATGCCCCGCGGCCCTCGTTCACGGACCCGTTGTCATCAGCCAATGCGCATATAGGGCTGATGTCTGGTCTATTGAGCGTTGATTTATTGAGGTGGCCTATCGTTATATTTCAACAGGTCATTTTTTATGACACTGCGCGGATGAATCGTCGATATTCATTCAGAAAGTCATCGACGTGTGCCACTATTCGATCTGCACGGCTCATTCACTCACGTTCCTGCTGCCCCTTCCCATGCTCAGGCCCATGTCTCGCAACGAACGCGTTTCCCGCGCCCGCTCGCATCGGCAGCGCGGCATCGCCATCGTGACGGTTCTGCTGATCGTTGCGCTCGCAGCGGCTCTGGCTGCGAGCGTATTGTGGCGCCAACATGTCGCCACGCACGACGTGGAGAATCAGCGGCTTGCGACTCAGGGGCTGTGGGTCGAACGGGCGGCGGTCGAGTGGGCTCGCGCCACGGTGCGGGAAGAGGCAAGAACGTCGGGCGTCACCTATGTCGGGCAACCGTGGTCGTCGCCCGTCAGCGAGGTCCAGCTCGTCGACCTGTTGCCGCGCGATGCCGCGTCCGTCAACGGCGAGCTTGCTCGCGCGTGGATTTCCGGGCAGATCGAAGACGCGCAGGCGAAGTTCAACGTGATGAATATCGTGTCGCGCCCGGCGCCCGGCCGACCCTACCAGGCCGACGGTCCCGGTGTGCTGGCGTACCGGCGCCTGCTGTCGGAACTCGGACTATCGCCTGCACTCGCGCAGCAGACCGCCGATTATCTCGTGAGCGCATTGCGGCCAACGCGCGACGCGGGCAACTGGCCGCTGCAGCCCGTGACGCTGGCCGACCTCGCGCGCATCCCCGGCTACGACGCGCATACGGTCGAAACGCTCGCCCCTTATGCGACGATCCTGCCGGACCAGACGACCGTCAACGCCAACACCGCGGCCGAACCGGCACTCGTCGCCGCCATCCCCACGCTATCGCGCAGCCAGGCGCAGCGGCTCGTGGAGCGGCGCGCGACCGCCTATTTCAACAGTACCGCCGACATCGCCGAAATCCTGCTGCCGGTCAGCACGAATGCCACGCTGCCCGAGGGGGCGATCGTCGGCGTCGGCAGCGGCTATTTCGTCGTGCACTGCCATGTTCGATCGCCGCGGCTCAGGATGCGGATCGATACGCTGATCGCGCGCTACAGCACCGGCAACTTCGCCTGGACCTCGGTTATCTGGGTCCACCGGCTCGCGGGTTAGCGCCATCGACCGGGCTATCGCGTCAGCCGCATCCACCACATCAGCCCAGCCACCTCAGTTCAGCGAAGATCCGCTGCGCCGCAGATCGACCATCGGCACCGGCGCAACATAGCTCTCGCCCTCGCGGCTCAGACCGCTTTCGCGCACCTCGAACATCAGCCGGTTCCAGTCCTCGATCGACACGAGCAATGCAATCGGCCGGTTATATTTCGTCACCGTCACGAGCGCCTCGCTCGCATGTCGCAATGCCTTGGACGGGTTGCTGCTGAAGTCGCGCGTCGCCATCGCGATCGTACGCATGTTGAGCGAGCCCGTCAGCATCGCCTCTCCGTGTCCGTACAACAGACGCTCCAGCGTCAGGGCACGGCCCTCTTCCTGCGACTTCGACGAGACCCTGTCGCGCTTCTGCCGGCGCCGGCTGCGCGGATCGACGCGATCGGCGAGGCAACGCACGATCTCGCCGACCTCGGGCACGATCATCTGGTCGTAGCGCCGCCAGAACTCGGACGGCAGCGCGATCATCATGCCCTTGTACGTTTCGCACACGCCCGCGGCCATCTGGATGCACAGGCGATCGATGTCGCGCGTACCGAGCCCAAGCTCGCCGTCGACGGCATTCACCATCGCAATCAGCGTGTTGTGCGCAATCGCCAGAATCGCCGCCGCCAGTAGCGCCGCGCGCGGCGGTACGTCGGCGAGCGCCGCGCCGTTGAACACCGCATCCATCGACAGCGCCGTGATGCGCTCCGACTGCGCGCGCAGCAACTGGACAATCGCGTGCGCATCGAGACGCGAGCCCGGAACGTTCGTCAATATCGCCAGCGCGCTCGCCGCATCATCCGCGTCCTTGCCGCGACGCCATTCGATGCGCCGGAACGTCGGCGAAGTCTGCGGGCTACCGGCGAGGACGACCTGCTGTTCATACACGCGCCTGCCGTCCTGCTCGCCCACGTCCTGTGGATCATCCAGTGTCTGATAGGCGGGCGCGCAGCCGTGATCCTGCATGACAAACGCACTGCCCACACGAGGCCAGCCGCCGAGTAGCGCATCTGCGCCGAAACGCCCCCGCACCATCCACAACTCGTTGTCGCCGACCGACTCGAGCAGCGAGCCGATGAATGCCCGCTCGTGAATCTGCCCGCGTTCATAGGGCACCAGATCGACGATCATCCCGGACTCCGGCGCATAAACCGGCAGTGCCCGCAGTCTTGCGAACGACCCGGCAGCCGCCGCGTCCGCTTCGATTTCATGAACGCATCCGTGCGGGCCCGGCATGCACTTCACCGATGCCCGCTCGCCATCGAGCACTCTCAACTGATAGCCGCCGACAGACTTCTCCGCCCTGCGGCCGAAGCTCGAACCCGCGCCGAGCAGCAGCCCGACACCATCCTTGAGCAGCGTGCGTCCCCAGTCCGGGCGCAGCCGGCTCATGCTGTCGTGCAGCTTCGCGACCGCCGCCCCGAGCCGTGGTAGCGCGTACGCCGCCGACCATGACGGCGCATGCGGCCGCCGGCTCTGAACGAGCGCGTCCATGGCCGTCACGATCTGCGAACAGAGCAGCTCGCGAGTCTGCTCCCCATCCGGATCGTTGTCGCCGCGAAGCGCATCATCGACCCATTCGGCGTGCAGTGCGCACTGCATCACCAGTCTCGCCATCACCGCCGCGGGACTCTGCTCCACGAAACGCTCCATGACCGTACGTATCACGTGACCACTCCGTTATGGTTTCCTGCCATCCGCGTGTGCCGCGGGCAAGTTCTGCCCATCTGCCCGCCGCGCTACAGCCGGCAGCACACGCCCTCGTTTATCGCCCCACATCGCAGTGGCTCCATCCCGGCCGCAGCCTCTGCTGCCCCCTGCCTGACGACGCTGCCGCGCGCAACAGGAGGCCCCTAGCAAAACACGCCCATCTTGACGGACCGATTCCATCGTCCGAATATCAATGCCGTCGGCTCCTCGCTCAACGAATCGCGAGCGGCTGCACATAACGCCGCCGCGAGATTCCCGCATGTACGTCGATCCCCGTGTGGCCCATGGCCGCGCCACCTTTGACCTGAACCGCTCTCCCCGCCTGTTCGCGGAAGAGCGCCGCGCCGCGCTCCGCGACGTGATCGTCCAATGCTTGCGAACCCTTCCCGAACCCCACAGCCGGCGCAGTCTCATGCGGCTGCTCGAACGTCAGGTCGCCCCGCGGCTCGCGCGCATGGGGCTGGAGCCTTACGTCGGCCGCTTCGGTGCAAAAGAAGGATTGCTGATGACGTTCGCGACCATGAGCCCGGTGCACGGATTGCGCGAATTCGAAATGCAACTGACGGTCGGCGATCTGCGGCTGGACTGCTTTGCCTCGACGGTCATCCGGCCGCATGCTGTCGCGCGCTGCATGCAGCGCAACGGCGTGATGTCGCTTGAGCAGATCGAACACGAAACCGCCACCGCGTTCGTGCTGGCCCGCGCAATCCGCCCGCTCGCGCGCATGCAGAAGTGGAAGCAGGTCGGCGTGCCCACGCCCGCCGGTCTCTTCGTCGGCGAGATGACGCCAGCCGAAGACGTCGGGATCAGCACCTATCTGCATCCCGCGGACAACGGCAGGCCCTCGCGCTGGGAAGCCTTCGCCAGCCTGTTCGACAGCATGCCCCGCTGGGATGCGGACCAGATTCGCCGGGGAACCGATCTTCTGCAGTGGATGATCAGCCATCTCGTGACCTTGCAAAAATCCGGGACCGTCGCGGAACGGTTTCCGTTCCTGCTCGAGCCCTACGTGAAAGGCAGTGATCCGCTCGACGAAGCATGGGACACGGCGCGCCGGAACCCCGCTACACCGTGACCGCCGCGGCAGGTCTACGGCGACCGGCGCCGATCCACCACGCCTCGCGTGCGACGTCCGGCACGCGAACACGCCGCGTCATGGCAATCACATCGCCCACATAAACAAGGTCGAAACGGATAGGGCTAACCCGCAGGATTTTTCTGGTCCGCTCGTTTTAGTCTTTCTGTTTTGATGCATGAGGCATCGCGCATCGCCGGCAACATCGCGCGAACGAACCGTCACGACGCCAACGGATCGTCGCAGTCGGGATAAACCGCCATCACGAGCAGCCCCCAGAAATGCATGACTTCCAGCGCCGCGCGTTCATGCTCGCGGCTGCGGGCGCACCAGTGCACGAAGGCCGCGATGTCCATCTCGTCCGCGGCGTCGGAGCGCAGCCAGATCAGCCACCTGACCGCGACGTCGACCACGTCGGGCGAAATATCCACCGGATAGAAGGGAGTTTCCGGGACCGCTTTCCAGATCATGTCGCCGCCCGCACGCCAGGGTTGCCGCCCCGCGCCGCCCCTTGCGGGGCGTTTTGCGGGTGTTCAACTATAAGGTCGTTGCGAGCGGCGCTAACCCGCAAAAATACGGGTGCGGATAAAGCCGTCAGGTCATCAGCTCGATGCGCCCGGGCAGCCGCGTGATGTGTCCGTCATAGAGGCGGCACAGCATGTTGACGGCATCGTCGAGCCGCGCGATGGGGAACTGCGCCTGCACCCGATTGGCGCCGAGCGCGGCATTTCTGATAATGATCTTGCCGGGCCGATACCGGTTGATCTCGTCGACGACTTCGGACAACGGGACATTGTTGAACACCAGCAGGCCGCGACGCCATGCGGTGACGTTGTCGGTATTGATGCGGGCAACCGGGCGCATGCTCCGGTCGTCGTAGGTCGCCTGATCGCCCGCTTGCAGCGTGAGCCGTCCGTCCGGATGATCGAGCGTGACCGTACCCGCGAGGCAAGTGACGCATACTGCGTCCGCGGTTCGCCGCACATTGAAGCGCGCCACCCCGGCGCCGATACGACCGCTGCCCGCCACCACGGAGACCGGCATCAGCGGTTTGGTGCGGCCGGCTCCCGGCGCCATCGCATCGAACTCGGCCTCGCCGGCGAGCAGTTCCACGCCATGCACCATGTCCTGCTTCTTCAGCAGCTCGAGGCTCGTCTGCGTGTTCATCTCGACCGCGACGCGCTCCGACAGGACGACGCGACGCTGCTCGCCCGTACCGGTGCGGTAGTCCGAAGCCAGATCCGCGAGCGACGGCCACAGCCCGAGCGGCGGACGAACCGCCAGCCAGGACACGCCCGCGGCAAGAGCGAAGCCGACGAACGCCCGGCGTCCCGTGCGCAAGGTCCGTGGCTTTGCACGCGCGGAGGCCAGCTCTTTCGCCTGTTCCTCCAGCGCGATCTCGGCGGCGGCGACACGCAAGGTCCCCCACGTGTCGCGCAGCAAATTTGCCGCCGCCGGGTTATCATCAGACCATTGACGAAACGCTTCGGAGTCCGTCTCATCCGGGCGGTCCGAGCGCAGGTGCAATAACCACGCGCAAGCCTCCTCCCGCGCGAGTTTTGCAGACTCGACATCTGCTTTCGTCATTGTGGCAATACTCAAAATTTTCGTGGCCCGTTTCGCGAATCAGGGTAATCATCGCCCTCTTCCTGCATCCGCTGAAGGCAATACTTAAGCGCCGCACTCAGTTCGCTTTCCACAAGACGCAGTGAAATACCGAACCGCTCGGCGATTTCCCGGTTGAGAAGACCGTCCACACGCGCCGCAATCAGAATGTCCCGGCGTCGTGGCGGCAACCCGCGCAGCACATCCTTGAGCGCGTCGATCTTCCGACGTGCGGCTACGACCCGCTCCGGATCGGAAAGTTCGTCGGGCACCTCAAGGAGCATGTCGAGGTCATCGTCATGCGCATGCCGCCGGTCGTGCCGATGCTGATCGATCGCGACGTTGTTGGCCATGCGCAGTATATAGGCATCGGCATTCGCAATCGGCGTCGACACGTTGGCGTTGCCGATCCGCATCCACGTTTCGTGCAATGCGTCGCTCGCGCCATCTTTCGATCCGACCACCCGCTCGAGCCGCCTCACCAGATAGGTGTAGCGCGACACGAGAATTTCCCGCAGATACGCCCGGCTGATTTCAGACACGGTCAGCCCTGCCCGCCAGGTTGTGGACAATGGATATGAAC
>Ga0154001_1000425_pt1 | contig 13388 bp, 9 predicted proteins | sample TSNJ085MetaG_FD_104699 | JGI IMG/M metagenome (GOLD analysis project Ga0154001, IMG submission 104699) | Attine ant fungus gardens microbial communities from New Jersey, USA - TSNJ085 MetaG | ecosystem: Host-associated > Fungi > Mycelium > Unclassified | place: USA: New Jersey, Wharton State...
GACACAGCCAAAGAAGGAGAGAAAGAAGACCCAAATACCCACTGAATAACACGAAAAGCTGGTCTAACGGGTGGGTCAGAATTCAATGCAAATCGTGGGTCAGGATTCCGTGCAAATCAACAGTCTCAAGATTGTCCTCAAAGATCGAAGCTTTTTCAGCAATGATCGCAGAAGGAAAATCCTCCTCCTGCATGCCGAAATATCGTAATAACTTTCTGTTCTCTGCAGCATGGTTGCTCCGCTCTCGCTCAATATCTTCCTGCTTCTTGTTTCTTTCCTTGGCTCTTGCCTCAAACCCGCCGTCTGCATCAAAAAGTGCGTAAACAGGTACACCAATCGAGGTCAAAATGGCATGCGCAAGCGGAATTGATGTCTTTGATCCTACCGGAACGATTGAAATACCCGCAGCCTCAAGCGAGCCGGGAGACACCCGGTCTCCAATGCCGTAGAACACGGATGACTCCGTTGCCCCCTCGACGAGGATTGTTCGATTTGCAAAAAGCGCTATGGCGAGCTGATCAGCCACATTATGGTCAAGCCGACGGTCTACCACGTCCCCCTCAACCACTCCCTGAAGCGCAGATTTCACATCGACAACCGTTGCGTAGTGAACAGAAACTACCGGGCTTGCACCTGTTGACCTCGTCAATCGTCTGACTTGATCAAAATGACGGGCCTCTAGAAAGTAGGGACTATGAGTTGCATACGTCACCTGGATGCGTTTCCCGATATCTTCAGCAAGCGATCTGAGTACCTTTGCAAAGGCTTGGGCCTGAATCGGGTGCTGAAAGAGCTCTGGTTCCTCAATCGCCAAACAAATGACCCCTTCGGCTGACGCAGCGCCCGATTGAGCCAAGAGTTGAAGCGCCGAAATCAATAGTGTGCGCTGAAAGCCGTGTCCTTGCCGCTCCACCGCAGTCTCGGTCATGCCATCGAGGATAGCCACCTCGAACGTGGTCCGCGGGGCCTTTAGTTCCACTTCGGCTGGAGATACAGTGACAGCCCGGCCAGGCGAGTAAGACTCAACGATCTCGTTGAGTTGCGTCGTGATTGTCTCGAGTTGCGCCTTGAACTTCTCCTCGTAGACGTTCTGCTGTTTTGCGCGTGACTCCTCGACGATCTTCGCGATTTCCTCGTCGGCCGCAGCACGATCAACTGAACGCTCGAGAATCCGCCCGATAATGCTCGACTTTCCGTCTATGGACTCCTCACTTGCCCGAAGATCCGCGGTGACCAAGACGAAGTCAAATAGGCCACTCATCTTGCCGCCGCTGTTAAATCCGAAGAAATTGGTCTGCAGTGCCTCCGGGGCGTCGACGAGTTGGTCAGTATGGGAGGCCTCCCAAGCCGTCATCGCCTGCTCAACGGCTGTTCCCGTATTCGCTGCCGGGAGGTCCAAATCTGGACGGCTATTGCGAAGACTGCCGTAAAGATCCTTCTTCGCGCCCGCACCACCTGCGGCCTTGATCGCGTCGAATTCCGGAAAACCTTTCGCGTTTGCCGAGATCACCTCCGAGCCATCGGGTAGCCGACGCTTCCATGCGGTGAAGGTGGCAACGTTGTCCGGCGCGTACTTGCCAAGTGCCTCACGATCCTTGTCTGTCAGATTTGTGAAGGTGACTTGGACCTCGATATTCTCGGTATCGGCCCCGAAGGAACAATCTTTCTCTGTCAACGATCCGGGCTTACCATTGAAGAACCAGTCGAGTGCGCGAAGTACCGTTGATTTACCGGCGCCGTTCTGTCCGATGAATGTCGTAACCGAATCGAATGGGATAGTTACGTCTTTCAATGCACGAAAATTTTTGATGCGAATCGAATAAATCTTCATTGCGAATTCCAGAGTCCCTGAGAATTTTTCCGATTACCACATTGGAGATGCCGAGTCACACTCGAAATAACCGATTCTTGCAGAAGCACTCGCGAGCGTCGAGCGTGCCGCCAACGCAGGCGCATAGCACACTCACGTTCGCTAACACGGCAGGCGATTTAGAACAGCTCTTGGTCACGTAACGGCATGCAGTCATTCATCGATTGCGTGAGCAACGGCTATATTCACATTCGAACGCGTTCAAGGCATCCAGTTCGGCATCTGATCTCTGCCAAATACTACTGCCATCCGCTGACTGGACATCACGGCTTCCGCCAGTCCTTTTATCGCTGATCATATTCGCACTAGTGCACAGATTTGTCAGCCCCACTCAACAATCGGTCAACCTCTCGCATCACCTGATCGCTGAAATCGGCGGGAGCCATTTCCCTACCGTCTATGCCCGAAGCATAATATCCAAACGCCTCATAAACCTGATCAAGTACATAGCGCTCGTCAAGCGCGTCCGATCCGGAATAGGTCAGCATGATGGATGGCGTCGCCTCAAGGATCACAAGATATCCCGATGTGCCCTGCCGGTGTACCTCGAATGCGGCCATTCGACGAACCCGATGCCGGGCACCGTCATTGGTGAACCACTTCCCGTCGATAACACCATCGGCATCGGCGGCCGCATTCATCGGTACAGTCCATCCATCTTCGTCGCTCGCGGTTTTCAAGGTCGTTATAACACCCGGCAATGACTTCAATGCGTGAATGGCTGGTGCCAGAAACTCAGGTGGTCCCTTATGCGAAGACTGCGATGCTTCGACTAGCGAAATAGCCCGGACAACAGCTGACGAAACCGGCTCGCCCACCGCGACGCCCTCAACCACAGTCGCGGACGTGTGCATTTCTGTCTGTGCAGTTGCCGGCAGATCGCGGTGGCGCCAGATATTCTTCCCCTGAAGATCAGTGAACCGCCGCCGTCGAGGTATCGCATGTTCGTGTCCCGACAACGTACGGGATGGATCGTTCTCGACCAGCGTCTGGTCGTCCGGCTTGCGTGAGCTGGATTGATGCCGCTGCGACGACGCGTCCGAAGCGGACAGATTTAAGATCGTCCCCCTAGGCTTTTGGTTCGGCTCGGCGTGTAGCTGATAGTTAAGCGCACGAAACGGAAAAGGGTATGAACAGGAACGCAGCTGATAGACGAGGAAAGTCTGTCGGCTACCGGTGGAGCCGGGCAGCCACTTTCCTGTTGCCGATAAATCCGTCACACCTCGGAACGGAAATCCCATCTGCGGATAAATAGCGTCACCTCCCGTTGAATCCCTTAGGCATGACGTACCCACCCAGGCGGCTGAGCGCCACGCAACCGGATCACCTGCGATGCGGGCAACATCCGATGCGCTCGCACGTGGAATACCGGCAGCCAATCCGAGCTTCATCATGCGTGACACCGATTGCTGGCAATCCGTAAATAGCGCTTCCTTTGTCAACGGCGGCGTGAACAGCCTGGCAAGCAGGACGCTCGACGATCCAAAATAAAACCGGATCAACTCCATACACGGCACGATGACGGCCCGACCGTCTGGCAACGCAATGCAAATGCAGCTGGATCGAGTGTTAGCAGCATGCCAGGGATGCGCACCGAACGGCAGCAGATAGAGGCCATCGTCGTGCGGCTCGCCGGCTCTGACTATCGATGTGGTCGAGTCGTCGATCAACAACTGCGGGAATGTCTCGGATTCGTAGACAGGGGAGGTAACGAAGGTCCGATCAGACCAGATATCACCAACGCCAAGGGTCACCATCGTGCCGACAGATACCCACCGTTTGGCCTGCCGCTGCACGGGCAGGGTCGCACTCGGACTTAGAAGGAGAGCCGGATCGTCCAGAACGCTTACGTTGGCGAGTTGGGACAGGTGAACGAGAACCGATGGCTGGCTACGCCGCATCATCCGGTTCGGAAAGGCAATCTGGCCGAACCAGTCAATTCGCCAATATTCCGGCCCCGATGGAAAGGCTTCAATGCGGAGAGATGAAGCCCTGTCTGAGGTCTGCCTCGGCGCCATCAGCTTGTGGCCGAATTCGCTCGATCCGCCCGTGCACGGACGGCAGAAGGCGTCGACAGTGGAAGCGCCATGAACTCCGATTCTCCGATCTCTGCCCACTCCTTGCTGAATGGCAAAAACAGGCGGATAACCCACGCATCAAGATCAGTATCGGTACGCTGGCGGGCTGCATACGGATGCAGGATTTCCCCGTCATCCCGAACGCGGTCGAACTCCAGCAAACGCCGCGTTCGCGGATACTGGTCGCCGTCCAACCTTTCATCCATCATCCGGCTCACAGCCTCATGAGGATAATTGGGATGCCCAGACGTATCGGCCTCATCCAATGCCGCGCGAATGTGGTCCTTTTCCGATAGGTGCGCGTCCTCGAGTTCGGCCTCGTCAAGCACGACTTCTTCAATCATGTACGGCGGCCCCTCGTACCATATCGAATCATCCTCGGCGAGCCTGATCGCAACAACCGTACGTGATCCAATATCCGTGCAGCGGTACCAGAAGGCGCCGCAGATGAACTCAAGACCGATGTAAAAATTCGAAGGTTTCATTGAGTATTCCGTCGGCCGGGTGCACTACCTTAACCATACGAGTCGGCGCTCCGAACGCAGATACTTCTGCGAAAGGACCATAGTACCTGAGCCTTTGTAGTGCCAGTGCGAAGCACGCCACATTCGGAAGGTGAGAGACCGATGTCAGTTTGCGGAGACTTCCGTGAGGCCCTTTCCCATGTCAGAAAAATATGCTATTTTTCTGACATGGGAACGGCAGAGAAAATTTCGGATTGGATCGCGCAACGCCAGCCCGGCGATGCATTTTCGACCGCCGATGTAATCACGCTCGGCACACGCTCGTCACTAGATAAGGCGTTGAGTCGCATGGTTATTGCCGGACAAATCGACCGGATCGCGCGCGGCATTTTCGTCGTACCGAAACCAAATTCTTCGCGGGACGATATCGATCCTGTGGCTTGCGTGCTGACCGTACTAAGTAGACGCAACGGCTGCCCAATACAAGTATCCGGTGATGTTGCCTTACGGCGCTTCGGCCTAAGTGCGGAAAAATTAGCCCCCGAAAGATCAACCTACTCTTGGTCGGCCAAGTCTCGAAAGATAACAGTCATAGATCGGCCTATTCACTTGCGCAGCGTCAGCCCGCGCAAGCTCGCTCTGTGCGGCCGCACAGCAGGCTTAGCGATAACGGCGATCTGGCAAATAGGTAAGCAAGAGATGACACCTTCGATCATGACCAGTATCTTAAATGGCCTGGAAAATAATGAACTCGCGGCGATACGAGAATCGGCTTCGGCATTGCCGACGTGGGCTTTAAAGCATATGGCAGATATTGAAAAATCCGGAGCGACGTTGTCCGACGATAGCTCGTCTGAGCGGATAGCGCCGCCAAGAGCACGTGGCACTTCGAAGCCGTCCTTGGCCCCCTCCGCACATCCAACGGCGGCGAGCGCCAGTGGTGACGCGAATGCTGGCGAAAGGCAACCATCTCCAGTTGAACGCAGGTGGAGCGGATTCGGGCCATACTATGCGATGTTCCCCGTTGAGTTTGCTCATCAGGTAATTTCGGAGTACTGCCCTCCGGGCGGAAAGGTTCTTGATCCATTTTGTGGGCGGGGAACTGTGCCATTTGTCGCACTTGCGACGGGGCGCGAGGCGCTTGGCAGCGATATCAATCCTGTCGCATGGGTTTATGCAAAGACCAAGACCGATCCACACCCAGATCCCAAAGTGCTAATGCGGCGGGCGCAACAGATTCAATCTGCAATTAAGCGAAAAGACAGACGTCCGGAAAACGAATTTCAGGAGTTGGCCTGGTCCGAAGATGTGCTCGCCTTTCTGAATGCTGCTCGTCGGCACTTGAATTGGCGTGGCTCGCGAATTGATCGCACGCTAATGGGCGTCCTGCTGGTTCATCTGCATGCAAAATTAGGGAATGGGTTTTCGAACCAGATACGTCAGTCCAAGGCCATGGCGCCCGAGTATTCAGTCAGATGGTGGCGCGAGAAACAGATGCTGCCACCTGAAATCGATATGCTGGAATTGCTTGAGGAGAAGCTGCAGTGGCGATATAAAGAGGGAATCGTGCCTACCGTGGACGGCACCCCTCGCCCGACTATTTTGCTAGGCGACTCGAGAAAAGCGCTTCGGCGTTCGCCAGCGGCCTTTAAGGCCGATTTAATTTTGACATCACCGCCATATTGCGGCGTGACCAACTATCGTTACGATAATTGGATTCGTTTGTGGTTACTCGGCGAAGGTCCTTCGCTTCCGGAATCCCAAACTTGGGCTCGGCATGCCAATCAGGACGAATATCGCGATTTGCTTACGCGGACATTCTCTGTTTGCAAAACGCGATCCGATGAAAATGTCGCAGTTTACGTTCGGACGGATGCGCGTCAATTTACATTGGAAACGACGATCAAGGTTTTACAAGCCATCTGGCCGGAAAAGATTTTGCATTTTGCATTTGATGGATTTAAAAAAGCCACACAAACAGCTCTCTTTGGAGATAAGAGCGCCAAGCCGGGTGAAGTAGATCTTCTGCTACTTTCACCCGACCGGCCGTGTCCACCGAATATGGAGCGGATCGAATATATCACTCGGCAAAAATCGACAGGAGGCCGATGATCACCATGAGTGACCACCCCTTTGTTATTAGAGCTTTTTTGCGCCCTCGATGTGCTCACGCGCCAACTTCTCCAGCACTTTCTCTCCCATGTTGAGCGGGATTGCCGCCTCCGCGTGGGCAGCAATCAACGGTATGACTGCATTTGGATAACGCATCGAAACAAGCATATCCAGAAGGTCCAGCATATCCGCCAATCTGGGAAACTGTTCCGGATCGGCCGTTGAGCGCTCGTCTTGAGCATCTGACAATATCGCGCTGATCCCAACGATCATTGCACCGGAAGCTGTCTTATAAAGAAACGGACGGCCGTAGTATGTGTCTTTTCCGTGTGGCTTATTCGTAACGCTCGGGACTACGTATTTCTTGATGTATGGATCGTCTATCAGCAAGACGGATTGTTTTGCGATTCGCCCCGGCGTCTTCACCTCAAACTCTTCGGCACCAACCGTATCGTCAGACGGCTGATCTCGCTCATCTTTTAAATCCTTGCTGCTCTTCTGATCCAAACGGCACCAATGATCGAAAAATCGCCCGCTTTTCTCTACGCCAAATATTAAAAGCTGCTCGCCGGTCGCTTCGAAAACCACGTCATTGATGCGCTTGAGCTCGGCTTTGATGGCTTGACTTAGCCATGCAGGGTGCCCAAAAATCGCCAGGCTGCCATCCATGACGATGGCCACGTCCCCAAACATTGACCAGTTTCCACTTATCCTGCAAAGCCGCTCCATCTCCCGCACAAAGCCGACCAGAAATAAGTGCTCAAGCACACGCATGACCTCGCCGAAACACTCCCCGTTACTTGAGAAATCACCAAATCCTTCATGAATACGGAGCACATCCGATAAATACACGGGATATTTTCCGCACGCGCACTTGCCAGATGCATAGTCGGCAGTAGGCTTCCCTTCTACGGTGCAGACATCCATCAACGGGCAATGCTGATCAGTATCTTGCTGCCTGAGGGCATGCAGTACTTTGTACGTTTCAAGAAGAGATTCTGCGTTCTTAGCTGGTGTGGTCTTCTCAAGCACCTCGAACCAGTCACGGCGAAACGAGGTACGCGCGTCCGGCGCTCCTTTCGCAACCATGTTAGTACTCGCCAAAACGGCGGTAAACGGATGCGCGCCCTGAACCTTGTTAAACTGAACTGGATCTATCGATGGTTTATCGGACTCTTCCAAAAGAAGTTGCACGTCGATCAAAATCGTTGCAACGCTTACGAAACCTAACTCGGCTCCAGGAAAACCCTGCTCGTACTGGACTTCGTGGTGACTGCCGTCTATTGCAACTACGTAGCGCGGTTGCCATTGGCGACGCCTGACTTCGACACCGCGCGCACGCGTATCATCCGGATACTTGGGTTCCTGAAACTCTCGAAGCTTGCGCTTCAATTCTTCATTCTCAGTGAATTTTCCGAGAATCTTATGTTGAGCGAATTCGGTAGGACCGTACGACACAGTGTTCACCCTCGGTTACGAAATATTTTCGTGAAGATTAAGAGCAAACCGCGTTATTTGCACTGGATTGATGTACGGGTTACTCAACATCTTTACGCGCAAAAATCCACGATTTTGAACACGAAGAATCGAATCCTCGAAATTTGAGAAATCATAGAATTTCTTCAATTCCCGAGTTTCATCTGTATTGTTGAGGTGAGAAATAAACCAATTCGCCGTATTTTTCAGAATATTTTTCTGAATACTCGACACTTCTTGGGTTGCGTATACTAAGCCAATTCTATACTTGCTCCCCTCCTTAGCCGTTCTAACCCATACATCCTTCAAATCGTCGGCCTTACTCGGAGGAAGCAAATTATGCGCCTCTTCGACGTAAATCAGAATATCGGGTGGCGTGACGCCAGAAATAAATGCCCGCTGATTCCCCTTGAACACGGACCACATGATTCTTCGCGCCGCTGCTTCATTCAAGTACGGCTCACCGCCTGCCTGATCGATAATCACCAACTTCCCGTCAACCAGTTCGTCATAAATTTCAACAGCAAAATCTTTGACATTGTTTGGCTCATGATATGGCAGGAGTCTCGCAACGGATCGCGCACCATTTGGATAGCGATACATTTCCAATACCCTCAACAAATTCTGGTCGGCCCAGTTCTCACCACTTCCCTTTGGATTGGAAATGTATTTGTCGTTGAAAGCTACATATCCGCCGGTTTTGTCAGCGATGAATTGTGCGAGTACCCCGAGAGCATTTGCGAGTTTTTCCCAAGTCAGCGAACTAGCGTTCGCAACATCTAGCGCATTTGCTGCTGATGTATACATGGCCCGAGCGTCATCGTTAAGGCTACTGCGCATAGCCTCCAACAGTTTCTCGTTAAACAACCCGTATCCACGATAGCCCGTGATGTCCGGCTTGCTGAGTGCAGACGGTACATCTAGATTACCTTCGCGCAGCAGGGCGCGATACGCGAGAATTAAGCGTCGGTACCTTGTACTTTTACTCGGGTCACTGAGGTTGGACGGCACCGACAGATCGACCTCGCAAAAATTTTGAATGTATTTTGCGGTATCGTCCACAAGCAAGTCGCCTAGTATGCCTTTTCCGACGATCAACATATCGAGGTCTTCCGCGACTTTGTCCGAATCGGACCAGTCTTGAACCTTGTTGCCAAACGCGTTTATGTGAAGCATCTTGCGATCGGGATCGGTTGTCGGCTTGTTGAGGCCGTATGTCACAACATCATTGGCCGCACCAGCGCGTTCGCGCCAGACGTTCTTTAATGCATTGGCAGCAACATCGCCGCCCCCCTGGGTATTCTCGTTTGCGTATTCGCCGTTGTAGTCGAATATAAGCTGGCCAATTTTTGCGGGAGAGGTTTTGGCGTTGCGCAGTTCATAGATAGCCCGCGCGATGATCTTGGTCGTATTCGATTTACCCGTGCGGCTCATCCCAAAAAGTGCCGTCCGCTGAGCCAGCATGTCCGTTGGCGCAATTGAAACCCCGACCTCGTCGACGCCCTGCATGAGGCGATTCGTACTCGCGTAGCGCACAGTGCCAATCGGCACGGTGTAATCCCGGAGAGGATGCTCCGGCGTGAGTGATGGATCTCTAAAATTTACAATCGCATCCAGCGCATCTTCGATCGGTTTGTAAACTTTCAGTCCGCTGTTGGGATAAAAATTGCTCGTATCAGAGCCGAATCTGAGTTCGAATTCACCGTCCGAATCATCACCCTTGCGGCCTAGATAAAACGTCCCGACAACTTCGCACTCCAACCCGGCAAACGACAACTGATACCGGGTGTATGCATCCATGTGCTCCTTCGTTTCCCAGTGGGCTGTGTCTTCCCCTGTAGCCCGTCGCGCCGCTTCCGACCGGATGATCGTATCCATCATGTCACTAGGCGTTGGCGCCGCACCGAGCACACGCAGCAACAACACGCACGCATCTTCCTGGTCCCAGACGACAGGATGCTTCCAATGCTGAACACGTGAGGCAACCAGATAACTCAAATGGGGAATTCCCCCCACCTGACGACGATGATGGTCATGTACTTGAACAGTCACGACTCGATAATCGAGCTTCAACGACTCACCAACATACTGCGATTGCTGCACCAACTTTCCAAGAACCTCCGCTGCACGCTCTGACTCTTTCTGCTGCCGGGTCAGCGCCGCTGCCTCCTTTTCTTGTTCACCTCGTTTCTGGATAGTCTCAAATGGATTCGGCGCCTGACTCATCAATACTCCGTTGAAGGATGATCGTGGGGTGAACAGATAAACGCTGGGTTTGCGAAAAATATGTGGCTACAAAGATGTCGACGCTCTATTTACTTATCGCCTTTAGTTGAAGATATATCTTTTCAAATTCATCTCGCGGATGGTATTTCGACACCCTACCGCACCAAACATGTGTTGGACATTGCCTGTGGCGTCGAAAATATCATACAAGATTGGTTAGGAAAAATCTTGTGACGATCGTCGCGGTTGATGTCGACGTCTGACAGCTTCCATCGGACGGGAAGCCCTTGAGGAACAGCGATAAAACGTCTTCCTCACGTAAGTCGAAAAAGTGTTTTCTCCGACGAGGAAATCGTATCTTTTCAAATGCAATGCATGAATATGCGAATCGAATATAAATACCTCGCGTCGCGACCTTGACGCAGGTTTACAGCGCACACGCCGGGACATCACCGCGCGCTGGATCGCCATGATCGGCGAGGATGCCGGCCGGAGCTTCGTCGCCCCACCGACGGATTTGACGACGCGCGGGTATCGCCGCTGCGTCGGCCATATCGACGATGATTTCTGCGGGAGGAGTGAACATCACCGGATTCGACTCCACGATCCGCCGTTCGGTGGGGAAAAATTGCACACGACTCCCCCCCGAAAACCTGTATCGCACGGCGAGTTTGCTCAAACCAGAGTCGGTCACGCCAGATACCTTCAACGCGGCGCGCTGTCGTTCGGAGGTAGTCGTTGAGATGATTGCGGGTTGCCCGCCCGCGTCGACACGCGAAATGGCGTGAACGGCAACTAGTTGACAGATCCGTCAAGATATCTCGACACGGCGTTGCAAGCCGCGTGCTGGATTCGCGCCATAAACGGCATTCTTCTGGGGGAGAGCTTAAGAAGATCCCTTCAAATTTGGGCGAAGATAGCGACAACCAAGCACGTATTGGCGCCCAACATCACATCGGCAGATTCTTTCCATCGGACTCGGAACCCGTCACGACTCCGTTTTGAACGCCTTATAGTGCTCGACGAGCCGTTGGCGTGGAGATGACGCCTATGTTTGCCAGCACTGCAACTATATCGACCACGGAGTCGATCGCACCAACTGACCTTGAAAGTGAGCAGCGCAGAATAGTCATGCGCGATTTTCGACGTCAGGAAATCGCGACCGTTCTTCGGCCGCTTGCCCCTGCAGAGTGACCAACAATTGGTCATTCACCCGCTCACGCCGGGCGTGTACATCGACCATGACAACGTTCACCAGTTCTTCAAGCTGCTGGTCACTTGGCTCTCGCTCGATGTCCGGCAGGTCGGCCTGTCGTTCCATCTTCGCTCTCCCAATGTGACCAGCGCGAACTGACTTTTCCCACTTATTACTAACTTTTCCCCTTAACTACTAAACGTCAACAACCACACCGGCTCCATGCGCCTGCACGTCGGCGTGATAGCTCGAACGAACCATCGCGCCCACGGCCGCATGCGTGAAGCCCATCTTGTACGCCTCTTCCTCGTACATTTTGAAGGTGTCCGGATGCACGTACGCGCGCACCGGCAGATGGTGCTCCGACGGCTGCAGATACTGGCCGATCGTCAGCATGTCGACGTCGTGTTCGCGCAGATCGCGCATGACCTGCAGGATTTCCTCTTCGGTTTCGCCGAGGCCGACCATCAGGCCGGACTTGGTCGCGACGTGCGGATGCAGCGCCTTGAAGTCCTTCAGCAGCTTCAGCGAATGCGCGTAGTCCGAACCGGGGCGCGCCTCCTTGTACAGACGCGGCACCGTTTCGAGGTTGTGGTTCATCACGTCGGGCGGCGCGGCGTTCAGGATGCCGAGCGCGCGGTCGAGCCGGCCGCGGAAGTCCGGCGTCAGGATTTCGATGCGCGTGTCCGGCGACTGCTCCCGCGTCTGACGAATACATTCGACGAAGTGCGCCGCGCCGCCGTCGCGCAGATCGTCACGGTCGACGCTCGTAATCACGACGTACTTCAGCTTCAGCGCGGCGATGGTGCGCGCGAGGTTGGCCGGTTCGTCGGCATCGAGCGGATCGGGACGGCCGTGGCCGACGTCGCAGAACGGGCAGCGGCGCGTGCACTTGTCGCCCATGATCATGAAGGTCGCGGTGCCCTTGCCGAAGCATTCGCCGATGTTCGGGCAGCTCGCCTCTTCGCACACCGTGTGCAGGTTGTGTTCGCGCAGGATCTGCTTGATTTCGTAGAAGCGCGAATTGCCCGTGGCCGCCTTGACGCGAATCCAGTCCGGCTTCTTGAGCTTTTCGATCGGGACGACCTTGATCGGAATGCGCGCGGTTTTGGCTTGCGCTTTCTGCTTCGCGGTAGCGTCGTAAGCGGCGGGGGACACCGGCGCGCCCTCGGGCACGGGGGTGGCTGCTGCGGGATTCGCGGTTACGTCAGTCATTCGTTCGATCCAGTCAGGCGGTGAGCGCACCGGCCTGCGGTTGGGCGACGGCCGCGGGATTGCCGTCGAGGTTTGCGGTGAGGCGTGCTGCAAGGGTACGGGCCACGTCGTCCCAGCCGGCGGCAACGCCGAGCGTTGCCATGTCGACGGTTTCGAGCCCCGCGTAGCCGCATGGATTGATCGCGAGAAACGGCCGCAGGTCCATGTTCACGTTCAGGCTCACGCCGTGATAGCTGCAGCCGTTGCGGATTTTCAGGCCCAGCGCCGCGATCTTGGCACCGGCATGCGACCCGGCATCGGGTCCGGGCGCCACGTAGATGCCGGGGGCGCCCGCCTTGCGTTCTCCGGCGAGATTATACGCCGCCAGGGTGTCGATCACGGACTGCTCGATCCGCGTGACCATCTCACGCACCATCAGCTTGCGCCGGCGCAGGTCGAGCAGCAGATAGGCGACCACCTGCCCCGGCCCGTGGTACGTGATCTGCCCGCCCCGGTCGACCTTGACGAGCGGGATGGCGCTGTCGGCGGCGAGCAGGTGGGCCGGATCGCCGGCCTGGCCGAGCGTGAAGACGGGCGGATGTTCGACGAGCCAGATTTCGTCGGGGGTGTCGGCGGTGCGAGCATCAGTGAATGCGCGCATCGCGTCGAAACTGGCTTCGTAGGATTCGCGGCCGAGCCAGCGCAGCGTGGGCGACGCAGGCGCCGTAGCGGCGGGCAAGGGAGACGGAGAAACCGGGGTGGCGCACATGATC
>Ga0154001_1000430_pt1 | contig 13303 bp, 10 predicted proteins | sample TSNJ085MetaG_FD_104699 | JGI IMG/M metagenome (GOLD analysis project Ga0154001, IMG submission 104699) | Attine ant fungus gardens microbial communities from New Jersey, USA - TSNJ085 MetaG | ecosystem: Host-associated > Fungi > Mycelium > Unclassified | place: USA: New Jersey, Wharton State...
CTGCCCGCAGGCCGCTGCCCGCCGGCCGTGTGCCGCAGCCCGCAGCCCGCAGCCCGCAGCCCATAGCGCTCGCGCGTAGCGTCGATAACCCCGACCTGCTGCTCGACTACGGCGACAACGGCATGTCGGACGGCACGTACGACACGATAGTTTTGCTCGAAGAAAGGTTGCGAGAACCTCGAAGGCATCGCCAGCGGGCCGTTGTGCGATCCGCAGGCCGTCGTTGCGCTGATAGCGGCGGGCGTTGACAGCATGGCACCGTGACCATCGGCAACAAGCTCACGGGCGACGCGCGGAGGCTGCGCCCACCGCTCGCAGTGACGGGCATCGTGCGCGCGCTGACCGACGGCGAACACGCGATCAGCGCTCCAACCTGCACCGGGCCACGCGCGTTCATCGCGCCTGCCGAGCGATACGCGACACCGGCACCGTGAAGCTCGTCGTTACCGGGCACACACATGAATGAGCCAGGTGATCGCGGCATGTCTGAAAGCGGTCGATATCGATCCGCGTCGCGCGCGTTTCCTGCCGCTCAGATCACACAGGTATTGCAGCCCGGTTCTCGTGCCGATTGCCGCAGCACTCGTCGAATACGATCGCCGCCGCCTCACGCGTTCGGACTACGGCCTCTCATCCAGTGGAGCCTATGCCACGGCCGGTTTATCCGCTCGATACGCAGACCGCGCGAACGTACCAATGCGTCACGCCTGTCGTTCAGGCGGCTCACCACGAACAGCACCACACACACGACGCAACGTACCGCGCGATAAATTGCGCGGAGGGCTTGTGCGGTGCGCAAGGAGTCTCTATAATTCGCGCCTCTAAAGGCTCGTAGCTCAGTTGGTTAGAGCACCACCTTGACATGGTGGGGGTCGTTGGTTCGAATCCAATCGAGCCTACCAACGCATCTGTGACGTAGACGAAAGCGGTTCCGCTTTCGTCTACGCTCCTGTCAATTCAGGCAGCAGCAGGCCTCGTAATCTTTCGGTAGTTTCTCGAATCCGCAGTACATCCCCCCGTTTTCTTTGCTTGCATGCGACTCGGCGCCAGCACAAGTAACGCATAGCGAGTACTTCGGTGCACCCGCACCAGCGCTTCACCGTATCGCGTCGTCTTGCGCCAATGCGCGGTACAGTTAGGCTTCGTGCTTTCGTCACCGACTCAACTGCCGTCCGCCTGCATGCGATGCCGGCAGCTTCACAGGGAGCTGACGCAATGAAGAAGCTCATCAACGACGTGTCCACCGTGGTCCCCGACATGCTCGACGGACTCGTGGCGCTCAATCCTCATCTTTCGCTCCTGCAGGGCGGCACGATCGTCGTGCGCGCCGATGCCGAAGCCGTGGCCGCGCGCGGCGAAGTCGCGTTGATCTCGGGTGGCGGCTCGGGTCACGAGCCCGCGCACGGCGGCTATGTGGGCCACGGCATGCTGAGCGCGGCGGTGGCCGGCGAGGTGTTCACGTCGCCGTCGACAGATGCCGTGCTCGACGCGATACGCGCGGTGGCCGGCCCTGCGGGCGTGTTGCTGATCGTGAAGAACTACACGGGCGACCGTTTCAACTTCGGCCTCGCCGCCGAGATTGCGCGCGCCGAGGGCATCCCCGTCGACATGGTGATCGTCGCCGACGACGTCGCGTTGACCGCGCGTGGCGATCACGCCGGCCGTCGCGGACTCGCGGGCACGGTGCTGGTTCACAAGATCGCCGGCGCGGCGGCCGCGCGCGGCATGCCGCTTGCCGAGGTCGCGCGGATCGCACGCGAGACGGCTGCGTCGCTCGGCACGATGGGCGTCGCGCTGACGCCATGCACGGTGCCGGCAGCGGGCAAGCCGGGCTTCGAGCTGGCCGACGGCGAAATCGAATGGGGCCTCGGCATTCACGGCGAACCGGGCGTCGCGCGCGGCATGCTCGAGCCGGCCGAGGCGATCGTCGGCAAGCTGCTTGCGAAGATCGTCGACGATCTTGTATTGCAGGCAGGCGAGCGCGTGACGCTGCTCGTGAACAACCTCGGCGGCACGCCGTCGAGCGAATTGAACGTGGTGGCCGGCGTCGCGTTGCGCGAGCTGGACAGGCGAGGCATCAAGGTCGAGCGCGCATGGGCCGGCACGTTCCTGAGCGCACTGGAAATGGCCGGCGTCTCGCTGACGCTGCTGCGCGTGGACGACGAGCGGCTTGCGTGGCTCGATGCGGCCGCGCACACGAGCGCATGGCCCGCGTTGAGCGGCCGCGTCGCGCAGGTGTCCGTACGATCCGCGCCCGCCGCGCCGCTACAGGCGAGCGGCGCGACGCTCGCGCGCGAGGCCACGCTGCGTCGGGCGATCGAAGCCGTTTGCGCGTGTCTGCTCGAAGCGGAGCCGACGCTGACCGAGATGGATCAGCGCGTCGGCGATGGCGATCTCGGCATCAGCCTCGCGCGCGGCGCCCGCGCCGTGCAGCACGAACTCGACTCGTATGCGGTGGAGTCGTCCCCGGGGGCCGTGTTGCGCGGCATGTCCGCGACGTTGCGGCGCGTGGTCGGCGGCACGTCGGGGCCGCTGTACGCGGTGATGCTGCTGCGTGCGGCGGCCGCGCTCGAATCGTCGGGCACGCCTACGGCGCAGCAGTGGGCGGCGGCCTTCAGCGCGGGTGTCGATGGATTGATGGAACTGGGTGGCGCGAAGCCCGGCGACCGCACGATGGTCGATGCGCTCAAGCCCGCCGCCGATGCGTTGCACAGTGCGCTCGCGCAAGCGGCGACGACGGATGCGGCCTTGAACGCGGCCGTCGCCGCAGCGGCCGACGGTACTTCGCGCACCGCATCGATGCATCCGCGCCGCGGGCGTTCGAGCTATGTCGGCGAGCGCGCGCTCGGTTACGCGGACCCGGGCGCGCATGCAGTGGCGTTGTGGCTCGCCGCGATTTGCGAGGCGCTGGCCGGTCGAGCGTAGGGTGGGCGCAGACCGCAAACCTCCTTACGGCCGCAGCAGATCGAATCCCGCCAGCACCACGACGCCGCTCAACGCAATCAGCGCCACCGAGTGCTGTCCGCTATACAGCAGCCCGGCGGCCGACCAGCAGGTCACGGCGAATGCGGCGATACGTTTCATCGTTCGGCAGAGCAGGCAACGCCGCTTCAGAACCCCAACGCCACGGCCAGCAAGCCACTCACGACACCACACAGCGCGACCGCCACCGCGACCACGGTCAGCACGCGCTTCGGAAACGAGCGCGACAGCATCGCGAGCGACGGCACGCTGACGAGCGGCAGCGTCATCAGCAGCGCGCCGGCGGGGCCTGCCGCCATGCCGAACGACAGCATCGCCTGAATGATCGGCACTTCGCCGGCGGTCGGGATCACGAACAGCGTGCCGGCAATCGAGAGTGCGATGATCCACAGGAGGCTGTTGTCGATGTCCGGTCCGATGTGCGGAAACAGCCACGCGCGCGCCGCGCCGAGCACCAGCACGAGCACGATGTACTCGGGCACGAGGCGCAGCGTCATCCGGCCGAGAATCTTGATCCAGCGCGTGAGCGCGGTGCCCGGATCGTCGCGGCTGATCAGCTCGGCCACGGCCGCCTGCGACGCTTGCGCTTCCTGCGGCGTGACCATGCGGTTCACCAGATAGCCGAGGCCGAACACCATCACGAGGCCGAGCGCGAGGCGCAGGCCCATCCACTGCCAGCCGAGCACGAAGCCCATGAAAATCAGCGTGGCCGGATTGAGCGCGGTGTTGCCGAGCCAGAACGCGATCGCCGCGCCCGGCGCCGCCTCGCGCGCCCGCAAACCGGCGACCACCGGCGCCGCGCAGCACGTGCACATCATGCCCGGCAGCGACATCAGGCCGCCCTTCACGACGCTGCCGAAATCGGTGCGGCCGAGCGCGCGCGCGACCCACTGCGGCGGAATCAGCGCCTGCACCGCGGAGCCGAGCAAGAGGCCGAGCACCATGGCCTGCCAGATCGCCTTGCCGTAGGCGAGCGCGTAGTCGATCGCGGCTTGCCACGACGCGGCCGGCGCGTTCGCGGACGAGCCCATCAGGATCGACTTGCCGATCGAGTGCTGGCTCGCGGCGACGAACGCGCGGTTGTAGTACGGGAACCACTTCACATAGAAGAGGCCGATGACGGCGATCAGCAAAAAGACGATCCAGCCGAGCGCGACGCGAGGTTGCCGAAGGGTAGATTGCATGGGGGTCCAGAGGTCGTTCGTTTGGATTAGCCGGCGACGAGCGTTCGGCTTTCGAGCTGCGCGAGCAGCGTTTTCGCCTGCTCGACGACGTCGGCGTCGTTCGGGCGGAAATCGAGTGGCAGCGCGTTCGGCAACTGCTCGAAGTGCTGACCGCTGCTGCGCGCATAGGCGGGGTCGTAGTGCCGTTCGATCAGTTCGCCCGCGAGTTCGGCGCGGCGGTTTTCGTCGACGAGCCGCAGCCAGCCCGTCACGCGCTCGCGGCTATGCAGGCCGATCAGCCGTTGCAACTGCGCCTTCAAATACTCGGGATGGTCGAACAGGTGCGCGTAGTCGTGCAGCAGGAAGGCCGCGCGGTCCTCGCGGCTCGAACGCACCTCGACGCACGCGCCGCGATGGAACGTGTCGAGCAGCGCGAGCGGCAGCGTGATCGAGCCGATGCGGCGGCTTTCCGCCTCGACGAACACCGGCCGGCCCGGGTCGAAACCGCGCAGCGCGGTGACGAGCAGCGTGTCGAAGCGCTTTTGCGACGGCTGCGGCACGCCTGTCCACGCGCCGAGCAGCGAACCGCGATGCGAGGCGAGCGCTTCGAGGTCGAGCGTCTGCGCGCCCGCCTGCGCGAGCGCCGACAGCAGACGCGTCTTGCCGCTGCCGGTCGGGCCGACCAGCGCGATGTAGCCGAAGGTTTGCGGCAGTGTGTCGAGCGTATCGAGCGTCGCGCGCCGGTAGCTTTTGTAGCCGCCGTCGAGTTGCCGCGCCGGCCAGCCGATCATGTTGAACAGCGTCGTGACCGAGCCCGAGCGCTTGCCGCCGCGCCAGCAGTAGATGAGCGGCCGCCAGCTGCGCGGGCGGTCCGCGAAGGTCGTTTCCAGGTGATGCGCGATGTTGCGCGCGACGAGCGCCGCGCCGAGCCGCGTGCCCTCGAAGGGCGAGACCTGCTTGTAGGTCGTGCCGACCAGCAGGCGTTCCTCGTTGCTCAGCACCGGCGCGCTGATGGCGCCCGGAATATGGTCTTCCGCGAACTCGAGCGGGGTGCGTACGTCGACGATTTCATCGAAATCGCCGGCTTTGTCGAGCGTGACGAGAAGATTTTTCAAGGGAATAGGGATGAGGCGGACGGCGGGAAGAGCGAAATTATCGCATGGACGGCCCGGGCGGGCCGGGCCGCTCATCCGCTTCCGGCCGTTTCAGACCCGCTCCAGACCGCGTCAGAACCGTGTCAGACCACCTCGACGCGCGCGGCTCCGCTCACCATCTCGCCGATCACGCGCGCCTCGCCGAACCCGTCGGCGTGGAACAGCGCGAGCACTTCGTCGACCGCCTCGGGCGCGCACGACACCAGCAGCCCGCCCGACGTCTGCGGATCGGTCAGCAGCGTGCGGGCGGCCGGCGGCAGCGTCGCGGGCAGCACGACGTCGCGGCCGTACGCGTCCCAGTTGCGGCCCGACGCGCCGGTAAAGATGCCGGCTTCCGCGAGACTCGCGACGTGCGGCAGCCACGGCAGGTCCGCATAGCGCACGCGCGCGGTCAGTTGCGAGCCGCGCGCCAGTTCCAGTGTATGGCCGAGCAGGCCGAAGCCGGTGACGTCGGTCAGCGCATGCACGCCGTCGAGACGGGCCAGCTCCGCGCCCGGGCGGTTCAGCTGGGTGGTCGCGCCGATCATCGCCGCGTAGCCGGCCGCGTCGAGCCGGTCTTTCTTGAGCGCGGCCGACAGAATGCCGACGCCGAGCGGCTTGCCGAGGATCAGCACGTCGCCGGCCCGGCCGCCCGCATTGCGCTTGACGCGCTTCGGATCGACGACGCCAAGCGCGACGAGGCCGTAGATCGGCTCGACTGAATCGATCGAATGGCCGCCCGCGAGCGGGATGCCGGCATCGGCGCAGACCGATTCGCCGCCTTTCAGCACGGCCGCGATCACGTCGTGCGGCAGCACGTTGATCGGCATGCCGACGATCGCCAGCGCCATGATCGGCTTGCCGCCCATCGCGTAGACGTCGGACAGCGCGTTGGTCGCGGCGATGCGGCCGAAGTCGAACGGATCGTCGACGATCGGCATGAAGAAGTCGGTGGTCGCGACGATCGCCTGCTCGTCGTTGAGCCGGTAGACGGCGGCGTCGTCGGCGGTGTCGTTGCCGACCAGCAGGTCGGGGAAGAACGGCAGCGGCGCGTTGCGCCTGAGCAGGTCGGCGAGCAGGCCGGGGGCGATCTTGCAGCCGCAGCCGCCGCCATGCGACAGGCTCGTGAGGCGGGGCGGCTGGTTTGCTTGGGCTTGGGTCATGAGGGCGCGGGGTCCGGGGCTTCGAATCACCGCATTATGAAGCCTGTGCCGGCACCGTGCAGCGCCGCGGGGCGCCGGTTCGGCCCGCGCGGAGCGTGGCTGACGATCTCGCTGCAGGTCGCGAAACCGGCATCTATAATCAAATTTGTCCCCAAAAGAGCCGAGGCCATTCAATGACCCAGATGACCCGGCGACAATTCCTGAAGGTCTCCGCCACCACGCTTGCCGGATCGAGCCTCGCCCTGATGGGCTTCTCGCCGACCCCCGCGCTGGCCGAAGTCCGTCAGTACAAATTGTCGCGCACAACCGAAACCCGCAACACCTGCCCGTACTGCTCGGTGGGCTGCGGCATCCTCATGTACGGACTTGGCGACGGCGCGAAGAACGCGAAGTCGAGCATCATCCACATCGAGGGCGACCCCGACCATCCGGTCAATCGCGGCACGCTGTGCCCGAAGGGGGCGAGCCTGATCGATTTCATCCATAGCGAAAGCCGCCTGCATTACCCCGAGTACCGCGCGCCCGGCTCGAACGAGTGGAAACGCATGTCGTGGCAGGACGCGCTCGACCGCATCGCGAAGCTCATGAAGGAAGACCGCGACGCGAACTTCGTCGAGACGACCGCGGACGGCAAGAAGGTCAACCGCTGGCTGACCACCGGCATGCTGGCGGCATCGGCCGGCAGCAACGAAGTCGGTTATCTGACGCACAAGGCTGTCCGCAGTCTTGGCATGCTCGCATTCGACAATCAGGCGCGTGTCTGACATGGCCCGACGGTGGCAGGTCTTGCCCCGACGTTTGGCCGTGGAGCGATGACGAACCATTGGGTCGACATCAGAAACGCGGATGTGATTCTCGTGATGGGCGGCAATGCGGCCGAGGCGCACCCATGCGGTTTCAAATGGGTCACCGAAGCCAAGGCGCACCGCAAGGCGCGTCTGATCGTGGTCGACCCGCGCTTTACGCGCACGGCTTCGGTCGCGGACTACTACGCACCGATCCGCACCGGCTCGGACATTACGTTCCTCGGCGGGGTGATCAATTACCTGCTGACGAACGACAAGATCCAGCACGAGTACGTGAAGAACTACACGGACATGTCGTTCATCGTTCGTGAAGATTTCGCCTTCAACGACGGTCTCTATTCCGGCTACAACGCCGACAAGCGCAGCTACGACAAGACCTCGTGGGACTACGAGCGCGGCGCCGACGGCTTCGTCAAGGTCGATCCGACGCTGCAGGACCCGCGCTGCGTCTATCAGCTGATGAAGCAGCACTACTCGCGCTACACGCCCGAGCAGGTCGAGAAAATCTGCGGCACGCCGAAGGAGAAGTTCCTGCACGTGTGCGAGATGCTCGCCTCGACGGCGGTGCCCGGACGCGCCGGCACGATCATGTACGCGCTCGGCTGGACGCATCACTCGGTCGGCTCGCAGATCATCCGCACCGGCGCGATGGTGCAATTGCTGCTTGGCAACATCGGCATCGCGGGCGGCGGCATGAACGCGCTGCGCGGCCACTCGAACATCCAGGGCCTGACGGACCTCGGCCTGATGTCGAACCTGCTGCCGGGCTACATGACGCTGCCGATGGAAGCGGAGCAGGACTTCGACGCCTATATCGCGAAGCGCGCCACGCAGCCGCTGCGGCCGAACCAGTTGAGCTACTGGCGCAACTATCGCGCGTTCCACGTCAGTTTCATGAAGTCGTGGTGGGGCGACAAGGCGAGCGCCGACAACAACTTCGGCTACGACTATCTGCCGAAGCTCGACAAGTCCTACGACATGCTGCAGGTCTTCGAGCTGATGAACCAGGGCAAGATGACCGGCTATATCGCGCAGGGCTTCAACCCGCTCGCCGCAGCGCCGAACAAGGCGAAGATCGGCGCGAGCCTGGCCAGGCTCAAGTGGCTTGTCATCATGGACCCGCTCGCGACCGAAACGTCCGAGTTCTGGAAGAACCACGGCGCGTTCAACGACGTCGATTCGGCGTCGATCCAGACCGAGGTGTTCCGTCTGCCGACCACTTGCTTCGCCGAAGAGCGCGGTTCGCTCGTCAGTTCGAGCCGCGTGCTGCAATGGCACTGGCAGGGCGCGGACGGCCCCGGCGAGGCGAAGAGCGATCTCGAGATCATGTCGGGGCTGTGGCTGCGCATCCGCGAGGCGTATCGCAAGGACGGCGGCAAGTATCCCGATCCGATCCTTAACATGAGCTGGCCGTATTCGAACCCGGAAAGCCCGACGCCCGAAGAACTCGCGATGGAGTTCAATGGCAAGGCGCTCGCCGACGTCACCGATCCGGCCGACAAGACCAAGGTGCTCGCGAAGAAGGGCGAACAGCTCGCGGGCTTCGCCTTGCTGCGCGACGACGGCAGCACCGCGAGCGGCTGCTGGATCTTCTGCGGCTCGTGGACCCAGGCGGGCAACCAGATGGGCCGCCGCGACAACTCGGACCCGACCGGCATCGGCAATACGCTGAACTGGGCGTGGGCATGGCCCGCGAACCGGCGCGTGCTGTACAACCGCGCGTCGTGCGACGTGAACGGCAAGCCGTTCGATCCGACTCGCAAGCTGATCGCGTGGAACGGCAGCAGCTGGTCGGGTGCCGACGTGCCGGACTTCAAGATCGACGAGCCGCCTGAAAACGGCATGAATCCGTTCATCATGAATCCGGAAGGCGTCGCGCGGTTCTTCGCGCGCGACGGTCTCGTCGAGGGGCCGTTCCCCGAGCACTACGAGCCGTTCGAAACGCCGCTCGGCTACAACCCGCTGCATCCGGGCAACAAGGCGGTCGTCAGCAATCCGGCGGCCCGCGTGTTCCCGGACGACCAGGCCGCGTTCGGCACGCACGAGAACTTCCCGCATACGGCGACGACCTACCGGCTCACCGAGCATTTCCATTACTGGACCAAGCACGCGCGCCTGAACTCGATCATCCAGCCGGAGCAGTTCGTGGAGATCGGCGAAGACCTCGCGAAGGAAGTCGGCGTGGTGGCCGGCGACCGCATCAAGGTCAGTTCGAACCGCGGGCATGTGATTGCCGTGGCGCTCGTCACGAAGCGCATCAAACCGCTGATGATCGAGGGGAAAAAGGTTCAGACAGTCGGCCTGCCGTTGCATTGGGGCTTCAAGGGGCTCACGAGGCCGGGCTATCTCGTCAATACGCTGACGCCTTCCGTGGGCGACGGGAATTCGCAGACACCGGAATTCAAGTCGTTCCTCGTCAAGGTCGAAAAGGCATAAGGAAAAGAGATGGCACTGCAATCACTAGACATCAGACGTATCTCGGCCACGACCGTGCCCGCGCCGCAGGTGCGCGAGCCGGTCACGGGCTCGGTCGCCAAGCTCATCGACGTGTCGAAGTGCATCGGCTGCAAGGCGTGTCAGACGGCCTGCATGGAGTGGAACGACCTGCGCGACGAGATCGGCCACAACGTGGGCGTCTACGACAATCCGGCCGACCTGAGCGAGCATTCGTGGACCGTCATGCGCTTTTCGGAGCACGAGAACGACGCCGGCGATCTCGAATGGCTGATCCGCAAGGACGGCTGCATGCACTGCGAGGACCCAGGCTGCCTGAAGGCCTGTCCGTCGCCGGGCGCGATCGTGCAGTACACGAACGGCATTGTCGATTTCCACGAGGAAAACTGCATCGGCTGCGGCTACTGCATCACCGGCTGTCCGTTCAACGTGCCGCGTCTGTCGAAGAAGGATCACCGCGCGTACAAATGCACGCTGTGCTCGGACCGCGTGGCGGTCGGCCAGGAGCCCGCGTGCGTGAAGACCTGCCCGACCGGCGCGATCATGTTCGGCACCAAGGAGGACATGAAGCAGCAGGCCGAGGATCGCATCGAGGACCTGAAAGACCGCGGTTTCCAGAACGCGGGCCTGTACGATCCGGCGGGCGTCGGCGGCACGCACGTGATGTACGTGCTGCATCATGCCGACCGGCCTTCGCTGTATCACGGCTTGCCGGACAATCCGCGCATCAGTCCGATGGTCAAGCTGTGGAAGGGTATCGCGAAGCCGCTCGCGCTGGCCGGCATGGCGCTCGCGGCGGTGGCCGGCTTCTTCCACTACACGCGCGTCGGGCCGAACGAGGTGAGCGAGGCCGACGAAGCCGAGGCCAATCAGGAAGCCGATGAAGCACGCCGTTCGCAGGAGGACGCGCAATGAAACACTTCGAGCATACCGTGCTGACCGACGCGAAGGGCAACCGCCTGATCGTGCGCTACACGCCGAACGAGCGCACCAATCACTGGATCACCGCGATCGCGTTCGTGCTGCTCGCGCTGTCCGGCCTCGCGATGTTTCATCCGGCGATGTCGTTTCTGTATTTCGTGCTCGGCGGCGGGCAATGGACGCGGATTCTGCATCCGTTCGTCGGCTGCGTGATGTTCATCTCGTTCCTGATACTGGCGCTGCGTTTCTGGCATCACAACTATCTCGACCGGGCGGACATCCAGTGGATGCGGCAGATCGACGACGTGCTGAACAATCGCGAGGAAAAGCTCCCCGCGATCGGACGCTACAACGCCGGCCAGAAGCTGCTGTTCTTCGTAATGGTGGTCTGCCTCGTGCTGCTGCTCGCGAGCGGCATCGTGATCTGGCGGCGCTACTTCTCGCTCTATTTCCCGATCGGGGTGATCCGGCTCGCGGCGCTCGTGCATGCGGCGGCGGCGTTCGTGCTGATCGTCGGCATCATCGTGCATGTCTATGCGGCGCTGTGGGTCAAGGGCTCGATCGGCGCGATGACGCGCGGCACCGTCACGTATGGCTGGGCGCGCAAGCATCATCCGAACTGGTTCCGGGAAACGATCGGCAAGTGAGTGGCAAGTGAGTAGCCAACGCGTGGCCGACGAGCCGCGAATAAGCAACGGATAAACGCGGATAAACCGCAATCGAGGCGCGTTTCGCCGCGCCGTTCGCAGCGCACCGGGCCGCCGCTCCCCGTCGATGACGGGCGGCGGCCCTTCAGTTTTCAGAGGTCGACACCTTGGTTCAACGCATTCTCGAAGCCGGCGACATCGAATCGCTCGATCACACGGCGATCCCCCGCATCCGCATGCCCGAGCGGCTCGCCGTGTTCGCGCCGCGCGCCGCGCGTCTGCGGCAACTCGCGGCACTCAACAATCCGATCGCCGGCTATCTGCGCCTGATGGCCGTGCTCGCCGACGCGCAGCAGGCCGTGATCGCGACCTTCAAGGCGCAGCCGCCGAGCGCCGAGCTGATCGCGAGCGCGCAGCAGCATTCGATGCCGCTGATCCCGGCGTTTTCCGGCGTGCGCGATCCCGCGTGGCAGGACGTGCTGCGCCAGTTGCTCGACAAGGTCGAAGCGGCCGGTCCGCTCACGCCGCCGCTCGCCGCGCTGATCGCGCGGCTGCGCACGCTCGATGCCGCCGTGCTCGACATTCAGGCCGACGCGATCTTCGCGCAGCGCTTCGAGGACGTCGATCCGGCGAGCGCGCCGTTCATCATGGCCGCGCTGCAGGTCGTGTGGACCGACCTCGCCGCCGACATCGACAAACGCGCGGTGCCCTACGTCGAGACGCCGGGGCTGTGTCCCGTGTGCGGCTCGCATCCGGTCGCGAGCACGGTGCGCGTGGGCGGCGCCTACGACAACTACCGCTATCTGCAATGCGGGCTCTGCGCGACTGAATGGCACATGGTGCGCGCCAAATGCTCGAACTGCGATTCGACCAGGGGCATCGCCTATCACGTGGTCGGCTCGCCCGATGCCGACGCGGCCGCGCGCGAGGCCGAATCGAAACATGCCTCGCTGAAGGCGGAGTCGTGCGACGAATGCCATACTTACCGCAAGATCGGCTTTCTGGCGAAAGACTTCGACTTCGATCCGTTCGCGGACGATCTCGCAAGCCTCACGCTCGATCTGCTGATGGGCGCGGAAGGCTATCGGCGCGCGTCGCCGCATCCGTGGCTGTGGCCGGAGCAGAGCGCCGGCGCGGCCGAGCCGGACAGCGGCGCATCGGCGGAATAGGTAACGGCGAGGCAACAGCGAGGCAGCCGCCAGGCCGCAACCAGTCAGCAGCCTGGCGCAAGTTCAAAACGACACAAGGATTGCCCGTGAGCGATGTGAGCGGCTCGGAATTGCGCGCGCTGATGGCGCGCGTGCCGTCGGTGGAAAAGGTCATGGCGTCGGAGCCATTCGCGGCGCTCGTGAGCGAATACGGACGCACCCAGGTGCTCAACGCGCTGCGCGCCGCGCTCGATGCCTGGCGGCTGCACGCGCAATCGGGCCACGCGGCCGATAATCCGCCGCTCGGCGCGCTCGATACCGGGCAATTGCAGGGCACGGTCGAAGCGGCGCTGCGCGCGCGCAACGCGCCGCGTCTGCGCAGCGTGTTCAATCTCACCGGCACGGTGCTGCACACGAACCTCGGCCGCGCGCTGTTGCCCGACGAAGCGGTGCGCGCCGTGATGAGCGCGCTCACGCAGCCGGCGAATCTCGAATTCGATCTCGCCACCGGCAAGCGCGGCGACCGCGACGATCTGATCGACGAACTGATCTGCGAGCTGACCGGCGCCGAAGCCTCGACCGTGGTCAACAACAACGCGGCCGCGGTGCTGCTCACGCTGTCCGCGCTGGCGGCGAAGAAGGAAGTCGTGGTGTCGCGCGGCGAACTCGTCGAAATCGGCGGTGCGTTTCGCATTCCCGACATCATGAGCCGCGCGGGCGCGAAGCTGCGCGAAGTCGGCACGACGAACCGCACGCATCTGAAGGACTACGACGAAGCGATCAACGCACGCACCGCGCTGCTGATGAAAGTCCACGCGAGCAATTACGCGATCAGCGGCTTCACGAAGGAAGCCAGCCTCGCGGAAATCGCGCCGCTCGCGCATGC
>Ga0154001_1000433_pt1 | contig 13260 bp, 7 predicted proteins | sample TSNJ085MetaG_FD_104699 | JGI IMG/M metagenome (GOLD analysis project Ga0154001, IMG submission 104699) | Attine ant fungus gardens microbial communities from New Jersey, USA - TSNJ085 MetaG | ecosystem: Host-associated > Fungi > Mycelium > Unclassified | place: USA: New Jersey, Wharton State...
GCCGTGCGCGTTCGACGCCATTGGCGGAATTGAGCGGAAGCACCGGTTTGCCGAGCAGCGCGGCGAGGCGCGCGATGCCTTCGGCGCCGCCGGGCGGGCACTGGTTATAGTGCGCGGCGCCGCTTGCGACGGCTTCGGCATAGGGGCGGCATGCGGGATAACCGCACTTCGTGCATTGCGTTTGGGGCAGCAGATCCTCGATGCGATCCGCGAGTGTTTTGACGTCTGTCACGGTTGCGGCGTGGGGGTTGGGTGTGCGTGCGCACAGCCTGAACTAAATAGCACATTATCGCCGATTTCCCCGATTGCCATTCGCAATCCATGTGCCATAATCGAAGCGCTTTTTCGAAAGACCGCAGAAAAGGGTGTGTTCCCCAACCATAACGCGCCCGCTCAACGCCGCCAGCGCGAAGTCCGAGGAGAGAGGCTGGCAGCGCGATCCGGATAACGCGGCTCACGAAGACGATGCCACCATGAATCAGCCGAAAATCAAAAGAGATCCTGAAGGCACGCGGCGGCGCATTTTGCTTGCGGCAGCCGAAGAGTTTGCAAATGGTGGGCTGTTCGGCGCACGCGTCGACCAGATTGCCCGCCGCGCGGAAACCAATGAACGCATGCTCTATTACTACTTCGGTAGCAAGGAGCAGCTGTTTACCGCGGTACTCGAGCATGCGTTCAGCGCGCTCAACGAAGCGGAGCGCACGCTCGAACTCAACGGCGTCGCACCCGTCGAGGCCGTTACGCGTCTTGCGCATTTCGTTTGGGACTACTATCGCGATCATCCCGAACTGCTGCGTCTCATCAACAACGAGAATCTGCACGAAGCACGCTATATGCAGAAGTCGACGCGCATCCGCGAAATGATCTCGCCGATCGTCGCGACGCTCGGTGGCATTCTCGAACGCGGTCAGCGAGCAGGGCTGTTTCGCACGAACGTCGATCCGCTGCGCTTTTACGTGACGCTTTCGGGCATGGGCTACTACATCGTGTCGAACCGCTTCACGATCGAAGCGACGCTCGGCCGCGATTTCAGCAGCGCCGCCGAACGCAGCGAAGTGATCCAGATGAATACCGAGTTGCTGCTCGCGTACCTGTTGCGCAAGTAGCCGGGTGGGGCGAGGCGATCCGAGGCGGTGCGCGCCGCGAACGGCTATCGCAGCGGAGTTTTGGGCGCTCGCAACCGGCCACGCAAAAAGCGAACAAAAATCAGTATCACGAACCAGGTTGAGAAGCACCGGGTTGAGAAGCCGGCTCAATAGAAAAGCCAACGGCCTCAGTAGAGGCCGTTGGCTTTTTCAATGCTATTGCACGTTTAATGCTTAGGCTTCGACTTTCTCTTTCGTCGTCCTGGTGGTCTTGCTGTTGTGCGCGAGAATGAAGTCGCGCAGTTGCGGATAGATGATCGTGCGCCAGCGGCGTCCCGAGAAAATGCCGTAGTGGCCGCATTTTTCCGCGGTGAAGTGCTGTTTGTGCTTCGCGGGAATGCCCGAGCACAGATCATGCGCGGCGTAGGTCTGTCCGTCGCCGGAAATATCGTCCAGCTCGCCTTCGATCGTAAACAGCGCGGTCGTCTTGATGTCCTGCGGCCGCACGCGTTCGCCGCCGACATCCCACGTGCCCTCGGCAAGACGGAACTCCTGGAACACGACGCGGATCGTGTCGAGGTAATAGTCGGCATCCATGTCGAGCACGGCGTTGTATTCGTCGTAGAAGCGGCGATGCGCTTCGGCGTCGTCTTCGTCGCCGCGCAGCAGGCTCTGGTAGTAGTCCCAGTGCGAGGCCGCGTGGCGCTCCGGATTCATTGCGACGAAACCGGTGTGCTGCAGGAAGCCCGGATACACCTTGCGGCCCACGCCCGGATAATTCGGCGGCACCGTGAAAATCACGTTGTTTTCGAACCACTCGTACGAATGCTGCGTGGCGAGCGAGTTGACCGAGGTCGGGCTCTTGCGCGCGTCGATCGGGCCGCCCATCATCGTCATGGTGCGCGGCGTGTCTTCGCCGCGGCTCGCCAGCAGCGCAATGGCGGCGAGCACCGGCACGGTCGGCTGGCACACGGAGATCACGTGCAGATTCTTCGCGCCGATGTGGCGGATGAATTCCTGGATATACGCGACGTAGTCGTCGAGGCGGAATTGGCCGGCTTCGAGCGGCACCATGCGCGCGTCGATCCAGTCGGTGATGTAGACCTTGTGGTCTTGCAGCAACGTGCGCACGGTGTCGCGCAGCAGCGTGGCGTGGTGTCCCGACAACGGCGCGCAGACCAGCACGGCCGGCTCGTCTTTCAATTGATTGACGGCATCGCTGTCGTCCGCATAGCGCTTGAAGCGCATCAGGCGGCAGAACGGCTTCTCGATGATGGTCTGCTCGACGATCGGGATGTTATGACCGTCTTTGACAATCTGGTGGATGTTGAACTCGGGCTTTTCGTAATCCTTGCCGAGCCGGTACAGCAGTTCGTAACCGGCTGAGAGGCGCGTGGCGCCCGGCACGTAGGCTAAGGGACTGGCAGGATTCGCGAATGATTTCGACGCGGCCTGGGCCCAGGCGGTGAGGGGGCTCAACATCGCCCGCTGGAATTCGTGCAGTTGATAGAGCATGGGTGCTCCGTTTTAGGCGGTTCGCATTGGGCTTCGCAAACACGCGTGAGGCGTTGCGGCGGGCCATTTTGGTTGTGGGCGCATTGTTTTTGGCCGACAGTCGGATCGATGATATCGAACTATGTAAATTTGTGCAACGCAACAATTCGCGCACACACGGTACGCAAACTGTCACTGGATCATGCTAGTGGCGATGCTGCTGCGCCGCTATCAGGGCTTGCCTCACCCTCGAGGGCCATCTCGCGTGCGCCGTTATGCGGCGGCTGGCCGGTCGCCAGGGCCATTTCCTGCTCGTGTTTCATCAGGTTCAGCCCGGTGTGCACGAGCGCTACATGCGAAAACGCCTGGGGGAAATTGCCGACGAGCCGCTTCGCGGCCGGGTCGTATTCCTCGGCGAGCAGACCGACGTCGTTGCACAGCGCGAGCAGGCGCTCGTACATCTCGATCGCTTCGCTCACGCGGCCCTGCAGCGCGAGGTTGTCGACCATCCAGAACGAGCACGCAAGAAAGGTGCCTTCGCCGGGCGGCAGGCCGTCGTCGTATTCGGTGGTGCGGTAGCGCATCACGAAGCCGCCGTGCATCAGGTCCTTCTCGATCGCCTCGACGGTGCCCTTGATGCGCGGATCGCGCGGCGGCAGGAAGGCGACCAGCGGCATCAGCAGCACGCTCGCGTCGAGCTGGTCGCTGCCGTAGTGCTGCACGAACGCATTGCGCTCGGGATTCCAGGCTTTCTCGCAGACTTCCGCGTGAATCTCGTCGCGCGTCGCGCGCCATTCGTCGAGCGGGCCGTCGAGCGCGAACATGTCGGCCGAGCGGATCGCGCGATCGAACGCGACCCACGCCATCACTTTCGAGAACGTGAAGTGCCGGCGTCCGCCGCGCGTTTCCCAGATGCCTTCGTCGGGCTCGCGCCAGATCGTCGCGAGGTGCCCGAGCATCGCGCATTGCACGTTCCAGGCGGTGGCGTCCGCCTGCAGGCCGCCGACGCGCGCGAGATGCAGCGCGTTCATCACTTCGCCGTAGACGTCGAGCTGGCGCTGGCCGACCGCGTTGTTGCCGATGCGCACCGGCTTCGCGCCCTGGTAGCCCGGCAGCCAGTCGATTTCGAATTCGGGCAGGCGCCGCTCGCCGGCGATGCCGTACATGATCTGCAACTGATCCGGCGCGCCTGCCATCACGCGGCCGAGCCAGCTGCGCCACGCGCGCGCTTCGTCGTAGTAGCCGCCGCGCATCATCGCGAGCAGCGTGATGGTCGCGTCGCGCAGCCAGCAGTAGCGGTAGTCCCAGTTGCGCGAGCCGCCGAGCTGCTCCGGCAGCGAGGTCGTGGGCGCGGCGACGATGCCGCCGGTCGGTTCGTAGGCGAGCGCCTTGAGCGTAATCAGCGAGCGGCGGATCGGTTCGGCCCAGCGCCCCTCGACGGTGCCGCGCGCCGACCATTCGAGCCAGTGATTCTCGGTGCGCGCGAGCGCCGTATGCGGGTCGCGCGCCGGCGGAATACGCAGATGCGACGGCGCATAGGCGAGCGAGAACGGCACGCGCTCGCCTTCGGTCACGGTGAATTCGGCGATGGTTTTCATATCCTCGCCGCGCAGCTCGACCGGCGTGCGCAGCACCGCGTTGTCCGGGCCGACGATTGCCTTGATGCCGCTGTCCTGTTCGAGCCGGTCGACCCACGGAATCGAGAAGCCGTAGTCGAAGCGCAGCACGAGCTCCATTTTCATGCGCACGGTGCCGCGCTTGCCGATGACGATGCGGATCATTTCCGACCAGCCGTTGCCGGGCGGCATGAAGTCGATCAGCGTGACGGCGCCCTCGGGCGTTTCGAAGTCGGTTTCGAGGATCAGCGTTTCGCCGCGATAACGGCGCGTGACGGTGGGCGCGGCATCGTTGGCCGACGTGTCGGGCGCGATCAGCCATCGGCCGTTGTCGGGCGTGCCGAGCAGCGCGGCGAAACAGGCGCCGGAGTCGAAGCGCGGCCAGCAGAGCCAGTCGACGGAACCTTCGCGGGAGACGAGCGCGGCCGTGTGGCCGTCGCCGATGAGTGCATAGTCTTCGATGAGTGCGGGCATGTCGGAAAACGTGTCGTGATGGCGGACGGCCGGAAACGGTACTGCGGGTGGGTACCGCGAGTGCCGCGCCTCGAAAGCCGGTTATTACCGGACCTGCATGAACTGGGTTGGTTCATCGCGTGGTGCGGCAAAACGCGATTGGTAAATTGTCAAATCCATGCTTAGAATTGAACCTCATGCCGATGTCCGGTGCATACCGGGCTGCGAATCGGCCTTGCTCATGGCGCATCGAGACGCCGTTTCCGAGGACGAAAGCCATGCTGAACCCGTCGAAATCCGATTGCATCACGATTCTCTCGGCCGCCAGCCAACTTGCCGACGACTCGATGCTGCCACTCGATCATGGCCACCTTGGCCTGAGCCGCAACTGCATGCTCGCGACCGCGGCGTTTCTGGTCGAGCGGGCCTGCTTCCGGCGCTATCAGGAAGACGACGGTCATTATGCCGTTGGCGCCTTGTCGCTGCAGGGGCGTTTGCGTCTCGACCAGCTTTCGAACGGTTGAGCGGCACTGCGTACGCACGCGGTTTGACGCGCCGCTTTATCTGAATCGGGTTCTATCGTTCCGCTCACGACCGACACGGGGTGCGCAAGCGTGGGTGGCGCGCTCGCGTGGTTGCTTTGGGCCGCTTTGCGCGTGTTGCCCGTAGCCGATAGTCCGTGGCATGTACCGCCGGGAGTGCGTGCTTCGTTGCGCGCTATTGCCATTGCCATGTTCATGCTGCGCAGCGACATGCGCGGTAAGCGGCACTGTGCGAGACGCAGTGCGATGCGCGGCGACAGGCTCCGCGGCGTTGTTGCAGCCGCACTTGCGCTACGCCGCCGCAACTTCTCCACCGCGCACTTCGTGGCGCGCGAAGCGTTCCGCTGCCGGACGCAAGCCGCGCTCCCGATCTCGCGTTACGCGCCGCTCACAGGTGCGACGACCCCACGCCGAAGATGCCGATAATGCCGATGATGATCAGATAGAGCGCGACGATGTAGCTCAACAGGCGCGGCATGACCAGAATCAGAATGCCGGCGATCAGCGAAACGAGCGGACCGAGGCTCAGTGTGACGTTCATGAAGACTCCCAGGGTGAGACGCGTGATACGCGATTGGAAATTGAAAAATGTCCCGTGGTGCGGGACGGTGATTGTCGGCGAAAATGGCTTCGCATGAGTTTGTCTTTACCTGGGATCGGTCTCGCTCAGGTCTCCCCCCGGTCTTGCCTAGGCCGCATGGCTGGCTGTATTCGCTGCATGATCCGACCGGACGCTCTTATACTGGCTTTGGCAAGAGCAACGCAGAACGACGCTCGACCCCGCGCGCGGCAGACGAGGCAGACCAGACACCGCGATTACTGCTATCACCGTTCTTACCCGCCGACCGATGTCGAGGAGGTTCCATGCTTCGCCGTTGCCGTGCCGCCGCGCGTAGTGTCATACGCCGCGTGATGCCTCGTGTTTGCGCTTCAGCCTGTGCTCCCGCTCCGGCCGTCCCCCCTCGCGCGGACCGCGCCGCCAAGGCGGCTTCATGGCGTGCAACGTGGCCCGTGCCACGCCACGCCGCCCGTTCGATGATAAAAGGTTTCGTGCTTATGGTCTCGATTGCTGCTTCGCCAGCGTACGCGCAAGATTCCGGCCCGGTCCCCGCCGACGGCGTCTACAATCTGCTGGTCGGCACTTATACCGGCGGCAAAAGCGAGGGCATCTACGTCTATCGTTTCGACACGAAGACGGGCGCGGCGACCCAGGTGTCGGTCGCGAAGACGGTCAATCCGTCGTTCCTCGTCGTGAGCCGCGACCGCCGCTTCGTCTACGCGGTCAACGAACTGCCCGGCGATAACGGTCCAGCCACCCAGCGCGGTGGCATCAGCGCATTCGGCTTCGATGCCGCGCGCGGGCAACTGAGGTTTCTCAACAAGGTGTCCTCGGATGGCAACGATCCGTGCTACCTGAGCTTTTCGCCCGACCAGAAGTTTCTGCTGACCGCGAACTACTCGGTCGCGCCCGACCCGGGCGGCAGCTTCGCGGTGTTTCCGTTGCAGTCCGACGGCCAGGTCGGTGCGTCGGTGCAGACCGTGCACCACGAGGGCGGCGGACCGGTGAAAGGGCGGCAGGACGACTCGCACGTGCATTCGACCGTGTTCTCGCCGGACGGCCGCTTCATGTTTGCGCAGGACCTCGGCGCCGACAAGCTGTACGCGTACCGCTACACGCCGCAGGGCAGCCCCGGCCCGTTCGCGCCGGCCGACTGGAGCTACGCGCAGCAGAAGGCCGGCACGGGCCCGCGCCATCTGGTGTTCGGCGCGGACGGCAAGCATGTGTATCTGACGAGCGAACTGGCCGGCACGGTCAGCACGTTCGACTATCGCGACGGCCGGCTCGCGCTCGCGCAGACACTCTCGCTGAGCCAGCCCGGCTTCAAGGGCGCGGTGGGCGCCGCGGCGATCCATCTGTCGCCGGACGGGCGCTTCGTCTATGCATCGAATCGCGGCGACGCGAACGAGATCGTGATCTTCGCCGTCGATCCGGCCAACGGGCATCTGAAGCCGATCGGCCATCAGTCGAGCCTCGGCAAATCGCCGCGCGAGTTCGCGATCGATCCGAGCGGCAACTGGCTGATCGTCGGCAATCAGTTGAGCGATACCGTGTACGTGTTCAGGCGCGATCCCCGGACCGGTTTGCTCGATCCGACGCCGAAGCAGCATTTCGAGCTGGGTTCGCCGGTGGATTTCAAGTTCGCGTCGCCGTCGTGATGAGGGATGCACGCGCGTGATTCGACGGAGCGCGTGCAATAAGAAAACGGACCGCTCACAAGCCCTGTGAGACGGTCCGTTTTTTTATTGTTCAGCCGACTTTTCCTGGTCTTCCTGGGTCGCAGCATGGCTGCGAATCGCAGGCCGATCGCTCGCTGTCCGGTTTCATGCTGCGATCCGTTCTGCCGATGCCGCCGGGCGTTACTCCGCCGGCCCCGGCGCCAGCACTTCGCGGCTGCCGTTAATGCTCATCGCCGATACGAGCCCCGCCGTTTCCATCTGCTCGACGAGCCGCGCCGCGCGGTTGTAGCCGATGCGCAATTGCCGCTGCACCGACGAGATCGACGCGCGCCGCGTGCGCACGACGAACGCGACCGCTTCGTCGTAGAGCGGATCGGCTTCCGCATCCGGCGTTTCGCCGAACAGGTCCTGGGCCGCGCCGCCGTCGGCGGCGGGGCCGTCGAGAATGCCTTCCTCGTACTGCGGCTCGCCGAACTGCTTCAGATACTCGACGATCGCATGCACTTCCTCGTCGGCGACGAACGCGCCGTGCACGCGCTGCGGGTAGCCGGTGCCCGGCGGCAGGAACAGCATGTCGCCCTGGCCGAGCAGCGACTCGGCGCCCATCTGGTCGAGAATCGTGCGCGAGTCGATCTTCGACGACACCTGGAACGCGACGCGCGTCGGAATGTTCGCCTTGATGAGGCCGGTGATGACGTCGACCGAGGGCCGCTGCGTCGCCAGAATCAGGTGGATGCCGGCCGCGCGCGCCTTCTGCGCGAGCCGCGCGATCAGCTCCTCGATCTTCTTGCCGGCGACCATCATCAGGTCGGCGAGTTCGTCGATCACGACGACGATCAGCGGCAGCGGCGCGAGCGGCTCGGGCGCGTCGGGCGTCAGCGAGAACGGGTTGCCGAGCTTCTTGCCCTTGGCTTCGGTGTCGCGGATCTTCTGGTTGAAGCCCGCGAGGTTGCGCACGCCGACCGCCGACATCAGCCGGTAGCGCTTCTCCATTTCGCCGACGCACCAGTTCAGCGCATTGGCCGCGAGCTTCATGTCGGTGACGACCGGCGCGAGCAGGTGCGGAATGCCTTCGTAGACCGACAGCTCCAGCATCTTCGGATCGATCATGATGAGGCGCACTTCCTCGGGCGTCGCCTTGAACAGCAGCGAGCAGATCATCGCGTTGATCGCGACCGACTTGCCCGAACCGGTCGTGCCCGCGACCAGCATATGCGGCGCCTTGGCGAGATCGGCGACGACCGGGTGGCCAGTGATGTCCTTGCCCATCGCGAGCGTCAGTTGCGAATGCGAATTCTGGTAGACGCTCGCTTCGAGGATTTCCGAGAGGCGGATCGTCTGTCGCTTCGCGTTCGGCAGTTCGAGGCCCATGCAGGTCTTGCCGGGGATCGTCTCGACCACGCGGATCGACGTGAGGCCGAGACCGCGCGAGAGGTCCTTCATGAGACCGACGATCTGGCTGCCGCGCACGCCGAGCGCCGGCTCGATCTCGAAGCGCGTGATGACCGGCCCCGCCGATGCGCCGACCACGGTCACGGGCACCTTGAATTCCTGCAGGCGCTGCTCGATCAGCTGGCCGGTCTCGCGGAGCTTTTCGTCCGAGATCGGTTCGACGCCGGCGTCCGCGCGCGCGAGCAGATCGAGCGGCGGCAGTTCGACCATCGACGCGGCCGGTGCGTGGAATTCGAAGCCGTTGACCGGAGCGTGGCCGCGCAGCGGCGGGCGCTGGGCGGCGGCCTCGGCGGGGGCGGCTGCGCTGTCTGCGCTGTTTGCGCCGTTTGCCGTGGGGGGCGTGTCGGCGATCGGCGAGGCGGGTGCAGGCGTCGGGCCTGATGCGGTGGATGGTGAGTTCGCCGCGAATGCGCCGGGTGCGGCGGGTGTTGTGGCCGTTGCCGGTGCGGCAGGTGTCGCGGTGGGAACGGTGGTTCCGGCAACCTGCGTGGGTAGCGCGGTGGCGAGTGCGTCTGGCGTAGCCGGCGCGATGGGCGCCAACGACGATGTGACCGGCGTTGGCGTTGGCGTTGGCGTCGGCGCGGTCAGCGTGCTCGGCTCGACTGCGGACGAGGCCGGTACGGTTGGCCCGAACGACGGTACGGGAGTGGCCGGTGCCGCTGCGGGTGTTGTGGCGATCGGCGGGACAGTGGCCGGGGTGTTGCCGGTGGCGCTTCCATGCGCGCCGAGCGACGGCCCGACGCTGGGTGCCGTCGCGCCGAAACCCGGGAAGCGCACGACGTTCGAAGCGACGCTTTGCGCCGGGGTGGGTGTGGCGGGGAGCGCTGCGTGGGTTGCCGTTGCCGCTGTCGCGGTCGCCGTGTGCGTTACGTCAGGCGTCGGCGGTGTGCTCGCGGGTTCGGTCGCCGTGGGCAGGGCAGGGGAGCGTGCGGCCGTCGTCGAGGACGATGTTGCAGGTTCGCTTGCCTGCGCGCCCGTACCCATAGTCGCGCTTGCAACGGGAGACGACAGCGTGGCGGGAGAAGACTGCGCAACCGCACCGGGCGATGCGACCGCCCCGGATTGCGACGCATCGGGTTGCGACGAACCCGACGGCGACACGGGGCGTTGAGCCGCCACGGCCCCGAGCTTGCTCTCCCAAGGCACGAGCGTTTTGTCGACCACGATTTCGGCTGCGGGAGCCGCCGGCTGCGTCGGTGCCCCGGTTGCGGTGGTGGCTGAATCGACGGTTGGCGCGGGTTCTTCCTTTCGCGGCGCTGGGGCGACTGTGCTCGCGGCGGCGACTACGGTCTGCGCAGCGGCGAGAGATTCCGCGCTAGGTCCGCTGACCGGTTTGATCGTTGCATCGGCTGGTGCCGTGTGACTGCTGTCCCGCGTCGCCGAGTGTGTCGCATCGTTAGCGACGGGCGCTGCGTCTTCCTGTGAGGCATTGCCCTCCAGCTGTGCAGCAAAACGCTGAAACGATGTCGACGCGCCGCCGATTGACGCCGGATATTGCGGCGCGGACGAGAGCGGTGGCGTTTCGATCGGCGCCGACTCGCGAGGCGCGGATTCGGCGCGAACAGCCGCAGCGGACATAGCCACGACAGGCGCGGCTTGGACAGCCGCGGACTCCACCAAAGCCGCCGCCGATACCGCCGACGCATGCACCGCCTCTCCACTCGTCGCGCTTGCGTTTTGCACGGCCGCCGGAGTTTCGGTCGTGTTGGCGTCGGCCACCGACTCGGCAGTCTCCATGACCTGTGACGCAACGGCTCCCGGCGCCGGAGTTTCGGTCGTGTTGGCGTCGGCCACCGGCTCGGCAGTCTCCATGACCTGTGACGCAACGGCTCCCGGCACATGAATAACTGGCGGCTCGGTCGGCCATTGCGCGACAGGCGCGTTGCTGTCCTCGACGGGTGCATCGGAAGCGGCTATCGCCGTTTCCTCAGCCACGGCAGCAGCGGCTGGCAATGCAACCGGCGCTGTTTCGACCGACGGCTCGGCCGGCGTTACCGCCGGTGCACGCCCGACCACCGGCTCCGCAGATGCCTGCGCGACAGACCCGGCCGAAACCGCCTGGACCGGATCGCTACCCGGCGCCTCGCTGGCCGGCCTGGGCGCCTCGACCGGCATCGCCGCCTGCGCGACATCGCCAGGCTTGACGCCATCCACGCCACGGCTGCGCGCGAGGCTCACGCCGGCCATATCGGTCCAGCGCGCGGTGTTTTCCGCGATGCTGCGCAGTGTTTCCTCGACGCTCGCGGGCTCGGCAACGTTCTGCGAGTTCGTCGCCGAGTGCGCGAAACCCGGCGCGGGCCTGCGCGTACCGGACGGCGGCGTGACGCCGCCGGCGTGCGCCGCGTTTGAGAGCGGCTGACGCGATGTCGTTGTCCGGTTGAACGAACCCGCCGCATCCGCCGCACGTTGCAGCGACGCCGCGCGGCTGCCGCGCGTCGAAGCATGGATCGATTCCCCCGCCATGCCGCCGCCCGGCGCAGAGCGTACCGCCATCGCCTGCGCGGCTCTGGCCGACACGCCGGATGCGGCGGCGGCCGTTGCCGCCAAAGCCGCACTGGAGCCGATCGGGCGCTGCTCGCCGGAGGCGCGCCGGCCAACCTGCAACGCTGCGTCGCGAGCCACGGCCGCCGATGCGCCCGACGGCGCACCCGGCGCTCCCGCAGCGGCGGCCGTGCGGCCATCGGCGGTTCTCAGCCAGCCGGCTGGCGCGACCGGCTCGGCCGGCACGAAAGGCGAGCCGGCTTTACCGGTATTGAGCGCGTGGGCCTGGGATTGCGCCTGAGTTTGTGTTTGAGGCTGTCCTTGCGGCTGCTTTTGAGATTGCGTCTGCGTCTGCGTCTGCGTCTGCGTCGGCATCGGCGCTTGTGCCGCTGCGTGTGCCGGCATCTGCGTCTGCATCGACGAATCCTGCCGCAGCGGCGCCATCGCGCCCGTGCGCAACACCGGCTCGATCTGTTTCGCCGGGACACGCGCCGTATCCGCGCCCGCGCGCCAGCCGCCCGAGCCGGAACCCGCGCCTCGCGCGGCGGCATCCTTGCCGGATGCGGCGCCCGCTGCGGCAGCCGTTCCCGCCGCGTTGCGGCCGCTCGCGGGCGGCCGCCAGATCGTCGGTCGCGCGTAGCGGCCCCGCGTGGTTTTCGGCGCCATCGTGTTGGTGGCCGGCGACGCATGCGAGGGCGCAGCCTCGTCGACGCTGCGGTGGCGGCGCGCTTCCTCGTCGCGCTTCGCGAGTCCGCGCGACAGGCCGAGGCCGAACGCGCCGTCGGCCCATTCGACGACGTCGCGCCAGCGGAAATCGACGAGCCACGGCAGGCTCACCACGAACAGCGCGAGTGCCGCGAGCGGCGTGCCGATATGGCCGAGCAGACGGCCGGGCCCCGCAGCCAACGCATGGCCGAAACCGTTGACGCCATCCATGCCGATCAGCGACGCCTCGAGCGTGCAGCTGGCGATCAGCACGCAAACGAAGCCGAGCCACAGGCGGATCGTGCCGGGGCCGCGCAGCCCCACGCCGCCCGGCAGTACCGACTTCACGAGGCGCCACAGAAGAGGAAGAAACCAGACGGCCGACCCGCCGAACCAGCCGAAAACTACCGTGTGCATACCAGACATCTACGTATGACGGAGCGCGCGCAAGCGCAACCCGTCGAGTTTAAACCGGCGAAGCCCGCGGCTTCGAAGGCCGGCGCAAGTCTGCTTGCGTCGAACGGGATCGCGGACCGGCAAGCGGTCCGCGATCGGGAAAATACTGTTGCGGCTGCGGCGAGCTTCGCGCCTCGCAAGGAGCGTCGCGGCTCCGCATGCATGTCGGCCTGGGGTGGCCGGCGCCTGGCCAGGCAACGCCGTTCGATCCGCGCGGCGGCGATGCGTTCCATCGCGTCGATCGCGAGACGAACCGCTGTACCAACTACGGCATGAACGACGGCACCAACCGCGCGGCAAAGCGCAACGCGCACCGTAAGGCAAACTGCAACACGAACCGTGACGTGATCCATCAGGCGATCCATCACGCGAACGAGGCACGCTTTGCTCGTCACCGTCACTTGCCGTCGCTGCGATCGAACACGAGCGTCGCGCCGTCATCGAGGATCAACTGCATTTGTTGCGGCGGGCGCATCTGCACGCCGGTGCGATCGATGTGCGCGAGCGCGTCGAGGAACGGCCGTTCGATCTCGCCGCCCGGCGAGGCGCATGCCATGCGCGTGCCCGCGAGCGGACCCAAGCTCAGCTTGCCGTCCTTCAGCATGTACGGGCCCATGAAGCGGTTGCAGCCGGAAAAGCCGCTTGCGTGCCGCTTGCCGCCTTCGGTCGACAACGTCAGCGTGAGCGGCCCCTGATCCTGCGACGGAATCGCGCGCGCCGTGCCGTCCGCCTGCTTCC
>Ga0154001_1000438_pt1 | contig 13184 bp, 19 predicted proteins | sample TSNJ085MetaG_FD_104699 | JGI IMG/M metagenome (GOLD analysis project Ga0154001, IMG submission 104699) | Attine ant fungus gardens microbial communities from New Jersey, USA - TSNJ085 MetaG | ecosystem: Host-associated > Fungi > Mycelium > Unclassified | place: USA: New Jersey, Wharton State...
TGAAGCCCGATTGAATGTTGACATAGATATGATGTTGCAACCAAGTTGATCTTCTTGAATAAAATGGACCGCCCAGGAGCTTCCTTCAAATTTGCTTTATCTTCCATCCTGTTGAACCAACTTCATTCCCAACCATTACCTTTGGTCTTACCCATTGCATCATTTAGCCCTCTAGCCTATCAACAAGCGGAGCCTGGTATTCAAGGCCTTGTTGATTTGGTCAAATGGGAACTCTGGCGATGGTCTGAGACAGGAAAGCCTTCCATAGATACCTTGCCACGCACAGAAGAGGCCCTTCGATCTATCTTCGAACCCAATCATCCTCTTCCATCTCACCTGGTAGATGCACGAGTCCAGTTTTTGGACAATCTTTCCATGCATTCGGAAGAGCTTATGGACACTCTACTTGGTCTGCCGTCTTCCCCAGATGCCTACCTAGGTATTGGCGGTGATCAAGTAATTCCCTATCTTAGACAGGCATCCCTCCGAAATGCTATAATGCCTGTTGTTTGCGGTTCTGCCTTGCACCATATAGGCACAGAGTTGGTGCTTGACTATGCTGGCGAGCTTCTAGCCAGCCCATTGGATGTTCCTCATGATCTCCAGGTTCTTGGCTCTCCTCTACAACTTCTTGCCTGGAAAGTCAATTGGGACCGGAGAAGAGGCTGGATGACCTTTGTCCGTGTGTATTCTGGTATGTGAAAAGTATACCTTGCCGCGCAATACCATTCACTTTCTGACAGGAAAGCTCACTCGCCATAGCAAACTTTTCAACACCAACAGAAATCAGAAAGAAATCGCCTCCAAGTTGATGCTCCTCTATGCTTCTGAGTTTCAAGAAGTAGACGAGCTACCGTTTGGTTCGGTGGGTGTAATCATCGGTCTGAAACATACCCGCACGGGTGATACTCTTGTTTCCGCCAGAAGTTCTACTTCTACTCGCTCTGTGTTAAGGGACATTACACCACCACCTGCTGTTATCTCTGCCTCTGTCATCCCTCAATCTCACACAGATCTTGGGCCAGTTCAAAACGCTCTAGAATCATTGGCACGGACAGATCCATCGGTACGCGCAGACATCCAGGAAGGACAAGTTCTAGTGCACGGACTTGGAGCTTTACACCTGGAAATCATTGAAGGGCGACTTAAAAACGAATGGGATGTCAACTTCGAATTTGGCAAACGCAGAGTTAGTTTTCGCGAGGGTCTCGGACCTGGTATACCAGTCCAAGGGTGGGACACTTGGAATGCGGATGTTGGAGGCGGAAAATACATCTCTGTTGAAGTTCCCCTGATTATACGCTCTCTGAAGGGTGCAGAGGAAGGAGATCCTGTCTGGGATGGTAACAAAGTTTTGGATGACAAGGGCAATACCCTACCGGCTCCAGAATCTATTCCTGTTGGGCCTCTTTCGTGTGTTGCACAAGGTATTGCGAGTGCCCTATCGATTTCACCTCATTCCTCACTTGCCATGACTCATATATGTATACAAATACCGAAAAACGCCCTATCCAAAGAAATTCCTCCCTCCATCCTGACTGGAGCCTCTGCAGCTGTGCTGCGTCAATTCTTCCGCAGTGCAGGTTCTGGACCTCTCCTGGAACCCTTCATGAATCTCAAAGTGACTGTTTCAGAAAATCATATGGGCAAGGTCATCAAGGACATGACAGAACATGGTGGAGAACTTCTAGAGCTTGGTTCTGGACTTCCTGCCTCTACAGAAGGCGAGATCACAAGTGGATTTTCTGAAGAGGGCGTTTATATGCCACCCCTGTGGCTGACACCCTCCGCCACTGAAATTGCATTAGAGACATCAGGCTCGAGAGTCAAACGTGCTGTACAGGGGTTAGTCCCACTAAGTCAATTCTTAGACTATTCGCAGCGTCTTCGTGCTCTTTCAGAAGGTAATGGCACCTTTGAATTGTTTACTGCAGGATTTAAAGAGGTCTCAGCACCTCGACGGCTGGAAATCCTTCGTGAGATTGGCAAAGCATAAAGAGCTGTATCCTGCGAATCAATTAAAAATCACAACTATCTCGCTTCATCTGCGTCACCGAAAAGGACCGCTCCTCCTATCTCATCCTCATCCTCGACTGCTTCAGGTCTAGTGTCACCGGCCATGTTTAGTACCTGACTGAACGCCATCATCCCTCCCATCTCGGGATCATCGTCATCACTAATCTCCATCTTGTCGAGATCATCCAGAGAATTGGTTACAGGAGTAAAGTGCTGGGATTGTGTGTCATCCTCGTCGGTTAAGAACAAGGGTGTCTGAGCACGCGCAATGGTAATTGATAGAGCAGCCTGCTTTTCCTTAGACTTTAGAATAGCATGTTTACCTAGATCCCCGAGAGAACGAGGTGTAGAATGGGTTGTTGGCCATGGTTCCGCGACAACACAGAGACATTGACCATAAATGCCGAAACCTTCATATCTCAGTTGAAGTGTCGGCTTGGGCTTCTCTTCCTCATCAGTATGAAGGTCGAAGCTACCTTGTTGACAAGGTTGATTACCGTCGTTGTCAATGAGTTCATTTGCGTTGGTATGATTCGTTTCCTCATACTGATCAATATCAACCACTTCCGACACTTTTGGTCTAACTGAAGTATACTCTTCTTCTGAGACCCTTGAATTGTCGGAATCTAATGCCACGTCCTTTTTCCGTTTCTTAATGGACTCGGATGCCGATGACTTCGAAAGAGCGGACTCGGAACGTGTCTTCCGTTTTTTCTGTGTCCTCCGAGGAGTAGTGGTAGTAACGGCGGCTGCGGGTAGATTGACGGACTGAGAAGCTTTCATTACATAGTTTCTCGTCTATTTCACAGATATAACTTCATGTTTCATCCAACTACAAACTACGTACCTTGATTGCAACTGAATGTGGTTCCGTTCGACGCAAAAAGTAACAAAATTGGTAGGTATCTGGATGTACATCTTTGAGTATGGCTAGATATTTGTAGGAAAGGAAGATCGTGCACGCACCACCGCGATATGTATCCACCGCTGCTTTCTTCGCCGCGGCGGGACTGGAGAAAATGCCAGCCTCAGCTAAGAGCTTGGGTAAGATCCTGAGACCAAGGATCTAACTGAGACAACTTCCTATAAAACGCGAAATCCAGAGACCGACCGTGGGCGAAGATCAGAGAGGATATGCTGTAACACTTGGTCTGACATCCAACCCAAATGACGTTCATCAAGATAAAGCTTTCACTCTGTCAGAGAACACTATGTTTTGTGTGAAGCCCTACAGCTCACATATACCGGAAGAACAGAGTGTTCGGATATCCGAAGATAGAAAAGATTTCTAGTTTTGAAATTCATGAACGACAAAAGAGCAGTTCAGGTTTGATGTTCCATCACGCGATCGATCACGCCCCACTCACCCCACTCATACCATTAACAATTACTACAAATTTCCCGTACCTACTCGACTATTTCTCAGGTGGGTGGTCACTCAGGTCCTGAGATAATTGCTTTGATGACGCCCCTGCCGTCTTCACTCTTGCCAAAACGCGTTGCTTTGAACGCTGCAATGGCGTCTTTAAAGGCATATCTTTGAAAAGACTTAATGACACGACTCCACCAAATACTTGAAGAGTCCTTACCGGTGTGTAACGAGGGGCTTGAGATCAACCTTTTCATTTGCAACTAAGGAGATAGCCAGCGAGTAATCACCAGGCTTTGTCCACGATCAGTATGTAACTGATAAAAAGAGATGTAGACAGCATACGCCATAGCGGAAGGAACCTTTGTAGTTGAGTTCCTTGACCATGAGGAGGCCGATATTGACGGTGACATTTGGGGCACCCATACCAACCTTTAGAAACGCAATCAAATTATGATTCAAAAGAAATATTCCGTTGCATACCTGCACAAATGTACCGCCAGTCCCCACAATGTAGAGAGCAGTCTGGATGGAGACCTCAGCGCCACTAGCGTCGATGACCAGGTCAATTTTATTGATACCCCTGTCTTGGATATTAAGCTGGTGTTTCATCTGTTCCGCATTTCGCTTGCTGTAGTCCAGTTTTGTTTCGCCTTCAAGGGGTTTTGGAGGAAGATACGTCTCGGTAGCAGCATAGCTCTTGGCAAACTCCAGGCGTTGAGGAACGATGTCGACAGCGATAATACGCTGAGCTCCGAGAGCCTTGGCCACTGCCATGCAGAGGAGACCAACGGGGCCACAACCGAAGATAGCAATGGACTGGCCAGAGCGAAAGCCACCAAGGTTGGCCACAGAGTGCACACCGACAGACAAGGGCTCCATCTGAGTGTGACATATTAGTACGAGCCCAAATGATTGAATTGAAATTACCATGGCGCCATCTTCAAGAGTGAGGTTTTCTGGCAGAGGGTAGGCCAGGTCAGCGGGAAGTCGGTAGTATCGTGCAAGAGTTCCGTCATAAGGAGGGGTTGCTGCGAACACAATATCTGCACATAGCTTAAATGATTATCAGCCTCACTGGCGCAGTGGAGAAAACGGATCAGACCTCATAACGCCCAGCCTTGCAGAGGTCGCATTTTTCTAAATATAACATGAATTGATGAGGTCAGAGAAATTGTGGGCACGCTCAGTACACACTACATGTCGCTCCTGGTTCCATGGCCACACGATCGCCAACTTTGATATGCTTTACATTAGTACCAACTGTGGTCCCGGTTAGTTGCATAATGTTCCGATCCAACTCAAGAGTTACTCTACCTTGTGAAACAATGCCTGAAGATTCATGGCCCAGAACCTCTAGACGCATTAGCGAAGCACAGAAGTGATGTTTGAGTTCTTTAGCCTTACCATAGGCTTCTCCACGACGAAGTCACCGATCCGACCTTCGACAAGATAGTGAACCTAGGATGTATTCAGCTTCGCAGTTGAACATCCATCCAAACCAGTAGCATATACATCAGAACCACAAATTCCTTGCGAGAAATGATCAGAACTCGAAGTAGAAGATCGTGTAGCACACACCAGTCTTCTTAACCTCAACGATCACATCGTCCGGACCAGCTAAAAAAGATGGCGTTAGCTATCCAGACAGCAATCTGCTCGACAGATGTTTACGTAGGGGAATGGAACGTTGTTCGTAGGCAACATCCTCGATGCCACGCAAAACGAATGATAGATTATCAGACATGAGCAGATCATGAGCAGATGTGGGGTACCGTGGTAATTTTGTTTCTTCAGTGTCAGCCTCCAGCCCATTGTGCAATGCATCTCGGTTCTTCCCAATGGCCCAGTCTCTTTGTCCTACTCTGTCTTCTGTGAAGATACATCTCTCAATTCTACCTTTAATTCTGACGAGCTTGGCCTCTGTCAACATCTCTATCAACACACTCCTTTCGCACAAACTATGCCACGACGAGCAGCCACTGGTACAATGCCTGACTTTACTGGACAAACCGTTGACGGTGATCGTTACTTTCTGGACAAGTTGCTCGGTTCGGGTGCCTATGGCAAGGTCTATCGTGCCATGGATATGAAATCTCCGGCAGATGGCCGCGCATTCTTCGCCATTAAATGCATGCCCATTTACGTCCCTGGAACCACCAAGGCTCACTTTCAGACAAGAGAACTTTGTAATCATCCTGTTGTTCGTGATCATCCCAATATCGTACGGTATGAACGACACTTTCGGGAGGGAGATTGGATCTATGTTGTTATGGAACTTGTTCGGGGAGGTGATCTCTTTGCAGCCATAACGGAAAGACACATATTTCAGAACAACGATGCGTTGGTCAAGAAGATATATGTCCAGATTATTGACGCAGTCCAGCATTGCCATAGAAAGGGTATCTATCACCGTGACATCAAACCCGAGAACATTCTTTTTTCGGAGGACACACGTCGTATCAAGCTGGCTGACTTTGGTCTCTCAACTACTCATACCGCTTCTGCGGAATATGGTTGTGGAAGTTGTTATTATATGAGCCCTGGTAAGGCTTTCGTACTCTTGCGTCTCTTATTATAGACTGAAGTTCGGTTGTTCGCAGAATGTATCGCTGAACAGAAGCCACGTCTGAAATACTCCTCAAAGCAGACTGATGTTTGGTCTATGGGTGTCATTCTCGTCAACATGATATCTGGACGTAATCCTTGGCGGTATGCCACCGTAGATGACCAGTGTTATCAAGCCTTCTTGAACGATAACAATTTCCTCGGTAACGTGTTGCCTATTTCTGCAGAAGCCAATATGATCATCAAACGTATATTTACTATCGACCCATTGAGGCGGATTTCCCTGGAGAAACTGAAAGAGGAGATTATCCAAGTTCGCACGTTCTTCAAAAGTCCACGGCAACTGAAACCACCTTCCAGGCCACTTCAAGCAGAAAAACTCATTGAAACCCCTGATTCGGGCTGGCAGACCGAGTCCGAACCTGTTCCGGCCAAACCAAATCGGGCTCTGGTGGAGACAGAAGGAGGCGCGATATCTAGTCCTATCCTCCAACCTACTGCTCCACGCGATTCCAGTTCTCGATCTGTGATGCTCAAAGCCCCTGTCCCTGGACCAAACAATAAAACTGGATCCTCCGCCGCTGATTCTTCCAAGTCGTCTCTCGTTGTAAAGACTCCCTCAGTGCACGCTGTCGCCCCTGTCACTGTTGCCTGTCCTGATGATGACGTTGAAGAACCGCTGATCCTTCCGGGGACATTACTAGACAAGGTTTTACGTTCTCCAGGTGGAAAGCCCAAATCCATTACTTTAAAAAGTGGGCGTAATATACTTCGTGCAGCCGTTCAACGCATCAAAGAATTTTCTGCACCTACAAATGGTAACGGTGCTGCATAAATCGCTGTTATGATACTTACATGTCCTCCATCTGTACAACTGTATTACTGTCTATGTAATGTGATTTTTATTCTTCTTGACGTTGATATCACACGTCCGAATGGGTGAATCAATGAATTTAAGAAAAGAATGGTGAATCAATCGATTATCAAAACTACGAACACGTGCCTATAGGTCGCCATCAATTCGCCATCGCTAATTTTTTAACATCAACATCTATCGTACTATCTTTCACACCCAAAAAATGGTTTACTCCAGCGTCCTTGGTTTTCCTCGCATTGGTGGGCTTTCTCCCATCTGATTATATCCGTTCTTGCGATTCCATTGATTGTCATAAAACTAGGCTCCAATCGCGAGATCAAGAAGGGAGTCGAAAACTATTGGAATGGTAAAATTTCTGCAACAGAACTTAACAAAATTGCTACCGACATAAAGAAGGCTAACTGGAACGTTATCAAGGCTCAGGGTGTTGACTTGGTTCCTAGGTTTGTCTCGAATCGAATAATTAAGTGCCCAACTTATTTTTTGCTCAAGTGGCGATTTCTCTCTTTACGACCACGTATTGGATCATTCCACTGCCTTCAATGTCATTCCGCGACGTTATGCTGGTCTGGGTCTAACAGAACTAGATGTGTATTTTGCCATGGGTCGTGGACGCCAGTCAGAAGGTGTTGATGTTCCTGCTTGTGAGATGAAGAAATGGTAGGTATCTCGTTCGCCTCCAAATTCAGACATAGGTTGAAAGCATACTTGAGGTTCGATTCAAACTACCATTACGTCGTACCTGAGTTTTCTGAGGAGACCGACTTCAAGCTCAACTACAACAAGGCTCTAAATGAGTACAAGGAAGCTCAGGCTGCAGGTATCACCACTCGCCCCGTCATCATTGGTCCCATCAGTTATCTCCTTCTTGGAAAGAAGGATAAGACCGCTCCATCAGGTTTCCAACTTCTATCCCTGTTATCTAAACTCATACCCATCTATAAAAAGCTCCTCTCCGAATTAAAGACCGAGGGCGTTGAATCGGTACAGATCGATGAGCCCATCCTGGTCCTCGATTCTGCTGCTGCTCTTGAAAAGGAGTACATCGCTACATATGCCGAGCTCGCTCCTATATCCCCACAGATCGTACTCACCACCTACTTTGCTCGTCTTGACTCCAATATCAACTTCATCGCTAAGCTTCCGATCTATGGTCTCCATATTGACCTTGACCGTGCTCCTGACCAGCTTAAGGATGTGCTAAGTGCCATCCGGGATACTAGTATATTGCTTTCCTTGGGTGTCGTCTCTGGCCGTAACATCTGGAAAACTGATCTTGCCGCCGCGATCAAGTTTGTCCAGACAGCCATCAATGCTCTCGGTACTGACCGTGTTATCGTCGCAACGTCTTCTTCACTTCTCCACACACCTGTCACACTCGCCTCTGAGAAAAAGTTGACGGAGGAACAAAAGGATTGGTTCTCCTTTGCCACAGAGAAGGCTAGAGAGACTTCTGTTATTTCTGCTGCCTCCTCTGGCTCCCAGGATGCTCAAGTTACGGCAGCCCTGGAAGCTAATAGAAAGTCAATTGCCGCCCGTCGTCAATTTGAACAGAACTCCGATGATACTGTCCGCAGGCGTGTTGATGCTATCGCCCCCGAAATGCTTGAACGCAAGAGTCCCTTCTCTATCCGCAAGGATATACAGGCCAAGCATCTCAATCTCCCAAAATTCCCTACTACCACTATAGGCTCATTTCCTGTTCGTGTCTTGTTATATTAATACAGCCAATTTGACTCATTTTACACAGCAAACCAAAGAAATTCGCCAGGCTCGTGCTAAGCTTGGAAAAGGTGACCTCACTCAAGAGGAGTATGAAGGTTTCATAGAGAAGGAAATTGAGAATACGGTAGATTTCCAGGAGAAGATTGGCCTTGACATCTTAGTGCACGGAGAACCCGAGCGTAATGATATGGTCCAATACTTCGGCGAGCTTCTCCATGGCTTTGTCTTCACCCAGAATGCTTGGGTTCAAAGTTATGGTTCTCGGTTAATAATCTTCCATTCATCATTGTTTCTTTTTCTAATCAACCATTACTAGCTATGTCCGCCCCCCAATCATTGTCTCCGATGTCAGTCGCCCTGGACCTATGACTGTCAAGTGGAGCAGTTACGCACAGAGTTTAACCAAGAAGCCCATGAAGGGTATGCTTACTGGCCCTGTCACCATCCTGAATTGGTCCTTCCCTCGTGCCGATATCCCGCGCGAACTTCAGTCCAAGCAACTGGCCCTCGCTCTTCGTGACGAAGTAGTTGACCTAGAGAAGGCTGGGATTCATGCTATCCAGGTTGATGAACCCGCTATACGTGAGGGTGTGAGTAACGAGCCAATCTATCCGGCACAATAAACGTCGCCTAATATTTGACTTACAGCTTCCTCTTCGTCGTTCTGACTGGGAAAAATATCTCGAGTGGGCTGTTGACTCCTTCAAGCTGTCTACAGCCGGTGTCACTGATCAGCTCCAGACCCACTCCCATTTCTGCTATTCCGACTTTAATGATATCTTCTCCTCTATTCAGCGACTTGATGCTGATGTTATTTCTATCGAGGCGTCTAAGAGTGACATGAAATTACTGGCTGCCTTTGAGCAACACAGCTATTCCAATCAAATCGGCCCCGGCGTTTACGATATTCACTCGCCCCGTGTCCCGAGTACTCCGGAGATCAAGGATCGTATCAAGGGTATGCTCAAATTTATTCCTAAAGACCAACTTTTTATCAATCCTGTGAGTCTGACAAATCCCGTCAAGTTACTTACCTTTGACTGATCCAACCTCAAGGATTGTGGTCTCAAAACTCGTGCCTGGAAGGAAACAGAGACTTCCCTAACCAATCTTGTTGAGGCTGCTGAGTGGGCTCGCCAGACTTACGCATAAAATTTCCTTTCTTGCTTCAACAGCGTTCCTTGACTGGTTATTTAAGTAATGCAAGCCCTTTCTTCGGCTTGTGTTCCTGTACCATGTGGGCAGTTGGGACGATGAGCATATTCCTAGCTGAGGGCTAGAGAGTGCATGTCATCGTGGTGTAAAACAAAGTATTACTTTGGTGGGGACTCAGAGTGTGTACTGGTGGATTGGATTGGTACTTGGATTTCAACAATCCTTAACTACTTCTGTATGTCTTTGCATGTGCTTTTCCTAGTCATGACAAAACCTATTGACCGTGGCATCTCCAATATCAAACACTATGCGATAAGCACATCAGAACATCAGTTGAAGAAATTTTGCAGAGGACTCATTTATCCTGATTAAGCCCCAGGATTATCAAATCATGATCAATACATTGTTTGATCATCATTGGAGCGATGCTACCGTAATGGGAAGCAAGACAACGTAGCAACAAAAAGTGACCCCGACTGCGTGTCACTATATCAAATGACAGGTGGATTGACATCCCAACGACCTGACATCTCAATCCCCACCGTGCAGGTCATTTTATTCATTCCAGTACATCGTTCCACCGATTATCGCTCCAATATTTCTACTCCTCACCTGGATTTTTGAATCTCCTTAGTGCTCTATCCCGCGCCTTCGAATGATCAATCATCTCTCTCGGGTAACCGAGTTTGTCTGCCAAGGACACAGACAGATTATGGAGGTCTGACGATGCTGGGTAAATTGGTCTGCAGCCCTAAAATATCAGGACATTTACCTGGACCGCATACTTTTTCAAGCTCTGGAACCCAATGTCGAATAAATTCACCGGATGGATCTGCCTGGATATATTTTGAGGTGACTCCTTGATGACGGCAATAAGAACCAGCCCACTTTTAAGCTTTGACTATGTGGATTGAAAATGCGAAAGTAAGGACAAGGGTCAACGCCAGTGCTCGCACACCATTGCCAGCCACCATTATTAGAGGCTAAATCGCCATCAATGAGGTTTTGCATAAAATACTAAAAAAACCATTGAAAAAGAAGTTATATGTCAGTAAATAGCAGCGACATACCCTTTCGCCTACCCTCCAGTCGATCATCAAGTCCTTCGTCAGATACATCGCAGCGATCATCCTAGCTCTATTGTGGACCCAGCCCATTTCACGGATGCAACGCATCGTAGCATCGACTATGGGAACTCCAGTCTTGCCTTCCTTCCACCGCTGCAACATCTCCCCATCAACATCCTCGTGATGTTCATGGCTCGTTGCAGAATCTCGCCTTACTTGATGGTCTTCCCATACGACTTCGGAATATCTCTCGTGATAAGGGCGGCCCATGGAGACTCGAGGGTAATGGCATAAAACTCCAGTGTAAAAATCTCGCCAGGCTAATTCCTGAATCCATCGACCAACCCCAGACGAGATGTTGCATTCAACTTTCTTGGACCCACGAAGTACCATTGTTTGACGGATACATTCCCTAATTGAAAGCACACCAGAAGACAGATAAACGCTTGCAACAGTAATGAGTTATATAAATGATAGTCGACACTACCGGATTCTCACCTCAGGCGGCTGGTAGTATCTTTGTCCATCTGATCCCGTGCATCCTTATACTTGACAATGCGGCTATGTTGTTCGGTGTTCTGTGCTCCAGGATTCAGGGGATTGATAGCACCCATTTGAGACGGACGAGCCCTCGTTTTCAAAAAGCGTTCCAGAATCTAGTAGAAATTCATAAGAAAGTGAAAGATTTCGATTAGTATACCAACTCTATTTGCTGCAAGTTCTCCAGCAGGCCAATATTCCTCCATCTTGGCAGCATCTTTTTCGTCAAGTTCAAATCCTGGAACAGCGTCTGGAACGGAAGTTTCAAAAAGAGCTGAAAACTTTTTGTCTTGTCGTATGGATTCCTGGTTTGATGACGGTGCAGGCGATTCTTTGATATACTCATCTGGTGCACGATTCAAGGTATCTATCCAGCTTCTCCAGTATGGTGAATAAACCTGTGATGGTTATAGAAATCTAAACCATGGAGACGACATACACCTACTGTATAGCCTTTTCCTTGTTTTGTGCAAATGACACCGGGCTCTATAACATTTTTGTTGTGAAAAAAATTGACTTGAATCCCATGCTTCTCGCCAAGTTTCCAGATTCGTAAATCACGTCGGAGTTCATCAACTTCATATTCTAAATTTGCGAACAAATAATTGCACTCGTACTCCTTGAGAAGCTGAAAGACTCGCTCCGGGATTGCTTTTCTAGGTGTGTGAGTGATAACGTAAAATGGAATGTGAAGTTCGTGGAAGGAGTTCTGGGTGAAGTCTGTTAAATTATACTGGCAAGCGTCACACTTGATTAAGGCAGACCTGGAGCAGGACAAGGTTGCGAAGGACAAAATTGATGCGGCGAGAACTCCTATCATGAGCGATGTAGTCTTGGGGGCTGAGAATGAAAAGAGCGAGTAAAGGAACACCAATGTCTTTGGCGCACTCCGAGGCTCGCGCAAGTGCCCTGTTATCACTGACTAGGGAAAATGAGCCTAAGGATTGGTCTCAAATGTGCAAACCTACTACGAAGATCTGCCAACCTCATCCAGTAGAGTACTGCCCTTCCCCCACTAGGATCTGGCAAACCTTGCTGCATATATTCCTGGATCTTGAAGCAAGGAGGGTCAGCATCGATGGTGGCTGCAGCCTTTGCAGTTGCAACTTTGATAGGATTGAAGCGTCTGCCAGACATTCGAGGCCGTTTGGCATCATGATTGGAAGTATGCGAGTTTCCCTCTTTCGTAGTGGCAGCTGAACTTATTGATCGTTGACGCTTGGACATGATACAATTTCGAAATCGACAGACTTGGGGGTAGAGGAAGTTGGTCAGACCAAACGAAGATCTGAACATTCATGAATTCTGAAATGCATGTTTTAAATACAACTTCTGATCTCCTTTCAAGATATTCCGTGTGTATCGACAAATCACGTGGAAGTATGGGACGATCTAACCAGTTGATCTTGTTCCTCTTGTCGTTTTCGCTCTTCTTCAGCTTCCCTTTCTTCTGCTTCGACGACTTCAATGTCCAGAGGAAATGTAAGAATTGCAGCTATTCCAGTCAGTTGATTCAATTCTGAAAGTGTCACATGAGAATCTGGGACTCGATAAAGATAGTAGTCCGTACGTTGACCTGATTCATGCATACTTGAAAATATGAGCACTTCACCACCTTTCTGCTTGACCGCTTCTGTTACGTGTATAAATTTCTTTCGTGTGACTGGGTCACTTGACCTACAGGCAACTATCAGTCCAGCTAAACAACCAGTTTTCCGGGTAAATAGGCTTGCCGGAAAAGATCGTCAGAAATCAATAGTGTTCCGATAGCACCCCTATCTGCAGCAAGGCAAACATGATCAGGCCCATACCATGCCCTCATTTCGTCTGTTCCAAGCATCTTGAAAAATCTTCAATGAGGAGTCCA
>Ga0154001_1000439_pt1 | contig 13173 bp, 9 predicted proteins | sample TSNJ085MetaG_FD_104699 | JGI IMG/M metagenome (GOLD analysis project Ga0154001, IMG submission 104699) | Attine ant fungus gardens microbial communities from New Jersey, USA - TSNJ085 MetaG | ecosystem: Host-associated > Fungi > Mycelium > Unclassified | place: USA: New Jersey, Wharton State...
AAACTGCGCAGCCGATGCGGCCCGAGCTGATCGAGCGCGCTCATCGCCGAACCCTCGCGGCCGCGAAACGACAGCACGGCGATGTCCTGCTTGCGAAAACCGAGCGACAACGCCTGCGTGATCGCGCGCTTGGTCGCGTCAATGACGCCGTCGGCGCCCTGCGCCTCGTCGTAGACCGACAGCGAAACCTCGGAGCCGTCGAACGGACTGCCCGAAGCGAGCGCCGCGGCGAGCGGCACCGACGCACCGAGCACCTCGCGCAGATAGTCCAGAATGTCGCGCGGGCTCCGGTAGTTGGTGGTTTCCTTCAACGTGGTCCAGCCCGGCAGCGTGACCGGCTCGCGCATATAGAGGTTCTGCAGCGGGTCTTCGAGCCACCACCACGCGCCGCCCGGGCGCAGCAGCCGCTCGAGGGCGGCCACCCACGGCTGCTGGAAGTCCTGCCCTTCGTCGACGATCAACACGTGGAATTGCCAGCGCGGTTCGATCGGCGTATCGGCGAACACCGCTTCCAGCCGATCGAACACCTGGGCGGACTGGAAATCGGGCGTGCGGCCCGCATCGCGCGCGACCCAGTCGCACAACTGGTGATAGTTCGCGACCTTCGCCTCGGGCGGCGCGACCCGCGCGATGTGATCGGCGAGTGGCCGGTTGAAACACACATAGAGCGGACGCTGGCCGCGCGCGACCGCATCCTTCATCACCTGCACCGCGAGCTGGGTCTTGCCCGAGCCCGCCGTGCCGATCACGCGCAGCCGGAACGGCGCGAATTCGAGCCGCCGCGCCCACGTCGCGAGCCCGCCCGCGAGACGCGTGACGAGCGTGCCTGCCTGCCCGACGAGCGCGCTCGTGTCGGGCGTGAGCGCGAGTTCGTCGGCGAGAAAGTGGTGGATTTTCGAGGCGCAGGCAAGGCGCGGCTCGTCGGCCGGCAGCGCTTCGCAAATCACGGCCGCGAGCCGGTCGCGCCGGGTCGCGTCGACGATGCGCGCCGGGTTCACGCCGGCAATCGCCGCATCCTTGACGATGTGATCGGGACAGTACAGCAGCTCCTCGATGAAATACGTGCCGGCGCCGAACGCCGCGGTGAAGCGCCGATGCAGCCCCTCGATCGTATGCGCGAGCGCGATCGCGACATTGCGCTCGGTCTGCAGATAGACCTTGACGAGCCCTTTCGGCGTTTCGCGCAGAAAACCCGTTTTCTGTTCGACGATCATCACGCGCCCCGCCGGGCTCACGATCACGAAATCGGCCTCGCCGAACACCGAGAAGTTCTGGTTCAGGCGCGTCCAGTGCACGCCGTGGTAGACCGTGTAGTCGGCCGGCAGCGCCTTTTCGAGCAGCGCCAGCGTTTCGCGTTCGCGCGCGGCCGCGCCGGTCGCTTCGAGGCTCTTCCAGTCGTCGGGAACAATACGGGCCATGCAGTGCCTCAATGGGAGAAGCGTGTGGATGAAGTGCGTGGTTCAGATGCGCAGATGCGTGCGCCCGGACGCGCGATCCGGTGTGCGGCCATTGTACGCAACGCCGTCGCACGCAGCAGAGCCACGCCCGCACTCGCGCGCGCATCGTGTATCGTTACCGGCGAACGCCGCGCGCGAGGCGCGGCTTACCCACCGTAAAAGAAAAGGATTCGCCGGATGATTACGATCTGGGGACGCACCAATTCGGTCAACGTCCAGAAAGTCTTGTGGTGCTGCGACGAACTCGTGCTGCCGTTCGAGCGCATCGACGCCGGCCTGCAATTCGGCCGCAACAACGAACCCGACTATCTCGCGATGAATCCGACCGGCAAGATTCCGACGCTGGTCGACGACGATTTCGTGCTGTGGGAATCCAACTCGATCCTGCGCTATCTCGCGATGCAATACGGCGAATCGAGCCTGCTGTATCCGGCCGAGCCGAAGCTGCGCGCGAGCGTCGATCGCTGGCTCGACTGGTCGCTGTCGACGCTGCAACCCGCCGAGCGCCCGGTGTTCTGGACGCTCGTGCGCACGTCGGCGGAGCAGCGCGACATGGCCCGGCTCGCCACCGATGCCGCCGCCGTCGGCCAGTTGTGGCGCCTGCTCGACACGCATCTGCAAGGACGCTTCTTTCTCGAAGGCGAGAAGTTCACGCTGGCCGACATCGTGATCGGCGCGTATGCGAAGCGCTGGTTCGGGCTCGACGGCATCGAACGGCCGCCGCTGCCGAATCTCGAGCGTTGGTATTCGCGCATCGCCACACGCTCGGGCTTCAGGAAATACGTCGACTTTCCGCTAACTTGAAGTGGCGTTCGGAGCTGGCGCTCGGTCACGGCCGGGCACGGCATCGCGTGGAGACCTCTATAATCGACGCATGAAGATCGCCAAGCCCGTCGCCAAGCCCGCCGCAACCGGCCCTCAGGCCACTCCCGCCCATTCCGCCGATGCTCACGGCCATCATGCGCATCATGAGGCCGCGCACACGCATGGCGCCTCGCAGGAAGCCGCCCTCGCGCTCGCCGAGGAATATTGCCGCGAGCGCGGCGAAAAGCTCACGCCGATCCGGCGCAAGGTGCTCGAACTGCTGCTGAATTCGGGGCGCGCGACCAAGGCGTATTCGCTGCTCGACGAAATGCGCCAGATCCATCCCGGCTCGGCGCCGCCGACCGTCTACCGCGCGCTCGACTTCCTGCTCTCGGCCGGCCTCGTGCATCGGATCGAATCGATCAACGCCTTCACCGTGTGCCACGACCTGACGCAGTGCCAGCACGGCATTCTCGTGGTCTGCCAGCAATGCGGCAGTGTCACCGAGTTGCACCAGCCGAAGCTGCGCCAGTCGCTCGTCGCGCAGATCGAAGACGCGGGCTACCGCCTCGCGAGCGATGAAATCGAGTTGAAGGGATTGTGTTCCGCCTGCCAGGCGCAACAGGCGGAAGGTGCCGCAACGCGGGTGGCCGCGGCGAAGTAATCATCGCGGCTCAAGCATGCGCCGGCACCAGGTCAGGCGCGGCTGGCGCACCCGGTGCGCAGGTTGCGCCAATCGCGCGGCAGCGCCTTGCCGCGCACTCCGGCCGGGATTCGCCGCGACGCTCAACCGGCCGCGCGTGCGTCGATCGCGTCGTGCAGCAGCGTCACCAGATCGTCGGGCAAGGCGGGTTTGGTCATGAAATGCTGAAAGCCTTCGCCGATGCTGCGCAGACGGTAGGCGTCGTCGGTATGGCCGGTGAGGGCCACGGCCACCGCCGGCGAATGACCGCCGCAAATCTCGTGGTCGCGCAGCCGCTGGATCAGATAGAAGCCGTCCATCGTCGGCAGATCGAGATCGCAGACGACCGCATCGGGCAACAGGCGCATTGCCGCTTCCACGCCCTCTTCCGCATCCGCCACGGCGCAAACCTTCGCGCCCTCCGCCTCGAGTAACAAGGTCAGCGACTCCCGGCTGTCCGGGTCGTCCTCTACCAGCACGATCGTGGCGTGATCGAGCCTCATTGCTCCGTTCATCTTCTGTTGTTGCTCTGGAAAAGCGGTTAGGCCGTCCGAACCGGCCAATGTTTCACTCTGCTGCTTGCCGCCGATCTGCGCGGCTACGGTGTTGCTGTCCATGGTTCCGACTCGATTTCGCACGCCGAGTTGCAGACAGGTTCGCGATTGTAAAACATCGCGCTCATCACCTTCCCGAGTACAACGCGTGCGCACGGTAACGCGCCAAAATTGCACGCTGATGAAAAAACGGCCGCCGGTATTCACCGCGCTTCGCCTGCCCGTCTTCCCCAGTATTGCCACGGCTCGCCGATTGCCGGCAACCGATTTACCGGCGCGGCTCGTGCCCAACCCCGCTCGCATGGGCCGTGCCACTCGGCATTGTCTCGTTTCTTTTCTGCCCGTCGAATTGCTTGCGCGGCTGCGACGCCCTCGTTTGTTGCACGTGGGTTACACGCGGGTTACGCGCGGCGGCCGCGTTCATCCCGCCTCGGTCTCCATGAATAGCACGTCACGTGCCTTGCCGCAGTGCTTCGCGGCGCGCGAAACGCGTTCGCACGAGAAGCCGTCGGTACGCAGCCGATAAGACCGGCAGCGGCGCTGTCATCATGGGCGCGCTAGTGTGCGCTTGCCGCGCCTGGCGCATTTTGCAGAAGCTTAGGCTTGAACGGCCGACGTTGCGCAAACCGCGGCCTGGCAGGGCCGGCTCGAAGCCTTGCTCATCGAATGGGTTTGCGGCGATGCGGCGCCGCCCGGGATTGATCCGCCGAACGAAGCGCCGAATGAAGGGACAAAGGAAGCGACAAAAGCGACGTTCGCGGACGGGAAAAAGAAACGCGGAATTGGACGGGCGTCTGAAGGGTGTTCGCGAGAGTCGTCTTGAGCGAGCCTCACTTGAACTTCACTTGCCCTTCTTCGCGCCGATGCCGTGCATCAGCAACGCGACCGCATGGCGCGCGATCTCCTCGCCGCCGATGTTGCGCCGCATCGGATCGTTGCCCCACAGCTTCGAGGTCGCGAGCGGCAGGATCGTCATGCCCAGCAACGTGACGAACACGAGCGCGGGTTCGAGCGCCGCGTTCAGACGCCCCTCTTTCTGCCAGCGCGCGATGGCCGATAGCGAGGCCTTCTGATTCGCATTGCCGAAGCGCTCGTGCATGCGCTGGCGCAGCAGCCCGCCGTCGCTGATGACTTCGCGCACCCATAACGACGCAAACCACGGATAGTCGTCCGCGACCTGCACGAGCCGCCGTGCGAGCTGCGTGATCGCCGCGACCGGATCGTCGGGATTCTCCTGGAACGGCACGCCGAAGCTCGCGCGTAACGGTGCGAAACATTCATCGATCAGCACGTCGAGCAACTGATCGCGTGTCTTGAAGTAGTAATGCACCATCGCGGGCGTGAAGCCGGCTTCGCGCGCGATCTCGCCGAGCGAAGTCTCTACGATGCCCTGCTTCGCGAATAGCCGGAGCGCCGCATCGAGCAAACGGGCGCGTTGCTCGGGACCGCGTGCGGCGCCGGTCGGCCGGCCCGGACGGCGGGCAGCGGGCGATGCGGCGCTCGTGTCGGTTGCTGTATCAGTTGCCGCATCGGTTGCAGTATCCGCGTGTGCCGTAGCTTGTGCTGCCTTGACGGTGCCGCGCTTCGACGAACCGCGCTCGGCATTACGCTCCTGAGCGCTACCCCGCGCACGCGGCGACGATGCCACGTTCACCGTGGGGTTATCAACCGCGGAGCCATCTGACGAGATCCTTGCCATTGCATTCAATTTGACGTGAGAGACAATGTCGAATATATTAATCTCTCAATTAATTAATTTCAATGCGTCTCCGCCATGGAACAACCCGCCACGACCCAGCCGGTCGAATCCGCGCCGCCGGATTCGCGGTCTGCTTCGGCCGCCGACCATCCGCCGATCCGGTTGCTGTTTCCGGCGCTGCTGCTGGTCATGCTGCTCGCCGCGCTCGATCAAACGATCGTCTCGACCGCACTGCCGACCATCGTCGGCGAACTCGGCGGGCTCAACAACCTGTCGTGGGTCGTGACCGCCTACCTGCTCACCTCGACGATCGTCGTACCGCTGTATGGCAAATTCGGCGACCTGTTCGGCCGCAAGATCGTGCTGCAAACCGCGATCGTCGTGTTCCTCGTCGGCTCCGCGCTGTGCGGCATCGCGCAGAACATGGGCCAGCTGATCGTGTTGCGCGCGCTGCAAGGGCTCGGCGGCGGCGGCCTGCTCGTCGTGACGATGGCCGCGATCGCCGACGTGATTCCGCCCGCCGAACGCGGCCGCTATCAAGGTGTGTTCGGCGGCGTGTTCGGTCTTGCCACGGTCATCGGCCCGCTGCTCGGCGGCTTTCTCGTCGAACACCTGACGTGGCGCTGGATTTTCTATATCAACCTGCCGCTCGGCATCGTTTCGCTCGTCGTGATCGGCGCGGTTTTCCGGCCGCACGTTCGTCACGTGAAGCATACGATCGACTATATGGGCGCCGCGTTTCTCGCCGGCGCGCTAACCTGCATCATCCTGTTCACGAGCCAGGGCGGCACGATCCTGCCGTGGTCGTCGCCGCAACTGTGGTTCACGCTCGGCATGGGGCTCGTGTCGATCTGGGGTTTCATCCACGAAGAACGCAGCGCGGTCGAACCGATCATGCCGCTCGAACTGTTCAGAGACCGCACGTTCGTGCTGAGCAGTCTCATCAGCTTCATCATCGGCGTGTCGCTGTTCGGCTCGGTAACGTTCATCCCGCTCTACCTGCAAGTGGTGAAAGGCTCCACGCCATCTGAGGCCGGCATGCAGATGCTACCGATGATGGGCGGGCTCTTCATCATGTCGATGGTGACCGGCCGTGTCATCAGCAAGATCGGCAAGTACCGCATGTTCCCGATCATGGGTACGTGTCTCGTATCGATCGCGATGCTGCTACTCGCGCGCCTGCAGATCGACACGCCGATCCATGTGATGTATCTGTACATGGGCCTGCTCGGCTTCGGTCTCGGCATGGTGATGCAGGTGCTGGTTCTCGCCGTGCAGAACACCGTCGAGTTCCGGCATATGGGCGTCTCGACGTCGGGCGTGACGCTGTTCCGCTCGATCGGCGGCTCGATCGGCGTCGCCAGTTTCGGCGCGGTGTTTTCGAACGGCCTCGCCGCGCGCCTCGAAAAGCTGATTCCCGCCGATACCGAACTGCCGCACGCCCTGGGCCCTGCCGCGATTCAACAGTTGCCCGAAGCATTGCGCAACGATTATCTGCATGCGTTTTCCGGTGCGCTGCACACAGTGTATCTGTCGGCCGCGTGCGTCGTGGTGCTCGCTTTCGCGCTCGCGTGGCTGCTGAAGGATCATCCGCTGCGCAAGCAATAATCCCGACGTGCCTGCCCTGATGCAAGCACTTAACGATGACGCTCTCGCGAGGCCGTACGCAAAACGCGTCGGCCTCGCTTCATTTCATTGCCCGTTTCATTGCCCATCCCGCTCTTCTCTACTCGCGCAATGCGTTCACTCGCAAACGACGTGCAAAAAGCCATACGTCCATTCGTTCTCAACGCATGAGCACTGTTTCGTCCTGCTTCCGAATGTGTGCTAGCGCACACAGGTCGGGTATGAAAGCAGATTGACGTTCCCGGCGAAACGCCACATATTGGAAATAGCGGCAACGTAGGCGCGGCCTACGTCTGCGAGACTCTCCGGCGCATGTGGATCGTGATTCCGCGGACCAGCTTCCAGCCTCAACACGATCCGGAGCATGCCTTTACGGCATCGTTTTCCACAGGTGGGTCCACGGCATGTCCATACAGACCGCAACCGGCCATAGCTTTCCGATGCCCTGCAGACGCTGCGGCGGCGCGCTGTACCGGCAGGTTGCGCGCTGCCCGTATTGCGGCGCCGCGCATCCCTTCGATGCGGATGCGGCCCCCGCCCTGCATCCTCACACACGCACCGAAATACCGGGCAGTCGCGCGAGCACGATGCATAAGCCCTTACAGAGTTTCGAAACCGGGCTGAACGCATCGGACCCGCAGGACGAGAGAAGCCTCGTCGCCCATCCGGCGCGCCATGACGAAGTCTGGCCCCGCAAGCCGGCCATGCGCACGGCGCTCGTCTCGCCCGATACGCCGGATCCGCTGCTCGAAGAAGAACCTGTGTATGTGCCGCGTAATACAACGCGGACGATCCGACGCGTGCTGTATGTGCTCGGCGCGCTTGTCGCCATTGCCCTGGCGTATGTCGGCTATACCCTCTTTAGCGATGGCGCCGACAACGAGGATGAAAGTGCCGATGCAATTAATCAGGATGCCAGAATGACGACCGGCACGATCGCGCCACTAGCGTCGGCGCCTTCCGTCACGCAATCGCTGACCGCGAATTCACCGGCCGCGGTCAGGCCCACGACGCCAGTCGTTCCGGTTACGCCTGTCGCACCTGTCGCGCCACCGGTTCTCGCCGCGCCCGCGAAACCGCCGATGCAGTTCCGCGACGCGACGCGGGCACTCGATGCTGCGCGTCTCGCGTTGCGCGGCAATGATCTGTCCAAGGCACAAGCCGCGCTCGCCGCCGCGCAAACGTTACAACCGGGCAACGCCGACGCGAAAGATCTGGCCGCGCAGCTACGTCCCCTCACCGAGCGCCGCGACAGCGCGTTGCAGGCCGCGCAGGCTTGCGTCGCGCAACAGTCGTGGCCGTGCGCGCGTCAGCACGCGAACGAGGCTCTGGCGATCGACAGTGGCAACGACATGGCGAAGAACATTCTCGAACGTGTGATTCGCGAGACCGGCTGGGCGCCGCTCAATCCGCACGCGTCGGCCACCGGCGCGGCACAAGGCAAGCCGATCGCGCAAACGCAACTGCAAACGCCGCCGCCTCGACGCGATTAACAGGAGAGCGACAGCCGATCGGCAACAACGCGCACACTCGCACGCACGCTCGAAAGGCAGGAAATCGTCTCACCGCCTTCCGGCATGCAATTTTTTATCTGGATACCGAATAAATTGCCATGCTCCATACCAACGCACACCTTATCGTGCGTTCTCTGAGCGGAAACAGACGGACCCAGGCATCGCGGCACCTCGAACATGACATCACAGCCGGATCACTGGCGCTTCGCGCGCGCCGACGCGGGAAGCTCGATAAACCTGACCGATAGGTAGAGACCATGCTGAAGAGACTTCTCGCGGGATGGCTGGGGCTGGCGGCGCTGGTCGTGGGTTCGCTGGCAAGCGCGGAACCGGCTCACTACAAGATCGTCACGGGGCCCGAGCGCGGCACGTATATCCAGTTCGGCAACGATCTGGCGAAATGGGTGGCGCAACCGGTCGGCATCGATCTGGAAGTGGTCGCCTCGAAAGGCTCGGCCGAAAACGTGCAGCGCATGCGCTTCGAGCCCGGCGTAAAGCTCGCGCTCGTGCAGTCCGACGTGTACCAGGCGTTCGTCGACATGGCGAACTCGGGCAACCCCGAAGCGGGCACGACGATCCGGCCATTGCGGCTCATCATGCCGCTCTACGACGAGGAGATCAACGTCGTCGTGCGCGCGGATTCGCCGCTGAAAACGCTGGCCGACATCAAGGACAAAACCATCAGCGTCGGCCTGCTCGGCAGCGGCACCGCGCAGTCGGCAACGACGCTTTATCGCCTGATGTTCGGCCAGCCGATTCCCGAGCAGAACATCCAGCACCTGAGCAACGAGGATGCGCTCGCCGCATTGATCGTGAAGAAGATCGACGTCGCGATCATCGTGGTCGGGCAGCCCGCCAAGCTCTTCAACGACATGAGTCCCGACCTGCTGCAACAGTTGCGCCTGCTGCGCGCCGACCCCAATGCGCCGGAAACGAACCGCGCGAAGCAGACCTACTTCCCGACCACGATCCGTCAGAGCAGCTATCCGGGCTGGCTCAAGGAAGACGTGCCCGGCCTGACCGTGAAGGCGTTTCTCGTGACCTACGACTACGGTCTGCGCGATACCGTCAGCAATCTGAATCATTTCGCCGACTCGCTGTGCGCGAACTTCGACAATCTGCAGGAGCACGGCCATCCGAAATGGAAGCAGGTGAAGCTCGAACTGCCGACGCTCGTGCGCGGATGGAAGTACTACGGCCCCGTCGAAAAACATCTGCGCGCCTGCATCGCGAACCGCGGCGCGGCGATAAACGCGGCGGCGGCTCAAACCACTCAGCCCCCCCAGGCCGCGCAGAAACCGCGCACGCCCTGCACGGACCAGGAGCGCCTGCTTCTGCTGTGCAAATAGCGCTTGCCGGTAGGGCAAAAACGCGAGCGTTCAAACGCGCTCGCGCTGCGTCGCACCCGCCACGGCACTCGCTTCCATCGCCCGCTGCAATGCCTCGTAGACCTTCGGGCGATTGCATTGCGATACGTTAAAGCGCAGAAAGCCTGCGGCCGCCCGCGATGCGCTGAACACGTTGCCCGGCGCGAACACCACGCCGGCCGGCAACGCATGACGCGCGATCTCGGCGCCATCGAGCCCATCGGGTAGACGCACCCACACGAACAACCCCGCGCGCGGCCGCGTCCAGATATCGAGGCCCGCATAGCCGAGACGCCGGATCGTCTCGCCCATCGCATCGGCAAGCTTCGCGCGCATCGCTTCGAGATGGCGCCGATAGGTGCCGTCCACGAGCATGCGATGCACGACGCCCGCCGCGAGCTGGCCGTTGCCGAACGACGTCGCGAGCTTCAGATCGATCAGCGGCTCGATCCATTCGGCGCGCGCGGCGATATAGCCGCAGCGCACCGCCGCCGACAGCGTCTTCGACAGGCTGCCGATCGACACCACGCGCGCGAGCCCGTCGAACGCGGCAAGACGCGGCGCGGCTTCGTCCTCGAAGTCGGCGAAGATGTCGTCCTCGACGATCAGCAGATCGTGCTCGCCCGCGAGCTTGAGCAGCCGATGCGCGACGGCCGGCGCGAGCGTCGCGCCGGTCGGATTGTGAATCGCCGAGTTGGTCACGTAGAGGCGCGGACGATGCTCGATCAGCGCGCGCTCGAATGCCGCGAGATCCGGTCCTTGCGGCGTATACGGCACGCTCTCGATCCGCACGCGGTGCGCGCGCAGCAAGGCCTGGAAATTGAAGTAGCACGGATCGTCGATCAGCACCGTATCGCCCGGTTCGAGCAGGAAGCGGCACACGAGGTCGAGCGCATGCGTGGCGCCGTCGGTCAGCATGATCTGCTCGGGCGGCGCATCGACGCCATGCTGCGCGAGCCGCCATGCAAGCTGCTGACGCAGCGCCGGCAAGCCGGCCGGACTCGCGTAGTCGGCAAGCGATGCCTGCGGGTCGCGCGCGACCGCGCGCAGCGCGCGGCGCACGCCGTCTTCGGGCAGCCACGACGCCGGCATCCAGCCGCAGCCCGGTTTCAGCACTTTCGAGTCCGTTTCCAGCGACTGCCGCGTGAGCCACAGCGGATCGACCTCGCGATCGAGGCGCGGCCCGAGATCGGCGAGCGCGAACGGCGGCGCATGGCCCGACACGAAGAAACCGGAGCCGCGCCGCGCGACGATCACCCCTTCGGCGACCAGACGATCGTAGGCTTCCACCACCGTCGACTTCGACACGCCGAGCGTGCCGGTCATCGCGCGGATCGACGGCACGCGCGAGCCCGGCATCAGCGAACGGCTCGCGATGCGCTCGCGCAGGCTGTTCATCACGCGCTCGACCCGGGTGCCCGAAGGCGCCCCGCTGTTCCCGTTTTCCGTCATCTGTACTGCTCCATGTTCAATACAGTTTGTGCAAAGTGTACTGATCTGTAGCTTACCGTTTCCGGCACCGGAGCGCATCATGGTGCTTCCTCGACAGGCGGGATAACTTCAATGGACAAGACAACCAACGGCTGGCTCAGCGGTCTCGCCGGCGTGCTGATTTTCAGCGGTTCGCTGCCGGCCACGCGTCTTGCCGTGCAAGGGCTCGACCCGGTGTTTCTGACCGTCGCGCGCGCGACGATCGCGGGTCTCCTCGGCCTGCTACTGTTGCTCGCGTTTCGCGAGACGCGGCCCGTGCGGCGCGACGTGTTGCCGCTCGTCGTGGTCGCGCTCGGCGTCGTGGTCGGTTTTCCGCTCCTGACGGCACTCGCGCTGCGTCACGTGAGCGCCGCGCATGCGGTCGTGTTTATCGGCCTGCTGCCGCTCGCGACCGCGATCTTCGGCGTGCTGCGCGGCGGCGAGCGGCCGCAACCCGCGTTCTGGCTGTTTTCGGCGCTCGGCAGCGGCGCGGTCGTCGCGTTCGCGTTGCGGCACGGCATCGATGCCTCGCCGCTCGGCGACGCGCTGATGCTCGCTGCCATCGTCGTCTGCGGGCTCGGCTATGCGGAAGGCGCGCGCCTCTCGCGCCATCTCGGCGGCTGGCAGGTGATCTCGTGGGCGCTCGTGCTGTCGCTGCCGCTGATGCTGCCGCTCGCGTGGTGGACGCGGCCCGCCTCGTTCGCGGGCATCGGCGCGGCGGCACTGTGGGGCCTCGCCTACGTGTCGCTCTTCAGCATGCTGATCGGCTTCGTGTTCTGGTATCGAGGGCTCGCGCTCGGCGGCATCGCCGCGGTCGGACAGTTGCAGCTGTTGCAGCCGTTCTTCGGCCTGCTGCTCGCGGGACTGCTGCTGCACGAACAGGTGCCGCCGTCGATGATTCTCGTCACCGTCGTCGTGGTCGCCTGCGTGGCCTTCGCGCGGCGTTTCTCGCGCGCGGCGCCGGCGCGCCGCGCCGCCTGACGCGCTGTCTGGCGCACCAGCGCAGCACGATCACGGCCTTTTTCGGGATCGAATCGCGCGGCCCGCGGGTCGATATGTCATCATGCCGACGATAGCTCAACCCCCGCGCCGCGACCGCCGATGCCGACCGCCTTTGCCCAAACCGTCGAAGCCCGTTTTGCCGAACTCACGCCGACTTCGAAACGCGTCGCCAGCTACATGCTCGCGAACCTCGACCGGCTCGGCCTCGAGACCGCTGACCAGATCGCGCAGCAAGCCGGCACGAGCGGCATCTCCGTCGGCCGCTTTCTGCGCAGCATCGGCTACCGCAATCTCGACGACCTCAAGCGCGAGCTGCGCGGCACCACACAGCAACGTCCGTGGCTCATCACCGACCGGCTCGATGCATTCCGCCGCGGCACGCACGAAGCCGCTCACGCGCAAGGCGGCGCGCCCGCCGCCGGCGATGCCAGCGATGCCGGCGCTTCGTCTGCGCGCGACGCGACGCTCGCGCAATCGCTCGAACTCGAAATCGGCGCGATCCAGCATGTGTACGAACTCGCGCGCTCGCCGGTGTTCGCGCGCGTCGCCGAACGCATCGCGCATGCCGAGGCCATTTACATTCTCGGCATCCAGTCGACGCGCGGCATCGGCAATGCGTTCTACAGCTACCTCGAATACATCCGCCCGCGCGTGTTCTATTCCGACGGCATGTCGGGCTCCTACGTCGATTCGCTGAACTCGGAATTCAACGCACCGTATCTGATCGTCACCGACACGCGCGCGTACTCGGCCATCGCGCGCCGCTATTGCGAAGCCGCCTCGCGCCGCGGCCTGCCCTTCGCGCTCGTCACCGACATTTACTGCCCGTGGGCGCGCGATTTCGAGGGCGATCTTCTGCAGGTGAAGACCGACGTCGGCCAGTTCTGGGATTCGCTCGCACCGCTCACGTGCCTGTTCAATCTGCTGATCTCGGCCGTGGTGGAGCGGCTCGGGCCGGCCATCGACGAGCGCGTCGCGCGCAACCGCGAATTGCAGAG
>Ga0154001_1000444_pt1 | contig 13137 bp, 14 predicted proteins | sample TSNJ085MetaG_FD_104699 | JGI IMG/M metagenome (GOLD analysis project Ga0154001, IMG submission 104699) | Attine ant fungus gardens microbial communities from New Jersey, USA - TSNJ085 MetaG | ecosystem: Host-associated > Fungi > Mycelium > Unclassified | place: USA: New Jersey, Wharton State...
ACAATCGGCGCTCGCGACCACGGCCAGCGTCGCGCATCCGATCTTCCTGCTCAGCCCTGTCCATTGACGGCCTTCGTACCACGCACCCGGCTGCGTTTCGTCGAGGTCTTGCCAGCACGCATCCCGTGGAGGGCGACTAAAGCCTGTGCCTGCCGCCTTGAGCAGCGCTTCCTTCAAAGTCCATAGACGAAAGAATGCATCGTCGAAACACGGCTGCCGCTCGAGCCAGCGGCGCTCCCGTACATTGAATACCAACCGCGCAAGCGATGCCGCACCCAAGATCGGTCGATGCCACTCCACGTCGACGCCCACCTCGACCGCCGACACCGCAATCGCTACGCAGTCCCCGCTGTGACTCAGGTTGAAACGATAGGGAAACGGCTCAACGACTTGCGGTTTGCCGCAATTGTTGCTCGTGAAAGCAAGATCAAGCGGTGAGTCTGCGTTGCCATATCGCGCAAGCACCAGGCGCTTCAACGAATGCGCGCGTTCGTAGCGCTTGCGCGCGACAGCGGCGCTGAACCGGTCGCGCCGTTGCCGCTCGTCGTCGCTCAGGCATGGCACAAGTGCCGGCGCGGACAGCGAACACCAGATGTCGAGCATGACAGTCACCTCAGAAGTAATGCTTGACGAGCACTTGCCACAGCGTCTGCTGAGGCATCGCGCCGTATTCGCTGAGGCTGCTGCCGCCATTCAGTTGCCACTGAAGCGCGACGTCGGTGCGATTGAGGTGATAGCGTGCTTCGAGCCATGTCAAACTGCTGTGATCGGCGAGATTCATACGGATGAAGCCGCTCAGATCGAGCCGCGGTATGAACGCATCCTGCCAGCGCAGCATCGCAAACACATCGTCACGCGTCGCCGGATCCTGCTGTGCGTTGGCGAGATTACGGTAAGCGAGGTACTGCTGCTGCGGGCCTTTCTGAAGCGATTCCCAGCCTGCCTTGTCGAGTGCCGCGCCGTCTCGCTGGTATTCGAGCGTCAACGACAGATTCCGCGACGTCGTACACGTCAAGCCCGTCGACAGGCTCCAGCGGAACGCGACATCGCTTTCCGGCTGCCCCAGCGCGCGCGCGAGGGTCGATGGGCTGCGGCCGCCGGTCCACTCGACATACCCCACACACGCGTTGTTGATCAGATGTGTGAGGTTCACACCGAACTGCGGCGAGCTCCCGGGCTTGCCGTCGCCGTAGAGCAGAAACTGCGGCGACAGATCGGCAACCATGTGCTGGCTCACGGCCATCAGCCAGCGCGTATTCTGGTTGGTTGCGCCAAGGTCGACGGAAAAGTCCGCATCATTCGGCCCGCTCGCGAGCTTCGGCGCAACCAGGGCAGTCAGCGAACCACCCGTCCACACTCGCTGGCCCCGCAGCATCACGGTGCCGAGGCGGTTCTCGCGCAGGCTGGCCGGGTCCACGGACGCGACGGAGCGCACGGCGTTGTCACGGAAATAGTCGGTCGGATTGTAGCCGGTCGCCACACCCAGGCGCATGTTGATCCGGCCGATATCGACGAGGTTCTGTCCCTCGCGTCCGACGCTTCCGCTAACGTAAAACTCCTTGAGTGTATTGATCGCGCCGGGGTCGCCGCTGAAGCGTTGCGGGCCATTCAGATCGAGGCGGCCCGCGAAGTTGAAGCGCCAGCCTGTCGCGAAGGCCTTTTGCACCGCCAGCTCGATGGCGAGACGCTCGGCCGTTTGCACCTGGTCGTCCGGCCGCACGGTCGCAAGACGCAAGGCCGGTTCGAGGCTGAACTGATAGTCCGCCTTGTCCACCTTCTGCGTCGGCGTGGCATCGGCCAGCTTCAGTCCGGCTTCTTCCGCATCATCCGCATGACACGTGCCGGCCAGCAGCGATAGCACGGCGAAGACGACGCACCCACGCATCATTCGGGCTGGAAGCTCGGCAGATAGTCATGCTGGAACCAGCTGTCGGGGATCTCCCGCGCGGTGAAGTCCGAGTAGCGCATAACCGTGACCAGATTCGGATTGAGCCCGTCGATGATGACGATTTCAGTCGGCCTCAGCGCGCCGAGTTGCTCCTGATAGCGTCGATAGAACGCGGTTTTCAGCAGCTTGCCGCTGTCGCTGAAAAAGCGCGCCTTGATGGGCCGCTGGCTTTCCTTGTCGATCCACATCTCGACGGAGTTGTACGTCATGTCCGGCACGCTTTCTGTGAGCGCCAGCTTGTAGGCGCGGCGCGTCTGCCGGTCGCCGTCCTGCACGTCCTCTTCGTCTTCGATGCGCGCCTTGTAGCCCTGCGCGAAATTCACTGTCACCACGTCGCCATTCGATGCCTGGCCAAGCAGGCGCTGTTGCGGCGAGATGCGGATGCTGGCCTTGCTGGTGGGATCGAAAAACCACAGGTCGTTGCCCGTCTTGAGCATCAACTTGTTCACATCGCGTGCGGGTGCCTCGAAGCGGATCAGGCTACGGAACTGGCCGCTGTTCGGATCGACGCGTGAATACGCCTGCAACGCGTTCGAATCCGTCTGCTTGCCGTCCGTGTATTGGGTCAGCGTCACGTTCAGCGAGAACGGCTGGGCGGGATTGCGAATGGCGTCGCTGGCGGCAAGGATGCCCTGCGCATCGCCCGCCACCGAGGCCGCCTGCACCGCGGACCAGACCACGGCGGCCACCGTCATGGCGACCGCGCCACGGATCACGAAACGAATCGACAACATGGGAGACTCCCTTGCGATGTGGCTTGTCAAAGGGTGTGCGGGACCGGCCCGTCCCTGAAAGGAAGGCAACGAAACAATCGGTTGAGCGCCGCGCATGCAGCGCGCGGCAAGGTTTGCGCGGCGGCTAGTAGCCCGGGTATTGCATCTGCAATGCAACCCACGCGGCGGTGCGTTTGCCGAAATCGTCGGCAACCGCCTTCAGCGATTCGTCCAGCGCCCGCAACGGCCGGCTGGAATCAGGCGCGGGCAGCATGCGGCTCGGCGCATCGATGCCCGCCACCCTGTCCGGCACGATCATGAGTCCGCGCTTCGTGCGTATCGGGTCGCGGCTTTGCGCAACCGTATAGGCGGTAGAACGAAAAGTGGTCGAATAGACGTCGGCTTGCAGCACGAGCGCAATTTCATCGACGCCCGGCTCGATCGGAATGCCGAAGTCGTCGTGCGACCAGAAGGACACGTAGTTGCCCGCGATCGTCATCATCGACGGCAAGCCGAGGTGAAAGCTCGCACTCGGAATTTCCGACGACCACGACTGCCGGCCCAGCGATTCCGCCAGTTCATCCGCGCGTTCGCGCCCCGCAATGGCCTCCACCAGCGCGAGCGATGCCGGAATCGTCGCCGTCACGCCCGTCGTGGTGACGACCTTGCCGTCGGCGATATAGCGCTTGCCCTCGACCCAGTTCGTCTTCGGGAACTTCTTGCGCAGATCGCCCATGGAGTACCAGTGCCCCGTCGCGCGACGGCCATCGAGCAGCCCCGCTCTCGCCACGACCCACACGCCGTCGCACACGCCGACGATCGTCGCCCCCTTCTTCGCCTGCTCCGCAACCCAGGATACCAACGTCGCATCGCTATCGCGGTGCACGGCCGGAACGATCACGTAGTCCGCGCCCTCGGGAACGCGCTGATCGAATTCCGCCGTCGTTTCCTTCGGTATCACGTTCATCGGCGCGGGGAACATGCGAATCGGACCGGGTTGCGTCGCAAGCGGGATGACGTCTGCCGCCCCCGAAGCCATCAGTATTCCGTACGGAACCACATAGTCCGTGAGCTCGGTGTAGTAGTTCTCGCCCACCACGACCACGACCGGACGCGAACGACCGAAGCGCGGCTGATAAGGCGGCAAACGGTCGGGCCTGGCACTCGTCGTCTTCGCCGATGTCGCAACGGCCAGATGCACGGCGGCAAACGGAGTGACGGCGATCAGCAGCATCAGCCAGAACATAACAATTCTTCGCATGGAGACCTCTTGAAAATTGCGTCACCAGGTACTTCAACCTGCATCCATCTGCTTCGACCTGGCAGGACCATCGTGCCGGGTTATCACGACGATGGCGGCAACACGACATTGAATGTCACCGCATCCGTACCCATTGGCGATCTGACCTTCAGATTGATCACCCACCATCCCGGCATGCTGAATTTCATGCCTTCCAGAAGGTAGTGCCCGGCATCGCCCTGCTGCACCACCTGAGGTTGCGTCGGCAGTCCATGTCCGTGCTGCGGCATGCCGCCGCCGACGTCGATCACCGCTCCTTGCACCAGTTGACCGGAGGGTGCGCGCAGCGTCATGCTCCACGTCTGGATCTGGTTGAGACGCACGTTCCGTTCCGGCGGTTCGAGCGCAATCACGTACTTGCCCGCGTTCGTCTGCTGCGTCAGTGCAAGATTCAGATTGGCAGGCACCTGCTGACCATACGCATTGCAAAGCAACAATGAGAGGACGAACGCCGCCAGTAACAATTTGAGCATCTTCTGCACGATTGTCCCGTCCATAAAAGAACGATTGATGAATTAAATTCCACATGCATAAAACATCCGCATCAAAACATTCGCTACGCATAACGAAGCGCATCGACGATGTTCATGCGCGACGCACGCCGTGCCGGCAGCAAGGCAGACAGTACCGACACCGCGAGCAGCCCGACTGCCGTTCCCGCAATCAGGTCGTTCTCGCCCCACACCCGGATGATCAGCGGTACGGGCGAGCGTCCCGGGGGCGTCCACGTGAGCCCGTTGTGATTGATGATGGCTGCAAGCGCGGCCGCACTCAGCACACCCAGCGATGCGCCCAGTATCCCCAGTAGTAATCCTTCGCAAAGGAACAGCCGGCGCACGCCCTCACGACGCAGTCCCATCGCCCGCAGCGTCCCGATTTCGACGGTACGCTCGAAGACTGCCATGCTCATCGTATTGCCGACGGTGAAGAGGACGATCGCGGCGATCAGCAGCGCAATGAAGCCGAACAGCGTGGCAAACATGGCAAGCGCCTGCCCATAGAACGGATTGAGTGTCATGTAGTCGACGACTTCCGTTTCTTCACCCTTGAATCTGGTGCCCAGCAGTTCTTCGATGCGTGCCTTGGCGGCAGGCAGTTCGGCTGTGTGCTTCAGTTGCACGACGATGGCCGTCGCCTTCGGTTGATCGCTACCATAGACGAGGCGCTGCGCCTGGGCCAGATGCAGGCCCACGTACATGTCGTCGTATTCTTTCACGCCCTGCTGTTCCGCCTTGACGACATGCAGTTCCGAGACGTTCGGCGCGCCGAGCGCCGTCGCGGCGAGCAGTTCGATGGTCGGATATTGCGCGGCCTTCTCCGGCACGGGTTCGGTCGCGCTGGCGAGCTGAGCGACATCCGCAGGCAGATCAGGGCCCGTGTTGTCGTGCGGCCTCGTCTGCGGCGCGCAGTTCTTGACCTCCAGCTGGCCGCACAGTTGCAACACGCGCGCGAGCCCCGTGCCGACGATCGCCGCGTCCGTATCCGTTCCCGTCAGCGCAAGCGGCGGGATAGTCACCGGAAATCGATAATCGTTCCACGCCCGCATCCGGTTCTGATCGTCGACGACCACGCCCAGCGCGAGAGCCGTACGCGACACCCCTTCCCTGAAGTTGCCGGCGATCCCCTGTAGCTGCAACGTCGGCGTCACGACAGTCACCATCGACGCCAGCACGGGGTCGGCCTTCAGCGTATCGGCGATCTCGCGATAGTTCGCAATGCCATACGCGGCCGGATCGCCACTGCCGAACTCGTAATAGCCCTTCCGTTCGATCTGCAGGTGGCCGCCATACTTCACGTAGTCGGTCTGCAGTCCATAGGTGATGTTGCGTGTGTATCCGCCGAACAGCAGCACCGCATGCGCACCGACGATCATCGCGAGCAGGGTCGTGATCGACCGTCGCCGGTTGCGCAGCAGATTGCGCAGAGCGAGCGAAAGCGTCTTCATGCCACTGCCTCCTCTTCTTTTGCCCGCGAGACGCTGACCACGCGCCCATCACCGATGCCGATCACGTCGTCCCCTTCGGCCAGCACCTTCGGATCGTGCGACGAGATCACGAACGAGACCTGTCGCTCGCGTTGCAGGCGGCGCATCAGACCGATGATCGCATCCCCCGTACCGCTGTCGAGATTGGCGGTAGGCTCGTCGGCCAGCACGAGATTCGGCGACGCGACCAGTGCTCGCGCAATCGCAACACGTTGCCGCTGACCGCCCGACAGTTGCCCTGGCCGGTGGCCCGCCTTGTCGGCAAGGCCCACCGCCTCGAGCAACTCCCTCACGCGCTGCGCCCGCTGCGCATCCGTCAGGCGAATGCCGGCGAGCAGCAGCGGATATTCGATGTTCTCGTGCGCCGTCAGCACCGGCAGCAGATTGAAGTTCTGGAAGACGAAGCCGAGATGCCGCGCACGAAAATCCGACAACGCATCGTCCGGCAATCTGGAGACGTCTTCATCCGCGACGACGATGCGACCGCGGTCGGGACGATCGATGCATCCAATCAGATTCAGCAGCGTCGATTTACCGCTCCCCGATGCGCCCGCTATCACCGTAAGAAGACCCGTTCGAATTTCGAGGTTGATGTCCTGCAACGCGGCGACTTTGACGGCGCCCATGAGATAGCTCTTCTCAACGGCTTCGAGTTTGACGGCGTTCATGGTCTTGGCGAATGGAAAAATTCCCAGCTCGAATGGAGTTCATCGCAGACGGATGGCGGCGACGGCCTTTACGCAGAATATCAACTTGTTCGCGAGGAAAAACCTGTTCGATGGGGCAGGCCTTTGGCGCGTCAAGTAGATTCCTTCGTCATCAAAATGTTGGAAAAAACATGTCATCGTTGCCCCATCCTCTCTATAACGTGCCATCGACGATGACAATCCGTCTCGCCACACCCGCTCCCGAAACATATCTTCAGCCGCTTCTTATCCATCACATTCTGTATGGCGCGATCACCGCGCATGCGGATCAGCAGATCGTCTATCGCTCACATCACCGGCAGACCTATTCGGATCTTTTCAAGCGCGTTCATCGACTTGCGAACGTGCTTGCTTCGCTAGGCGTCGACGAAGGCCATACGGTCGCTTTCATGGACTGGGACAGTCATCGCTACCTCGAGGCCTATTTCGCGGTGCCAATGATGGGTGCGGTACTCCAGACGGTCAATGTCCGCCTGCCGCAGGAGCAACTGATCTGGTGTCTGCAGGATGCGAAAGCATCCGTGCTCGTAGTTCATCGGGACTTTCTGACACTCGTCAATGCGATCGCGCCTCTTTTGCCGGATCTTCGTCGCTGCATCGTAATCGCGGACGGTGAAGCGTTCTCAGGGCAGAACGATGTGAGCGAATACGAGACCATGTTGGCGGCGTCCGGCACGAAATTCGACTTCCGCGAGTTTAATGAAAATGCAATCGCCACGACATTTCACACGACGGGAACGACGGGCCACCCGAAGCCTGTCAGTTTCACTCATCGCCAACTCGTGTTGCACACGCTCGCCCTCGCGACCACGCTCGCTGCGCAACCCGACAATCAGGGATTGCGACGCAATGACGTCTACATGCCGTTGACGCCGATGTTTCATGTTCACGCGTGGGGCGTACCCTTTGTCGCGACAATGCTAGGCATCAAACAGGTGTTTCCGGGTCGATACGACCCAGCACTTATGCTGAAGCTCAGACGCGATGAGAATGTGAGCTTTTCACACTGCGTACCAACGGTCCTGCAGATGATTCTTGCGGCCGCGCGGTCGGAGCAAGCCTCCGGTCTTGCACCATGGACAATGCTGATTGGTGGCTCAGCGCTTACACGTGCACTACGTCAGCAAGCCGCTGACTTTGGCATCGATACGCTTGCAGGGTATGGGATGTCAGAAACGGGACCCGCAATCGCCATTGCGAGAAATGTGGAAGAACACCCAGACAAGCTGGATGCGGCGCTCCGCCGTGCCGGCTGGCCGCTACCGCTGGTGCTGGTCGATATTGTCGATCCAGAGATGAACAGTCTTCCGCATGACGGACGCAGCCAGGGCGAACTGGTGCTTCGCGCCCCTTGGCTGACGCAAAGCTATGGCACCGATGCAGCCGCAAATAAAGCGCTCTGGCTTGGTGGCTGGATGCATACGCAGGATCTGGCTTCGATCGACCTGCGTGGCACGCTCACCCTCCGCGATCGCATGAAAGATGTCATCAAGAGCGGTGGTGAATGGGTATCGTCCGTGCAACTCGAGGAGTTGATCGTCTCGCATGAGGGCGTTGCCGAGGCTGCAGTCATTGCCGTCGAGGACGAAAAGTGGGGAGAACGCCCGCTCGCTTATGTTGTGCCGAAAGTCGAGTTTTCCGGCAATGTAACGTCGGACGCCATTCAACAGCATCTCACTGCTTTCGTCGAAAATGGCACGATCAGCCGTATCGCTGTTCCCCACGACATTCGCGTCGTTGAAAGTCTCCCCAAGACCAGCGTCGGGAAAGTTGACAAGAAGGCATTGCAAAAAAATACGCTGGCAAGTGCACGCCCTGATAGACATGTAGTGGTCAACCCATCCCGGACACTGCGTTAAGTTTTTCTTCCGCGACTGCCGGCGCCAGTCCGTCGTTGAACCGATGCGGCCGTATCCAGTTGTACCGATGCATCAGGTAGTGGCTGATATCCCCGTGTGCTTCCTGCACCGACATGTACCCCACTGACGGTAGCCATTCCGTCTTGAAGCTGCGGAACAGCCTTTCCATCGGAGAGTTGACGCTCCTATGTCAAGAAGTGCGGGCTGAATCCGCCAGGTCGGCCAGAATGAGCGGATACAGCTCTCTGACGATATAGCGCTTCAGGCAGCGGTGAATTTCCTTGTAGGACATTCCTTCCCTGGTTCGTCGCTCGACGTACGCCCGGGTCCTCGGGTCGCTGCGCATTCGCACCATGGCAATGGTCCACAGGGCGTTGTTCGCAGCACGGTCTCCAATGCATGAACGACCAGATCAACATCCGGACGTGCTGAGAACGCCCAGCCAACAACCCGACGCGTGAACAGATCGAGTACTACGGCCAGATAATGCCAACGGCCCCGCGCCCAGACATATGTGATGTCACAACACCAGACCTGATTCGGCGTACCAACATCGAATTCACGATTGAGATGGTTCGGGATATCAATCCGCTCGACCGTAGCCCGCCTGTAGTCATGGCGACCCGGTTGCTTGCAAATCAGCTCGAGCTCTTCTATCAAGCGGCTGGCCAGCGCGCTCCAGGTGGCGCCGCAGATTCAGGCCATGCGTGATGACCGCCGCGCCTCGGGCTCGCCGTAACGGACGCATTGCGGTGAAGAAGTTCGCGCGAAGCAGGCACTCATCGGGCTGAAGAGACAGCGAGCAATTGACGTTACCGACATCAATCATGCTGTTCTGGAAGTCAGTGCTAAAGCAATGCAGGAACGTGGGGCGGCTGCGCCGCCCCGCCCCAAAACCATAAAAAGAAGCAAGACTAAAACCGCTCTGAACCCCGACATTTCTATTTAGCTGGAGGTACGGCATTTGAACTTAGCGGGGACAAAGGTGGTATCGTCTCCAGAGCTTCATGATCGCCACGTAGGCCAGAATCGTGACGATCAGTTCGATGACGACCATGGTCGGAATATAGAGATCGTCAGGGTCACGAATGCCAAACCAGTCCGAGGCGGCAAACCAGAATGCCAGCTGGCTTTCAGGCATTGGCATCGGGTACGTATGGACATAACGAACGGAAAGCAGAAACAGTCCGATAAATAGCGCCACTTTAAAAATGCTACGGACAAGTCGTACCATTGGCCACTACCTCGATAGTTCCATACGCGCGAATTCCTGAATTGCGGGCCGGGATAGTGAACGTGTGCAGAAGTGCGCGCCGTATCTTTTCAAAATCGGCGTAACTCGGCAAGGTGATACAGCCGAGTGAAATACCTCGGCCGCCGGCCGGATGCAGCCGGAATTGACCTCGCTCTATGCCATTGATCCAGGTGAGGTCATCGATAACACCGTCGTCCCGATAGAGCGCAAACCACTCAATATGGTGAGACGCCGGACCGACCCTCCCGCTCCACCAATCTTTGGCCTGTGCCACAGATCTGGATCGTAACCCGCCAGTCAGTCGATCCACGATCCAATACAACCCTGCCGGAATCGGACCTTTATCGGGAACAGCGGTACACCCACCCTTGTTCTTATAGACGTTGTCGCCTGAAAACGCTTTAAATGTACCAATTTCGGGAATAATCAATGAAGAATTATCCCCATCGATTATGAATTTCCCATAATAAGCCAATTGCCGCACTCCTCTTATGTCGACAGATTCCTTAATCAGGATGCCACACAAGAGAAAGCGCAGGGCATCTTAATAATACCTTGTTGCCGATTAACATCAGACAATACGAAATTATTAAAAATCAGAAAATTCCTAATCCAACAGACAGAAAATTCCCGTATCGACCCCGCCGGTTACTCGATCGACTTTAGATTTTCAGGCAGTGGAGAGTACGTACAGAATCACCATAGGACTCCTAGGTAGCCGTGGCTGTCGAGTACCTGCTGCATGTTGGAGCCTTCCCACGAACCGGGACGGCTGTTCGTCATGGCAGCGTCCTCGGCCAGCATGGCAAGCATGCCTCGGCACAGTCATCGGACCGTGCGTCGTCTTGTCTGGGGCAGTCCGATCATGTTCTGGTGTAGTCCAGCGCAACGCCGTCAAGCTGACGCTCGGTGTTCTGCTCGAAGGTGCTGACGCGTATATAGCCGACCCGTTGACCGTTCATGGACGGACGTCGGGTGAAATGTCAGCTTGAAATCCATGACGTTCCGAGTCCGGTGTCAAAGAATTGCGGAACCAGCCCCATCCTGATGTGCCCGACGGCATTTCCCTGACATCAGGATAGGGTATGCTCCAATCGGACACAGTCTGCCAGCCTGTCGTTGAGGGCGGATCAATGATGTAGGTCGCTTATTGATTGGCACGCACAGCAGCAAACTGACCTGATCGGCAGATACCGGCGCCGCGTTACTCTTCTAAAAACTGTATCAACTCCGCCGCGAATTTTTCCGGTTCCTCGATCCAAGGCATGTGGCCGCTTTCCTCGAACATCACCAGTCGAGCGTTGCCAATGCCCGCATGCAAGCGCTCCGCGACCGGCACGGGACAGATCCAGTCATGCCTACCCACCATAACCAGTGTCGGGGCGCGCACCTGATCAAGCAGGGCTGTCTGATCGCTGCCAGCCGCTTTGTCTGCTGCGTTCTGCGCCTCGAATGCATAAAGCGAGATCTGCTCGACCAGTAACTGTTCCCGAGCTAACGCAAGATTTTTTTCCGGACTCTGAAGGTATAACGGCAAAAGCTCTGCGACAAACGCTGATAGTTCAGCATCGCTCGCAAGGGGTTTGGCTTTGCCGGAAAAATGTCCGATCGCCGCCTGAACTGCGGTCTTATACCGGGGGTCCTCAGCTCTCGCTTCCAGGAATGCCTGCGTATCATTGCCCGAACTGAAGCCAAGCATTTGACTGTCAATCAGCACCAGTTTGCTGACGTGATTCTTATACCTTTCAGCGTACGAGAGTGCGATGGCTCCGGAGTTCGAATGACCCAAAAGTTGAAGAGTAGAAAGTCCTAGATACTCGCGTAGTGCCTCAAGATCATCCGCCATATCGTTGCTGCTCATCTTCATGCGATCGGCCGGGCGTCCAGACTGGCCGCTTCCCCGCGTGTCGATGAAAACCAAGCGAAATCTCTCTCGCAGGAAGTTGAAGCCCCTTTGCAAATAACCGCTACCTACTCCCCAACCCGGAGAAATCAAAAATAACAGAGGCCCTTCGCCGCACACGCGGTAGTGGAGATCGACACCGTTCAGATTGACGGTGTGGTCGCCCGAACCTAGCAAGTCTTTCAAATTGTCAGATCTTGTGTTCTGCGATGCTGTACTCATGTGTCGCTGTTCCTTGCATTTTCGATAGAGTGGTCAACTTGAGAGATTCCCGGCTGATAAATGGTTCACCTTGAACCGCTCAGAAATATCTCATTCGGAAGCCAGTTTTTGAGCGCGCACTCGTTATAACAGAAAAAAGTGCCCATCGTTGGTAGACAGGCAAGTCAACCATTTTATTCCTTGCACCAGCTAATCACGGAGGTAAAGAATTGGTGCGTTCGCCTGCTGCTGATCACCCACGCCGCGGCACTGCGCCGGCATCCTGAAAATCCGTTTCACACGTTTTTGTTTGCCCTGAGCGACGGTCGCTACTGCATCGATGCGCGCAACGGTGGCAATGCGGCACGCTGGATCAATCACCGCTGTGCCCCCAACTGCGAAGCGATCGAGGAACGTGACCGTGAGGGTGTCCTTGAGCGTGTGGACCAGATCGCTGCGAATCGTGCAGCAGAGGCAGCCGCTGCTCATCTCGACCACGATGTCTTCACGACTGTGCGCGACGAGCAGGTGGTCGAGCCCGATCTCACCGAACTCGTTGATCAGCACCAGTGCATCCGCCATTTCCGGCTGCGGCACCATCCGGTTCAGCACCGTCGTCTTGCCGCTGCCGAGAAACCCCGTCAGCAGGGTGACAGGTATCATGTCCATCGCACACTCCCCGTTTCGTTGATCCAGAGTCCCCGAATCCGGCCGTTGCGCGTTCTCCTTGGCGCCCGCGCCGGGCTGCGGGCTCATGCCGTACCTTCCGCCTCGGTTAGCAGACAGGCGTCACGGCGCTGGCGCCATGCTGGCTCGTCCATATCAACGCCGATCAGTACCTGGTCCTGATGTGTGTCGCCGACAGGCAGGCCGACGAGCCACTTCTGTTGCGCCTGGTAGCCGGAATCAAGCTTCACGCCGGGAATCGATTTGGCCTTGATCTGGTTAGAAATCCCCAAAAAGTCAATCTTCGCCTTTTAGGACTGTGTGTCGTGGATTGCGCCGGCTGCTACTTGAACGTGCGCTTAAATGATGCCTTTCGATGGCATGGGGAGTTAAATATGGGTGGCAATATCGGGGTTGGAAGGATGCCTGGTTTGGTTCCCCTGCCAGAGAGCGAGACCCCGAGGACGGAGAATCCGTCCCGCTCATCCGGTATGCCGTTGCCCGACACTCGGTTCATCGGGTTGAAACCGAAACCGGTGTCGGTTTCACCGACTGGCAGGGCCGGAACCTCAGGCATCGGGAGTACGCAAAGTTCCATTCG
>Ga0154001_1000446_pt1 | contig 13108 bp, 10 predicted proteins | sample TSNJ085MetaG_FD_104699 | JGI IMG/M metagenome (GOLD analysis project Ga0154001, IMG submission 104699) | Attine ant fungus gardens microbial communities from New Jersey, USA - TSNJ085 MetaG | ecosystem: Host-associated > Fungi > Mycelium > Unclassified | place: USA: New Jersey, Wharton State...
ACCGGATGTTCGAGCGCCATGAACACGACACCATCGGCACGTTGCCCGTAATACAGCAGACGGTCCGCGAGTTCGTTCGGATTGAAACTCTCGACGTAGTGCGCGCGGCACTTCATGTCCAATGCGCTCCACTGTTCATGGGCGAATTCGATGTAGTCGCCGAGCATGTGCAGATAGCGATTGGTGCCTGCGGGCAACAGAAACGCGATGCGCATCGGCCTTGCCGTCGCGACGGTGGGCGCATCCGGCGTAAGCAGATAGCCGAGCTGCGCGGCCGCTTGCAGCACGCGCTGCGCGGTGACGGCGCGCACGCCTTCGCGGCCGTTGAGCACGCGATCGACCGTGGCGGTCGATACGCCGGCCGCGCGCGCAATGTCGGGAATGCGTGCGCGCGCGTTGAGCGGCGCGGTTCCGGTGAGATGACCCGGTTCTGACATGGTAGTCCTCAACAGATGAGGTCCATCAAAAAACATCAAGCTCGCGGTTTGACAGCGGTTGCCGCGAGCGCCTAGTCTTGCAGCTATCGCACGACATCGCAACGCGCTTGACCGGAAATCAGCGCGTTGCAGCGGGTGATGATGAATTTTGATGGATTCGACAGTCACATCAATTATAAGCAGCAAACCCCATGCATGGGATAGGAGACGCTCATGACCAACCTCGCGAGACGCAGCCTGCTGCGTGCCGCAGCCGCCGTGCCGGTGGCCAGTACGCTGGGATTCCCGGCGATCGTACGTGCGGCATCCGGCCCGGAGTTCGTGTTCAAGTACGGCAATAACCTGCCGCTCACGCATCCGCTGAACGTGCGCGCTCAGGAAGCGGCGAATCAGGTCCGCGAGGCGTCCAAAGGGCGCATGGAGATCCGGATCTTCCCGAATAACCAGTTGGGCGGCGATACCGACATGCTCGCGCAGGTGCGCAGCGGCGGCATCGAAATGTTCACGCCGTCGGCGCTCGTGGTATCGACGCTTGCGCCGTCGGTCGCGATCAATGCGGTCGGCTTTGCGTTCGCCGATTACGACCAGGTATGGCGCGCGATGGACGGCAAGCTCGGCGCCTATGTGCGCGGGGCGATGCAGAAAGCCGGGCTCGAATCGTTCGAGAAGATGTGGGACAACGGCTTTCGTCAGACCACGACGAGCACCGCGCCGATCGTCAACGCGCAGAACATGCGCGGACTGAAGATTCGCGTGCCGGTGAGTCCGCTCAGCATCGATCTGTTCAAGGGGCTCGGCGCGGCGCCGACCAGTCTGCAATTCAGCGAAGTGTATTCGTCGTTGCAAACGCGCATTGTCGACGCGCAGGAAAATCCTCTGCCGATCGTGCTGGTTGCCAAGCTCTACGAAGTACAGAAGTACTGCTCGCTGACCAATCACCAATGGGACGGCTACTGGTTCGTGCTGAACCAGCGCGCGTGGCAGCGCTTGCCGAAAGACCTGCAGACGATTGCGAGCGACGCCTTCAACCAGGCGGCGATCAAGCAGCGCGAGGACGTCCGCAAGCTGAACGATGCGGCCGTCGCCGATCTGCAAAGCAAGGGTCTCGCGATCAATCGTCCGTCGCCCGACACGTTTCGTGCCGCGCTGCGTCAGGCCGGTTTCTATAGCCAATGGAAAGGCCGCTTCGGCAACGACGTGTGGGATCTGCTCGAGCAATCGGTCGGTAAGCTCGCGTGAGCGCGCCGGGTTCCGGCGAGCATCGGACGACGCGCGGCGCGCGGCCGCAAGGAGACAGCACGATGTCGAATCACGCATTGAATCCGGCGGAAGCGGCTGCGCCGTTGCACGCGGCGAGCCTGCCGCGGCGCTGGCTGCGCAGTTTCGATCGCGGTTTGATCGCGCTCGTCGAAGTGTGCGCCGCGACCTTGCTCGCGATCGAAATCGTCGTGATGCTGGCGGGTGTCGTGTCGCGTTACGTATTGCATGAGCCGCTCGTGTGGTCCGATGAACTGGCCGGCATTCTGTTTCTGTGGCTCGCGATGCTCGGTGCCGTGCTCGCGTTGCGGCGCGGCGAACATATGCGCATGACGGCGCTCGTCAGCCGTTTGTCGCCGCGAGCGCGCGCGTTCGTCGATACGCTCGCGATCGTCGCGTCGATCGCCTTGCTCGCGCTATTGATTGCGCCGGCTTACGATTACGCGTCGGGGGAAGCGGCGATCGTCACGCCCGCCTTGCAGATCAGCAATGCGTGGCGCGCGCTGGCCTTGCCGATCGGCGCGGTGTTGATGCTGCTGGTCGGCGTGATCCGTCTCGCGCAGGTGAGCCGCGTGCTCGACGTGCTGATTGTGCTGGCGATTGCCGCCTTGCTCGGCGCGGTGGCGGTGTTCGCGGGAGACTGGTTTCAGACGCTCGGCAAAGCCAACCTCGTGATCTTTTTCGTCGGCGTGGTGGCGGTCGGCATTTTCTCGGGCGTGCCGATCGGCTTTTCATTCGCACTCGCGACATTCGGTTATCTCGGCCTCTCGACCTATACGCCTCTCGAAGTGATGGTCGGCCGCATGGACGAGGGCATGTCGCATCTCGTGCTGCTCGCCGTGCCGCTGTTCGTCTTTCTCGGCCTGCTGATCGAAATGACCGGCATGGCGCGTGCGATGATCGAATTTCTCGCGAGCCTCGTCGGCCATGTGCGCGGCGGCCTGTCGTTCGTGCTGATCGGCGCAATGTACCTGGTGTCGGGCATTTCGGGTTCGAAAGTCGCGGACATGGCGGCCATCGCACCGGTGCTGTTTCCGGAGATGAAAAAGCGCGGTGCCTCCGAAGGCGACCTCGTTGCCTTGCTCGCAACGACCGGCGCGCAAAGCGAAACGATTCCGCCGAGCATCGTGCTGATTACGATCGGCTCGGTAACGGGGCTGTCGATTTCCGCGCTGTTCACGGCCGGCATGTTGCCGGCCGCGGTATTGGCGCTGATTCTGTGCGTCGTCGTGTGGTGGCGTTATCGCAAGGAAGACCTGAGCGGTGCGCAGCGTTACACGCGCAAGCAGATCGGGCGGATGTTCGTCGTGTCGTTCCCCGCGCTTGCCTTGCCGTTCGTGATTCGCCTGGCCGTGGTCGAAGGCATTGCAACGGCCACCGAGGTCTCGACGATCGGCATCGTCTATTCGATGCTGGCCGGGCTGCTGATTTATCGGCGCTTCGAGTGGCGTCGGCTCGGCCGCATGCTTGTCGACGCGGCCACGCTGTCGGGCGCGATTCTGTTCATCATCGGCTGCGCGACCGCGATGGCCTGGGCGCTCACGCAATCGGGCTTCTCGCAGGACCTTGCGCAACTGATGGGTTCGATGCCGGGCGGCTCGTACGGTTTTCTCGCGATCTCGATCGTCGTGTTCGTGATGCTCGGCAGCGTGCTCGAAGGGATTCCCGCGATCGTATTGTTCGGGCCGCTGCTGTTTCCGATCGCGCGGCTCGCCGGGGTGCATGAAGTGCATTACGCGATTGTCGTGATTCTCTCGATGGGTGTCGGCCTGTTCTCGCCGCCGTTCGGCGTGGGTTACTACTCGGCGTGCGCGATCAGCAAGGTCAATCCCGATGCGGGCATTCGGCCGATCATCGGTTATATGAGCGCGTTGATCTTCGGTTTGCTGCTCGTCGCGGCGATTCCGTGGTTATCGATCGGATTCCTCTAGACAGTTCTTACTTCACTGACATTCGGGCGCTGCGTTGCGCGGCGCCGGGGTGTCGCTCGTCCTTCAAAACCCGCAGCAACGGGAGAGTTTCATGAGTCGTTTCTTTGGCGAAATCCGGCAGGCAGGCTACGTGGTGCGCGATATCGAGGCCGCGATGGACTACTGGAGCCGCGTGCTCGGCGTGGGCCCGTGGTTTTACAACGAACGCGTGCCGATCGAAAACTACACGTATCGCGGGCATCGCTATGAAGTGCACAACTCGGTTGCGCTCGCGAACTCGGGACCGTTGCAGGTCGAATTGATCCAGACGCGCAACGACGCGCCCTCGATGTATCGCGACTTTCTCGCCGCGGGCCATACGGGTTTGCAGCACAACGCGTACTGGACCACGTCGTTCGACGCCGATCTCGCGCGTTTGCAGGAGCAGGGCTTCACGGTTGCGATGAGCGGCGAGGTGGGGCGCAACGGCCGCTTCGTCTACTTCGATACCGAGAATCATCCGGGCACGGTGGTTGAACTATCGGAAGTCGCGGGGCCGAAGGGCAAGCTGTTCGACATGATCTACGCGGCCTCGCGCGACTGGGACGGCCGCGAGCCGGTGCGTCCGTTTCCCGATCTGAGCACGCTATGAACGTTATTCAGGCACAGCGGCCGCTCGATAGCGATACGCTCGAAGCCGACTATCTGATCGAAACGCCGCTCGATCCCGCGCGCGTCGCGGACGTGATGGCCGGCGAGCAATCGAGCGGCACGTTCGTGCGGGTCGCGAACGAATCCGATGCACTGCGCGCGCGCAGCCGCGCCAACGTGCTGCATATCGAAGAGCTCGAAGCCGCCGCGCAACCGAGTCTGCTGAGCGCATGGCTCACGCGGCAGCGCACGCCGGGGCCGTGGCGGCGCGCGCGCATCACGCTGTCATTTCCGCTGGCCAACATCGAGGCGAATCTGCCGACGCTGGCCGCGACCGTCGCCGGCAATCTGTACGACCTCGGCGAAGTGACTGGCATGCGGCTGCTGTCGCTGCGTTTGCCGGCCGCGTATCGTGCGCGTTTCGAGTTGCCGCGTCATGGCGTGGCCGGCACGCGTGCGCTGACGCAAGTCAGCGGCCGGCCGATGATCGGCACGATCATCAAGCCGAACGTCGGCCTCAGCGCGGACGAAACGGCCGCACTCGTGCGCCAGTTGTGCGAGGCGGGCGTCGATTTCATCAAGGATGACGAAGTTTGTGCGAACCCTGCGCATGCGCCGCTTGCCGAACGCGTGCGCGCCGTCATGGCCGAGGTGCGCGCCTATCGCGAACGCAGCGGCAGGCCCGTGATGGTCGCCTTCAACATTACCGACGATCTCGACGCCATGCGCCGTCATGCGGAACTCGTCGAGCGCGAGGGCGGTAGCTGCGTGATGGCGAGCATCAACTGGTGCGGCTTCTCGGCGATCCAGACGTTGCGCCGTGCCACGCCGCTCGTGCTGCATGCGCATCGCAACGGCTACGGGATGATGTCGCGCGACCCGGCGCTCGGCATATCGTTTCAGGCGTATCAGACGCTCTGGCGTCTCGCCGGTGTCGATCATATGCACGTGCATGGGCTGGCCGGCAAATTCGCGCAGAGCGACGCCGAGGTGATCGAGTCGGCGCGCGACTGCGCGCTGCCGCTCGCGCCCGGCTGCGACGACAGCGTGCTGCCAGCGTTTTCGTCGGGGCAATGGGCGGGTACCGCGCAAGCGACATACGACGCCGTGCATTCGACCGATCTGCTCTTTATGTGCGGCGGCGGCATTCTCGCGCATCCGGACGGTCCGGCTGCGGGCGTTCAGAGCGTGCGCCAGGCGTGGGCGGCGGTGCAAGCCGGCACGCCGCTCGCGAATTACGCGCAGAACATGCCGGAATTGCAGCGCGCGCTGACGTTCTTCGGCGGCCGGGGTTGAGGGCGATGCCAGGCGCAGAAGAGATGAACAGTTCGCGCGATTCAGGCACGGACTACGCGTTCTACGGCGACGACTTCACCGGCGCGACCGATACGCTCGCGCATCTCGCGCGCGCGGGCTTGCGCGCGATGCTGTTTTTCACGCCGCCCGATGCGGCGCGTCTGTCGATGCTGGGTCAACTCGACGCAATCGGCGTCGCGGGCGCGGCGCGCACGATGGCGCCGCCCGCGCAACAGCAGGAGCTTGCGCGTGTCGGCGCCGCATTCGCCGCGCTCGGTGCGCGCGTGATTCACTACAAGGTGTGCTCGACCTTCGATAGCGCGCCACATACCGGCAGCATCGGCGTGGCGATTCGCACGCTGCGCGAGTACTGTGCGAATGAACTCATTGCGATCGTCGGCGGGCAGCCGAATCTGCGGCGCTATTGCGTGTTCGGTCAACTGTTCGCCGCGGCGGGCGCGGACGACGAACAGCCCTCGATCTATCGGATCGACCGTCATCCGACGATGAGCCGCCACCCGGTCACGCCGATGAACGAAGCGGACCTGCGTGTGCATCTGCAGCGTCAGGGTATCGAGCGGGTGCGGTCGATCGACTGGCGGTGCTATGCGGCAGGCGAAGCGGCATTGCAGGCCGAGGTACGCCGCGAACTCGATACGAAGCCCGAGGTACGGCCCGACGCGTTGCTGTTCGATGTACTCGACGATACGCATTTGCGCGCCATCGGCAAGGTCATCGTGCATTATGCGGCGAGGTCGGCGCCATTGCTCGCGGTCGGGGCGAGCAGCGTTGCGCAGGCTTATGCATCGGCGTGTGGAGTGCGCGGCAATTCCGATGTAGAGAACGAGGCCACCCCAGCATTGGCGCGCGCACGCGGCCCCGTATTCGTGCTGGCCGGCAGCCTCTCGCCCTTGACGGAAGTGCAGATCGGCGCCGCGCATTCCTATTTGCGAGTAGAGCTCGACCCACACAAGATGACGGGCGATACGGCAGCGGCCTATCTGGCGGATCGTGTCGCGGCCATTGCCGGACCCTTGCGCGACGGGCGCAACGTGCTGGCGTTTACGACACGAAAGGTATCGCACGCGACGCGAGTCGCTCAGGCGGCGAGTGGCGAAAATACGGCGAATGCCGACAACGAAAACGAAGCCACGCCACCGTCCCAACTCGCGCATGCGTGCGCGACGCTATTGCAACAGGTACTCGGCGCGGTGCGATTGCAGCGTATCGGTATCGCGGGCGGCGATACGTCGAGCTTTGCGGTGCGTGCGCTGGACGCGTGGGGACTGTCCTATCTCGCGCCGCTTTCGGCGGGCGTGACCGTGTGCCGTCTGCATTCCGATCGCGTCGAACTCGACGGCATGGAGATCATGCTCAAAGGCGGCCAGATGGGCGACGCGGATCTGTTCGAGCAGTTGATCGACGGTTATGCGGGCTAGCGCACATCGGCAATCGGCCGCACGATCGCCACGATCGGTACGCGGCCGACACCGCCGGTAGGGCCGTCGCCCCACGAGCGGCTATGCGGCCGGAGCGGCGCCCGTCTCACACAAAAGAACATCAGGCGGGTGCGCTCTTTCCAATTGCGGACACTTCGCGCGTCCTATAGATAGGTTCCGGTGATACGGCCTTCGAAGATGGCGGTATTGATGTCCCAATCGTCGACGTGACCCGTCGAAGTACCGTCCACGGTGACGACCACCGAGCGGCCACCGCGCAGGATTTTCATCTGTTCGACGGTGAGGGCTTTTTCGGCGGATGCGTCGTCTGCGCGATGCGGCAGGTCCTTGATGATGACAGTGGTTTTCATGGCATTACTCCTTGAGATCGAGAGGCGAGCACAGTGCAGCGCCCGTCTGGATTTTTGCAAGGCATATGCCAACGTGCCGAGGTGTGATGTGGAAAAGCGGTCACTCGCCGCCATGCGCATCCAGACAGGGATGCGCGCGCCCACCTCGCCGAATCGCGCGGATCGGGCCGGCGCATGCGAGGCGAAGTGTTCGTGCGAAGCCCACGTATTGCGCGTGCATGGTGGATTTGCCGCACCGCTTCGCGAAAAGCGGACAGCGACACGACGCATGGCGGAAAGTGGGATTGGCATGGAAACGGCACGCGCGAAGCGCGCGTGCCGTGGCGATGAAAAGCGGTGGGCGGTTCCGGCGGCGTTACCGCTTCGGCTTCAGGGCGGCATTGCCGATAGGCAGATGCGCAGCGGGAAAGCCGGGTGGATAGTCGACGACACGCGTTGCGGCTGGCATGAGCGGCGCGGCGAGATTCGAGTGCACTCCGACGCGCGCGCCGCCGACGATCGCGGCCATTGCCTCACGGTCGAGTTCGACACTTTCGGTCAGGTCCTTGATGACAAGCTTGGTCATGAGGGCTCCAGAAAAGCAATGGGGCGGCTCGGCCCGTCGAGGGTCCGGCCGCCGCGTTGGCGGAATGTTTGGCCTGTCGTTCGATGTACTGAGGTCTCGACGCACTTCGAGTATAGGAAATCCGTGTGCGGCCTGGGGTATGTCAATAGCGCGGCAGTGTCGGAACCCCCGTTCCCGCGCTGCTGCATGCGCTTACACGGCGGCGTAGTTGGCGCCCCACAGCGTGGGGTCGACGTTGAGCTTCAGCGGCACGAAGCCCGCGCCGATCACGCCGATGTTGTTGAGTGCCGCGACGTTCACGTTTTGCTGCTGGAAGAGGCTCTGGTTCACCGTGACGTTGACGTTGGCAATGCCGGCGAGGCTGCCCAACGGCAAGCCGGGCACGCTGCCGCCGGTCCCGCCGGCAAGCGCGGACATGGCCCGGCGGTCGAGTTCGCGGGTGCCGGGCAGATCGCGAATCATGAGGGATGACATGATGTTTCTCCAAGGGTGCGCGAAAAGCGGAGACGAATGGCGTGCGGCGAAGCGGCCCGCGTATGCGGGGGCTTCGCCGCGTCGCGCATTACATGTGGATGTTGTTGTTCGACATCACGAACGGATCGTTCGTCGAGGTGATGCCGGCGGCGAACGCAACGTTGTTGCCGTTGGCGTTCTGCTGGTTCAGTTCGTTGCTGATCAGTTGCGTGGCGGTGAGGTTCTTGCTGTTGTTCGGAGCGACGATCGGGCTGAAGTTGTAGTACAGGCTCGGGCCGAAGCCGCCGCGCACGGCACGCATGGCCTGGCTGTCGAGTTGTTCGGTGACGGACAGATCCTTGATCATGAGCGTTTTCATGGTGAGTCTCCAGAAAGAAGTCATCGCAATGTTGCGAGTGGTGTTGAGCAACCTGTTTGCTCGGACATCACTCATGCACAGGCTGTGCCAGATTTGCTCAAGTATCCTGATGAAATGCCGGGAGTCTCGATTAACAGGGCGTTCCGGCGTGAAGCAGTCCCGGCGTGCCGTGCGTCCGCGCGGCTGATCGGGCGGCAAGCGGTGGTGTCTCTCCGACAGACGGTGCAATCCTGTTGGTTCGCATACGACACTCGCGTCACGCGCGTGCATGGCGTCGCGAGGGTCATTGCCGGTTTGCGAAAGCGCGGACCGGGAGCTAGTATCGAAGCGGCACATGTAACTGGTTACGACAGGTTTCCTATCGACCCGCGTGGCGTCGGTCGCATGCGACACGGTCCAGCGGCAACGGCGGTGCTTCGCACAAATGGTTAGCCTTGCGCGTGTGATTCACGATTTCCAGAGCGGCGAGCTGTCTCGTGACGAGTTCGTCGCCCGGCTCGACAGCGCGTTGAAGGCCGAGCAACTCGGTTCGACGCAGCTGCTGGAGATGCTGGGTGCCGCGCATCGGCAAACGCCATTGCCCGAGGAGTTGTATCTGGAAGTACGGCGGCGTATCGAGTTCCTGCGCTTATCGAACGTCGCGGCAGGCGGCGAGGAAACCGGCATCCAGACGACGGTGGAGATTCCGTCGCTGCGTTCGGGCAGCGCCGGTGTTGCGGGCGTTTCGGGTGTTTCGGGGACGGCGGACAATGCTTCCGCGCACGACACGATCAAGGGCATCGGCGATACGCTCAACAACCGTTTCGTGCTCGAGGAGTGCCTGGGCGTCGGCGGCATGGGCACCGTGTACAAGGCGCTCGATCTGCGCAAGCTCGAAGCGTCGGACCGCAAGCCGTATCTCGCGATCAAGGTACTCAACGTCCAGTTCCGCGGCAATCCGAATTCGCTCGTCGCGTTGCAGCGTGAGGCGCGCAAGGCGCAGGTGCTCGCGCATCGCAACATCATCACGGTGTACGACTTCGATCGCGACGGGCCGATCGTCTATCTGACCATGGAGTACCTGAGCGGCAAACCGCTCAGCCAGTTGCTGCGCACGCCCGGCTATCAGGGCATGCCGGTGCGCGCGGCACTGCCGATCGTGCGCGGCATGTGCGCGGCGCTCGCGTATGCGCACGAGCGCGGCTTCGTCCATTGCGATTTCAAGCCCGCCAATGTGTTTCTGACGACGAACGCCGAAGTAAAAGTGATCGACTTCGGCATTGCGCGCGTATTCCAGCGGCCGGAAGAGGAAAGCGATGCGACGGTATTCGACCCCGGCACGCTCGGCGCGTTGACACCCGCGTATGCGAGCCCGGAGATGATCGAGCATGGGGAGCCCGATCCGCGCGACGATATCTATGCGCTCGGCTGCATCACGTACGAACTGTTGACCGGCCATCATCCGTTCGATCGGCTGTCCGCGACGCAGGCGCGCAATGCCGATTTCAAGCCGCAGCGTCCACCGAATCTCGACTCGCGGCAATGGCGCGCGCTGCGCGCTGCACTGTCGTTCGATCGCGCGACGCGGATGCCAAGCGTCGTGCGCTTTATCGCCGAGTTCGACAATGAAGCGCGCGCCGAGAAGTCGGGCACGCTCGCGAAGGCGGGACTCGCGGGGCTCGCCGTGGTTTGCGCGGCGGCGGTCGGCATTTTCGCGCTGCGTTCCGGGCCGAGCCGCGAGAGCGAGCCGCGAACCGACCAGGTCGATCGCGTGGGCGGAGCGTCGGCAATCGTGTCGTCGAACAGTACGGCGCAGACGTCGCCCGCTTCCGCGGTAACTTCTGGAGCAACTTCCGCGGTAACGAATGAAGCAGCTAATGCATCGGCAAACGCGGGGTCTTCTTCGTCTGCGCCGTTGCCACCGGCTTCACCGCCGCCCGCTCCGAAGCCCGCGTTGACGCTAGCCGCGATTACACCGGTGCTCGCGCAGGTGCCGTGCTCGGCGCTATCGGCCGGGGTGCAGGATCACGCGCTGACGGTGCGAGGTTTCGTCTCGCAGCGTGATGGCGCCGCGCATCTGAAGGACACGTTGGCGGCGTTGCCGGGCGTCGATACGTTGACGCTCGACGTCCAGCCGCTCGCCGACGATAAATGCGACACCGTCAAAACGCTCGCGCCGTACTGGATGCGTAACTGGCAGCAGGGCCGCGTCGCCGCGCTGCACGTGCGGCCGCCGAGCGGTTTATTGAGCGATGGCGATGCGCTCGTCGTCGATGTGAATACGCCCAACTTCGATTCGTTCGTGAGCGTCGACTATTACCAGCTCGATGGCCGCGTCGTACACATGGTGCCGAGTCCACGCGCGAAGGACAATCAGGCGCCGCCGAACTACTCGGCGACGATCGGCGGCGCGGACGACTGGATCATTTCGAAGCCATTCGGCTCGGAGATGGTGGTACTGCTGATTACGCCGGTGCAACTCTTCGACAAGCTGCGTCCGGAAAGCGAATCGCGCGCGGATTATCTGCGTGCGCTCGATGCGCGACTCGCACAAATTGGCGGTAAATACGGGCAAGACCATATCTTCGCGGATTTCGCGCCGATTACGACGAAGCCGCGTATGCCGTGAAGTCGCGATAGGGGGTGCAGTGCGAATGCGCAATGCCGTGAGTCGAGCCTGCGAGGAAAGAATGGCAATCGCCGGCGCAATCGTAAGCGCGCGAGCCGAAGCGCACTGCAACCGCGCTTCGGTGCCTTGTGCGTAGCCTCGAAGCTCAAGCGCCTTAGCGCAGATCCTTCACGACACGAAAACCATCCTGCGATTGGCGCACGCCCGCGCTGTACTTGAAGCGCGTTGCACTGAGCATGTAATTGCCGCCCTCGCGCCACGAGCCGCCGCGAATGACGCGCATTTCGCAGGCCGGGCTGTCCCATGCGTGGCCGTCGGCGGGCGCGCCCTGATACGAGTTGTGCCAGCAGTCGGCGGTCCATTCCCAAACGCCGCCATTCATGTCGTACAGGCCGAGCGGATTCGGCATGTACGAGCCGACGCTCTCCGGTCCTTCCTTGTGCCACGGGTCGCCGCAATCCTTGCAATTGGCGGTGCCCTTGCGCATCTGTTCGCCCCACCAGTACGCGGTCGTGGTGCCGGCGCGGTCCGCGTATTCCCATTCGGCTTCGGTGGGCAGGCGGTATGGTTTGCCCGTGGTTTTGGCGAGCCATTTGACGTACTGCTGCGTGTCGTCCCAACTGAGGTCGCGTGCGGGCGCGGCCTTGTTGGTATTGCTTTCGGGTGTGAGCTTCTGACATGCATTCGCGGCCACGCAGGCATTCCATTGCTCGACCGTCACCGGGTATTTGCCGATCGCGAACGATGCACCGATGCTCACGTGATGAACGGGCTTTTCCGATGGGTCGTCGGTGTTGCTGCCCATGGCGAACGAGCCGGCGGGTATCGCGATCATGATCGGACAGGTCGCGCAATCGCGTATTTCGCCGGCAGTCGGCGGATGGGCGACGGTTTTCTGCACGAGCGGGGCGGCGGTTGCAGCGGCGGCGGGCGGCGGCGCGGAAGGAGCGGGTTGTGCGGGTGATGCCGGTGTTGTGTGGGCGGGCGCCGGGGTTGCGGCACTCGCTTGTGCGGTAGTGGTCGTGCGTGTGGCGGGTGCCACCGTGGCGGCTTGAGAAGCCTGGCTGCTTTTCGCCGCGGGTGCAACCGGGGACGCCGCAGGCGCCGCACCGACCGTCGCATTCGAGGCGGCCGCCGCGCGCAACCGGTCGATCCGCGCATGCGCGAGCGTGGCGAAGCGGCCATCCGGATAGGCCTTCAGATAAGCCTCGTAATCGGCGGGGTAGTTGCTGTCCTTGATCGAATTCCAGAACGTGATTTCGTATTGCTCGTTGCTGTCTTTGGGCAGAAGGCCGCGGCTGCGCAGTGCGATGACGTCACGATCCGATGCACCCGGTCGCGACACGGCGTCTTCGCTTACCGGCTCGACGGCGGAAAGCGTGGCCGTGGTCCACGGTTGTTGCGCGCCGTGCGTTGCCTCGCGAACTTCGGCGGCGACGCGTGGAAGCAGGTCGGCAAGCGATTGCGACGGCGCATTTCGCAGTGCGCGCAGCCATGCGGCGGTATAGACGCCGTGACGCGGACCGTCCGCCGCAAAACTGCCCGGCGCGGTGGCATATGCAATCACCGTGTTGGCAGGCAGCGCCGACGTACTCATGGTTGCCGCCGCGGGTGTAAATGGATTGTTCAGACAGGTATCGAGAATCGCGAGGTTGAGCCGGCCGGCGCGCGACGATTGCATCGCATGCAGGACGGTATTCAGATCGACGCCGCTCCTGAGCAGTGAAGCAGGCGCGTGCAAT
>Ga0154001_1000450_pt1 | contig 13031 bp, 10 predicted proteins | sample TSNJ085MetaG_FD_104699 | JGI IMG/M metagenome (GOLD analysis project Ga0154001, IMG submission 104699) | Attine ant fungus gardens microbial communities from New Jersey, USA - TSNJ085 MetaG | ecosystem: Host-associated > Fungi > Mycelium > Unclassified | place: USA: New Jersey, Wharton State...
ACGAAGCCGTCTGCCGCACGCTCGCGATCGAAGTCGGTATGCAGAACTCCGGCCTCGCCGCGACGCTCGGCAAGCTCTACTTCACGCCGCTCGCGGCGCTGCCGGGCGCGCTCTTTTCGGTGTGGCACAACCTCTCGGGGTCGCTGCTCGCGGGCTACTGGGCCGGCCGTCCGGCAAAGGGCTCGACGCATGCCGACGGCGAGCGCGCGCTGAATGCCGAGCGCGGGTAAGTTGGGGCTTGGCGCGGCGATTGCGGTTCGGGTGATCGCCGCGCGCGCAGTGGTCGGCACGGAGCCCATCGACGCGACGGCCGTGGCGCAACGAGCGCTTTAACAACGAAGTTGCGCGTCAGACACCGCAAGGGCGGCTACGGTCATCGCAACGCACGAAGCGGCTGGCCCGGAGCCTGTCGGTGCGCGCCATGACGCAACGAAAGCCTCACCCGCGATCGCAATCTCGATCACGGCAACAGCGTGGCCGCCCTATCTCACCCTGCACGGCAACCGGGGAAAAACACCCGCTCACCCGCCACGCACCCAGACGCCGCGCCAAACCACAAGCACGATCCTCCGCCACCTTATCGCCCTGTGCGGAACGAAAGCCACCTCGCCCGATTCCCCTTAGAATTGGCTTCTCGACAGCGCGGACCCTGCCTTCGCGCCAGTCGCCACGAGACGCTTGCGAAAAGGGAGAACACCACGTGCACGAGCCTCTCGACCCGAGCCGGACCACGCCACGCCGCCGGCGCGCACCGGGCATAGCGGGACGTATCCTTCTGCTCTGCTGCTTCGGCGCATTGCTGAGCGCGTGCGCCACCAGGCCGCCCGCTACTGCGTACGACCGCGCCCTCACCCACGCCCTCCCCGTCACCGCCGACACCCCGCTGCGCGCCGCGCTCGTGCCGCTCGAAGCGCAGCATCCGCGGCAATCGGGCTTCCGGGTGCTGTCGAGCGGCACCGACGCATTGCAGATGCGCATCGCGCTCGCGCGCGCGGCGACGAAAACGCTCGACATGCAGTACTACATCGCCAACGAGGACACCACCGGCAAGCTGCTGCTCGGCGCCGCGCTCTATGCGGCCGATCACGGCGTGCGCGTGCGCATGCTCGTCGACGATCTGAACTTCAAGGACATCGACCGCACCATGGCCGGCCTGAACACGCACAAGAACATCGAGATTCGCGTGTTCAACCCGTTCGGCAGCGCGCAGGAAGGCATGTTCGAGCGCACCACGAATCTGTTCACGCAGATCGGCCATTTCACGCGCCGCATGCACAACAAGGCGATGATCGCGGACAACCAGCTGGCGATCGTCGGCGGCCGCAATCTCGGCGACGAATACTTCAGCGCCAGCGAAACGCTGCAATTCCGCGACCTCGACGTGCTGGCGGCCGGCCCGATCGTCGCGGATGTCTCCGCGAGTTTCGACGACTACTGGAACAGCGGCATCGCCTATCCGCTGCGCGTGCTCAACAAGCAGACGTTCGATCAGAAGGAGCTCGACCAGACGCGCGACGATCTGCGCGAGCACTGGCGCGAGAACGCCGATCCGTACAACGCGAAGCCGCTGAACGCCACGCCGCTCGCCTCGCAGATCGCGAGCGAGCAACTGGACCTCACCTGGGCGCCGGCCGAATTCGCGGCAGACCTGCCGGAGAAAATCGAGCATCCCTCGCCGGATTACGTGAGCCCGCCGATGCAACGGCTGTTCCAGCTGATGCGCGACGCGCGCCACGACTTCCTGATCATCTCGCCGTACTTCGTGCCGCACGAAGCGGGTGTCAAGGCGGCCGGCGAACTCACGCAGCGCGGCATCCGCATCGCCGTGCTGACCAATTCGCTTGCCGCGACCGACGCGGTCGCCGTGCAGGCCGGCTACAGTCCGTTCCGCGTGCCGCTGCTGCAACAGGGCGTCGAGCTGTACGAATTCAAGCCGCACCAGGACACGCCGCGCGCGCGGCTGGTGGGCTCGAGTTCGCGCGCGAGCCTGCATGCGAAAACCTATGTGATCGACCACCGGATTCTCGTGATCGGCTCGATGAATCTCGATCCGCGCTCGGCGCATCTGAACACCGAACTCGCGCTCGTGATCCACAGCCCCGCCCTCGCGAATCAGGTCGCGAAGATCTTCGATTTCGCGACCCAGCCCGAGCAGAGTTATCGCGTGACGCTCGCCGGCCCCACGCAGCTTGCCTACCTGCGCTCGATCGGCGCGCCGCGCTCGCCGCTCGTGTGGACCGACGTCGAGGACGGCCGGCCGCGCACCTACATTTTCGATCCGCAGGCGGGTTTCTACCGCAATGCGCTAACGGGTCTATTCTCCCTATTGCCTGTCAACGATGAACTTTGAGAAGTGGAGTGCAAGATGACTGAAGACGTACGCATGGAACGCGACACGTTCGGCGAAATCGCCGTGCCGAACGCCCGTTTGTGGGGCGCGCAAACGCAGCGCTCGCTGCAGAACTTCAAGATTTCGACGGAGAAGCAGTCGCCCGAACTGATTACCGCGCTCGCCGTCGTCAAGCGCGCGGCGGCCGAGGTCAATCTCGGTCTCGGCGTGCTCGACGAAAAGAAGGCGCACGCGATCATGCAGGCGGCCGACGAGATCATCGACGGCAAGCATCCCGGCGAATTTCCGCTCGCGGTCTGGCAGACCGGCTCCGGCACGCAGACCAACATGAACCTCAACGAGGTGATCGCGAACCGCGCGAGCGAGCTGCTCGGCGGCGAGCGCGGCGAGGCGCGCAAGGTGCATCCGAACGACGACGTGAATCGCGGCCAGTCGTCGAACGACGTGTTCCCGACCGCGATGCACGTGGCCGCCGCGTACGCGATCGTCGAGCACCTGCTGCCCGCGCTGAAAACGCTGCGCGACACGCTCGACGGCAAGGCGAAGGCGTTCGCCGAAGTCGTCAAGATCGGCCGCACGCACCTGCAGGACGCGACGCCGCTCACGCTCGGCCAGGAGTTTTCGGGCTATGTCGCGCAACTCGAGCACGGCATCCGTCACGTGGAATCGGCGCTGCCGCATCTGTACGAGCTCGCACAGGGCGGCACCGCGGTCGGCACGGGCCTGAACGCGCATCCGCAGTTCGCGGACAACGTCGCGGCCGCGATCGGCAAGCTGACCGGTCTGCCGTTCGTGTCGGCGCCCAACAAGTTCGAGGTGATGGCCGGCGCCGACGCGCTCGTGTTCGCGCATGGCGCGCTGAAAACGGTGGCCGCGAGCCTGAACAAGATCGCCAACGACATCCGCTGGCTCGCGAGCGGACCGCGCTGCGGTCTCGGCGAGCTGTCGATTCCCGAAAACGAGCCGGGCAGCTCGATCATGCCGGGCAAGGTCAACCCGACCCAGTCCGAAGCGCTGACGATGCTGTGCGCGCAGGTGTTCGGCAACGACGTCGCAGTAAACATCGGCGGCGCGAGCGGCAACTTCGAGCTGAACGTGTTTCGTCCGATGATCGCGCACAACGTGCTGCAATCGGTGCGTCTGCTCGCCGACGGCGCGCTGAGCTTCAATGAGAACTGCGCGGTCGGCATCGAGCCGAATCGCGAGCGCATCGATACCTTGCTCAACGAATCGCTGATGCTCGTGACGGCGCTCAATCCGCACATCGGCTACGACAAGGCCGCGCAGATCGCCAAGAAGGCGCACAAGGAAGGCACGACGCTGAAGGCGTCGGCGCTGGCGCTCGGCTATGTCACCGAACAGCAGTTCGACGAGTGGGTGCAGCCGAAGGATATGGTGGGGCGCACGGCGGGGTAAGTGCGCCAGAAAGTGCGGCTGGAAGTGCGCGGGGCGGCGCGTGCAGCAGACGCGCCGCCAGTCTCTGCATGCAGGCTGGAGGGCAACCCCGCGGTGCTCAGATCTTCCCTTGAGCGACTTCTTCCGGCTTCAGCTCGACGATCGCGTCGAGCGCGTCCTTGACGTCCATCGCGTACTTGGCGAGGCGCTTCTGCTCATCGGTCTGCGGCACGAAAGCGGGCACCTGCACCGGATGGCCGTTCTCGTTGACGGCGACCATCACGACGAGGCAGTCCGTGGTTTGCAGCAGCTCGCCGCCTTTCGGGTCGCCCGCCTGCACCGACACGTGGATATGCATGCTCGTGCGGCCCGTCGCGACGACCCGCGCGCGCAATTCGACGAGATTGCCGACGAGGATCGGCCGGCGAAAACGGATATTGCCGACGCTGACCGTCACGCAATAGCGCCCCGACCAGACTGCCGCGCACGCATAGGCGGTCTCGTCGATCCACTTCATCAGCGCGCCGCCATGCACCTTGCCGCCGAAGTTGACCGAGATCGGCTCGGCGAGAAAGCGGAAGGTGGTTTCCGAACGGTCCAGCGGGGCGGTGGGGAGAGTGCTCATCTTGACTCCGGTCAATCGGATGCATTGAAAGGGGGCGATTATACGAGCGCAATATTGCGCGCGGCGCGGCGTCGAGCGCATGGAGAGGCGAAATATCCGCCGGGGAGCGCCTCGCGCGCCGCACGGCCGCGATAAAAACCGCGCCTAGTTGTGGACGCTGATGCCTTCGTCGATCGTGCCGTACATCTCGATGCTGCCGCTACCCGCCGAGCCCGAACCGGCTCCGCCCTGCGCGCAGGCGCCCAGCAGCAGAACCGCAGCGGCGACGGCCAGAAGAGTTTTCATCACGCGTATTCCTGCAAAGACAGGCTTCGATTCTAGCCTGGCGGGCCGAGACGGCGCCGAAACGCGGGTTCCCGGCCCGAGCTGCCGGTTTTGGGCGCGCTTGCGGTATGGCATCGTTCACGCCAGGCTGAAACATCGAATCGCGCGGACGGATACAGTGGAGAGCAAGGCACGCCGCGTCGCCGCCGTGTGCCGCCAGGCTTGGCCGCTTGCCGAGGCTTGAGGCTAAAGGTTCAAGGCGGCTAATCGCAATGCTTCGCCGTCTGTCGCGTTGCCGCATTACCGCGTTAGCCGCCGGATCGACGTCAGCCACATCCAGCCAACCGCAGCCACCTTTGGACACGTCAAGCGGCGTTTCACACGACTCAGGAGCCCCGATGACTTCCCCCACAACAGCCCCCCGCGCCGACGACCAGAACCATTTCCCCGGCTTGAGCCGCATCGGCGCCTTGCTCGCCGACCCGGGCCGGGCCGCGATGCTGTGGGCGCTGATGGACGGCAGCGCCCGCCCCGCCGGCGAACTGACGATGATCGCAGGGCTCTCGCCCTCGGCGGCGAGCGCGCATCTCTCGCGCCTCACCGACGGCGGCCTGCTCGCGCTCGACGTGCGCGGACGGCATCGCTATTTCCGCATCGCCTCGCCGGAGATCGCAGCGTCGATCGAAGCGCTCGCCAACGTCGCCCAGCTCAGCGCGCCGCAACGGAACGCGCCGCGCCCCGCGCGCACCGTGCCGTTCGAAATGCGCTATGCCCGCACCTGCTACGACCACATGGCGGGCGAATTGTCGGTGCGGCTGTTCGAGCGCATGCTCGCGCGCGGGATGCTCACCCAGCACGGCGCCTCGCTCGAAACCACCGTCGAGGGAGCCGCCCGGTTTGCCGACTGGGGCATCGCTCTGTCCGAACAGAAGAGCCGCCGCCGGCGCTTCGCGTGCACCTGCCCGGACTGGAGCATGCGCCGTCCGCACCTGGGCGGCGCGCTCGGCGCGGCGCTGCTCGATGCATGGTGCGCGCACGACTGGGTCGAACGCAGCGAGCGGCCGCGCATTCTGCGCATCACGCCTGCTGGACAACGGTATTTCGATGCGTTTCTCGCCGAATGAACGCCGAATGAGCACCAACGCAAGCACCAGTCGCCAGTCGCCAGTCGCCAGTCGCCAGTCGCCAGTCGCCAGTTGCGACCCGATGAATACGAGTGAACGCGCGCCTGTCCCGCATCGTCTGACGCATCGCCGGAATCGTGCCGCTGGCCCGAATCGTCGAAACCGCGGGTGCAGCAGGAACCGCAAGCGCCACGTGAACCGCTCGTAGCAACCGTCCAATCCCAGCCGCCCCGAACCCGCGAACGACCGCTCGCCGGGCCCTGCCCGCGCGCCCTTGCACCCGACGGAGACCTTTTGTTACCACCAGCGAATCCACCTTACAAAAGTGGCGGCCCTGAAACATCGGCGACGGGTACAGTACCTTACGGGCCCGGCGGATTGCCGCGTCCGTCGGAGGGAGATCAATCATGACAAACGTTACCCAGACCACCATGAAATCCGGGATCGAACGACACGCACGCCAACGCCGGCTCTCCGGCTACACGCTGATCGCGGCCTCCGTGCTCGCGCTCGCCGCGCAAACCGGCTTCGCGCAGGAAGCGCCGCCGGCGCCAGCAGGCGCGGCCGCCACGCAGGGCGGCGATCCGCCCGGGCGCATCGCGCGTCTGAATTACACGGCCGGCACCGTGACCACCGAGCCCGCCGGCGCCGGCGACTGGTCGTACGCGCAGATCAACCGCCCGCTCACGGCCGGCGACCAGCTCTGGAACGACCAGAACGCGCGCTCGGAGCTGCACATCGGCTCGACCGCGGTGCGCCTCGGCCAGAACACGAGCCTCGACGTGCTCAATCTCGACGACACGAGCGCGCAGCTCAAAGTCGCGCAGGGCACGCTGTCGACGCACGTGCGCGAACTCCCGCCGGGCTCGTCGTATGAAATCGACACGCCCAATCTCGCGCTCGGCATGAACGGCCCCGGCGACTACCGCGTCGACGTCGCGCCGGACGGCAGCAGCACGACCGTCACCGTCAGAAGCGGCAGCGCGATCGCGTACGGCGACGGCGGCCAGGTACCGGTCGCGGCGGGCCAGCAGATCCGCTTCGGCGGCACCAATCTGCAGCGGCTCGCCGACAACCGCGCGCCCGGCCTCGACGACCTCGACCAGTGGGCGGCCAGCCGCGACGCCACGGAAGACCGTTCCTTGTCGGCGCGCTACGTGTCGCGCGACATCCCCGGTTACGAGGACCTCGACGCCAACGGCACCTGGCGCGACAGCCCGCAGTACGGCGAAGTATGGGTGCCGCGCGCGACGCCCGCCGGCTGGGCGCCGTATCACGACGGCCACTGGGTATGGCAGGCGCCCTGGGGCTGGACCTGGGTCGACGACGAACCGTGGGGCTTCGCGCCCTACCACTACGGCCGCTGGGCCGACATCGACGGCTCGTGGGCGTGGGTGCCGGGTCCGCTCGAAGCCGCCGCGCCGCCCGTCTATGCGCCCGCGCTGGTGGCCTTCGTCGGCGACGATGACGGCGGCGTCGACTGGGGTGTGAATCTGGCGATCGGCGGGGCGATCGCGGCGGGCGTGGCGTGGTTCCCGCTCGGTCCGGGCGAGCCGTGGCATCCGCACTGGGGCGATCACGACCGCTGGAGCCCTGGGTACTACAACCGCGTGAACCGCACGACGATCGTCAACGACTACCACCGCAACGTGACGAACGTGAACATTCACAACACGTATGTGAACTATCGCGTGCCCGGCGGCGTGACAGCCGTGCCGGCGACCGCGTTCGTGCATGGTCAGCCGGTCGGACGTTTCGCGCAGAAGGTCGATCCGGGTCAATGGCGCAACGCGCGGATCAACCCCGGTGCGCCGGGAATCGCGCCGGTGCGCGAGAGCTTCGGGTCCGATCTGCGGCGCGCGAATTACCGGCCGCCCGCGAGCGTCGCCGCCCGGCAGGTCGTGGCGACGCGCACTCCGGCCATGCCGGCCGCGTATCGCGACGACCTCGCGCAGCGTTTCGCCCAAAGCGGCGGACGCGTGCCGGGCGGCGGTCAGCCGGTCGTGCGGACCTCGGTGCCCGCGCATATGATGGGCTCGCCGGGGACGCAGTCGGTCGCGAACGTGCGGGTCGTGCAGTCGCATATTCCGGGTCGGCCGCCGGGTATGGCGGCGGGTGTGCCAGGTACGCCGGGTGTGGCGAATCCGGCGGCGGCACGCGGTGTCGTGCAGGCCGGGGCCGGACCGCGGCCGGGCGAAGGCGGTGCTCCTGGGCCGCGTGGCGAGACGCCGCACGGGCCGCAAGGACCACAGGCAAGGCCCGGCATGCCGCCGTCGATGGCCGGCAACCTGCCGCATGGGCCACAGGCGGGTCCGCAAGCCGGTCTTCAAGCGGCCGGAGGCGAGCATCCGGCTCCGACGAATGGCGTGCCGCGTCCGCCGCAGGCGGCCGGCGGCAATCCGGCCTATGCGCAACAGCACGGTACGCCGCAGCAATGGGGCGCAGTTGGACGCCCGCAGCCGGCCTGGACGCAGCCGCATACACCGATGGCGCAGCAGGCGCCGCGTGCGGAGCAGCCTGGCGTGCCGCATCCGATGGACAATCCGGCCGCGCAACAGCAGGCGCGTCAGCCGGAGTTTCGTCCGCAAGGGGCGTCGCCGATGCAACAGTCGCCGCAAGTGCCGCGTCCGGAGCCGCAGGTTCAGCAAGCGCAGCAGCCGCATTTCGAGCCGCGTCCGCAACCGATGCAGCAAGCGCGCCCGGAACCGCAGCCTCAGCAGGCACAGCAACCGCGTTTCGAACAACGTCCGCAGCCGATGCCGCAAGCACGTCCCGAACCGCAGCCTCAGCAGGCGCAGCAGCCGCACTTCGAACCGCATCCGCAACCGCGCCCTGAACCGCAGGTCCGGCAGGTGCAGCAGCCGCATTTCGAGCCGCGTCCGCAGCCGATGCAACAACCTCGCCCCGAACCGCGTCCGCAACCGCAGCAATCTCAGCCGCAGCACGCCGAGCAGCATCAGGGCGGCGGCAATCACGACGAGCATCACAAAGGCTGAGCGCGGCATCCCGGCAAGCGTCCCGCTACCGCATCAGCCAGCGGGAGCCGCAATAAAAAACCCGCGATCGAAACATCGCGGGTTTTTTCGTATGTCGTACGCAACGCGGGCGCTACTGCCCCGCATCACACGGCTTCACACGGCATCAGATCGCCATCGGCGCGGTCAACGGCTCGTGGTGGCGGTAGCCGGTCAGCGAGAAATCCGCCGGCTCGATCTTCTCGAGCCATTCCGGCTCGTACACGCCGGTTTTCGCGTAATCAGGCACCCGTTCCGAGATCGCGAGCTGCGGGCTCTCGTACGGCTCGCGCGCGAGCTGCTGTTGCAGCATGTCGAGCTGGTTCTCGTAGATGTGCGCATCGCCGATGAAATAGCTGAACCAGCGCGGCATATAACCGGTCAGCCGTCCGACGAGATGCAGCAGCGCCGCGCCCTCGGTCAGATTGAACGGCGTGCCGAGCCCCACGTCATTGCTGCGGATGTACAGACACAGCGAAATCTCGCGGCGCGCGACGTTCGGCAGGAACTGATAGAGCAGATGGCAGGCCGGCAGCGCGATCTGATCCAGCACGGCGGGATTCCACGCATGAAACAGAATGCGCCGGTCAGCCGGGTTCTGCATGATCGTGTCGAGGCATTGACGCAACTGGTCGATCGCCTTGTAGAGCAGTACTTTCGGGCGGCCGTCCTCGTCGAATTGCGTGATCACGCGAAAGCCGCGCGCCTCGGCGTCGGCGAGCTGCGCGCTCCGGTCGGCGTCGAGCACCTTGTAGGCTGGCCATTTGCGCCACTGCACGCCGTACACGTCGCCGAGATCGTCGGGGCCTTCGCGATACGGATTCGCGAGCCACTGCGCGTTCTGGTTCGCGTTGCCGTCCCACACCTTGCAGCCGAGATCGCGGAAGTCCGCGGCGCTGCGCGAGGCGCGCAGAAACCCGACCAGTTCGCCGATCGCCGACTTGAACGCGAGCTTCTTCGTGGTCACCGCGGGAAAGCCCTGCTGCAAATCGAAGCGCAGCATCGCGCCCGGCATGCTGATGGTGCGGATGCCGGTGCGGTTTTCCTGCCACGTGCCGGTGTCGAGAATCGTGCGGACGAGGTCCAGGTATTGTTTCATGCGGTTTCCTTCGACGAGGCGCGAGAACGGCCCGATCCGCGCCACGGGATTGAGCAAAGCTCGATTCTAGCAAGCGCGCCCGGCCGACGCCCGGGCATGGCGAGCGGCGCCGACGATTTCAGCGTGAAGCCGATAGAGAGGAAAAGCGCGGGCTGGACGAAGCCAGCGCGGCCAGGAAATAGAAGCGGTGGAAGCGGCAGAAGCAACGGCATGCCGCAGGGGGCCCGCCGCAGCCTCTCTGCGGCGACATTCCGCGGGACCGATAGTGCAGAGGGCTAACTGACAGACCGGATAGACAAGGCGCCCCGCCACCGCCGATACGGCAGTTCGACGATTGCCGTCGGACCGCCCGCCTCACGGCACTTCAACTCTTGGGTCGCGAATCACTCCCGCATCAAAGATGCGGCACCGAAGCCGGCAGATCGCCATGCGGCGCCGTCATCGGCTCGCCTTCCATATGGCGCATGCCGTGCGAGCACAGCAGCCGATACAGCGTGACCCGCGAAATACCGAGCTCCTGCGCCGCGTCGCCAAGCCGCCCGCGATGCCGCAGCAGCGCGAGTTCGATCGCCTGCCGCTCGGCCGCTTCGCGCGCCTGCGCGAGCGACACCGGCACGATCTCGACATACTCGGCGAGTTCGAGGTCACGCGCGGTGATCGCGCGCCCCTCGGACATCACGATCGCCCGCCGCACCCGGTTGATCAGCTCGCGCACATTGCCCGGCCAGCCGTAGTTATGCAGGGCCGCGATCGCGTCGGGTGCGAAACCACGCAGGCGGCGACTCGCATCTTTCTTGAAACGCTCCAGCATGTGCCGCGCGAGCAGTTCGATGTCCTTGCCGCGCGCGCGCAGCGGCGGCTCATCGATCTGCAGCACGCACAGCCGGTGATACAGGTCCGAGCGGAAACGCCCCTCGATCATCGCCGCGGTCATGTCCACGTGGGTGGCGGAGATAATGCGCACGTCGACGTCGATCGCGGTATGGCCGCCGAGCCGCTCGACCTTGCGCTCCTGCAGGAAGCGCAGCAGGCTCGCCTGGCTTTCGAGCGGCAGATCGCCGATTTCGTCGAGGAAAAGCGTGCCGCCGTTGGCGGCCTCGACGCGGCCGATCTTGCGCTGATTCGCGCCCGTGAACGCGCCGCGCTCATAGCCGAATAGCTCGGACTGCAAAAGATGCGGCGGAATCGCGCCGCAGTTGATCGGCACGAACGGCGCGTTGCGGCGCGCCGAGCGCTCGTGAATCGCGACCGCCGTCAGCTCCTTGCCGGTGCCCGATTCACCGGAAATGAACACCGGCGCGTCGGTCATCGCGACCTTGCGGATCGAGCGAAACAGCGCCAGCATCGCGTCGCACGAGCCGACCATCTCGCCTTCGGCGCCCTGCGAACCGTCGTTCGAGGCCGTTTCGCTCAGCGAGATCATGCCGTACGCATGGCCGACCGAATCGACGATGCGATCACCCGAATACGGCACCGTCACGTAATCGAAACAGTAGTCGCGCACGAGCCGGCGCAAAGCTGCGTCCTGCAGCTGGCCAGGCGTGGTGGCCGCGACCCAGCCGACGTTCGGCATGGTCAGACAGGACTCGAATGCGGCGATCTCGTGCGGCTGGAAATCGCAGGACAGATCGAGAAGACCGCCCGCCGCCATGCCGGCGCGAACCGCCCGGCGCACATCGCGAGCCGAGCCCACGACTTCGACATGCCAGCCGCGCTGATGAAAACGCGTATTCAACTCCGCGCTCGGATCGCGCGAAACGTAAATCAGTTGCCGCGTTGCGGATTCCATTATTCAGATCCTCTCGTCAACGAACGTTAAGGACGACGCATGCACCTGAAACTGCGGTTCAGACACGCTGACTCGTTCGGGATTCGCGAATCGCAAAAACCGAACGGCCATTCCATTCCGTGCGGACAGCTGATCCCCAAGAAAGCGGCGTGTGTGTTTGAGACGGCCCGTTACGGGCCTTTTTTAAATCTGAAGCTCTTTTTCGAGAGCTTACTATACGTGCGGCGCTTCGAAAACAATTATGCGAATTCAGCCAAAAATCCCTTACCCATCAATGACATCCGTCCGGTAAAGATTTATTCAGCCGACCAATAAAACCATATTGCAAGTACTTTTTTCAGCCTTCTTCCGAAGGTAGTTCGTACCTTTCGAATTAACAAATTACAGGTATTTTCTGCTGCGTCGTTTCAGCACTGAAACGTTTTTCGCGGATTTCCACGGCATTACGCCTTCGTTAGCACGCCGCATCCCGATGCATCAATGGATTGCGCGCGATGGCACATGTTTCGCTAAATAGCGTCCACAAGGGAGAGACATCATGCGACTCGTTTTCCGTAGCGCTCCAATAAACCGCACGGCATTATTCGCGATTCGCGAAGCAGGCGCGCCAAAGCGACAACGCGGCGGCGCGGCCGGCATGCCGACGGTTGCCGCCACGCCGCAACGGCCGCCAGGCGGCTCCCACCAGGTGACGCTGTGGGACGAAATCGCGCCGCCCGCGCCGCCGCCGGTGCCGGTCGACGCCATGCACGCCGGCGAAAGCAACGCCGCGACGTACCGGAAGGCATAGCGAACGGCGACGAAGCACCGGCAGCCGCAACGGCACACGGGGTTCCTCCGCAGCAGCCCACGCCTGCCCGTCGGGTAGAATCATCCGGTTACGTTCCCTTTCCCATTCGATGACGACGCTCACCCTGATCGTCGCTCGCGCCAGCAACGGCGTGATCGGCCGCGACAACCAGTTGCCCTGGCGACTGCCCGAAGACCTCAAGTTCTTCAAGCGCACGACGATGGGCGCGCCCATCATCATGGGCCGCAAGACGCACGAATCGATCGGCCGGCCGCTGCCGGGACGCCGCAACATCGTCGTGACACGCGACGCCGAGCGGCGCTTTCAGGGCTGCGACACGGCAACCAATCTGGACGACGCGCTGCGCCTCGCCGCGCAGGACCAGGCGCCGCAGGCGTTTCTGATCGGCGGCGCGCAGCTGTACCCCGAGGGTTTGCGTCTCGCGCAGAAGCTCATCATCACCGAGATCGCCGCCGACTTCGACGGCGATGCGACCTTCCCCGCGGTCGACAAGACCGTGTGGGAAGAAATCGCGCGCGAGACGCATCACGCGCATGCGCCGAACGATTTCGACTACGCGT